>Ga0070661_100000263_pt1 | contig 43084 bp, 37 predicted proteins | sample KBSC43metaG_FD_64663 | JGI IMG/M metagenome (GOLD analysis project Ga0070661, IMG submission 64663) | Corn rhizosphere microbial communities from Kellogg Biological Station, Michigan, USA - KBS C4-3 metaG | ecosystem: Host-associated > Plants > Roots > Rhizosphere > Soil ... | reverse complement strand
ACCTGTTCGAGCACCTCCGCCCGTTCATCGAGCGGGACGAGGACGAAGCCGAGGGCGACGAGGCGTCGGACCCGACCCTGAAGCTCGCCATCGTCGGGCGCCCCAATGCGGGAAAGTCGACCCTCATCAACCGGATCCTGCGCCAGGAGCGGCTGATCACCGGGCCGGAGGCGGGCATCACCCGCGACTCGATCGCGATCGACTGGGAATGGGAGGCGCCGGACGGGCAGAGGCGGCCGGTTCGGCTGATCGACACGGCCGGAATGCGCAAGAAGGCCAAGGTCGACGACAAGCTCGAGAAGCTCTCCGTCGCCGACGCCCGCCGCGCCGTCGACTTCGCCGAGGTGGTCGTTCTCCTGCTCGACGGCACGCGCGGGCTCGAGGCGCAGGACCTGCGGATCGCCGACAATGTCCTGAAAGAGGGCCGCGCCCTCGTCATCGCAATCAGCAAGTGGGACGTCGCCGAAGGGGGCAGCGGCCTGTTCAACGGAATCAAGGCGGCGCTGGACGAGGGCCTTAGCCAGGCGCGCGGCGTTCCCCTGCTCACCGTCTCGGGCGTGACGGGGAAGGGCATCGACCAGCTCCTCGCGGCCGCCTTCGAGATCCGCGACATCTGGTCGCAGCGGGTCTCCACCGGGAAGCTCAACCGCTGGTTCGAGGACGCGATCGAGAAGAACCCGCCGCCGGCGCCGGGCGGTAAAAGGATCAAGCTGCGCTACATCACCCAGGTCAATACCCGCCCGCCCGCCTTCGTGCTGTTCGGAACGCGGGTCGACCAGCTGCCCGACACCTACCTGCGCTACCTGGTCAACGGACTTCGCAAGGAGCTCGGCTTCGGGGCGGTACCGGTGCGGCTGACCGCCCGCCCGTCGCGCAATCCGTTCGACAAGGATAAAAACGACTGAACCGGCCCCGCATCAACCGGTCATTTACCCGCGAGGTCTAGCCAGGGAGCGTGGACGAGGCGGAACTGATCGACTGGAATGTCTTCTGCCGGGCGCGAAGCGAGCTCGGCGCCGGCTTCGCGCGCATCCTCGGCTACTTCCAGGAGGACGGCGAGAAAGCGGTCGCCCGGATCGAGGAGGCGATGCACCGCCGCGACGCCGCCGGGCTCGTCCTTCCCGCCCACACCATGAAGTCCGAAGCGCGCCAGTTCGGCGCGGACCCGCTGGGCGAACTGGCCGAGGAGATAGAATTCGCCGCGCGCCGGTTCGTCGAGATGCGGACCTCCCCGGAGGAACTCGTGCCGCACGTCGCCCGGCTCCGGCCGCTTTACCTTCAGACCATCGAGCTTCTCGAGGCCGAGGCGAACCCGCTCTGCAAGCGGAGCCGAACGGCGAGCTGAGCGGCGCGGCTCAGCGCCGCATCGGCTGGAGCGCGCCCCTCGCGAGGGAGCGCCAAAGCCATTCGAACGGGCCGTAGCGGTAGCGGTCGAGCCAGGGCTTCGACCAGAGCAGCATCGCCGCCCACGCGGGGAGGACGACCAGCCACAGCTGCGCCCGGCTCAGCGCGCCGAACAGGCCGAAGCCGTAGCCGTAGAACAAAATGGTCATGACCAGGCTGGTGCCGAGATAATTGGTGAAGGCGGCGCGTCCCGCCGCGGCGATGCGCTCGACCAGCGCGCCGCCGCGGGCGGTGAGGAGGACGATCAGGGCGGCGAGGGCGACGATCATCGGCGGGCGCGCCAGCACCGAGGCGGCGAACTCCAGCGCGAACAGGGTGGGCACCCGGAAGCCGTCGCGCACGATTGCCCAGGCGAGCAAGGCATAAGCCGGCGCCGAGACGGCGTAGCCGAGCAGCGCCGCGCGCGCGTAGCGCGCCCGCGGCCAGGCGCCGGTGAGGAAGCCGCTCTTCAGCCCGGCCATTCCGAGCAGCATGTAGGCAAGCGTTTCCCAGCCGAAGAAGATGAGGTTGACGAACGGATCGAGCAGCGCCTCGCCAAGCCGGTGCTGGACGATCCCGGAATAGCCGCCGCGGTAGAGGGCGAGAGACCGGGCCAGCGCGTCGGGCGGGACGACGAAGTCGCTCTTCATCTCGGTCCATCGGGCCGCCGCCTCCGCGCCGCCGCCGGGCGCCGCCGCCGCCGCGCTGGCCGAGTAGAAGGCGCCGGCGAGATAGCCGAACACCAGGAACTGGACCAGGATCAGGACGAAGGCGGAGCGGACGAGCGCCTTGGGGCTCCGGTCGATGAACAAGCCGGCGATCATCCCCACCGGCGCGTAGAGCGAGAGGATGTCGCCCGACCAGATGAAGTAGAAATGGGCGAGCCCGAACGCGAGCAGCCAGGCCATTCGCCGGAAATGGATCCGCGCCGCCGGCTCACCCTTCGACTCCGCCCTCTGGATGACGAGCAGCAGGCTCGCTCCGAACAGGAAGGAGAAGAGGCCGCGCATCTTGCCGTCGATGAAGACGAAGCTGAACAGCCACGACGCGATGTCGGCGGGGCCTCGATGGCCCGCCGCCATCGGGTTGACATAGGCCTGCTCGGGCAAGGCGAAGCCGACGATGTTCATCGCCAATATGCCCATCACCGCCACGCCCCGAACGATGTCGAGAGTCGCGATCCGCGGCGGCGGCTCCGCGCCGGCGGAAGGGGCGGAGCTCACGCCGGGACGGGAGAGCGCAGATGCCGGGCGGCGACGAGGGCGATCGGAAGGCCCACGAGGAGGCAGTGCGAGAAGAGCGCGTTGCCGATTCCCCAGGCGGTGTGCGGAAGCGGGGCGTCGGGCCAGCGCAGGGGCTTCACCGCCCAGTACATGACCAGCCACAGCAGGACGCCGTAGCCGAGCCCCGCCGGAACCGGGTGCCGGACCAGCGCCGGGACCCGCGCCGCGACGATGAAATAGGCCGCGGCCATGCAGGCCATGATGGCGAAATGCACCGCCAGCCCGGCGGCCGCCCAGCCCGGCCCCCCGCCGCGCACGCCGTCGCCGAACGGTCCGCTGGCGACATAGGTGAGGACCCCGGACGGACTCATTCCGCTCATCCCGGCGAAGACGAAGGCGGACAGGATGTCGAGAGTTCCGGCGATCAAAGCGGCGATCGCGATCGGTCTTACCATTGCTCGGCCCCTCCCGCCGCGCAGGTGAGGCCGAGGCGGCCGAATAGTCAAGCGACCGCCGGCTCGCCTCCCATCAGCGCGGGGAAGAAGCCTTCATGGGCTTTTCGAAGCTCGGCGAGCGGGACGGCGTGGTCGCCGTTCGGAAGCTCGAAGATCAGGCGGGTGCCGCAGGTTCGGCCGATCGCCTCCACCTCCACTCCGGCGGCGTGGGCCCGGGCGAGAAAGGTGAGCAGGCAATTGTCGCAGATGGTGGCGACGTAGAGGCCCTGGTCCTCGGCGAAGAGGGCGGCGTTGCTCGGCGGCGCGAGCTTGTTGATCAGGGCCCCGACATTGCCGGCCAGCGCCATCTCGGCGAGCGCGACGGCGAGGCCTCCGTCGGCGACGTCGTGGCAGGCGGTGATCGCTCCGCCGGCGATGGCGGCCCGGACGAAATCGCCGGCCGAGCGCTCGGCGGCGAGGTCGACCGGCGGCGGCGGGCCGTCCTCGCGGCCGTGAAGCTCGCGAAGCCAGAGCGACTGGCCGAGATGCCCGCGGCGGGTGCCGATGATGACGATGACGTCGCCGGACGCCTTGAAGGCGATACCGACCGACTTGCGCCAATCCTCGAGCAGCCCCACCCCGCCGATCGCGGGAGTGGGAAGAATCGCGCTTCCCGAACCGTCCTCGCCCTTGGTCTCGTTGTAGAGGGAGACGTTGCCGGACACGATCGGGAAGTCGAGCGCCCGGCAGGCCTCGGCCATGCCGTCGATGCAGCCGACGAGCTGGCCCATGATCTCGGGCCGCTGCGGGTTGCCGAAATTGAGGCAGTCGGTGGCGGCGAGCGGGGTGGCTCCGACGGCGCAGAGGTTCCGCCAGGCCTCGGCGATCGCCTGCTTCCCGCCTTCGACCGGATCGGCGCGGCAATAGCGGGGGGTGACGTCGGTCGTCATCGCCAGCGCCTTGTCGGTGCCGTGAACCCTGACCACGGCCGAGTCGCCGCCCGGGTGCTGGACGGTGTCGCCGCCCACTCCGCGATCATATTGCTCCCACACCCAGCGCCGGCTGGCGATGTCGGGCGAGGCCATCAGCTTGAGGAGATCGGAGGCGACGTCGGCGCTCTCGGGAACGTCGGCGAGCGGCGCCGGCGGAGGAGTCGCCGTCCAGGGCCGGTCGTAGCAGGGCGCGTCGTCGGCGAGCGGAGCGAGGGGGATGTCGGCCGCCGTCTCGCCCTTGCGGGTGAGCACCAGCCGGCCGGTGTCGGTGACCCGCCCGATGACCGCGAAATCGAGCTCCCACTTGCGGAAGATCGCCTCCGCCTCGGCCTCGCGGCCCGGCTTCAGGACCATCAGCATGCGCTCCTGGCTTTCCGAGAGCATCATCTCATAGGGGGTCATCCCCTCCTCGCGGCAGGGAACGGAATCCATGTCGAGCTCGAGCCCCACGCCCCCCTTCGAGGCCATCTCGACCGAGGAGGAGGTGAGGCCGGCGGCGCCCATGTCCTGGATGGCGACGATGGCGTCCGACGCCATCAGCTCGAGGCAGGCCTCGATCAGCAGCTTCTCGGTGAAGGGGTCGCCAACCTGGACGGTCGGACGCTTCTCCTCGCTGTCCTCGGCGAAGTCCGCCGAAGCCATGGTCGCGCCGTGGATTCCGTCGCGCCCCGTCTTCGAGCCGACGTAGACGACCGGATTTCCGATCCCGGCGGCGGCCGAATAGAAGATCTTGTCCTGGTCGGCGATCCCGACGGTCATCGCGTTGACCAGGATGTTGCCGTCATAGGCCGGATGGAAGTTCACCTCGCCGCCGATGGTCGGGACCCCCACGCAATTGCCGTAGCCGCCGATCCCGGCGACGACTCCGGCGATGAGGTGCCGCATCTTCGGATGGTCGGGCCGGCCGAAGCGCAGCGCGTTCAGATTGGCGACCGGCCGGGCGCCCATCGTGAAGACGTCGCGCAAGATCCCGCCGACGCCCGTCGCCGCGCCCTGATAAGGCTCGATGTAGGAGGGGTGGTTGTGGCTCTCCATCTTGAAGATCGCCGCCTGGGCCTTGCCGTCCGGACCCGGGCCGATGTCGATGACTCCGGCATTCTCGCCGGGTCCGCAGATCACCCACGGCGCGGAAGTGGGCAGCTTCTTGAGGTGGATCCGAGACGATTTGTAGGAGCAATGCTCCGACCACATGACCGAGAAGATGCCGAGCTCGGTCATGTTCGGCTCGCGCCCCAGCGCGTTGAGGACCCGCTCATATTCCTGCGGAGAAAGGCCGTGCTCGGCGACGACTTCGGGGGTGATCTCGCTCGTCATGGCGGCGCTCTAGGTGATCCTCGGGACTTTGTCGAAGGGGCGAAAGCTGCTACGCATGATCCCTGTTTGTTCCAGGATCAGGAGAGCGATCATGAGCGTAAGGCCGATACCCGAAGGCTATCAGGGCGTTACGCCCTATCTCGCGGTCGACGACGCCGCCGCGGCGATTCGCTTCTACGTCGAAGCTTTCGGGGCGACCGAGACGATGCGGCTGGAGATGGGCGGGAAGATCGGCCATGCCGAGGTCCGGATCGGCCATGGCGCACTCATGCTTTCCGATGAATGGCCGGATTGGAACATGCTCGGGCCGAACAGTCGCGGCGGACCGACCTGCAACCTGCACCTCTACGTCGAGGACGTCGACTCGGCCTTCGCTCGAGCTCTCGAGGCGGGCGCGACGGTCGAACGGCCGGTCTCGGACCAGTTTTACGGCGACCGCTCCGGAACGCTGCGCGATCCGTTCGGGCACCGCTGGAACATCGCCACCCATATCGAGGACGTCACTCCGGAGGAGATGCGCCGCCGGATGGAAGGGCAGGGTTAGCCTCCTCTCCCTCTAGGGGAGAGGCGGAGTTCGACTTAAGGCGCTCCGCGGGTTCCAGACCTCCCCCGCTCCCTGACCCTCTCCCCGGAGGGGAGAGGGAATTCAGCTTACTTGGTGTCGCAGCTCTGGGAGCCCTTGCCGGGCGCCGAGTAGGTGACGGCGGTTCCGTTGCCGCTTAGCGAATAGCCTTCGGCGATGTAGGGCGCCTTGCCGTCGGGCGAGGTGAGGGTGGTCGGAGTACCCTCCTTCGTGGACCGCACGGCGGCCGTGTTGTTGGTGTAGAAGTCCGCATAGACCAGGCTGTTGTCCTTGCACCGGTAGGTGCGGCTGGCCTGGATCATCGGCGGCGGCGCGACCGGCGGGGCGTTCTTCAATTGATCGGCCTGCGGATCGTTGGTGTCGCCGGCGACGATCGTCGTCGGCTTGTTGTTGCAGCCGGACAAAGCGACGACGGCGGCGAGGGAAAGGGCGGCGAGGGCGGGGGCTTTGTTGTGCATCGGGCTGACTTCGCGAGCGCCAAGCCGCCCGTCAAGCCGTTTTCCATCAACGCCTCCGACCTCGTGAAGCTACGGGGTTCGACAAGGCAAGGAGCTTGGGTTAGCGTGCTCGTCCGAAACGACTTCGGGGGTGGGAGAGCCTAAGCGCGTGCAACGTGTCCGCATCGGCCTGACGGGCCTGGCGTTCGTGTTCATCCTCGTCCTGCTCGGCGCGATCTTCGCCAGCCCGACGAGCGAGGATTCGGCCGCCAACGTCGTCATCCGGCAGCTCTCGCCGGGGCAGGCGTCGCCGGCGACCGCCGCCAACGACGCCTCGCCGAAGGAGCCGCTGGCCGAGCTCGGGGTCGCGCCGGGCAATGCCGACGAGAACACGGTCGCGCAGGCCCCCGCCAAGCAGTAGGGCCGATCCCGTTCCCGCGAAGGTCGGGACCCGGGGTGAAAGGCTCGGCGAAAGGCCGGCAGCGGCCGCGGCGAACCCCTCACCTGTCCCTTGCCGAGGCACGGCCGGAGCGGCTAACCACAAACTTATCCACAGGCTTGCCCACCAGGAATTCGGCACGTGCAAGGCATGAACAAACCGTGAAATGACCCCGAATTCCTTCTCAAGGGCATGAAATCCCCAAAAAAGGCATGAAATCCCCTTTCCTCCCGGGGGCGGTGATGTTATCCACTGGCCTCTAGAGTTTCGGGGCACTTCTCCAGCTGACCAGTGAGTCACGCGGCCGCGGCGACGCGCGTCCGTGAAGGGGGAAGGTCCGTGTTTGGAGTGGGCACAGGGGCGTGGAGATCGACGACTTCTTTCAGGGAAGCGCGCTCAACGCGGTGGACGCCAAGGGGCGTCTCTCCGTTCCCGCCTTTGTCCGTGCCGTGATCGAGCGCCGCTCCGAGGCGCGAGCGATCGTCGTCGGCGCCCACGAAGTCTCCCCCTGCCTCACCGCCTACGGCCGCGGCTATGCCCGCAAGCTCTACGAGGACATGGAGCGCCGCCGCCTCGCCGACGAGGACAAGGGCGGCGGGCTCGAGGATCATTACGCCCGGGCGCGGCGGATGTTCGGAATGACCGAGGACGTCCCCTACGACACGAGCGGCCGGATCATCCTTCCGCCGATGATGCGCCGCAAAGGGCAGATCGAGGACCTCGCCTTGTTCGTCGGAGTCGGCGGAGTCGTCGAGATCTGGAACCCGCGCCTCGCCCTCGACCAGGGCGACCGCGACCTCAAGGACATTGCCGCCTACCGGCTCGAGGAAAAGGGGATCTCGCTGTGAGCCCCGAACCCCGCGCCGCCGCGCCGCACGTGCCGGTCCTCCTCGCCGAAGTCGTCTCGGCGCTCGCCCCGGCGGCGGGCGAGGTCCATGTCGACGGCACCTTCGGCGCCGGCGGCTACAGCCGTGCCATTCTCGAAAAAGGGGCTGCCCGAGTCTACGCCTTCGATCGCGACCCCGATGCGATAAGGGAAGGCGAGGCACTGGCGGCTTCGAGCGGGGGGCGCCTGACGCTTGTTCCGGAGCGTTTCTCCCGGATGCGTCAGGCGCTTGCCGACCGCGGAGTGGAAACGGTCGACGGCGTCGCCCTCGACATCGGCGTCTCCTCGATGCAGCTCGACCGCGCCGAGCGAGGCTTCTCCTTCCAGTCCGACGGGCCGCTCGACATGCGCATGGCGCGGGAAGGGGAAAGCGCCGCCGACTTCCTCAACCACGCCCCGGAAGAGGCGATCGCCGACGTCATCTACCGCTACGGCGACGAACCCAAGTCCAGGCGGATCGCCCGGGCGATCGTCGCCGCCCGCCCGATCGAGCGGACCGGCGAGCTCGCCGACATCGTCCGAAAGGCGCTGGGCTGGCATTCCGGGATGAAGAAGGATCCCGCCACCCGCACCTTCCAGGCGATCCGGATCCACCTCAACGAGGAGCTTCAGGAGCTCGAGGGCGGACTCGCGGCGGCCGAGCAGGTGCTTGCCCCCGGCGGCCGGCTCGCCGTCGTCACCTTCCACAGCCTCGAGGACCGGCTGGTCAAGCGCTTCCTCAAGGCGCGCAGCGGCGACGTTCCTTCCGGATCGCGCCACCTGCCCGAGCAGGCCCGAACCGCCCCGGCGCCGAGCTTCGAGGCGGTCGCCAAGCCCATCCGGGCCGGAGCGGAGGAGGTTCGGGCCAATCCCCGCGCCCGCTCCGCCACGCTGCGCGTCGCACGGCGCAGCCAAGCCCCCGCCTGGAAATCATCAGAAGGAGCCCCGGCATGATCGCGAGGGGATTCAAGTCCGTCATCTGGGTCGCGACGGTCGGCGGCGCCGCCTTGTGCTGCTATATGGTCTCGCTCCGCGTCGCCACCGAGCGCGCGGATCTCGCCAAGGTCGAGGGCCAGATCGTCACGGCGAAGCGCGACATAAGGTCGCTCCAGACCGAGCTCGGCACTCGCGGCCGGCTGACCCAGCTCGAGCAGTGGAATTCCGACGTCCTAGCGCTGTCGGCGCCGACCTCCGCCCAGTTCGTCAACGACCGGGTGACCCTCGCAAGGCTGGAGCGCCACGACGCGACCGTCGAGCAGCAAAGCGCGAACATCCGGATGGCCTCGGCCGAAATCCCGGCGCCCGAATCCGCCGCGGCCCCCGAAGCGTCGAAGGCCGATCCCGCGCCGAAGCTGCTTCCAGCCATCGCCCCGGCGCCGTCCGCGCCGCCGATGGTCCGCCGCGCCAGCTACACGCCGGCGCCGGCCCCGGCTCCGTCCGATTCGAAGGCGAAGCCCGCCGCCGTGACTCCGGCCGCCGCCAAGCCGCCGGTCAAGGCTCAGATCGCCGCCGCTCCGAAGAAGTCGGCGCCCGCGAGCGCCTCGCTCGTGGCTTCGGCCAAGCCGTCGGCCCCGCTCGCCGCCTCCAGGCCCGCTACCGGCGCCAAGCCGGCCGCCGCGCCCGCCAAGTCGGCGTTCAAGCCCGTCGTCGCGGCCGCGAAGCCCGCCGCCAAGAAGACGCAGACCGCGTCCGCCGCGCCGGCGCCGGCCAAGGCCGCCAAGCCCACCGCGGCCGCGCCCGCCCGCGCCTCGAAGCCGTCCGGCGGCGAGGGCCATCGGTGACCGCTCTCGCGATCAACCCGCCGCGCATCGGGAGCGCCGGAACCAAGCCCGAGGGCCTGTCGCTGGTCTACCAGCGGCTGATGATGATCATGCTGGTCTTCGCCGGCGTGACCACTCTCGTGGTGGGAAGGCTGGTCTTCCTTCAGCTCTTCACCGACCGGAGCGGCGATTCCTCGAGCGTCAACCTGCTGACCCCGCCGCGCGCCGACATCGTCGACCGCAACGGCGTGGCGCTGGCGCGAACGATCGAAGCCTGGTCGATCGCCATCCACCCCAACAAGCTGCTCGGCAATCCCGACGAGCTGGCGGAGAAGCTGTCGGCGCTGATGCCCGAGCGAAGCGCCGACCAATATCGGGCAATCCTGAAATCCGGGAAGAGCTTCGCTTTCCTGAGCCGGCGGGCCGTCCCCGAACTGGTCGCGGCGGTCAACGCGCTCGGCGAGCCGGCCATCGAGTTCAGCCGGGAACCCAAGCGCCTCTACCCGCAGACCGGCCTCGCCGCCCACGTGCTCGGCTGGACGAGCATGGAGGGGCATGGCGTCGCCGGAATGGAGAAGGTCCTGGAGTCCCGGCTCAGCGCCCCGTCGCTGCGCGGAACGCCGGTCGCCTTGTCGATCGACGCCCGGGTCCAGGCTTCGCTCGAGACCGAGCTTGCCGCCGCGATGGCGAAGTTCAGCGCGATAGGCGCCGCCGGCGTGGTGATGGACATCCAGACCGGAGAGGTGCTCGCCCTCACCTCGCTTCCCCAGCTCAACCCCAACGCGCCGGGCCAGGCGATGGCCGAGGCCGGGTTCAACCGGGCGACGCTTGGAGTCTACGAGCTCGGCTCGACCTTCAAGCCGTTCACGGTCGCGATGGCGATGGATTCGGGCATCATCAAGAGCTTCGGCCAGATGTACAATTGCCCGCGCGCGCTTCCCGTGGGCGGCGGCAAGTTCACGATCACCGACACCCATCCCTTCGGCCGCGCCTGCTCGGTGGCGGAGATCATGAAGGAAAGCTCGAACATCGGAACCGCGCAGATCGCGGCGCAGGTGGGCTCGCAGCGCCAGCAGGCGTTCCTTCGCGCCATGGGCTTCATGGAGCCGGTGTCGATCGAGCTTCCCGAGCGCGGCCGGACCCTCACCCCGGGCGCCAATTGGGGCGACATCGCGACGATGACGGTCGGCTTCGGCCACGGCATCGCGGTGACCCCGCTTCACCTCGCCACCGGCTACGCGACGTTGTTCAACGGCGGCATCTGGCGTCCGGCGACCCTGATGAAGATGGGCCCGGGCCATCCCATTCCCGCCGGCCACCGGGTGTTCACCGAGGAAACGTCGCGCCGGATGCGCGGCCTCCTCCGCCTGGTCGTCACCGACGGCACGGGCCGCAAGGCCGACGCGCCGGGCTATCGTATCGGCGGCAAGACCGGAACGGCCGAAAAGATCGTCGGCGGCCATTATACCAGCGCAGCCGTCGTAACGACGTTCGCCGGCGTGTTTCCGATGGACGCGCCGCGCTACGTGATCATCGCGATGCTCGACGATCCCAAGGCGACCCCCGACACCTACGGCTTCCATACCGCCGGCTGGAACGTCGCTCCCGTGGTCTCGAAGGTGGTGGCGCGGGTCGGCTCGCTGCTCGGCATCGCGCCCGACCCCACGCGCGAGGCGGACATGTCGGAGGTCCTCCCGTACGTCCGCCGCGAAGCCGAGCACTGATCCGATGCGCCTTCGCGAGCTCGCCGGGATCGACAGCGATTCTCGGGTGACGGGCTTCGCAATCGATCACCGCAAGGTGGCGCCCGGAACCGTCTTCGGCGCGTTTCGCGGCACGATGTTCAACGGCGAGGATTTCATCCCCGCGGCCGTCGAGGCCGGAGCCGTCGCGGTCGTGACCCGGCCCGAGGTCGACGTCGCCGGCGCCGCCCGGATCGCCGCCGACGAGCCCCGGCGCGAGTTCGCCCGGCTCGCCGCCAAGTTCTTCGGCCCCTTTCCGGACACCGTCGTCGCCGTCACCGGGACCAACGGCAAGACCTCGAACGTCGAGATGACCCGCCAGCTGTGGCGGATGGCGGGCTTCCACGCCGCCTCGATCGGCACCCTCGGGGTCACCACCGCCGACGACAGCACGACGACCGGCCTAACCACCCCGGACATCGTCACCTTCCTCTCCAACATGGCCGGCCTCGCGCGCGAGGGAGTCACCCACGCGGCTTTCGAGGCGTCGAGCCACGGCCTGTCGCAATATCGCACCGAAGGGCTTCCGGTCCGGGCGGCGGCCTTCACCAATTTCAGCCGGGACCATCTCGACTATCACGGCACGATGGAGGCCTATTTCGAAGCCAAGATGCGGCTCTTCACCGAGGTGCTCGAGGCGGACGGAACGGCGGTCCTGTGGATGGACGACCCCAAGTCCGACGAGGTGCTTCGCCGGGTGGAGGCGCGCGGTCTCCGCCGGCTCACCGTCGGCAGGCGGGGCGAGTTCCTCAAGCTCGTCGAGCGGGTTCCGACCCAGCTCGGCCAGCGCCTCGTCGTCGAGGCGGAGGGGGCGCGGCTCGAAATCGACCTGCCGCTGATCGGCGCCTACCAGGCGGCGAACGTCCTGACCGCCGCCGGCCTCGCCGTCGCAACCGGCGGCGATCTCGCCACGACGCTCGCCAACCTTTCCCGGCTCCAGCCGGTCCGGGGAAGGCTCGAGCGGGCGGTGATCACCCGCGCCGGGGCGCCCGTCTATGTCGACTACGCCCATACGCCCGACGCGATCGAGGCGGCGGTCGAGGCGCTTCGGCCGCATGCCAAGGGGCGGCTGATCATCGTCTTCGGCGCCGGCGGAGACCGCGACGTCGGCAAGCGCGCCGAGATGGGCAAGGCGGCGAGCCGGCTCGCCGACCGAGTCATCGTCACCGACGACAATCCGAGGAGCGAGGCGCCGGCCGCGATCCGCCGCGACATCCTGTCCGGAGCGGCGGGCGCGCTCGAAGTCCCGGGACGCCGCGAGGCGATCGCCGCCGCTGTCGCCGAAGCGGGCGCCGAGGATATCATCCTGCTCGCCGGAAAGGGCCATGAGCAGGGACAGATAGTCGGCGACCAGGTGCTCCCGTTCGACGACGTCGCGGTGGCGCGGGAGTGCGCGGCGTGAGGGCGCTTGCTGGTATCCTGGCAGGGAATCGTTCGTCCCGAGCGAAGGGCACGGCATGACCATCCTCTGGACCTCGGCCGAAATCGCCGCCGCCACGGGTAGCACGGCCTCCGCGCCTTTCGAAGCCTCGTCTGTCACCTTCGATTCCCGGGAAGTGGAGACCGGCAGCCTGTTCGTCGCGTTGAAGGGCGAGGCGACCGACGGCCATCGCTTTCTCGACAAGGCCTTCGCCGCCGGAGCGGCCGGGGCTCTGGTCAGTGAGCCGATCGACCGGCCCCACGTCCGGGTCGCCGACACATTCGAGGCCTTGAACGCCTTGGCGCGGGCCGCGCGCGCCCGAACCGCGGCGACGATCTGCGGCGTGACCGGCTCGGTCGGGAAGACCGGGACCAAGGAGGCGCTCTACGCCGCGCTCGACCGCGCCGACAGGGGACGAGCGCACCGGTCGGTCAAGAGCTACAACAATCATACCGGCGTTCCCCTCTCCCTCTCGAGGATGCCCGGGGACACCCGGTTCGGCGTGTTCGAGATGGGCATGAACCATTCGGGCGAGCTCGCCCAGCTGACCCGGCTGGTCCGTCCCCACGTCGCCATCGTCACCGCCATCGCCTCGGCCCACCGCGAATTCTTCGACAGCGAGGAGGCGATCGCCGACGCCAAGAGCGAGATCTTCCAGGGCCTGGAGCCGGGAGGAACGGCGATCGTCCCGTTCGACAGCCCGCACCGCGACCGGCTGATCGCCGCCGCCGAGCCTCACTCCGCGAGGATCGTGACCTTCGGCCTCGGCTCCGGGGCGGACGTTCGGGCCCGCGACGTGGTCGCGGCGGCAAGCGGCGGCTCGCTCGTCACCGCCGTCCTTCCGCAGGCCGAGCTCACCTTCACCATCTCGCAGCCGGGCGATCATTGGGTCTCGAACGCGCTCGCCGTCCTCGCCGCGGTCGAGGCGATGGGCGGGGACCTGGCGGCGGCCGGGCTGGCGCTGGCCGACCTGCCGGGCTTGAAAGGACGGGGCGAGCGCCACCGGATCGCGGTTCCCGGCGGCGGCGAGGCGCTTCTCGTCGACGAGAGCTACAACGCCAATCCGACCTCGATGGCGGCCACCCTCAAGACCTTCGCGGCGACGAAGGTGGCGGGGCGGCGGATCGTCGTTCTCGGCGCGATGCGCGAGCTGGGAGCGGAGTCGGACGCCTTCCATGCCGCTCTGGCCGAGCCCATTCTCGAGTCTCGCGCCGATCGGGTCGTCCTCGTCGGCGAGGAGATGGCGCCGCTGGCGAAAGCGCTTGGCGCAAAGGTTAAAATGGCGCATGTCGCCGACACGGCGGCGGCCGTCGATCTCGTCCGAGGCGAGATCGGGGCGGGCGACGCGATACTCGTCAAGGGATCCAACTCGATCGGACTGGCCGCGCTGGTGGAGGCGCTGGCCGGCGGCCCCTCCGCAGGGCGCGATACAGGTACAAGCTGATGTTTTTGTGGATTGCCGAACAGCTGGGATTCCCGGGGGTGCTGAACCTCATCCGGTACATCACCTTCCGCGCCGGAGCCGCCACCGCCACCGCGCTCTTCCTCGGCCTGATCATCGGCCCCAAGTTCATCGGCTGGCTCCGGGTCCGCCAGGGGCACGGCCAGCCGATCCGAGTCGACGGTCCGCAGAGCCATCTCGCCAAGCGCGGAACGCCTACGATGGGCGGGCTGATGATCCTCACCTCGCTCAGCGTCTCGATGCTCTTGTGGATGGATTTCTCGAACCGCTATTTGTGGGCGTGCATGCTGATCACCGTCGGTTTCGGGCTGATCGGCTTCCTCGACGATTACGACAAGGTGACGAAGCGCAGCCACAAGGGCGTCTCGGCCCGGGTCAGGCTGCTCGCCGAGTTCGTCGTCGCGGGTGTCGGCTGCGGGATCATCACCTGGGGCGCGGGGACCGAGCTCTACATCCCCTTCTACAAGGGGCCGGTGATCGACCTCGGAATCTTCTACCCCTTCTTCGGCGCGTTCGTCGTCGTCGCCTTCGGAAACGCGGTGAACCTCACCGACGGCCTGGACGGCCTCGCGTCGATGCCGGTGATCATCGCCAGCCTCGCCTTCCTCCTCATCTCCTACCTGGTCGGCAACGTGAAGTTCGCCACCTACCTGGGGATTCCCCACGTGCTTGGAGCCGGAGACCTCACCGTGCTCTGCTCGGCGATCGTCGGGGCGGGGCTCGCCTTCCTCTGGTTCAACGCGCCTCCCGCCGCGGTCTTCATGGGCGACACCGGAAGCCTCGCGCTCGGCGGAGCGCTCGGAGCGATCGCGGTGGCGACCCAGCACGAGATCGTGCTCGGGATCATCGGCGGCCTGTTCGTCGTCGAGGCGATGAGCGTCATCATCCAGGTCTTCTTCTACAAGAGGACCGGGAAGCGGGTCTTCAAGATGGCGCCGATCCACCATCATTTCGAGCAGATGGGCTGGTCCGAGCCGACCGTCGTCATCCGCTTCTGGATCATCGCCTTCGTCCTGGCCTTGGCCGGCCTCTCGACCCTGAAGCTGCGGTGATCACGTCGGGCGCCTTTTCCGGGAAGAGCTACGCGGTCTACGGGCTGGCGCGCTCGGGGCTCGCGACGGTCGAGGCGCTGCTGGCGAGCGGCGCGCTCGTGATGGCGTGGGACGAGAAGGAAGAGGCGCGCAATCAGCTCCTCCCCGGCACGGGGAGGGGGACCGCGCAAAGCGCGGTGGAGGGGCCGGCACAGAGTCCGGAACAGCCCCTCCACCAGGCTTCGCCTGGTCCCCCTCCCCGTTTGGGGGAGGGCAATCTGCGCATCGCCGATCCGATGGCGAACTCCCTCTACGGCTATTCCGGCCTGGTCGTCTCGCCGGGCGTCCCGATCAACCGGCACCCGATCGCGCGGCGGGCGCGGGAGGCGAAGGTTCCGCTGATCGGCGATATCGAGCTGTTCGCCCAGGCGCGGGCGTCGCTTCCGGCGCACAAGGTGGTCGGGATCACCGGCACCAACGGCAAGTCGACGACGACGGCGCTCGTCCACCACATCCTGAAGACGGCGGGAATTCCGACGACGATGGGCGGCAATATCGGGCTTCCGATCCTCGCTCAGGAGCCGCTTCCCGAGGGCGGTGTCTACGTGCTCGAACTGTCCTCCTTTCAGATCGACCTCACCCAAAGCCTCGACTGCGACGTCGCGGCGCTTCTCAACGTCACGCCCGACCATCTCGACCGCTACGAGGACATGGACGATTATGCCGCGTCCAAGACCCGGCTGTTCACCATGCAGTCGCCCGATCATGCGGCGGTGATCACCACCAACGACGATTACACCCGGGCCGTCTCCCTTTCGGACCTGATCGTCGGGCGCCGGATCGGCGTGAATTCGGTGCTGATGAAGGACATGTCGGGCTGGCCGGCGCTGCAGGGGCCGCACAACGCCCAGAATGCCGCCGTCGCCATCGCCATCTGCTGGGAGCTGGGCGTTTCGGACGACGCGATCAACGGCGGCCTCGCCACCTATCCCGGCCTTCCGCACCGGATGGAGCGGGTGGCGGAGCGGAACGGGGTGCTGTTCGTCAACGACAGCAAGGCGACCAACCCGACCGCGACCGCTCCGGCGCTGGGCGCCTATCCGGCCGTCCACTGGATCCTCGGCGGCCTTCCCAAGGGCGACGACCTCGCCCCGTGCGAGCCCTATCTCGGCCACGTCCGCGCCGCCTATACGATCGGCGAGGCGGGGCCGATGTTCGCCCGGCTTCTCCGGCCCAAGGTGACGGTGAGCGAATGCGAGGTGCTGGAGCGCGCGGTGGACGCGGCGGCTCGGGCGGCGAAGGCGGGGGAGGTGGTGCTCCTGTCTCCGGCTTGCGCCTCGTTCGACCAGTTCAGGGATTATGAGGCTCGGGGCCAGGCGTTCCGGGCGGCAGTGGAGGCGTTGTGATGGGGGTGATGGGGCAGATCAGGACGAAGGGCGCCAACCGGCTCGGGCGCTCCGACCGAAGCGCGGCGGGGCGCTGGTTCTGGGAGATCGACCGGGTGCTCCTGCTGTTCGTCGCGGTTCTGATCGCGATCGGGCTCGTCGCCGTCGCCGCCGCCTCGCCGGCGGCCGGCCAGCGTTATTCCGGAGGCAACGTCACCTTCGCGCCGCTCCATTATTTCTACCGGCAGCTGATCTGGATCATGGTCGCGCTTCCGGTGATGATCGCGGTCTCGATGCTCCCGCGCCAGAAGGCGAAACGGCTCTGCCTGGTCGGCACGGTCGCCCTGATCGGCCTGCTCTTCCTCGTCCCGATCGTCGGGAGCGAGGTCAACGGCGCGCGGCGCTGGCTCGGGGTCGGATTCGCCCAGTTCCAGCCTTCGGAATTCCTCAAGCCGATGTTCATTGTCTCGATCGCCTGGCTTCTGTCCCTCAAGGCGCAGGACGAAAGCCTTCCGGTCGTTCCGCTGTCGGGGATCGTCACCGGGCTGATCGCGCTGCTCCTCATGAAGCAGCCCAATTTTGGCGAGACGGTGATCTTCGCCTCGGTCTGGGTGCTTCTCCTCACTTTGTCCGGAGCGCCGCTCCGCTTCCTCGCCATCCTCGGCGCGGGGGCCGTGGCGGTGGTCGTCCTCGCTTATTTCTTCTACCCGGTCGCCCATATCCGCATCGACGGCTTCCTGTTCGACCATGGCGACACCTACCAGACCGACTCGGCGCTCGGCACCCTGACCGCCGGCGGGCTGTTCGGCGCCGGTCCGGGCGCGGGCACGCACAAGTTCCTGCTCCCCGAGCCGCACACCGACTACATCTTCTCGGTGATCGGCGAGGAGTTCGGGATCATCGCCTGCCTCGCCATCGCCATCCTCTACATGGCGATCGTCGCCCGTGTCCTCATCCGCCTTCTCCACGAGGAGGACCGGTTCGTCGTCCTCGCCGCCGCCGGCCTGGTCTGCCAGTTCGGGATGCAGGCGCTGATCAACATGGCGGTCAACGTCCAGATCGCTCCGTCCAAGGGCATGACCCTGCCGTTCATCTCCTACGGCGGCTCGTCGATGGTTGCCCTGTCGATCGGGATGGGCCTGCTGCTCGCCTTCACCCGCCGAAACCCTTATCTGCACCGCTCGCCTTATGTGGTGAAATGGAGCGGACGATGAGTGGGTGTTTGTTGCCCGGCGAAGGCCGGGGCCCAGTTTCACCGATGGCGCCGGCCGGGTCCCGGCCTTCGCCGGGAAACAAGCCATGCTGAGCCGCCACTACGTCCTCGCCGCGGGCGGGACCGGGGGGCATATGATCCCGGCCCACGCCCTTGCCGAGGAGCTGATGCGGCGCGGCCACCGAGTGGCGCTGGTCAGCGACGACCGGGGCGCGCGGATTCCGGGGCTGTTCGAGGGGGTGCAGGTGCACGTCCTTCCGGCCGGCCGGCTCGGCGGCGGTCCGGGCGGCTGGTTCAAGGCGGTTCGCAACATCTTCACCGGCCGGGCCATGGCCTCGCGCCTCTACGAGACCTTCCGGCCGAGCGCGGTGATCGGCTTCGGCGGCTATCCGGCGCTCCCCGCGCTCCTGGCGGCGAACCGCGATCGGATCCCGACCCTGGTCCACGAGCAGAATGCGGTGCTCGGCCGGGTCAACCGGCTGATGGCGGGCAAGGTCGACGCCATCGCGACCGCCTACGATTCGGTCGACCGGCTGTCGAAGAGCCACCTGGGCAAGGTCCATCTCGTCGGCAATCCGGTGCGGGACGAGGTGCTGGAGCTTCGCGACGCGCCCTATCCGGCGCTCGGCGAGGACGGCATCTTCCGGGTCCTGGTCACCGGCGGAAGCCAGGGCGCGTCGATCCTTTCGCAAGTGGTGCCGGACGGGCTGGGGCTGCTTCCGGAGCATTTCCGCCGCCGGCTCCAGGTCACCCAGCAATGCCGCGCCGAGGATATCGAGCGGGTGCGGGCGAAATATGCCGCGCTCGCCATTCCGGCGGACCTCGCCACCTACATGGAGGACATGCCGGAGCGGCTCGCCTGGTCACATCTCGTCATCGCCCGCGCCGGAGCGTCGACGATCGCCGAGCTGACGGCGGCCGGCCGCCCCGCCATCCTCATCCCGCTGCCCTCCGCCACCGACGACCACCAGACCGCCAATGCGCGCGAGATGGCGAAGGCGGGCGGGGCCCGGATGATCCCGCAGAGCCGCTTCACCGCCGTCGAGCTGGCCAAGCAGATGCAGAAACTGGGGCTCGATCCGGAGGCGCTCGGCAACGCCGCGGCGCGCGCCCGCGCCGTCGGTCGGCCCAATGCCGCGTCCGACCTCGCCGACCTGGTCGAGCGCACCGGCCGCGAATTCGGCGCCGATCCCGAGCCGGCGGAAGAGGTCCTGCTCCGGCCGATCCCCAACGGCGCCCTCGCTTGACGGGCGCGGCGGAATGAGGGGCGTCGGAACCGACATCGGCACCATCCACTTCATCGGGATCGGCGGGATCGGCATGTCCGGCATCGCCGAGGTGATGCACATCCTCGGCTACCAGGTGCAGGGCTCCGACGTCGCCGAAGGCTATGTCGTCGAGGGGCTTCGAAGCGCCGGGATCGCGGTGAAGATCGGCCACCATCCCGACAATCTCGGCGAGGCGGCGGTGGTCGTCGTCTCCTCGGCGATCCGGAAGGATAATCCCGAGCTCGTCTGCGCCTACGAGCGGCGGATCCCGGTGGTGAAGCGGGCCGAGATGCTCGCCGAGCTGATGCGGCTCAAGTCCACGGTCGCGGTGGCCGGGACCCACGGCAAGACGACGACCACCTCGATGATCGCCGCCCTGCTCGACGCGGGCGGGATCGACCCGACCGTGATCAATGGCGGGATCATCAACGCCTACGGCTCCAACGCGCGGCTGGGAACGTCCGACTGGATGGTGGTGGAGGCGGACGAGAGCGACGGAAGCTTCCTTCGCCTCGACGGCCAGATCGCGGTGGTGACCAACATCGATCCCGAGCATCTCGAGCATTATGGCAGCTTCGAGAGGGTGAAGGACGCCTATGTCGAGTTCGTCGAGAACGTCCCCTTCTACGGCGCCGCCCTGCTCTGCGTCGACCATCCCGAGGTCCAGACGATCATCCCCCGGCTTCGCGACCGGCGGGTGGTGACCTACGGCTTCGCCGCCCAGGCCGACGTTCGCGGCGGCAACGTCCGGCCCGGCGCCGGGGGAAATCTGTTCGACGTCAGCCTTCGCCACCGGAGCGGCGAGGTCACGACCATCTCCGACGTCGCCTTGCCGATGCCCGGGCGGCACAACGTCCAGAACGCGCTGGCCGCGATCGGAGTCGCGGTGGAGCTCGGGATCCCGGAGGACGCCATCGCCCGCGGCTTCGAGAAGTTCGGCGGGGTCAAAAGGCGCTTCACCAAGGTCGGCGAGCTCGACGGAGCGGCGATCATCGACGATTACGGCCATCACCCGACCGAGATTCGCGCGGTTCTCTCCGCCGCGCGGGAAGGGGCGGAGGGGCGGGTGATCGCGGTCGTCCAGCCGCACCGCTTCACCCGGCTGCGCGACCTGATGGAGGAGTTCCAGGGCGCCTTCAACGACGCCGACATCGTCTACGTGACCCCGGTCTATCCGGCCGGCGAGGAGCCGATCGAGGGGGTGGACGCCGAGGCTCTGGTCGAGGGACTCAAGGAGCGCGGCCACCGCGCGGTCAAGGCGGTCGCCGACCTCGACGACCTCTGCCGCAACCTTCGCGACATCGCGGCCCGCGGCGACATGGTGATCTGCCTCGGCGCCGGGGACATCACCAAATGGGCGGCGGGGCTTGCCGACGGCCTCTGCCGGGCAAGGGCGGCGAAGTGAGCGGCGCGCTTCAGGAGACAAGAACGGGGATTCCGGGCCTGGCAGGGGAAGCCGTGGAGGACGGCTCCCTCGCCGATTTCATCTGGTTCCGGACCGGCGGGCCCGCCGAATGGCTGGTTCGGCCGAAGGATTCGCGCGACCTCGCCCGCTTCCTCGCCGCGCTTGAACCGGACGTGCCGGTGCTCCCCGTCGGGGTCGGCTCCAACCTCATCGTCCGCGACGGCGGCGTTCCGGGCGTCGTCGTTCGCCTCCCCAAGAGCATGTCCCAAGTCCGTGTCGAACCCGGCAACCGGGTTCGGGCGGGCGGCGGCGCGATGGGGATCACCGTCGCTTCGAAGGCCCGCGACGGCGGCATCGCCGGACTCGAATTCCTGCGCGGGATACCGGGCACCGCCGGCGGCGCGGTTCGGATGAACGCCGGCGCCTATGGCCGCGAGGTCGCGGACGTGCTGGTCGAGGCGACCCTCGTTCTTCGCGACGGCACCCTCGAGACCTGGCCGGCGGATCGGCTCGGCTACACCTACCGGCACAGCGCGGTTCCGCCCGGAGCGGTGGTCGTCGAAGCGGTGTTCGAAGGCGCGGCGGGCGACAAGGCGGCGATCGGCGCGGAGATGGACCGGATCGCCGCGGAGCGCGAGGCGAGCCAGCCGCTTCGAAGCCGGACCGGCGGCTCGACCTTCAAGAATCCGCCCGGCGACAAGGCTTGGCGGCTGATCGACGCGGCCGGTTGCCGGGGCCTGCGCATCGGCGACGCCCAAGTCTCTGAAAAGCATTGCAACTTCCTGCTCAATCTCGGCAATGCTAGCGCGGCCGAGATCGAGGCGTTGGGCGAGGAGGTCCGCCGGCGGGTGCTTGAACATTCGCGGGTGGAACTGGAGTGGGAGATTCAAAGGGTGGGGGTGGAGTGATGGGTAGCGCGAAAATCCTCCCCGGGACGGGCAGGGGGACCAGCCGCAGGCTGGTGGAGGGGCTGGCACCGCCGCTCCAACTTCGTGCCGGCCCCTCCACCACGCTTCGCGCGGTCCCCCTCCCCGTTCCGGGGAGGATCGGATGACGCCCCTCCACGTCGCCGTCCTGATGGGCGGCTGGTCCGCCGAGCGCGAGGTGTCGCTGCGCAGCGGCGGCGGGGTCGCCGAGGCGCTTGAGAGCCTCGGCCACCGGGTCACCCGCATCGACATGGGCCGCGACCTCGCCCAGCGCCTTTCCGAGACGAAGCCGGACCTGGTGTTCAACGCCCTTCACGGAACGCCGGGCGAGGACGGCACCGTCCAGGGGCTGATGGACCTGATGGGGATCCGATACACCCATAGCGGCCTCGAAACCTCGGTCATCGCGATCGACAAGGAGCTGACCAAGATGCTCCTCGTCCCGCACGGAATCCGGATGCCGGAAGGGACGATGGTGGCGAGCGAGAGCCTCTATTCGGGCGATCCGCTCCCCCGGCCCTATGTCCTGAAGCCGGTCAACGAGGGCTCGTCCGTGGGAGTCGCCATCGTCGCCGAGGGCGGCAATTACGGCGATCCGATCGGCCGCGACAGCGAGGGCCCCTGGAAGCATTTCGACCGGCTCCTCGCCGAGCCCTTCATCCGCGGCCGCGAGCTCACCGTCGCGGTGCTCGGCGAAGAGGCGCTTGCGGTGACCGAGCTCCAGCCCAAGGCCGGCTTCTACGATTACGACGCGAAATATACGGACGGCCTCACCGAGCATGTCTGCCCCGCCGCCATTCCCGCCGACATAGAGAAAGCGGCCATGGCGATGGCGCTCGAGGCGCACCGGCGGCTCGGCTGCCGGGGCTGCTCGCGCTCCGATTTCCGCTGGGACGATTCGCAGGGCGAGGCCGGGCTCTATCTGCTCGAGGTCAACACCCAGCCGGGAATGACTCCGTTGAGCCTGGTCCCCGAGCAGGGGCTCTATCGCGGGCTTAGCTATGCGCGGCTGGTGCAGCGGATCGTGGAGGAGGCGTTATGAGCGGGAAGGGGCGGGGAGGGAGCCAGCGGCCCAAGGCCAAGGCGAGGCCGCAGGCCGGCGGGCGCGGCGGGAGCGGCGGCCGGGGCGGCGCCGCGGCGGCCGCGCTGCCCGAAGCGGTCCGGCGGCTTAGCGCCTGGGCGCTGATGGCGATGCTCGCCCTTCTGGCGGTCGCGGCGATGCTCGTCCTTCGCGTTCCCCAGATGATCGGCGGAACGCTCGGCGAGGCGGCGGGCGAGGGCGGCTTCTCGCTGAAGCGGGTCGAGATCAAGGGCGCCCATCACATCCCCCAGCTCGAAGTCTACAACATCGCCTTCGACCAGCCCTCCTCGGCCATGCCGCTGATCGACCTCGAGGCGACCCGCCAGCGGCTTTTGCAATTCGGCTGGGTGAAGGACGCGCGCGTGTCGCGCCGGCTTCCGGATACTTTGGTGGTCGACATCGTCGAGCGCAAGCCGGCGGCGATCTGGCAATATAATTCAAAACTCTCGCTGATCGACCGCGACGGCGTGGTGCTCGCGCCGGTCCGGCTGGAGGCGATGCCCGACCTGCCGCTCCTCATCGGCGCCGGCGCCAACCACCAGGCCTCCGCCCTCTCGGCGCTGGTCGAGACGGCGCCGCAGCTCAAGCCGGCCATGTCGGGCGCGAGCTGGGTCGGCGGGCGGCGCTGGGACATACGCTTCCAGTCCGGCGAGGTGCTCGCGCTCCCCGAGGGCGATGCCGAGGCGGCGCGGGCGCTCGCCCGCTTCGTCAAGCTCGATCAGTCGATGCAGCTGCTCGGCCACGGATTCGTCAGGATCGACATGCGGATTCCCGGAAAGTGCATCCTGCGGGTCTCGAACGAGCCGGGCAGCTCGGTCCCCTCGATCGCTCCGAGCGCTCCCCCCGAAGCGGCGGCATCCGCGCCGCCCGCGCCTCACGCCGCCCCGCCGCATTCCGCTCCGCCCGCCGCCAAGCGCGGCGACGACGACGGCGCCGTCGACGCGACGAAGACGATCTGATGAAGCGCCCCAACGTCCCGCCGCCGCGCAGGCTGGTCACCGCTCTCGACGTCGGCTCGTCCAAGGTATCGGCGCTGATCGCCGAGCCGGGCGAGGACGGCAGCCTCAAGATCCTCGGCACCGGCCAGCGCCAGAGCCAGGGCGTGCGGCGCGGCTTCATCGCCGACATGGAGCGCACCGAAGGCGCGATCCGCGAGGCGGTCGAGCAGGCCGAGCGGATCGCGGCGACCAACATCGAGGACGTCTATGTCGGCTTCTCGGCCGGCGGCCTGGTCAGCTCGCTGGCCAGCGTCGAGGTTCAGATCGGCGGCCGCCGGGTGATCAAGGAGGATGTCGACCAGCTGCTCGGGGTCGGCCGCGAGTCGATCGACGCCGAGGGGCGGATGATCCTCCACGCCATGCCGGCCCTCTACACCCTGGACGGGCTGGAGGGGGTCAAGAAGCCGCTCGGACTCCACGCCGACCGGCTCGCCGTCGACATCCACGTCATCGCCGCCGAGCCCTCGCCGGTCCGCAACCTCGACCTTTGCGTCCGCTCCGCCCATCTCGGAGTCGAGGCGATCGTCGCCTCCCCGGTCGCGGCCGGCAAGGCGTGCCTTAGCGAGGAGGAGCGAGAGCTCGGCGTGGCTTTGGTCGAGCTCGGCGCCGGAGTCACAAACGTCTCGGTCTTCGCGGGGGGGATGCTCGTCGGCCTCAAGTCGCTGGCGATGGGCGGGACCGACATCACCGACGACATCGCCGCCGCCTTCGGAACGCGGCGGGTCGAGGCCGAGCGGATGAAATGCTTCTACGGCTCGGCGATGACCTCCCCGCGCGACAATCACGACATGATCGAGCTGTCGCCGATCGCCGGCTCGGAGGAGGGCACCGAGGCGTCGCGCATCACCCGGGCGCAGCTGATCGCCGTCATCCGCCAGCGGCTCGAGCATTTGACCGGCGATATCGCCGGAGCGCTCAAGGATCTCGGCTTCGGCGGTCCGTTCGGCCGTCAGGTGGTGCTCACCGGCGGAGGCTCCGAACTGAAGGGCATCGCCGATTACGCCCAGGGCGTGCTCGGGCGGGCGGTCCGGATCGGCCGGCCGAGCCTTGCCGGCCTTCCCGACGCGCATAGCGGGCCGGCCTTCACCACCCTCGTCGGCCTCGCCCAGTTCGCCGCTTCGAACGAGCTCGACCTTCGCTCCGTCATGTCGCCGCAGCCGGTCTCCCAGCGCGCCGCGGGAAGCGGGAACCTGGTCCAGCGCATGCTTTCGGCGTTCCGAAGCGGCTTTTGAGCTGCGCCGGCGTTGCAGCCGGGACTCACTACCGTGACTTTTCGGACTCTCCGGGCCGATTATCCCCGGAAAATTACGGCCTCGTTAACTTTTTCCTCGCGCGCGAGAATCCCATCGTGCAAAAGGGTTTAACGAGTGTCCCAAAGGGCAGCACATAGGGGGAGAGCATCCGATGAGCATCGATTTCATCCGTCCGGAAGTGGATGAACTTCGGCCCAGGATCAGCGTCATCGGAGTGGGCGGAGCGGGCGGCAATGCCGTCGCCAACATGATCGCCAACGACGTCCAGGGGGTCGACTTCATCGTCGCCAACACCGACGCCCAGGCGCTCAACGCCTCGCCCGCCAGCCAGCGCATCCAGCTCGGCCTGCGCATCACCCAGGGCCTCGGCGCCGGCTCCCGCCCCGAGATCGGAAAGGCCGCCGCCGAGGAGGCGATCGCCGAGATCGAGCAGGCGCTGGAAGGCGCGCACATGTGCTTCATCGCCGCCGGAATGGGCGGCGGCACCGGCACCGGCGCGGCTCCGGTCATCGCCAAGGCGGCGCGCGACAAGGGAGTCTTGACCGTCGGCGTCGTCACCAAGCCGTTCAGCTTCGAGGGCAATCGCCGCGGCCGCTCGGCCGAGAGCGGGATCGAGGAGCTCCAGCAGCATGTCGACACGCTGATCGTCATCCCGAACCAGAACCTGTTCCGCATCGCCAACCCGAACACGACCTTCAAGGAAGCCTTCTCGATGGCCGACGAGGTCCTCCAGCAGGGCGTTCGCGGAATCACCGACCTGATGGTCATGCCCGGCCTCATCAACCTCGACTTCGCCGACGTCCGTTCGGTGATGGGCGAGATGGGCAAGGCGATGATGGGCACGGGCGAGGCTTCCGGCGACAATCGCGCCATCGAGGCCGCCGAAAAGGCGATCGCCAACCCGCTTCTCGACGGCGTGTCGATGCGCGGCGCGAAGGGCGTCATCATCTCGATCACCGGCGGCGAGGACATGCGGCTGATGGAGGTCGACGAGGCCGCAAGCCACATCAAGGAGCTGGTCGATCCGGACGCCAACATCATCTGGGGCTCGGCCTTCAACAACGACCTCGAGGGCCGGATCCGGGTCTCCGTCGTCGCCACCGGGATCGACGCCGAGGCGGTGACCCAGGCGCCGCCGATGCCGGCCAAGGTCTTCGCCTTCCCGGGCGCGGCGCGCGGCGCCGGCGGTCCCGATGCGCCGAAGCTGGCCACGGCCCAGCCCCAGCCGCCCGTCATGGAGCAGGCGGCCGACGTCGCCATGCCCGAAGCGCCCGCGGAAGCCGCCGCGGCCGACGAGCTTACCCTCGACACTCCGGCCGGCGAGGGCGGCGACGAGCTTCTCCTCGACGCTGTCATGCTCGACGGCGAGGATGGCGGCGAAGGCTTCACCGAGGACGATTTCGCCGGCGGCCCGGAGGCGAGCGCGCCGGGCACGCGAAGCTGGATCGGCGGCGACGAGGCGGCCGATCCCAAGGCTCCCGCGCGCGAGGGCGGGACCCTGTTCGAGCGCATGTCCAACATCGCCCGCGGCGCCGCCAAGGCTCAGGTCGAGGAGGAGCCGGCACCGCAGCGCATCCGCCGCGACCCGCTCGACATCCCCCGCTTCCTCGGCCGCCAGAACAACCAGTAAGCGCAAGGGTGTGGTTCGGCCTCGGCCTCCTCTCCCGCCTGCGGGAGAGGAGGGGCCCGCCGCGTAGCGGTGGGAGGTGAGGGTCTTGGGCACGGCCCAAGGAAGAAGAAGACCCTCACCCTGCCCTCTCCCGCGGGCGCGAGAGGGGAAATAGCCTTGGCCTCCCCTCCTCCCCCACTCACCGTCCGCCTCCACCGGCTGGGCGCTAAGCCGTTGCCGCCAAAGGCACCGGCCGCTTTCATCGGCCTATGATACATAGGAAGTGGGGCGCCCGGCTCGGCATGGCCGTTCTGGGTGCGGGGATGTGGCTGGCCGGGGGGCCCGCCTTTGCACAGCCGTCCGGGACGGTTCCGGCGGGAACGGCGGGAGGCGAAAGCTCCGCCGACACGCTGTCGCGCAACCTGCGCACCCTCGCCGCCAATCCCAAGAGCATGTCGGCGCTGATGGATGCCGGCCAGGCGGCGCTCAGGCTCGGCGACGGGCAGGCGGCGCTGACCTTCTTCGCCCGCGCGGAGGAGCTCGCGCCGCGGGACGGCCGGATCAAGATGTGGATGGGATCGGCCCTCGTGCAGCTCGAGCAGGCGCGCGGCGCGCTCAAATTCTTCAAGGACGCGACCGACCTCGGCATATCCGATTCCGAAGTCGCCCGCGACCGCGGCCTCGCCTACGACATCAGCGGCGATCCGCGGCGGGCACAGCGCGATTACCGCCTGTTCCTCCAGGGGAGGCCGGATGCCGAAGTGACCCGCCGCCTCGCTTTGTCGCTCGCCATCACCGGAGACCGAGACTCCGCCCTTCGGCTGCTCGAGCCGCAGCTCGCCTCGGGCGACCGGGCGGCGGAGCGGACCCGGGCGCTGGTCCTGGCGCTGGTCGGGGACATGGCCGGCGCCGGGCGGGTCGTCCAGGCCAGCATGCCGGGCGGGCAGGGGGAGGCGATGATGCCCTTCCTCGCCCGCCTTCCGAGCTTGAGCTATGCCGACCGAGCCTTGGCCGTGCACCTCGGCCATTTCCCCAATGACGGCCGAACCGCCTCGCCTTCTATCTACGCCTCCACCCGGCCTTCGCAGCCGGAGCTGGCGGAGCGCCGCGCGCCGGGCGTGTCGCCGACCGACGCCGGCCGGCCCGATCCCGCCCAGCAGCTCCTCCAGCGCCGGATCGCGGGCGTCCAGCGGTCCGATCCGCCGCCCGCAACGGCGCAGTCCCCGGCCGCCTCGGCGACGGGTTCGCACCCGACGGCCGGGCGAGCGGCTCCGGCGGCCCGGTCCGAGCGCGGCCTGGCGCCGCCGGTTACCGCCTGGTCCTGGTCGCGCGGTCTTGAGCCCGCGCGCCCGCAGCCGGTCCGGCCGGCGGCGCGTAGCGCGACCGTCCAGCCCCAGCCCAAGCCGCTCGAGACGGCGGCGCTGACTTCGCGACCGCCGGCGGCCCGCGCCGCGCCCGCTCCAGTCCGGCGCGAGCCCGAGCCGCCGGCCGCCGCCTCGACCGACCCGGCTCCGGCGCGGGGTCGGAGCCCGGAGCCGCCCGCCGCCCAGACGGCGCCGATCGTCATCGCCGCGATCGATCCGACCCCGCTCAAGGCCGCGCCGCCGGCCGCCGCCTCCGCCGAGCCGCGCAATTCGAGCCGGATCGCCGATCTCGCCCAGGCCATCGCCGCGATCGGCGACGCTCCGCCCGCCGCGGCGGCCCGCCGGGTCTCCTCCTCCGCGGCGGCGCCCGCCAAACGACCGGCCACGGCGGCGGCGGCGACGGAGAGCAAGCCGGGACCGAAGGTCTCCGGCACCGCCGCCGCCGCGGCGGGAACGAAGGCGGGCCGGGCCGCCGCCGCGGCGTCGGCCAAGCCGTCGCCCGCGAAGAAGCCCGACTCCGCCGCGAAGGAACCGAGCCGAATCTGGGTTCAGGTCGCCGGGGGCGCCGACCGTGCCGCCTTCCCGGCGCAATTCGCCCGCCTCAAGGCCAAGGCGCCGAAGCTGCTCGGCGGCCGAAGCGCCTGGGCGGCGAAGCTCAACGCGACGAACCGTCTGCTCGTCGGCCCCTTCGCCAGCGCCGAGTCGGCGCAGGATTTCGTCAACGCTCTGCGCAAGGCGGACCTCTCCGCCTTCGCCTGGACGAGCGAGGCCGGCGAGAAGGTCGAGAAGCTCCCCGCCAAGTGAGCGGCCTGGCGGCTTACGCGTCCGATCCGGCGCTCTCGCGTGGCCGGCTCCATGGAGAGACTTCGACCGGCCTTCGCGGGCCGCGCGACGCGTTCCAGCGCGATCGCGACCGGATCATCCATTCCATCCCGTTCCGCCGGCTCCGCCACAAGACCCAGGTCTTCATCGCCCCCGACGGAGACCATTTCCGGGTCCGGCTGACCCACAGCCTCGAGGTCGCGCAGATCGGCCGGACGATCGCCCGGGCCTTGGGCCTCAACGAGGATCTGACCGAGGCGCTCTGCCTTGCCCACGATATCGGCCATCCGCCCTTCGGCCATGCCGGCGAGGACGCGCTTCAGGCGGCGATGGCCGGCGCCGGCGGGTTCGACCACAATGCCCACACGCTTCGCCTGCTCACCCGGCTCGAGACCCCCTATCCGCGCCACGTCGGGCTGAACCTTAGCTGGGAGACCCTGGAAGGCCTCGCCAAGCATAACGGGCCGGTGGCGGAGCCGGGCTGGGCGCTTACCCAGACCAATGAGGAATGGGATCTCGACCTCGGCCGATGGCCGAGCCTGGAGGCGCAGGTCGCGGCGATCGCCGACGATATCGCCTACGACAATCACGACGTCGACGACGGCCTTCGCGCCGGACTCTTCACCCTCGACGAGCTGATGGAGGTGCCGCTCGCCGCCCGCACCTGGAGGGCGGTGCGCGAGCGCTTCCCCGGCATCGGCGAGGAGAGGCTGGCGCCGGAGCTGGTCCGCGACCAGATCGGGCTGATGGTGAGGGACGTCCTGGACGAGACCCGCCGCCGGATCGCCGCCGCGGGCATCGCAAGCGCCGAGGATGTCCGCTCCGCCGGCGCGGCCCTGGCCGGCTTCTCACCCGCCATGGCGGCGGAGGAGCGGGCGCTCAAGACCTTCCTCTACGCCCGGATGTACAACGCCCCCCGGGTCGAGGCGGTTCGGGTCGAGGCCCAGCGGGTCCTCGCCAACCTCGCCGCCGCCTACCGCTCCGATCCCGCCCGGCTGCCGCCCGGCTGGCGCCGCGACGACGCCGGCGAGGTCGAGACCGTCCGGGCGATCGGCGACTTCATCGCCGGAATGACCGACCGCTACGCCATCGCCCGCCACCGCGAGCTGGTCGGCCCGGTGGAGCTTCCGGAGGGCTTTTAGGAGGGCACCGTAGCCCCAGCGAAGGCTGGGGCCCAAAGGGGGTGAAAGGCTAAGGCGGGCCTGGACGGCGCGGGGACGAGCATCGGCGCCTCTCACCCGCCGGGGTCCCAGCCTCCGCTGGGACGACGTGCGGGGCCGCGGCGCTTCATTTGATAGGCGCGATCGTCTAAGGCGCGGCTTTCCCGGCCGCATGGACCAGACGTGACCCTTTACGCCCGCTTCGCCGCGCATCTCGACGCGATCCTCGACGCCCTCCAGTCGGAGGGCCTGCTCGCCATGAACGTCTCGCGCAAGGCGGTCGCCGTCGAGCCGCCGCGCGATCCGGGCCATGGCGATCTCGCCACCAACGCGGCGATGGTCCTGGCCAAGGGCGCGGGGACCAATCCGCGGGCTTTGGCGGAGCTGGTCGCGCCTCGCCTGGCGGCGCTCGACGAGGTGGAAAGCGCCGACATCGCCGGCCCCGGCTTCATCAACATCCGCCTCGTCCCTTCCGTGTGGCACGAGGAGATGCGCGCGATCGCCGAGGGCGGCGCCGACTACGGGCGTTCGACCGTGGGGCAGGGCAGGCGGATCAACGTCGAATATGTCTCCGCCAATCCGACCGGGCCGATGCACATGGGCCATTGCCGGGGCGCCGTGGTCGGCGACGCGCTCGCCAGCCTGCTCGAATATGCCGGCCACGCCGTGGTCCGCGAATATTATGTCAACGACGCCGGCGGCCAGGTCGACGTCCTCGCCCGCTCGGTACACCTTCGCTATCTGGAGGCGCTCGGCCGCCAGATCGGCGAGATACCGGAGGGCCTCTACCCCGGCGACTATCTGAAGCCGGTGGGCGAGGCGCTCGCCGCCGAGCTCGGCGACAGCCAGGCGGACCTTCCCGAGACGTCCTGGCTTCCGCTGTTCCGCAAGCGTGCCGTCGCCGCGATGCTCGACCTCATCCGCGAGGATCTCGCCAAGCTCGGGGTCCATCACGACCTGTTCGCCTCGGAGGCCGAGGTCCAGGCGTCGGGCGCGGTCGACCGCGCATTCGCCCTGCTCGGCGCCAAGGGGCTCGTCTACACCGGCACCCTTCCGCCCCCCAAGGGCAAGCCCGTCGAAGACTGGGAGCCGACGGAGCTGCTCCTGTTCCGCTCGACCGCCTTCGGCGACGACCAGGACCGGCCGGTCCGCAAGTCGGACGGAAGCTGGACCTATTTCGCCGCCGACACCGCCTATCACATGCAGAAGCTCGAGAAATCCGACGAGCTGATCAACGTCTGGGGCGCCGACCATACCGGCACGGTGAAGCGCACCCAGGCCGCGGTCGAGGCGCTTGCCGGCCGCCCCGCCCTCGACGTCAAGCTGGTCCAGATGGTCCGGCTGCTCCGCGCCGGCGAGCTGGTCAAGATGTCCAAGCGCTCCGGAAGCTTCGTCACCCTCGCCGAGGTGGTCGAGGAGGTCGGCAAGGACGTCGTCCGATTCACCATGCTGACCCGCAAGAACGACGCCCAGATGGACTTCGACTTCGCCAAGGTGGTCGAAGCCTCCAAGGACAATCCGGTCTTCTACGTCCAATATGCCCATGCCCGGATCCGCTCGCTTCAGCGGCGGGCGGCGGCGGCGGGGCTGGACACTTCGGGTCCGGCCGACCTCGCCTTGCTCGACGACGAGGAGTTGGCGCTGGTCCGGCTTTGCGCGCAATTCCCGCGGATCGTCGAGGCGGCCGCGCTCGCCCACGAGCCGCACCGCATCGCCTTCTACCTCGGCGACCTCGCCGCGGCCTTTCACGCGCTCTGGAACCGGGGCAATGACGACCCCTCCCGGCGCTTTCTCCTTGAGGATAATTTGAAATTAACCGGCGCTCGGCTAGAACTGGCGGCTGTTACGGGTCAAATTTTGAGGAACGGGCTGGCGATCATGGGCGTCACGGCCGCCGAGGAGATGCAGTGATGACCGACATTCGCGCCGACGAGGGGGGTCCGCTCGACCGCGAGGAGCGGCTGCCGTGGCTCGAGGCGGTCGAGGAAGAGGATGCCTCCGAAGGCCCCTCGACCTTGAAGCTGATCGTCGCCGTCCTGATCGGCCTCGCCGCGATCGGCGGGATCGTCGGCGGCGTGTTCTGGATGCAGAAGCGCGGCGCCTCCGAAGGCGGCCCCGGTTCGGAGGTGATTCGGGCGGAGTCGGGGCCGTACAAGGTTCGGCCGGACAAGCCCGGCGGAATGGCCGTCGAGGGCGAGGGCGACACCGCCTTCGCGGCGAGCGCCGGCGCCGATCCCAAGGGCCAGATCAACCCCAACGCCGTTCCCGAGGCGCCGGTCACCCAGACGGGCGGCCAGGCCCCGGCGGCCCAGCCCCAGCCCCAGGCTCCGGCTCCGGCCGCCCCCGCCAAGCCGGCGCCCCAGCCGACCCAGGCCGCCGCCAAACCGGCGACGGCGACGGCGACGGCGACGGCGGCGAGCAGCGAGCCCGGCGGAACCGTCCAGCTCGGCGCCTTCCCCAACGGCGCCCTCGCCGAATCCGCCTGGAAGGCCCTGTCCGGCCGCTTCGGCTACCTCGCCCCGCTCTCGCACAGCGTCGTCGCCGCCCAGGTCAACGGCAAGACCTGGTATCGCCTCCGCGCAAGCGGCCCCGGCGCCGCCGGAATCTGCGGCCGCCTGCGAGTCGCCGGAGAGAATTGCCTGCGCATCGACTAAGGCCGGGCGGAGCGCCGCTTCGCCTCCGTCTCGACGCCCGCCGCCCGACAGGCTAAGCGCGTGCCGTTGCCCGTCTGCTCGGCGAGCATCGCCAGCCGGTCCGATGCACCGGCTGCCGACACGGCCATTGGCCCGTGACTCCCGGTTTGGAGAAGGCCGGAACCCCGGCGGCGTGATGCGCCGCCCGGTCGACCTCGAGGGAGGTCGAGACGCCGGTCCGAATGGATCGGCACCGGCCGAAGGGGGCCGGAACTCCGCTCAGCAACCGTCGTGACGCGCCTTCAATCGAAGGCCGCGCCGCGAACCTGAAGGGAGTGATCCGCGATGAAGCGGAATCTGAAGATCGTCTGGCACGTCGATGTCGCGAGGCTCGCCCTCGCTTTGCTCGTCCTGGTCCAGCACATGATGGGTTAGCCTGTCGAAGCGGCGCGGGAGGAGCCTTCGAGCCCTCCCGCGTTCATCGCCGGAGCGGCTCGGCGCCGGTCCCGCGCGAGCCGCTTGGGTTTGCTCGCCGGGCGGCTTAAGAAGCCGCCATGCAAGCCGCGATCTACGGCCTTTCCGGCCTCGTCCTCACCGCCGACGAGCGGGACTTCTTCCGCGACTCGGATCCCGCCGGCTACATCCTGTTCGCGCGCAATTGCGCCGACCGGGCGCAGATGCGCGCTCTGACCGACGACCTTCGCGCCCTCCAGGGGCGGGACCGCCTGCCCATCCTGATCGACCAGGAGGGCGGCCGGGTCGCCCGGATGAAGCCGCCCGAATGGGCCGCTTTCCCGCCCGGCGAAGCCTTCGCCCGGCTCTACGACAAGGCGCCGATGACCGCGATCCAAGCGGCCCGCGCCAACGGCGAGGCGCTCGCTCGGATGCTCGCCGAGGTGGGGGTGAACGTCGATTGCGCGCCGGTGCTCGACGTCCGCCAGCCCGGCGCCACCGACATCGTCGGCGACCGCGCGCTCGGCGCCGAGCCGATGCAGGTCGCGGCGCTCGGCAGGGCGCTGCTCGACGGGCTCGCCGCCGGCGGCGCCGTCGGGGTCGTCAAGCACATGCCGGGCCACGGCCGGGCGCTGACCGACAGCCATTTGACGCTCCCGGTGGTGAATGCGTCGGAGTCGGAGCTGGAGGTCGACCTGGAGCCGTTCCGGACCCTCCGCGGCGCGCCGATGGGGATGACCTGCCACTGCGTCTACACCGCCTTCGACTCCGAGCGGCCGGGGAGCCAGTCGCCGTTCGTGATCGGCGAGGTGATCCGCCGACGGATCGGCTTCGACGGCTTCCTGATGTCCGACGACATCGGCATGAACGCTCTTAGCGGCGGCTATGACGAGCGGACTCGCGGCGTTCTCGAAGCGGGGACCGACGCGGTCCTCCACTGCTCCGGACGGATGGAGGAGATGGTCGCGGTGGCGGGCGCCGCGGGGGCGCTGTCCACCGACGGGCTCGGGCGGCTGGAGCGGGCGATGGCGAGCGCCGGAGCCGGCGACGGCGCGGATTTCGAAGCGCTCGTCGAGAGGCGGGACCGGCTGCTGGCCCTCGCCTAGAGTGGCCCGGGGGCGGTTGGAGGGGGAGAAGACGATGGGTAAGGCCTGGAAAGCCTTGGCGCTGGCCTTGCTGGCCGGCGGTTGCGCGATGCCTCAGGCGGGCGCCCGGCCGCGGGCGGGAATGGCCGGCGCCTGCCAGATCGCCTCGCTGAAGTCGCGCGCCGGGCGGGAATGGGTGGCGCAGAATCGCTGGCGCTTCGCCGACGAGGCGGCGGCGGAGGCGGCTTATGCCGCGCTCGCCGTCAACTCCAGCCCGTCGCCCTGGCCCGACTGGTACAAGGCCTATGAGACGCAGCTTGCGCCGGGGACCCGGTTCCAGATGGCTCTGGCCAAGGGGCAGTCGACCGACAGCCCCGGCAATTGGGGCACGTTCGACCGCATCTGGAACGTCCGCGACGTCCGCGACCATCTCGCCGTCCGGAGCGACTGGAAGCCCGACGTCGACCGGGTCGTCACCTACGAGGTGGTCCGCCCACTCCCCGTCAGGATCGGCCCGATCGGCCCGCAGGTCGACCCGAAGCTGTGCCGCTACCTCCCCGGCCGCTGGTCCCAGTTCCAGTCGCTGGCGGAGAAGGGGACGTTCAGGCGCTATTTGAAGGTGCTCGAGGTTCGGGCGATCCGGTGAGCGGCGGCGTCTTTGCGGCGGGCCTTAGCCGGGGAGGGAAGGCCGCGCCGAGCCGTCGCCCCGGCGGAGGCCGGGGTCTCGGGGGGTGAAAGGCGCGGCGTTCTTAACTTGAGGAGGTCCCGGCCTTCGCCGGGACGACGGGGATCGTGTCCAAGGTTCGTGCCCGTCGGGGGCCGCGGAAAACAAGTCAAATCGGACGCTTAATATATTCCTATTTGGCAAAAATTCTTGACTTTTGTGGAGAACAGGATAGGAACTTTCCTGGGTCGCTGAGGATGGGGATGGGACATGAGGGAGGTGGCGGAGGGCGCCGCGGCGCCGGAGGTTCGGCGGCTGACGGCGGCGCGGCGGGCGCTGTATCTCGCGGTGCTGGAGCGGACCGGGAACCAGCGGGCGGCGGCGGCGGCGATCGAGATGGATCGGTCGTCGATCCGGTGGCGGCGCCAGAAGGACTTGACGTTCGACGCGGAGTGCCGGGCCGCCGAGGCGGAAGCGGGGCGCCGGCTGGAGGAATCGACGAAGCGCGGAACAGCCTGCGGCGGCCCGGTCGACGGCGAATTCGAGATCATCCGGCGCGGCCCCGGCGGCCGCTGCCAGATCGTGGCGACCGCTCCGGGGCGCTGGTGCAAGCGGATCGAGGACCGCTTCTTCGAGGTGCTCGGCGAAACCGGCAACGCGTCGGCGGCGGCCCGGGCGATCGGCTACAGCGACCGCCATATCGGAGATCGCCGCCGTCAATGGCCCGGCTTCGCGCGGCGCTGGGACGAAGCGCTCGAGGAGGCGGACGCCCGGCTCGAGTTCAGGCTCGCCTCCCTCGGCAATAATTGCGGCCATTCGAGCGCCGGCCCCGGCAATGGCCGGGCCATGGCGGCGGAAGACGGCGGAGCCGCCGCGCGGGCGCGCGACGAGGCTCCGTTCGATCCGAAGTTCGCGCTCCAATATCTCAAATGGCGCGAGGAGAAGAAGGCGGGCGGCGGCCGGCGCGGAGCGCTTCCGGCGCGGCGCGGCGCCGACGAGGCGCGCCGGGAGATCATCAAGCGGATCGACGCGATCGAGCGGCATCGCCGACGAGAGGCGGGGAGGGAGGGCGCATGAGCGGCGCCGTTCCTCGCGCGGCGGCGGCGGAGCCGGCGGAGGCGAAGGAATGGGTAAAGCGGCTGCGCCGGCTGAGCCGGGAGGAGCTGGAGCGGGTCCTCGCGGGGCTGCCCGACCGCGACGTCGAGGCGCTTCTGCGCGACTGGGCCGCCTGGGCGCACGAGGGGCAGGTGCCGCCGGATGGCGAAGACTGGCGGGTTTGGGTGCTTCTGGCCGGGCGCGGCTTCGGCAAGACCCGGGCCGGAGCGGAGTGGGTGTCGCAATTCGCCCGCGAGACTCCCGACGCCCGCATCGCGCTCGTCGCGGCGAGTCCGCTCGAGGCGCGGCGGGTGATGGTGGAAGGGCGAAGCGGATTGCTCGCGGTCGCCCATGCCGACGAGCCGGTGCGGTTCGAGCCGAGCCTCGGGCGGCTGCAGTTCGCGAGCGGCGCCCAAGCGTTCCTCTATTCCGCCGCCAATCCCGAGGCGCTACGCGGGCCGGAACATCATATCGCCTGGTGCGATGAGCTTGCCAAATGGCCGAGGGCCCAGGCGGCGTGGGACAATCTCCAGCTCGGGCTGCGGCTGGGCGAGCAGCCTCGGGCGCTGGTGACGACGACTCCCCGCCCGATCCCGGCGTTGAAGGCGATCGTCCGCGAGGAGCATGCGGCGCTGACCGGCGGGGGAACGCGCTCGAATCCGTTTTTGCCGGAACGGTTCGTCTTGGCCGCCGAGCGGGCGCATCGCGGAACCCGTTTCGGACGACAGGAGCTGGACGGAATCCTGGTCGAGGATATCGAAGGCGCGCTGTGGACGCGCGACCTGATCGAACGCCTCCGCTCGGAGCCGGGAACGCGCGCGTTTCGCCGGGTGGTGGTGGGCGTGGACCCGCCGGCTTCGGCGAAGGGCGACGAATGCGGGATCGTGGTGTGCGGGCTTGGCGAGGACGGCCTCGGCTATGTGCTCGCGGACCTGTCCGCGCGCGGCCTTTCGCCGGAGGGATGGGCGCGCAAGGTGGCCGCGGGGGCGCGAGCCTATCGCGCGTCGCGGGTGGTGGCGGAGGCGAATAACGGCGGAGCGATGGTCGAGACCGTGCTTCGCGGCGCCTCGGTCGCGCTTCCGGTCAAGCTCGTCCACGCCGTCGAGGGGAAGGCGGCGCGGGCCGAGCCCGTCTCCGCTTTGTTCGAGGGCGGCCGAGCGCGGTTCGAAGGCGGGTTTCCCGAGCTCGAGGATCAATTGTGCGGGCTGACCCTGTGCGGCGGCTACGAGGGGCCGGGGCGCTCGCCGGACCGGGCGGACGCGCTCGTCTGGGCGATGACCGAGCTGATGCTCGGGCCGGGTCGGGCGGAGCCGAAGGTGAGGACGCTGTGACGCTCCCCTTCCTCCCCTTTCCCGGCTAAGGCGTCGGCCGTGGACGATCCCTTGCTCGCCTCGATGTCGCCCGACGAGCTTCGCTCCGCGATGCGGGCGCTCGGCTACAAGACCCAGAACGATCTCGCCAGTGCGATCGGGGTCAGCCGCTCGGCGGTGAGCTTGTGGCTGGAAGGCAAGGTGGGCGTGCCCAGGCCGGTCGCGATGCTGCTTCGGATGCTGATCGCCGCGCGCCGCCGCGCCTACTAGGGCCCGTACCCGCTTCCCGCAGCGGCGTGCCGGCCGGCCGCCCGAAGGGCGATCACGCTCGTCGCGGAAGTGCCCGCCGGCCTGGCGCCGTTCGGGCCTTCTCCACGTGAAATGTTCACCGCCGGGCGGAGGCGGGTGGACGACCCGGCGCGGCCGCGGACATGGAGGAGGCGAAGGCCGGACGGGCCTCCCTCACATGATTCGGAGCATCACGATGGCGAGCGACGCGGGCAAGATATTGGGGCGGATCAAGGAAGAGGAGATCGAGTGGGTCGATCTTCGCTTCACCGATCCCAAGGGCAAATGGCAGCATCTGTCGATGGCCGCCGGCCTGATCGACGAGGACCAGCTCACCGACGGATTCATGTTCGACGGCTCGTCGATCGCCGGGTGGAAGGCGATCAACGAGAGCGACATGATCTTGAGGCCGGACCTGGACGCGGTCTATGTCGACCCGTTCTCGGCCACGCCGATGCTTGTCATGTTCTGCGACATCGTCGATCCGGGCACCGGAGAGCTTTATTCGCGCGACCCGCGCTCGACCGCCAAGCGCGCCGAAATGTACCTCAAGGGCACCGGCATCGGCGACACCGTCTATGTCGGGCCGGAAGCCGAATTCTTCATGTTCGACGACGTCCGCTTCGAGGACGGCTACAACACCTCCTATTTCCGGATCGACGACATCGAGCTCCCGACCAACTCCGGGCGCGAATATGAAGGCGGCAACATGGGCCACCGGCCGCGCGCCAAGGGCGGCTACTTCCCGGTCGCCCCGGTCGACAGCGCGATGGACATACGCGCCGAGATGGTCTCGACGATGATCGAGATGGGCCTTCCGATGGACAAGCATCATCACGAGGTGGCGGCGGCCCAGCACGAACTCGGCCTCACCTACGGCAAGCTGGTCGAGACCGCCGACCGGATGCAGATCTACAAATATGTCGTCCACATGGTCGCCCACGCCTATGGCAAGACGGCGACCTTCATGCCCAAGCCGATCGCCCGCGACAACGGATCGGGCATGCACACCCACATCTCGATCTGGAACGGCGGCAAGCCGCTCTTCGCGGGGAACGGCTATGCCGGCCTGTCCGAGACGGCGCTCTACTTCATCGGCGGGGTGATCAAGCATGCCCGGGCGCTGAACGCCTTCACCAACCCGACGACGAACAGCTACAAGAGGCTGGTTCCCGGCTTCGAGGCGCCGGTCCTGCTCGCTTATTCGAGCCGCAACCGCTCCGCGTCGTGCCGGATTCCCTACGGCACCGGAGAGAAAGCGAAGCGCGTCGAGTTCCGCTTCCCCGACGCGCTCGCCAATCCCTATCTTGCTTATTCGGCGATCCTGATGGCCGGGCTGGACGGAATCCAGAACCGCATCCACCCGGGCGATCCGATGGACAAGAACCTGTACGACCTTCCGCCGCAGGAGCTGGTCAACGTTCCGACCGTGTGCGGGAGCCTGCGCGAGGCTCTGATCGCGCTCCAGAACGACCGCGCCTTCCTGACCCGGGGCGACGTGTTCAGCGACGACCAGATCGACGCCTATGTCGAGCTGAAGTGGGAAGAGCAGATGCGCTGGGAGACGACTCCGAGCCCGGTCGAATACGACATGTATTATTCGAGCTAGGAACTCGCGTCGTCCCGGCGGAGGCCGGGACCCCAGGGGGTGAAGAACACTTCGCCTTTCACCCCCTGGGGCCCCAGCCTTCGCTGGGGCGACGAGCCATGCTTCACGCCTGGGCGCCGGGCCTTCTCCGAAGCCCCGTCAGCTTCCCAGGGCGGACTGGACGAGGCCGGCGATCTGGCCGCTGGCCAGCGGGGCGATGACGGCGGCGACCAGCTTCACCTGGTCGAAGCCGCTGCTGAGCAGGCCCGACTTGCCGAGCCGTTCGCGCGCCGCGGTGACGGCGTCGGCGTTGCGGCTGTTGGCCGAATAGGCCTGCACCTTCCTTTCCAGCGCGATCAGCGGAAGGGCTCCGGCGGCGAGCAGGGTGAGGGTGAAGACGGCGCCCCAATAGATGGTCAGCTCGCCGGCATAATCGTCGAGCTTCTCGCGGATCTGGCCGAGCTCGGCGGCCTGCGCCGCGGCGGCCTTGTCGACCAAGGCGGCCCGGGCCGTCGCCGCCTCGAGCTCGGCATTGCTCATCGCGGCGAGGTTCCAGGTCAGAGCCGGCGCTCCGCCGCGGAAGCTGTTTTGCGAGAGCTTGAGCGGGAGGTGAAAGAACAAGGAGACGGCGACCGTGCTTGCCACCAAGCCGATGGTCAGCAGCTGGAGCGAGCGCTTGAGACGGGCCTGAACCGCCTGAAGCCTGCCCTCATGACGCCTGTCGGGCACGAGCGGCGGCTCGGGAAGCTCGCGCAGCTCGGCCGCCGCCGCGGCGGAAAGGGCGCCGACTCCGAGGAGCCCGAGCAGGATCGGAATCAGCATCGACCAGCCCAGCGCGTCGAGCCGCAACAGGCGGGGATGAAGCAGGGACGCGTCGGCTCCGGTATGGACGTAGAGATTCCGGAAGAAGTCGTAGGTCATCCGGTAGACGGTCAGCCCGTGCCGGCCGTCCGGCGACCACCAGGCGAAGCCGACGACGGCCGCGCCCACCAGGGCGGCGAAGGCGGTTCCCCACAGGAGCATGGCCCGGCCGCGGTCCAGCCGGCTGATCATCATCCAGGCGAGGGCGATTCCGCTCGCGCAGATGCAGACGTGGACGGTGAGGACGGCGACGAGGCTAAGCACGCCGGCAAGGAAGGGCTCGGTGCTGAGCACCCCCTTGAGCAGGCGCAGCTCGCGCTCGGAAAGCGGCCCGCCGAGCGGCCCGAGGAGCTGCAGGACGACCACCGCGACGACCAGCGGGACGAGGTTGACGACCAGCAAGGCGTGCCACCGCACGTCCCTCAGCCGCGCCTTGAACCCCCCGTTCATCGCTCGAGCATAGCATTGCCCCGGCGGGGCGCCAAATCAGCGGCGGGCGGCGGCGCGCTTCTTGACCGCGAGCGGCGAGTCTCCGGCGAGTTCGGGCGCGCGCTCGGCGCCGGGCTTGAGATATTCGGGGACGACCATGGCCGGGGCCCGGACCGGCGGCGCTCCGGACGGGGCGAGCCGGGCGAGGTTGAACGGCCGGTCGAACCGGATCCCGAGCTGGCCGCGCTGCTCCCAGCGTATCTGCCCGGCGAGCAAGCCCGTCTCGTCGAGGTCGAGGCTTACCGGCGTTCCGGGCGCGAGGGCGGAATCGCAATCCACCATCGCTCCGCCCTCGGAGATGTTCCTCATTCGAACCGGGACGCATTGGCCGTCCCAGCGAAGCCGTCCGTTGCGGATCAGGCGGTGGCGCGGCGGCCGGCTGAATCCGATCACCTCGGCCGTCGGGCGGCTGGCGCGGGCAAGCTCGAGCGCTTCCTCGGCCGGCATCGGGCGCCCGAACAGGAAGCCCTGGACCTGGCTGCAGCCGAGCCGGCGGACGAGATCGACCTCCGCCTGCGCCTCCACCCCTTCCGCGGTGGTGTCCATCCCGAGGCTCTCGGCGAGCACGACGATGCCGCGGACGATGGCTCCGTTGCGGCTCCCCGGAGCGGCGGCTCCGCCGACGAAGCTTCGGTCGATCTTTATCTTGTCGAGCGGCGCCGTCCGCAAGTGCGAGAGGCCGACCTGGCCGGTGCCGAAATTGTCGAGGGCGAGCCGGACCCCGATCCGCTTCAGCGCCTGAAGCCGCGAGTCGGTCGCTCCGCCGTCGCCGAGGAACACCGCCTCGCACACTTCCAGCTCGAGCCGGTCGGGATCGAGGCTCGAGCGGGCGACGGTGGCGGTGACCGTGGCCGGAAGGGCCGGATCGGCGAGCTGGGCGGGGGAGAGGTTCACCGCCACCCTGATATGGTCCGGCCAGGTCGCCGCGTCGGCGCAGGCGGTCCGAAGCACCCAGTCGCCGATCGCCGGAATCAGTCCGGTCTCCTCGGCGAGCGGGATGAGGAGGCTTGGCGGAAGCATTCCCCGGCTGGGATGCTGCCAGCGCAGAAGCGCCTCGAAGGCGAGCACCTCCTCGGAGACGGAGTCGACGATCGGCTGGTAGAGGAGCCGAAGCTGATCCCTGGCGAGCGCTTCGCGAAGGTCGTTGCCGAGCAGCTGCCGGTCCGTCGCCTCGGCGTGCATTTCGGGCGCGAAGAAGCGGAACGTGCCGCGTCCGGCGGCCTTGGCCGCGTAAAGCGCGAGATCGGCGTCGCGGACGAGCCCGTCCGAATAGGCCTTGCCCGGCCGCGCCACCGCGATCCCGACCGAGGCGCCGATCTCGATCCGGTGGCCGTCGATGACGAAGGGGCGCGAGATTTCCGAGATGATCCCGCCGGCGAGCTCGGCCAGCGACCCTTCGGCGTCGATTCCGGGAAGGACCGCCTCGAACTCGTCGCCGCCGAGCCGGCCGACCTGGCCGCGCGGACCGATCGCCGCCGTCAGCCGGGCGGCGACCTTCTTGAGCAATTTGTCGCCGACCGGGTGGCCGAGCGTGTCGTTGACCTGCTTGAACCGGTCGAGATCGATCAGGAACAGGCCGCAGCCGCGCCGACGTTCGTCGGCATTGGCCAGCGCCGTGTCGAGCATCCGGCGCATCGTCGCCCGGTTGGGAAGGCCGGTGAGGCTGTCGATCGTCGCCAGCCGCCGGGTCTCGGCCTCTCCGCGCTGCTGCTCGGAGACGTTCGCGCCGAGCCCGCGGAAGCCGAGGAAGCGGCCGTAACGGTCGAAATTCGGGTTTCCGGAGAGCGACCACCAGATTTCGTCGCAATCGCGCGCTCGGACGATCGCCTCGGCGAAGGGGAAGCGCGCGGCGAGATGGAAGGACAAGGGGTTCTGGGCGTCATGGGCGAAGAGCACGTCCTCGAGCCGGGTGCCGAGCATCGCCGCCGGGTCGACTCCCAGCTTCGCGGCGAGCTCCGCCGAAACGTAGCTTAGCTGCCCCTCGGCATTGGTCTCCCAGAACCAGCCGCGGCCGGACGCCTCGAAGTCCTGGACGAAGCGCGCCGCCTTGCCGACCTGGGCTTCGAGGAGGATCCGGCGATGGCCCGCGGCGATCTGGTCATGGGCTCTGAACAGGCTGAGCCAGACGAGGACCATGACGATCGCCGCTCCGATGACGAGCAGCGGCGGGGCGACTCCGACGGCGAACGCGCAAGACCAGGCGATCGCGGAGCTCAGCAGCGCTAGGGCCGGAACCAGGAAGAAGGCGGGAAGGCTGGAGCCGGCGCCGGCGATCAGCGCCGCGCGCACGGCGAGCGATGTCCCTTCCGGCGTGGCGGCCGCGGCCCAGGCGGCGGCGATCCACAGTCCGCCGCTCGCCAGGCAATGGCCGGCGACCAGCCACACCTGACGGTCGGAGCGCAGCCGCGGCTTGCGAAGCGCCAGTCCGAGAACGAGGTCGAGCGCGAGGATGGCGCAAAGCAGCAGGGGCAGGGGCGACGCGAGGACATTCGCCCCGTCCGACCACAGGCCGTGGACGAGAAGCGCCATCCACAGGAGGTGCCAGGCGCCGAGCAACGGGACGGCGACGGCGAGGCAGCGCGCCCGCTCCGCCGCCACTTCCTCGGCCCAATATTCGTCGGCCGGCGCGAGATCGAAACGAAGGAGGGCGGCGAGCGACAGCCGGGCGCCATCCGCGCTCCCGCCGTTCAGCCCAGAAAAGCGCGCCTGCCTCATTCCCCGTCCCGTTGTTCGAGCCGCCCGCATTCACGCTTCGGCGCGCTCGCGCTATGACTGATGCAGATTAAGAAAGGACGCCGGCGAACGGTTAACGCCATCGCCGCTCAACTCGAAAGGTCGCCCTTGCGCATCGGCAAAGCGGCGAGGATCTGCCGGCGCAGCTGCTGGTCGGCGCCGAGCCTCCCGCCGCTCACCGCCGCCGCCCGCTCGACGAGCAGGTGGGCGAGGGTGCGCCGATCGCCGCCCAGGGCCCATTCGCATCCGTCGAGGTCGATCGGCTGAAAGAACCGGGCGCCGAACTCGGCGCCGCGCTGCCATTCGACCTGCGCGT
>Ga0070661_100000257_pt1 | contig 43364 bp, 35 predicted proteins | sample KBSC43metaG_FD_64663 | JGI IMG/M metagenome (GOLD analysis project Ga0070661, IMG submission 64663) | Corn rhizosphere microbial communities from Kellogg Biological Station, Michigan, USA - KBS C4-3 metaG | ecosystem: Host-associated > Plants > Roots > Rhizosphere > Soil ... | reverse complement strand
AGAATTCGCCGCGTGGAACGGCTCCAAACACGCCCTTGGCGTGGCCAACGGCCTGGACGCGCTCACGCTGGTGCTGCGCGCGTGGAAGGAACTCGGGGTGCTGAGCGAAGGGGACGAGGTGATCGTTCCCGCCAACACCTACATCGCCTCGATTCTGGCCATCACCGAGAATCGCTTGATTCCCAAGCTGGTAGAGCCCGATCCGGCAACATTCAACCTCGACCCGGCACGGCTTGAAGCGGCCCTTGGGCCACGCACCAAGGCGATTCTGGTCGTCCATCTCTACGGTCGCTTTGCGGCGATGCCGGCCATCATGGCGTTTGCCCGGGAGCACGGCTTGAAGGTGTTGGAGGATTGCGCCCAGTCGCACGGAGCCTGCCACGAAGGCCTTGCCTGCGGCAATTGGGGGGATGCCGCCGGCTTCAGCTTCTACCCGGGCAAAAACCTCGGGGCGCTCGGTGACGGCGGAGCGATCACCACCTCGGATGATGTGCTGGCCGAAGTCTTGAAGGCGCTCCGGAACTACGGCTCCGAAAAAAAATACCACAACCGCTATCAAGGCCCGAACAGCCGCCTCGATGAGATGCAGGCGGCATTGTTGCGGGTGAAACTGCCGCATCTGGCCCGCGAAAACGAACGCCGCCGTCAGGTAGCCGCTTATTACCTCGAACACGTCCGGCATGAGGCGGTCATGCTGCCGGAGGCTTCGGCGGTGAGGGACGAACACGTCTGGCACCTGTTCGTCGTTCGTTCCCGGCGTCGTGATGAGCTTCAAGCCCACCTTTCGCGTGTGGGCATCCAGACCATGGTTCACTACCCGGTGCCGCCCCATCGGCAGCAGGGTTACCCTGACCTTTCGTCGTGCCATTTGCCCCTTACGGAAGCGATTCACGATGAGGTGCTTTCCCTCCCGATGAGCCCGGTGATGACCGATGCCCAGATGGAAGAAGTGGCCGCCGCGGTGAACCGCTGGTGATACCAGGGCCTGATGAGATCGCCAATTTCGAGCCCCACCGTGTCCGAGCCCGCCCAAACCCAAGCCGCCGCCGCTCCGGCCGAAGAAGCCACCTACGGTCAGATCCTCAAGTCCTCGTCCATCCTGGGGGGCGCCCAGGCATTGAATTACCTGATTGCCATGGGGCGGACCAAGATCGTCGCCGTCCTGCTCGGGCCAGCCGGGGTAGGTTTGGTCAGCCTCTATCAATCGCTGACCTCGGTCGTCGGCACGGTGGCCGCCCTCGGTATTCCGTCCAGCGGCGTTCGCGACGTGGCGGAGGCGGTTGGAACGGGCGACGCCGCCCGCGTCGCCCGGGCGGCCTGGATTCTACGGCGGGTCTCGTGGATCACGGGATTGGTAGGGTGGCTTCTGGTGGCCGCGTTTTCCCGGCCGTTGAGCCAATGGATTTTCGGTTCGACTGACCGTGCCATTGGCGTGGCCGTGCTCGGGGCTTCGTTGCTGTTCACCTTGGTATCGGGAGGGCAAATGGCGTTCCTCGAAGGTCTTCGGCGAATTGGGGACATTGCTCGGATCCAGGTCTTCTCGATGATCGTGAGTACGGCCGTGGCGATCGGTCTATATGCTTGGTTGCACGAACGCGGTATCGTGCCCGTGCTGCTCGTCTCGGCGGTCATCGCGTGCGCGTTCAGCGGGTGGTATGCCTCGCGGGTGCCGCTGGCGGAAGTGCGGATGGGCTGGCGGACGGGCTGGTCGGGTGCCAAACGCATGATCCAACTGGGGCTGGCGTTCATGTGGAGTGCCATCCTTGGGGCGGGCGTCTCGTTTGGCATCCGCATGTTGATCGTTCGCGAATCCGGAATCGAGGCCAACGGGATTTACCAATCCGCTTGGGCAATGTCCGGCATGTTCGCGGGTTTCATCCTAGCTGCGATGGGAACGGATTTTTACCCGCGCCTCACGGCCGCCGCCTACGACCACGAGCGCATGAACCGGATGGTCAACGAACAGACGGAAGTCGGCATTTTGCTCGGGTTGCCGGGGTTGCTCGGGACGATGATCTACGCGCCGCTGCTGATGAAGCTGCTCTATACCGCGAAGTTCCTCGCGGGGGCCGAATTACTGCCGTGGTTCGTGCTCGGTGTGTTTCTCAAAGTAATTTCCTGGCCCACGGGCTTCATCCTCCTGGCAAAAGGCGCAACCCGCTGGTTCGTCGTTTCGGAAACCTTGTTCAACGTCGCGCTGTTCGGGCTGACCACGATCACTTTTAAAATCTCAGGCCTCCCCGGAACGGCCCATGCCTTTGCTCTGGCGTATGGGCTGTACCTGGCCTCAATGCTGGTGCTGACACGGGGGCTCTCGGGTTATGCTTGGAACCGGCAACTGGTGTCCTTGGTGATCAAGTCCACGTTGGTGGTGATCGGGGCCTTCTTGCTCAAGGCGTTCGCGAGCGACACCGCCACATGGATGGCGGGCACGGTGCTATTCCTTGTTTCGGGCCTCATCAGTGCGCGCGGGGTGGCCGCCCGCCTTGGCCGCCAGCACCGGTTGGTGGCGCTGATGCTGAAGGTTCCTTGCGCTAAATGGGCGTTGGGAAAGACGGCCTATTAATCACGGCTTGCGAGAGCCCGGCATGTTCGCATGGAAGTCTTACTGATCAATCATTCCCTATATACGGGAGGTGTCGAAACCCTGATCGTGCGGATGGCCAACTGGCTCGTCCGCAATGGCCATGGATGCGGTATTCTGCTGCGGGATTCGTTCGAAGGTGATCTGACGCCCCTGCTTGATAAGCGGGTGAGGTGGGTGGTGGTGGGAAACTGGTGGGATTGGCTGGTGGTGCCATTCGTCGGCCGGTTTGTCTGGAAGTCGTGGGCGTTGCCCAAGCCGGACGTCGTCTATACCTTCGAAAAAAACTGGGCCTTCACGGGACTGATGGTGCGTGACTTGTTTTCTGAGTTTCCCCCAGCCGTCGCCACCGGCGCGTACCACCTCAATCAGTTCGCCTACGAACACCGGCCTGCCAACATCGGTCGTCTGAATCGGTTCCAGGAGGAGATTTACAACCGCGTCTATCCGGACTCGGGGAAGTTTTTCATGTCCGAGGAAACGCGGATCGGTCACGAGCGCCATTTCAACCGTCCGATGCCGGGTGGCTGGGTGTGGCCCCTGCCGATCGAGATTCCGGGGGAGGAGGCCATCGCCGGGCGAATGCCGGTCCCGCGCCGGATCTTGTCGATCGGCCGCCTGACGCTTTTCAAGACCTACTCTTGGTACATGGTGCCGATCCTGTGCCGCCTGAGGGAGAAGTTTCCCGATGTGCAGTGGCACGTGCATGGCTTCGGCGCCTGCGAGCGCGAGCTTGTCGATCACGTGTGGAAGCAGGCCATTGATGACGGACTGATCGTGTTCCACGGGCCGTTGAAATACGAAGCGATTCAGCGAGTGTTCGATCAGGCAGCCGTGTTCATCGGCATGGGCACCACGCTGCTGGAAGCAGCAGCTGCCGGGGTGCCGAGCATTCCGGCATTGGTGGACGACCCGGACGCGTTCTCCTGGGGATTCATCGAGCGCATGCCCTATTTCACCGTGGGTGAGACCGTGCCGGGTATGAGCCCGGAGGCCAAGGTGGAGGATCTGCTTGAGGAATTGTTCAACGCACCCGCGGAGAAGGTGGCGGACATTGCCGCCGCCGGTCGGCATTACGTCGACGCCTACTCGATGGACCGGTTGATGAACGAGTTCCTCGATCGCCTGCGCGGGATTCCGTCCGGGCCGGCGTTGACATGCAAAACGAAGGTTCACTACCTGGGGATCCGCGTATTGAAACTGCTGCGGAACCTGCGCCTGACTTGGTCGACTCTGGGGGGGCCGCCCGCCCGCCATCCGGGTGGCGACCGCGTGATGCATTGAAACTTTTACGAACGATTCCCATGCCATTCGTCGTCGCTTGCCCCCAGAGAAGTTCGGCCGATTACCATGCGGAGGTGCTGGCCAACCATGGCTTGTTGCGCCGCTACCTGATCGGCACCCGCAAGCCTACCGTCGGCATCCCGGCGGAACTGACCACGCTCAATCCTTTGTGGGGCGCGGCTGCGACAGCCGGAGCCATGGTGTTTCCCGGCTACAAAGGCGAATGGCTGCGCTCGGCAATCCATCCTTGGTACGACGTATGGGCGAAGTCGAAGCTTCAGCCGGGAGATCATGTGATTTCCAGCTTTGGTTACGCCAATCTGACGTTCGCCGCGGCGCGGCGGCACGGGGGGAAAACCTTCGTGGACGCGGGCAATTCGCACCCCGCGTATTACTGGGATGTCGTGTCCGAGGAACATCGGATCTGGGGCATCGATCGCCCGCCGTATCCACGTCACTGGAACGAGCGAGCGCGGGCCATGATGGATTTGACGGATTACGCCATTTGCCCGAGCCGGTACGTCGAAAACTCATTCCTGCAGCACGGATTCGCGCGTGAGCAACTGTTGTACGCGCCCTTCCCTACCGACCTGTCTTTGTTCAAACCGGAGCCGGACCGCGTTCCGCCCGCCGAACCGCTTCGAGTGGTGTGCACGGCGGGACCTTCGCTGCGCAAGGGCTTTCCCTATTTGCTGGAAGCGATGCGTCTGATCCGGAAGGAACGAGACGCGGTCTTGATGCTCACGGATCTGGTGGAGCCGGCGATGCGCGAGATCCTGGCCCGATACGCGGATGTGCCGATCGACTGGGTGCCATCGCTCTGTCATCGCGATCTCGCCGTGCGGCTGCGTTCCGCGCACGTGTTCGCGTTGCTTTCGCTGGAGGATGGTTTCGCGAGAACCGTGACCGAGGCGCTTGCCTGCGGCGTGCCTGCGGTGGTCAGCGACCACACCGGCGCGATGGATTTCATCGTCGAAGGCCGGAACGGCTACGTCGTGCCGATCCGGGATGCCGCCGCGGCGGCCGACGCCATCGTCAAATCGCTGGAGATCCGGATGCGTGGAATGCAGGGAGAGCTGCCGGATCTTTCCTTCCAGGCTTTTGACCGGCAGTTCATGCACGAGTTGCACCGCATCGGGGGGATCCCGTCCGAGGTATGAAATGCGTGGTGCTGACAAGTGAGTATCCGCCCTCGAAGGGAGGTGTGGGCAACGCCGCGCTGACCTTCGCGCGCGCCATGGCGGCGCGTGGCTGGTCGCTTGCCATTGCGACAGGTGAGGTGCGCGGGGTTCCGGCGTTGGAAGTGACACGGGAAGGCACGGTCCGCCGATTCACGTTGGCGGGAGACGCGAGCCTGTGGTCGCCGCTTTCCGGAGAGATGGCGGGACTGAGGTCCTGGATCACCGAGCAGGAGCCGGATGTGGTGGTGATCCACGGCTGGCAGGGATGGTGCGTCAGGATGGTCCCTTGGCTGCGCAAGGCGGGGATTCCCGTGATCCTCCAAAGCCACGGCTTTGGTTTCCACCGGATGTCTTGGAAGCTCCGCCCGCCCTTCGGCTTGAAGGTCTGGTTCGGATATCAGCCGTTCGTTTGGCGTTTGCCATCGTTCATCCGCAGCCTCGCGGCCTTGTCGGTTTTAAGCAAAAACCCGCGCTACCTCACGGCTTTCGACCATTGGGTTGGGGTGAAAAGCGGGTGCCCCAACGTGGTGAACATTCCCAACGGCGTGGAACAGGTTGAAGGGGGGGCGGGAGAGTTCTTTACCGCATGCCCGGGTGCGCAAGACAAGTTCGTGGTCCTATGTGTCGCGAATTATTGCGACCGGAAAAATCAGTTGCGGGCGCTGGAGGTCGCCCGCAAGGCGGCCTCCGACCGGCTGTTTTTCGTGTTCATCGGCGGCGAGGAAAACGAATATTCCCGGATGCTGCTCGCGCGAGCCCGCAAATGGGGGATCGAAGACAAGGTGGCGGTGATGCACGGCTTGTCGCGCACCCTGACCGAGTCGGCCATCCTGGCATGCGACGCCGCATTGATGACCTCCAAATGGGAGATGCAGCCGTTATTCCTGCTGGAGGCGATGTCGGCGGGGAAACCATGGATTTCCACGGATGTCGGCAGTGTCCGCGAACTGAGGGGCGGCATCGTCTCGGAGCCGGATGTCGCCACGCTGACCCGGAACCTCGGCAGACTGGCCGGGAACGAGTCACTCCGGCTGGAGCTGGCGGAAGAGGGCTTCCGGCAGTGGCAATCGGAATATCGTCCGTCAGTGGTATACGGCCACTGGGACAAGCTGATGCATTCGGTCGTGAAGGCAAACCGGGAAGGCTCATGAAAATTGTCCAGCTGACCACCGACAACCGTAACCAGTTCGGCCGCTATGATTTGCCCGCGCCCTATTTCGGGACCGCGCCGACTGCGCTGCTGGAAGGGTTCGCGTCGATTCCCGAAGCGGAGGTGCACGTGATTTCCTGCGCCAGCACGCGGATGGTCGTGCCGGAGAAACTCGCGCCGAACGTTCATTTCCATCAGCCGTTCGTGCCGAAGTGGGGCTGGGGGCGGACGTTTTTCCTCGGCTGCGTGCTGCGCACCCGGGCGCTGATCCGCTCGCTCCGCCCCGACATCGTCCATGGCCAGGGCTCCGAACGCGACTGCGCCATGGAGGCGGTGCTGTCGGGCTTTCCCAATGTGCTGACACTGCACGGCAACATGCGGGTGCATGCGGCCCGGCCGGACAACGGCAATCCGCGCTATTACCGGATGGCGGCGAAACTGGAAGCGTTCTGCCTCGCCCGCACGGATGGCGTGGTCGCCATTTCGCGATACACTCGGGATTTGGTCGCTGACGCGACAGCCCGTACGTGGCTGTTGCCGAACGCGGTCGACAGCCGTTTTTTCTCGGTCGAACCGCAGGTCGGCGGGGTTCCCCGGATTTTGTTCGTTGGCACGATCAACGAGCGGAAGAACCCGTTGGCGTTGTTGCGGGTCTGTCGCGAACTGCTGTTGGCCGGAAGATGCACGCTGGCATTCGCTGGCGATGGGTCGGCGGAATCCCAATATTGCAAGGAATTCAAACGAGAGGCCGACGGGCTGCCGGGGGTCGAGCTGCTCGGCTTTATCGGTCGTGAAGCCCTGCTGTCCGAGTTCGCGAAAAGCTCATTGTTGGTACTGCCAACCTATGAAGACAATTGCCCGATGGTGGTGCTGGAAGCGATGGCGGCCGGTTTGCCGGTGGCGGCTTCCCATGTGGGGGGTGTTCCCGATCTGATCGATGAGGGCGTGCAGGGGCTGATGTTCGCGCCGGATGATCCGACGGCCATCCGCGCCGCCGTTGAAAAGCTGGTGACGGACGCCGCTTTCCGTCGCGACGCGGGCGAGGCCGGCCGCCGGAAAGCGCAGGCCGAGTTTCATCCGGTCCGCATCGCCCAGCGTCACATGGAAATTTACCGGGAGGTGCTCGCCGGGGGTAGCTCTCATCCGCCCTTCGCCCGATGAAGATCCATCTGGTTTCCTACGCCACGCCTCGTTTCCGCCACCGGCAGGTGATCCTCGCCGCGTCGGCGCTCGCCAACAAGGTCGCCGACCGCGTTTGGGCGTTTTCGCCCGCGAAGGTGTCGCGTGCGGGCTTTTCTCAAAGGTGCCCGGAGCTGAACCTGAACGAACGCGGTTCCGGCTTCTGGGCGTGGAAACCGTTCATCATCTCCAAGGTGCTGGCGGAGGTTCCGGATGGCGACGTGGTGTTCTATTGCGACGTGGGACGTTCGTTTCCCCTGAAGCAGTTGACCCGGCCTGTTCATGCTTTCCTCGATTGGATGGACGCCTGTCAGCAGGAGGTCATGCCGGGGGTGTTGATTCCGGCAAGCGGCCCGATGTCGATGTGGACGAAGCGCGATGCGTTCGTTTTTACCGGAATGGATCGGCCGGAAGTGCATGCCGCAGCGCCGGTGCAGGCCAGCTTTTCCCTATGGAAGGCGGGACCTCAGGCCCGGGCATTGGCGGAGGAATGGCTGTCGATGGCGGCCAGGCGAGAGTTGGTCAGCGATGATCCCGGGAGTTGCGGGATTAACGAATTGCCGGACTTTCGCGATCACCGGCACGACCAATCGCTGCTCACGCTCTGTTGTTTGAAACAGGGCATCCAGGCATTGGATTTGAACGGGGCGCTATCCGATGTGGATGCGAAGGAGCCTTCCTTGGTTGCGGCTTGCTTGGAGCGGAGCCCGGTGGCAGCCGTTTCCTTTTCGGGGAAAATGATCGATCGGGTCGCCCGGACGATGGGTTGCTTGGAAACTAAGTTTCGCGGCAAAGCCGGTTCTCCGGCGTGATCAATCAAACCGAGGGCGGGAGCGCCCTTTCAGTCATGTCCAAGTCCTCCATCATTGTCGTTGCGTTGAATCTTGATCCCCATGGTGGGAGCGAGGCGGGTAAGGGCTGGTGGTGGGCCACGGCGCTCAGCCGTTTTTTCGAGCTGCACATCATCACGCAGAAGCCGGACGCGCTGGCTTGCGAAGCTGAACTGGCGGGGGCGGAAGGGTGGACCTTTCATCCGACGGACTACGCGATGACGACCTGGGCGTTTCCTCGCGGCTACGTCGAATACTACCGGTGGCAGCAGGAAGCCATCCGCAAGGCGTTGGAAATCCACGCGGCGCATCCGGCGGTGCGGGGGCTTTGCCACGTGATTCTCGGCTCGTTCCGCGTGCTGCCGCGCTATGACCGGCTCGGACTGCCCTACACGCTGGGCCCGCTTGGCGGAGGCGAATGCGCTCCGGCGGGATATTTGTCCGGTCGTGAGGTTCCCCTTCAGCATCGGCTATCGGAGTGGATCCGTCCCTTGGCCAACCGTGCGTTCGCCTTGGTGCCGCCGCTGCGTCGCTGCTTGTCGGGGGCATCCGTCGCGTTGGCCACTTCCGACGAAACGGCGCGGGTGTTGAAATGGATGGGCGCGCCGAATGCGGTCGCTGTTTTCCCCGACGCCTACGACGTGCCGGTGAACGTGAGCGAGGTGATGGCCGGTCGGCGGGACCAGCTTCCGGCGGTCGGGCAAACGCTGCGTTTGCTGTGGCAGGGCCGCGCGCTGTGGTGGAAATGCCCGGACCTCGCGCTTGAGGTGCTGGCCGGGGCGGTGCGCGCCGGCGTGCGCGTCGAGTTGACCATGGTGGGCGACTGGAGCGGCGACATGGGGGCGGCCTTGAAGGACCGTGCGGCCCGGCTTGGGATTGCGGACCGGGTGGCGTTCCTTCCCGGGATGAAACGGGATGCCTTCCTCGCCCTGCAGGCGGAACATCACGCCTTTCTCGCCACGAGTTTGCATGATTCCGGCGGCATTCCATTGATCGAGGCCCAAGCCCGAGGCTTGCCATGCCTGACGCTGGGGCTGGGGGGAAACCGGGTGGCAACTTGCCCGACGGCCGGTGTGCCCGATGGTGGGGACCGCCCGGCGGAGTTCGTTTCACGCTCGGTCGCCTGCCTGAAAAAATGGCAGGAAACGCCCGAAACTTGGCTGACCGATGCGGAGGCCGCCCTGCTTCATTCGACGACGTTCACCAACGCCCGCCTGCAGGACTACGTCCGTAATCACGTGGTGCCGGCATTCGAGGCGTGACGACGTCCCGCTTTCCCCCCTCAAATGCTTCAATGAAACCCTACCTGATCGTCGGCGCCGGCTTCAGCGGCGCCGTCCTGGCCCGCAAGCTGGCGGAGCATGACGCCAGACGCGTGCTGGTGATCGATTCCCGAGCCCACGTCGCGGGCAATTGCCACACCGAGCGCGACGAGAGCACGGGCGTGATGGTCCACCGCTACGGTCCGCACATTTTCCACACCGATCGGCGGGACGTATGGGACTATGTGAATCGTTTCGGCGAGTTCCGACCGTTCGTGAACCGGGTGAAGGCGTCGATCGGCAAGGGCGTCTTTTCGATGCCGATCAATCTCCATACGATCAACCAGTTCTTCGGCAAGCGCTTCAATCCGGATGAGGCGAAGGCGTTCATCGCCACGCTGGGCGATTCCTCCATCGGCGAGCCCGCGAACTTCGAGGAGCAGGCGCTGAAGTTCATCGGCCGCGATCTCTACGAGGCGTTCTTCTACGGTTATTCGAAGAAGCAATGGGGCTGCGAGCCGCGTGAACTGCCGGCGTCGATCCTGAAGCGGCTTCCGGTGCGTTTCAACTACGACGACAACTACTACAACAGCCCGTTGCAGGGGATGCCGGTGGACGGCTATACGGCGTTGATCGAGAACATCCTGCGGCATCCGGGCATCGAGGTGAAAACCGGCGCGCCCTTCGATCCGGCGATGGTCTCCGAATTCGCACACGTGTTCTTTACCGGGCCGATCGACGCCTACTATGGCTATTCGCTTGGCCGTTTGTCCTACCGCACGGTGTTCTGGGATCGGTCGGAGGGCGAGGGTGACATGCAGGGCAACGCGGTCATCAACTATCCGGGCATGGAGGTCGCGCACACCCGCGTGCACGAGCACAAGCATTTCACGCCGTGGGAGAAGCACGAGCGCTCGGTGTCCTTCACGGAATTCAGCAAGGAAACGGAGGCGGGCGACGTGCCCTACTATCCGAAGCGGCTGCCGGCGGACAAGGAGGCGCTCGTCGCTTACGCGGCCATGGCCCGCGAGGACCGCGGGGTGTCCTTCCTCGGCCGTCTCGCGACCTACCGCTATCTCGACATGCACCAGGTCATCGCCGAGGCGCTGGATTTCGCGGACCGCTTTCTCGCCGCGGGTGGTGACGCGCCGGGGGTGCGCTTCAGCTGCGATCCTTCGACCAATTTGTAAGCCGGCGGTTTCCGTCCACGGCCTCTTTCATGCCTCCGCGCTTCTCCATCATCACACCGAGCTTCCGCAACGGCGAGTGGCTCAAGCTGTGCATCGCGTCCATCGCCGACCAAGGCGTATCGCTGGAGCACATCGTCCAGGATGCCGGATCGGACGACGGTACGCTCGACTGGCTGCCGACCGACCCCCGGGTGACGGCGTTCGTTGAGAAGGACGAGGGGATGTACGACGCGATCAACCGCGGGTTCCGCCGGGCGACCGGCGAATTCGTCGCCTATTTGAATTGCGACGAGCAATATCTGCCGGGTGCGCTGCAGGCGGTGAAGGAGGCCTTCGATCGCGATCCCAAGCTGGACGTGCTGCTGAGCGACTTTCTGGTGGTGGACGCGGACGGGGAATACCTATGCCATCGCCGCTCCATGGTTCCGCTGGAAAGCCATCTGTGGTTCCGTTTCAACATGTCGACCTGCTCGGTGTTCCTGCGCCGCGCGTCGTTGGAACGGATGGGGCTTTATTTCGACACCCGCTGGAAAGCGCTCGGCGACGTATTCTGGTACCAACGGATGCTTGAGCAGAGGGCGCGCTTCGGGGTGCTGCGCCGCTACACGTCGGCGTTCACCGAAACGGGAGGCAATCTCGGGCTGAGTCCGATCGGCCTGGCGGAGCGGAAGGAAAAGGAACGCCTCACCCCGGGCTGGGTGAAGCGCATCTCGCCGCTGTTGGTCGCGCACCACCGGCTGCGGATGCTGGCCTCGGGAACGTTCCGGCAGCCGCCGTTCGACTACGCGCTCTACACCGTGGCGTCGCCGCGCGAGCGGGTCGCCAAGCATGTCGTGCAACCTCGGGCCACCTGGCACCGGCCCGCCCAATCGGGAGCATGAGCACGCGCAAGAAAGTTCTGATGGTCGCCTACGCGTGCCATCCCGGTGGTGGTGGCGAGCACTGGCTCGGCTGGGGCTGGGCGGAAGCGGCGGCGAGGTTCTGCGAGGTCCGGCTGCTCACCACGCCGAACCACCGGGAGGCGGTGGCCGAACATGCGGCCGAGCGGGGCATCCAGACCACTTTTGTCGCGCTGCCCGGATGGCAGAAAACACTCTGCCGGCTGTTCGGCCCGGCGGGCGTCTGGTTTCGCAAATACCTCTGGCAGTTCCACGCTCTGCGCGAGGCGCGGAAACTCCATCGTGAGCACGGGTTCGACCTCGTCCACCAGACGACGTTCCATACCTTCCGGATCCCCTTCGCCTGCTCGAAACTCGGGATTCCCTCGGTCTGGGGGCCGATCGCCGGCGGCGAAAGCGTGCCGCCGGGGTTTGACCGCTTCCTCGGCAAGGAGGCCCGGAGCGAAGCCTGGCGCGCGCGGGTGAACCGCCTGTGCCTGGCGATCCCGGGCGTGCGCGGCAGTCTGGCGCGGACCTCGGCGATCCTCGTCTCCAACCGCACCACGCTGGAGTTTTTGCCCGCCGGCGACCGCCCGCGCTGCGTGATCGTGCCGGCGAACGCGGTGAGCGCGCGCGACGCCGCCGCACCGCCACGCGAAAGCGCCGCGAAGGACGGGCCGCTGGAGCTGATCTACGTCGGCAACTGCGTTGCCCGCCGCGGCATGCCGATCGTCTTCGAGGCGTTGCGGGCGTTTGTGCCGGAGGAAGTCCGGCTGCGGGTGGTGGGCGATGGCGCGGCGCTGGCATCATGGAAACAACAGGCGGCCATGCTCGGCGTGGCCGACCGGGTGGTTTTCACCGGCAGTGTGGACGCGGATGCGGTGCGGCGGTATTACGATGGTGCAGATGCGCTCGCTTTCCCCTCGTTGCGCGACAGCGGGGGGTCGGCCTTGTTGGAAGCGATGACCCGTGGACTGCCGGTGATTTGCCTCGATTGCGGCGGGCCGGCGGAAATGGTGGATGACAGTTCCGGCATCAAGCTGCCCGTGGACGACCCTGTGGAGACGGTGGCGCGGCTGGCGGAGGCGATCCGCCGTCTGCGGGCCGAGCCGGAATGGGGCCGCGCGTTGGCGGCCAGCGCCCGGGAGCGAGCGCTTACCTTGTATTCCTGGCAGGGCAAGGGGGCGGTTCTCGAATCGATTTACGACCGTTTGCTTTCATCCTGATGCCGGACCGGACTTCGTTTCTCACCGCTTTGTTCGCCCGCTTCGAGGAGTGCGGCGTTGAATTCTGCATTTCCCGCAATGCGTCGGAAACCTTCGCGAACACCGGGTCGGATCTGGATCTGGTGGTTCGCCCGGTCGAGCTGCGGCGGGCGGAAGCCATTTGTCGCGAGGTCGGAGAGGAACAGGGTTACCGACTCGCACTGAAAACCCGCTTTACCAATCTCTGCCTGTTGTTCTGGGGCGCGGGAGGGGGCTTCGTCCGAATCGATATCGAACCGGGGATCCGTTGGCGGATTTTCCCCGTGGCCACGGCCGAAGATCTGTTGGATGGCCGTTTGCGGCAAGATTCCTTGCCAGTGCCGTCATTGCGCGGGCAGGCGCTGGTGCTGGCGGCCAAGGCGGCATGGACGGGCGGGTTGTCCGAGCGATATCGCGCTCGCCTTGAGGCGCTGGAGCGGGAGAGCGGAGGGTTTCCCTCGGCGAGGAAGAACGACGACACGGCCTTGCTCGTGCGGCTTGCCCGTGAAAATCCCGCCGCTTTGCGTCGCTGGTTGATCCGGCGTGTGCTGCTCCGGCCGGAGCGGTGGCCAGGATTGGCCAAGGCGGTGCTCGACGATATCGTCCGAATCGTCCGCCGTGTGGCGCGCCCGCCGGGCGCGTTCGTTCGCTTCCACGGCATGGATGAATTGGACTGGGCCGTGCTGAGCTCCCATTTGCAGATGGGCTTTCCGGTCCAGAAAGCGCTCCGCGTATCCGACGGTGGGGCGCGCAAGCGGGTGTTCGCCAGTTTGTTCCGGGGCGGCCTGGTGCTCGAACAGCGGTTGGGCCAAGACCTCGCGGCCCCACGTGTGGATGGACGTCTCGGTCGTCTGTCGTGTCCGGCAAACCGGATCGCGATTTATCGGCCAGGAAATGGCAGGATCTATCTGGCTCACGAAGCCAGCGGCTTGATGGCGGAGGATGTGGATCATCCCGGGGCAGTTGAATCGCGCGTGGCGGATTTCGTGGGAGAAGCCATGGCTCGGAACCACTCGCCCGTAGTGAAGGGAGAACGCGGACGTTTCATCGTGCTGGTCGGGTTGGATGGGGCGGGCAAAACCACTTTTGCCCGCAACTTGTGTGTTCGGCTCGCGACAGGCATGCCCGGCTGCCGGGTTCGCTACCACCATTGGATTCCCACCCTGAAACGCCGCAGCATGCCATGGCCTTCCTTCGCCGAAACGCCGCGCAAGCAGCCCGCCAGCGGCACGATGGCCGCGGCTTTGTCGATCGCCCGGCTGGTGAAAAACCTGCTTCAGGCGTGGTGGGTTTACCTGTTCGGCATCCGCCGGTGGGTGAAGCGCGGCGACTGCGTGATCGTCGACCGCTTCATGTTCAACTACTGGCTCGATCCGGTTTCATTGCGCTACAGCGGACCGCGCGGGTTGCTGGATCTGGCCGCGCGCTGGATCCCGCAGCCAGACGTGGTGTTCTCGCTCGAAGCCGGCGCCGACACGCTGCTGGCGCGCAAACGGGAGCTGACCCGCGAGGAAATCGCCCGGCAATCGCAGCTGCTACGCGAGCTGCCCGTGCGACGGAGCCGCAAGATCGTGCTCGATGCCACCCAATCTCCCGAGGCGGTTGTCGAGCAGGCTCTGGCCTCGCTGCGTTGCGGTGCGGTATGACGATGTTTGGCGGACGCCCTTTTTTGCTATGCAGGAGACCCAAAAATTCGAGGAGTTCCTCCTCGCTCGCGGTCAGCAGAACTTTCACGTCCTCAGGCGTGGAGAGGTGCTGTTTTCGCTGCCTGCCGCACCCGAGGCGGCGTTGCGCGCATTGGCGCTTTATCAGCCGCAGCGCTGGCTGGCCCGGATTGCAATCCGCGTGCTGCGGTGGCTGACCGAGCGTTCGCTGCACACGAAGGTGCTGCGCTCCGGGCTGCCCTGCAGCGGGGCGGCGTCGGAAAACTGGGACTTCCTATGCCGCCCGGACACGGTTGGCATTCTGCGCGGCAGCAAACAGCATGTGATCCCACGTGCCGTCGCGAGTTATCTGGGAAGCGAGGGCTGGGAGGTCGCCAAGTTGGGTTTGGGGCCGGACGCCCGCAGGATGTTGGAGGAGGAGGCGGCCGTGCTGACGGCGCTTCACGGGCGGGGGGTGGCCACGCCCCGCTGTCTCGGCTTGCACAAGCAGGGCAATATGACGGTGCTCCGGATGCCAAGGGTTGGCGGCGTTCCCCACCAAATCCAGGATCAGGGAGAGGTGCTGGAAATGCTGGCGTCTTGGGCGGAGGTCGCTCCTGCCAAGGGTTTCAAGGAGTTCGATGAGTGGAATTCCATCCGATCCGCGCTCGAGACGTCGGCTGAGGGGCGTGCCGCGCTGGACACGCTGTCCCGCCGGGTGCTCAAGCCATCGATCCGCCACGGGGATTTGACCAGCTGGAACCTGTTGAAGCAACCGGACGGAACATTGGTCGTGCTCGACTGGGAATGGGGGCACGCCGAGGGGATGCCCGGGCTCGATTTGGCGCATTACTTCGCCCAAGAGCTGAGATTGGTGCGTCGTTTGAGTTCAGGGGAGATCCTCCGGAACATTGAGGAAAAACTTGAAAATCCGGCCGTGCGGAATCTATTGCGCCGGGCGGGTTGGGAGGGCTCATTGCTTGAGCCTGTTCTGGTTGCCATGGCATACAAGCAGGGAGGGAGGCATCAGGACGCCTCCGAATTGCTGGAAGCTTGTCTGAAAAGATACATGGAGTGCTTGAAGTCCAAGTCTCTGGAACCCGGGCCGGCGGCGTTCGCATCGCTGCCGGCTGAGGCCGTTGCGAAAGCCGGAGAGGTGGAGCGCAAATGCCGGATTTCGGTGGTCACGCCCAGCTTCAGGCAGCTCGGATTTCTCAAATGCTGCGCCGCCAGCGTTCGGGACCAGATGGGAGACATCGAGGTCGAGCATTTGATTCACGACGGGGGGAGCGGCCCCGAATTCGAGGAATGGGCGAGGACGCAGGCCGGAGCCGATTGCATCTCGGAGCGCGACGACGGAATGTACGACGCGATCAACCGGGGGTTCCGGAAGGCAAAGGGTGACATCATCGCGTGGTTGAACTGCGACGAGCAGTATCTGCCGGGCACCTTGCAGGAAGTGGCCCGTTATTTCGAGGCGCATCCGGACGTGGATATCCTGTTTGGAGATATCGTGCTCGTCGACGAGGTGATGAACCCTCTGGCCTACCGCCGGGCGGTGATCCCCACCAGCGGCCACATCCGCTACAGCCACTTGAGCACGTTTTCGGCGGCGACCTTCGTGCGCCGCAGGGTGCTGGACGACGGGCATTTCCTGCAGACCCGCTGGAAGACGATCGCGGATGCGGTCTGGATCGACGAGTTGCTGTTGGCCGGCTACAAACCGGCGACCTTGTCTCGGCCGCTGGCGGTGTTTTCCATGCTCGGGTCGAACCTCGGGCAGTCCGCGCTGCTGTTCGAGGAACGCGCCATTTGGGAGCAGGAAACGGGCTCGTCCTCGCGGTGGGTGAAGCAGGGTCATATCTGGGCGTACCGGTTGCAACGGCTTTGGCGCGGCGCGTACTTACCGCGGGCAATCCGGATTTCCGCCTACATTCCCGGCAACCGGAGGCGGACGCACCATGAGCGTTGGGTGCTGGGCCGCTGGAAGATCGCCCGCGAGCTAGCGGCCGAGCAGCGCTTGATGCGTGACGGCGCGCTGGGCCGGGTGCTGGTGCGTTTGCGGAGCGTTACCGGCACGGCGTTGCACGTCGTCGCGACCGTGTTGCTCTCCGTCTATCTCGACCACCTGAGGATGGGGGATGCGATCAAGGGGCCTTCGGTGTTGCTGCTTTCGCTGCTTTTCCTGAGCTTCCGAGCGAAAGTATCCCACCAGATCGCGGTGGGCACCGCCTATTTCTTCGTGGCGTGGTATCTGCTGTCCGAGCGCCCGGTCGACACCCAGTTCGTGCGCTTGCTTTCCTTCGTGTTGGGCGCGCTGCTTTCCGTCTTCTGGACGTCGAGTCTGAGAATGTTGGAAGCCTGGATCCGCAGCACGATGATGATGGTTCGCCGGTTGAACGAGCCGATCATCCTGGCCGACAAGGATGGCCAAATCGTGCTCGTCAATCACGCGGCTTCGACCCTGCTTGGCAAAAACGAGGTGATGCTGATGGGGCGGAAGCTGATGCCCCTTGTCAAAATGGAAGACGGCACGCTCCAAAGTCTGCCCGAACTGTTCGCCGCGAAGGGCGAGGTGCCCGCGGATCTCGTCGAAATGTCGATGGAGGGGTCAGGGGGGGAGGCTTTCTCCGAAGGGCGTCTGTTCGCGGTCGGGAAAAGCCGGTTCCGGATGTACGGTTTCAGTTTGGAAAGGGCGATCGGGTGAAGCGCGGCGAGGGCAACGAGCGGCTTGGTTCCGGGGGTTGGTCCCTGCTGCTGCTGGGGCAGACTCCGCCGCCTTGGCATGGCCAGGCGGTGGCGACGCAGCTGCTGTTCGACCACGGCTGGCCGGGTTTCGACGTGCACCGGCTGCGGATGGAATTCAGCGGCGAGATGGCCGAGGTCGGCCGTTTCCGTTGGAAGAAGATCGGCCACCTGTTCCAGCTCATCCGCCGGGCTAGGAGGGTTTTGAAGCGGAACCCGGGGTGCGTGTTGTTCTATCCGCCGGCCAGCGCGAAGTGGGTGCCATTCCTGCGCGACGTATGCTTTTTGAGCTGCGTTCGTTCGCTGGCGGGTTCGTCGGTGTTCATCTATCACGCGAGCGGGTTGCCCGTGTTCGCCCAAGGAGGTTGGGTGCGGAGGGCTCTGGCCAGGTGGGCCTACGGGCGGGCCGAGGTGTCGCTCGAGGTGGCCGAGGAACAAGTGCCTCCGCACGAGGCGTTCGGTGCGCGGTCGTGGCAATGGTGTCCGTGCGGAATCGAGGTGCCTCAGCGGGATCGCGAGGTGCGGGCGGAGGAGGAGCCGTTCACCGTGCTCTTCGTGGGGAGCCTGCAGGAAGGCAAAGGCGTGCTGGAGGTGTTGAAGACCGCCAGACTTCTGCTGGCGCGCGGCATGGGCGGCGCGTTCCGATTCAGGATTGTCGGCAAGTGGTTCTCCGAGGCGTTCGAGAAGGAGGTTCGCGCCTTGCACCGCGAGTGGGGGCTCGAACCGCTGGTGGAGTTGGTCGGACAGCTGACCGGTGACGCCAAGTGGGACGCCTATTACGGGGCGGACGCGTTTTTCTTCCCGACCCACTACGCGTCCGAGGCCACGCCGATCGTGCTGATGGAGGCGCTCGGCGTCGGGCTGCCGGTGGTGACCACACGCTGGGCGGGCATTCCCGCGATGCTGGAGGGTTGCGAGTCCGCGGCGATTTTGCCGGTCCGTTCGCCCGAGCGCTATGCCAGGGCATTGGAGCATCTCGCGGCGGCAAGGCATGAGGCCGGGCGATGGTTCGAGGCGTCCCGGCGGCTGTATCTCGAGCGCTTTACGCCGGAAAAGTTCATCGGCCGGGTGGAATCCGCCATTCGCCGGGCATCCGAAGCGGCCCGGGCCGGCGCGGACGGCGACTCTGCCAAACTCCGGCTGTCGGTCTACCTGGCCGACCAGCACCCGGGGAAGGACCGCTCCTACGGGATTTCCCGGATGTCGCAGATGATGCTCGCGGCGATCCAGGCGCAGGACGGTGTGGAGATCGGGGCGATCGTTTCGGCGACCTCCCAACGCGCGGCCGCCGGTGAGGTCACCACGCTGCCATGGGGCACCAAGCGGAAGTGGGCGCGTTTGCTGACCGATCATGTGCATCCGATGTTCGGCAGGCGCGGCCGGAAGTCGGACGTGTTTTATTTTCCCAAAGGCTACCTGCCGTTGCTGAGCGGGTTTTGTCGCCCCTCGGCGGTGACGATCCACGACACGATCGTCCAGTACGACGTCGATCATTACCCCGAGTGGCGCAGCCGTGCCGAGTATGCCTACTGGGGATGGATGCTGAAGCACACGTTGCAGCACGCCGACCGGATCATGACGGTTTCGGAGTCGGCCAAACGGCAGATCCTCGCTTTCATGGCGCGGCACGGAATTCCGGAAAAGGAGATCACGGTGACCTACGAACCGTGCACCTATGAAAGCGTGCCGCAGCCGCTGGCTCCGGCGAAGGGCGACTACGTGATCCATCTGGCCTCCACCGAGCCGCACAAGCGGACCGCGCATCTGGTCCGTTGGTGGCACGAGGCCGAGGCGGCCGGGCATGAACTGCCGATGCTCCAGTTGATCGGCTCCTTGCCTCCGGAAGTGCAACCGTTGCTGGCGAGTTCGCACAGCATCATGAAGCGCCCATTTCTCGAGGAGGCGGCGCTGCAGGCGGCCTACCGCGGGGCAAAGGCGCTGATCCTGCCGTCCGAAATCGAAGGTTTCGGGCTGCCGGCGCTGGAAGCCTACTACCTCGGAACGCCGGTCTGCTTCGTGAACGGCACCTCGGTCGAAGAAGTGCTGGCGGTGGCGACGGACAAAGGCGGCTTTTCGTTGGAGCGCTCCGGATCGCTATTCGAAGCATTGGAAGAAGTCATGCGGATGACTCCAGGGGAAGTGCATGCATGCGGGATAGCTCTGCGGGAAACTTATGCCTCGCAAAAAGTCGCGGACCGGATGATGGCGGTTTTTCGTGCGATGTCCGCGAGGACGAAGGCGGCCGCGGCTGCGGCGGATGGTAAAATCTAACGCAACCATGCTTCGCGCCCTTCTGCGTAACGCCGGGATTCGGCCGGGAGCGATCCTCGCGACGATGTGGGCATGGCGGCGCTATGGGCGTGAACGCGCCATTTTTCGCACCTTGCCGGGCGCCGACTGCCTGCCATGGGGAAAGGAACTGCCGATTTTGAACGAGTGGTCGGAGGCAAGTGGTTCGCTCGGGGCCTATTTCTTCCAAGACCAACTGGTCGCGCGCTGGGTTCGGGAGGCGAATCCCGTGCGCCATGTCGATGTCGGTTCGCGCTTGGACGGTTTCGTTGGAATGCTCTCCGTGTTCCGCGAGGTGGAGGTCATCGACATCCGCCCGGCACCCTGCCGGGTGCCGCACGTCACGTTTCATCAGCTCGATCTGATGGAGGATTTGCCGACGCCATGGGTGGGTTGCGCGGATTCGCTGTCATGCCTCCACACCCTCGAGCATTTCGGGCTCGGCCGTTATGGCGATCCGCTCGACCCGTTCGGCCATGAGAAAGGACTGGCCCAGCTGAAGCGGATCGTGAAGCCGGACGGGCGCTTGTACTTGTCGACGCCGCTGGGACCTAGCCGGGTCGAGTTCAACGCCCACCGCGTGTTCTCCGCGCGGGACCTGGTCGGTTGGTTTGCCGACGGCTGGGAGATCGAGCGCTTCGCGGTGATCGACGACGCGAACCGGGTCCGGGAATGCGTGGATTGGAACGGCGAGGAGGCCGCGGCGAATTTCGGCTGCCGCCTCGGGGTGGGCGTCGTGGTGGCGAGGAAGAGGGGGTAGCGGTGTTTCGGTGTTTCCGTGTTTCGGTGTTTCGGTGTTTCGGTGTTTCGGTGTTTCGGTGTTTCGGTGTTTAGGTGTTTCGGTGTTTCGGTGTTTCGTGAGGCGACATGAATAAAGTTGATGGCGTTAGAGAGTTGGAGGTGTACCGCCGGGCTTTTGAGCTTCAGCAGGCGATCTTCGACCTGAGTAAACGTTTCCCGAAAGAAGAGACCTACGCTCTGACGGATCAGATCCGGCGCTCTTCGAGATCGATCGGGGCGAATTTATCGGAAGCATGGGCGAAGCGGCGTTACCCGGCCCATTTCCTTTCCAAACTAACCGATGCGGATGCCGAATTGCAGGAAACACTCCATTGGCTGGCTTCCGCCGAGGCCTGCGCATATCTGAATGTGGCGGATGCCACGCGGTTGCATGATCAGGCGGCCGTGATCGGTCGACAGCTTGGCAGCATGATCAACCGCTACGAATCCTTCTGCTTCTGAATCACCGTCATACCGAAGCACCGCCCTTCTGATCTACCGAAACACCGGCATGATCCGCATCGTTCTCCTCGGCCGCACCGGCAACCACCTGTTCCAGTACGCGCTCGGTCGCGTGCTGGCGGAGAAGCACGGGGTGCCCTTGGTCATGGACGCCTCGTGGTTCAATCGCGCGGGCTGGGAGGAGGTGTCGCATTTCCTCAAGCTGCCGTTGAAAGCGAAGGTCGTCCGGCGTTGCTCGCTGGCCAGCCGGGCGCTGCGGAACTACGGCGGGCGGCATTTCTGGGAGTTCCGCGGGGTGCCGTTTTTACGGGAAGCGCCGGAGGACCAGTCCTTCGACGCGCGCTTTCTGGACTCGCCGGCGGATTGCGTGCTGTTCGGCTATTTCCAGTCGCCGCGCTATTTCGGGGCCCGTGCGGAGGCGCTGCGCGCCGAGCTGAACGGGTTGCTGAGCGGCGCGGTGGCGGTGCCGGCGCGGTGGCGCGAAGCACTCGCGGCGCCGGGGGCGGTGGCGTTGCATGTGAGGCGGACGGATTATCTGGTCCATTCCGCGTTCCAGGTTTGTGATCTTTCCTACTATCGGACGGCGATGGAGCGCCTGCGGGCGTGCCTGCCGGAGCCTCGGTTCTACGTTTTCTCGGACGACCCGGACTGGTGCCGGTCCGAATTCCGCGAGGCGGACCAGGAGGTGGTCGATACCGGCGAGGCGGCGGCGAACCCGCTGCACGATCTCCGGCTGATGAGCCTCGCCTCGCACCACATCATCGCCAACAGCACGTATTCGTGGTGGGCGGCGTGGCTCGGCGAAAAGCCCGGGCAGCGCGTGCTGATGCCGGACCGCTGGTACGCGTGCGACATTCTCGCGCCGATCGAGGAGAAGAATCCCGGCCATTGGGAAACCGTCGCGACCGGTCCATGCGCCTCCGCAAGCCGATGAAGATCTATCCGAACAACTGGGCGGTGGTGGTGCCGCTGGCCAACGAGGAGGCCGAGCTGCCGGGCTTTTCCGCGGCGATGCGGGCGGTGATGGACATGCTCGATGGCGGCACGGTTTATCTGGTGGTCGACGAGGTGTCGAAGGACCGGACGCTCGAATGCTGCCGCGAGCTGCAGGCGCGGGACCCGCGTTTCATCACCGAGTGGATCCCGGAGAATCGCAACGTGGTGGACGCCTACCTCAACGGCTTCCGCCGGGCGCTGGCGGGCGGCCACGAAATCATCATCGAGATGGACGGCGGCCTGTCTCACGACCCGCGGGCGATCCCCGCGTTCCTGCGGGCGCTCAACGAGGGCAACGACTGCGCGTTCGGCAGCCGCTACATCAACGGCGGCTCGATGGTCGATTCGCCCTTTCGCCGACGGCTGCTCAGCAAGGGGGGGACCATTCTCGCCCGCTGGCTGCTCGGCGCGCGGCTGCACGACATGACCTCCGGCTACCAGGCGTTCCGGCGCTCGGTGCTGGAGAAGGTGGTCGCCCATCCGCTCCGCTCGAAGGCGCATTTCTATCAGACCGAGCTGCGCCACCTGCTGCGCCGCCAGAAGTGGATCGAGGTGCCGATCCATTACCGCGCGCCGTCGCCACGGGTATCGCGCAACGCGATCCGCAATTCGCTCGCCGTGCTTGCGTATTATTGGCTTCGTCGCCTGCAAGGTCGCTCCCCTCATTTATGATCCTTCGTTCCGACGCGCCCACCGCTCTGGTGGTGACTTCGATCCACGCCCCGAACGAGGCGTTGCGGGAACTCGCGGCGGGATGCCGCGGGGCGGGGTGGGATTTCGTGGTGGCGGGCGATGCGAAGAGTCCGCCGGATTTCGCGCTCGACGGCTGCCGCTTCCTTTCGATCGAGGCCCAGAGGTCCAGCGGGTTCGCCCTTGCCGCCGTTTGCCCGGAGCGTTCCTACACCCGGAAAAACCTCGGCTATCTGGAGGCAATCCGGGCGGGCGCGCGGGTGATCGTGGAGACCGATGACGACAATCGGCCGCGTCCGGAGTTCTGGGGCGAGCGGCAACGGGTGGTCGAATGCCGGCCGGTGGCGCGCGACGGCTGGGTGAACGCCTACCGGTATTTCAGCGGAAATTTCATCTACCCGCGCGGGTTGCCCTTGCCGCATGCCCGGGACGAGGTGCCGGCGGCGGGAGCGCCGCGGCCGCTGTCCGCGCCGATCCAGCAAGGGTTGGCCGACGAGGATCCCGATGTCGACGCGGTGTACCGGATGTTGTTTCCGCTGCCGTTCCGGTTCGAGCGGGACGACGGACCGGTGTTCCTTTCGCCCGGCGCCTGGTGTCCGTTCAACAGCCAGAACACGACGTTTTTCGAGGAGGCGCTCCCGCTGCTTTATCTGCCGGCGCATTGCAGCTTCCGCATGACGGACATCTGGCGGAGTTTCGTCGCGCAGCGGATTTTGCACGCGCGCGGGTCCGGCGTGCTGTTTCACGGGCCGACCTTGTGGCAGGAGCGCAACGAGCACGACCTGCAGCGCGATTTCATGGAGGAAACTCCAGGCTACGCACACAACGCGGCGATCCGCGAGCGGCTGGCCGGGCTTCCGTTTGCCCCCGACGAGACCATTCCGGCGATGATGGAGCGCTGCTACCAAGCGCTCATCCGCGAAGGCTGGGTGGGCGCGGGGGAGGAAAGCCTGCTGCGGGCGTGGCTCAGGGACCTGCACGATCTCGGGATCCGATGAATGCTTCACCCGACACGAGAGGGGGCGGATCCCGCCTCACGGACCGCGTGATCCTCGCGCTTCTGCTGGCGTTCCCCTCGACGGGATTCGTGCAAAAATACGCGGGCCTTGCCGGAGTGGCCGGATACGTGGCCGCGGTGGTGGCGGCGGTGCTGCTGGCCGGCCGTTTCGCACCGCGCTTCGCTCCGTGGCTGCGGCGCTCGTTCCGGCTCCTGGCGGGCGTGTCGGTCGGCGGTCTGCTGGCGGGCTACCTGTTGCTGCATCCGATCGAGGACGGAAAAGGGCCTGGCAAAAGCAGTGACCGGGACGAAGGGCTGGAGCTGGCCGTGACCCGCATGGCGGCGGGCGAAACGCCGTATTATCCGCCGAACAACCCGGTCGCCGGGCCGCTTTCGGTTTTGCCTGGCTCGATTTTCCTCGCCGCACCCTTTGTCGCGCTCGGCAGCGTCGGCTGTCAGAATGTCTTCTGGCTGGCGGTGCTCTTGTTTGTCGCCGCGCGCTGGTTCGGCGACAAGGCGTTGGCGTTGTGCCTGCTGGCGGTACCGCTGGCGCTGTCGCCCGCCGCGCAATACGAGTTCGTGTCCGGCGGCGATCTGATCGCCAACGGGGTGTTCGTGGCGGTGTTTTTCCTGTTCGCGCTGGTGGCGTGGCGGAAGCCGGACGCGCCCGCGTGGTGGCGTTGGGCGGGTGCCGTGCTGCTGGGGATCGGGCTGGCTTCGCGTCCGAACTTCCTGCTGCTGGCCCCCTTGTTCAGCGCCTTGGTCTGGCGGGACGCCGGGTTCCGGCGGGCGCTCCAGGCGAGCGCGGTGGTCGGGTTGGTGGCGCTCGCCGCCATCGTGCCGTTTTACCTGCGCGACCCCGCGGGGTTCACGCCGCTGATGGCGCGACAGAAGCTCGCGGTCGTCGACCAGGCGCTGCCGTGGGCGAGCCGGGCCATGATCGCCGCCACGCTGATGGTGGCGCTGGTCGCTGCCTGGCGGTTGTGGCGCGGGCCCGCGGCCGATCCGGTCGGGGCGTTTTTCCGCTGGTGCGCGATCGTCACGCTGACGCCGATGATCGCGGCGGTGGCTTGCGCGAGCGTATGGCAGGGCGCCTTGGACTTTTCATTCAACCGCGACCGTTTCGGCCTGATGTACGTCGGCTTCGCCCTGTTGGGCTGGGGCGGACGGTGGTTCCGCGGCGGGGCGAACGGGCAAGCTCCGGTGGTCGAGGCTTGAGCCGCAACGTAAGGACCGTCACAAACGCAACCATTCCAAACTCCGTCGTTTCCTACATGCCATTGGCGCTCACTCACCCGACTTCGCCCGCCGATCCCAGGGCCGAAGCGATGTTGCCGGCGATCGGCGGCTTTCCGCCCTCCGACCGGGCTTTGTTCCTCGCGGGTTACGGCGAGTTGTGCCGGATCGATCTGAGCGGCCGGCGGGCGGTCGAAATCTGCGGCGGCTTCGGCAAGTTGGCGGGTTTGCTCGCGGAAACATTCCCGCGGGCGGAAGTGATCGGCCTCGATCTGTACGAGGCGGCGGGGCCGGAGATCGACGAGCGGCGGCGGCGTTTGCCCGGCCTGTCCTACGTCGCGGGCGACGCCTTCGACCTGTCGCGCTTCGCGCCGGAATCCGTCGATCTCGTGTTCGGGCAGGCGGCCTTGCATCACCTCGCGCACGACCCGGAGGGCATCGCCCGCGAGGTGCTGCGAGTCCTGAAGCCGGGCGGGCGCTTCGTATTCGTGTTCGAGCCGATGGGGCACAACTTGTTGGTGGCGGCGATCCGGGCGGTGCGCATGGCGCGGCACGAACTGGGCGACGAGAGCAACCTCTACCTCTCGCAGTTCCAGCGCATGCTGGAAGTCGGCTACGCCCGCTGCGAGGTGCAGATTTTCAATTTCCTCGGCTACCCGATGAAGGCGTTTTCCGACCGCTTCAGCTTCCTTTGCCAGGGGGTCCAGAAGCTGGACGCATGGTTGTTCCGGACGTTTCCCAAGCTGCTGCGCTACGGGGCGAACTGCAATTTGATCCTCACGAAGTGAAACACGGCCGTTGGTTCACCTGCACGCCGGCCGCCTTCGGTGGCGGACCGGACTTTTTCGCCCGCGACAGCGGGTTGTTGTGCCGTGGGTTCCAAGCGCTCGGAATCGAGAGCCGGGCGGTCATGCCGGGCGAGCCGCAGCAGGGCGATGAACCGGACTTGATCCGGACGGATTACGAAAACCTGGAGTCGCCGGAGTGGTGGAAAGCCCACCAATTGGAGGGCGTGGTGCTTTATGCGTGGGGACGTCCGAAATTCCGCAAGGTGGCGCGGGCGATCCGCGAGGCGGGGGTTTTTCTGGTGCTGAACCAGGACAACGGCGGGCTGGTGAGTCCACTGGCGGGGCCGGGCGGTTGGTGGCGGGAGCAATGGATTCTCGCCGGCGCGGGTCGCGGGCCGGGATCGTGGTTCAGGTTCGGAAAGCTGGTGGGCCACGGTTTGACCGCGGGGCTGCTGGCGACCGATCCGTTGCGCGCCCGGCACCTGAAGCACGGGCATGTCGTGGCTTGCGTCTCGCCGGTCGCGGCCGGCCATTACCGGCGGCTTTGTCGCATCTACGGCGGACGCGACCTGGCCGACCGCGTCATGGTGATCCCCCACGCGGTGGAACCGCATTTCCGCTTTTCGGGAGAAGCCAAACAACGGCAGGTCGTCTGCGTCGGTCGCTGGGATGACCCGGTGCAGAAGCGCGCCTGGCTGATGATGAAGGTGTTCGCCCGTTTGCTGCGGCTGGACTTCGAAGTCACGGTCGCGATCGCCGGCCAAACGACGCCCGAATTGGACCACTGGCGTAATGCCTTGCCCGGCCCGCAGCGCGAGCGCGTGAGGCTGCTGGGAAAACTCGACCGCGCCGAGTTGGCGGAGACGTTGATCCATTCGCGGGTGTTCTACAGCCCGTCGGCCTTCGAGAGTTTCGGGATCGCCGCGGCGGAAGCCCTGTGCTCCGGTTGCTCGGTGGTGGCGGAGCGGTCGGTTTCCATGTCGGCGTTCGAATGGTTCGTTTCGGAAAATTCCGGGACGTTGTCCGATTCGAAAAACCCGGCGGCGCACGCGCTGGCGATCGAAGAGGAACTGAAACGCTGGGAGGCAGGCGAACGCGATGCCCATGGGATTTCCGAACATTGGAGCACGCGCCTGCATGCGCTCGAGGTGGCGGCGGCCATCCTTCGCTTGCGGGAACAGCCGTGTTCCTGAGAGTCTGTGGTTCCTTCGAGCATGGACTTCACCATCATCACGCCGAGCTTCAACTACGGCCGCTTTCTGGGCGATTGCCTGGCGAGTGTGGCGGGCCAGGACGGCGTGACGCTGGAGCATCTGGTGCTGGACGCCGGGTCGACCGACGACAGCGTGGAGGTCGCGGCGCGTTTCCCTCACATCACTTGGACGCAGGAGCCGGACAACGGGATGTCGCAGGCGATCAACCGCGGGTTCGATCGGGCGCGCGGCGAATGGGTGATGTGGTTGAACGCCGACGACCGGTTGAAGCCGGGGGCGCTGGCGGCGATGCTGCCGGAACTACGGGCGGCGTCGAAGGACGTGGTCTACGGCGATTTCGATTTCATCGCGGAGGACGGCCGGCATCTGCGGACGGTGAAACTGCCGGGCTGGTCGCCGTTCATCCACGTGCACCACCATTGTTACATCGGCTCGACGGCGGCGTTCTACCGGCGGAGCACGGTGATCGACGCCGGGTTCCGTCTGCGCGAGGATTTCCGCTACGTGATGGACGGCGAGTTTTACGCCCGGCTGCATGCGGCGGGCAAACGCTTCCGCCATGTGAAGCGTTCGCTCGCGGACTTCCGCCTGCACGGCGGCAACGCGTCGATGCGTCATCTGGGGAAGACGCGGGATCTGGAGGCGATTCTGGCGGCCGAGCGGCAGCACGTGGAGTCGCGGGCGATCCGGCGGGCTTACGGGGTGACGCTTTTCGGCGAACCTTATCTCGATGGCCTGGTGGACGGCGTGCTTTGGATCGCGGCGAAGGGATGGAAGGGATTGAAAAAGCTGGGAGCGTAGGGCGGTGAGCATGGCGCAGAAATTCGAAAATCCATCCATCGCCGCGGTGTTCGCGACGATGAACCGCGCGGCCACGGCGGTCGCCTGCGTGCGGGCGCTGGCCGCGCAGACGCGTCCGCCGGAGCGGGTGGTGGTGGCGGACAACGTTTCCTCCGACGACACCGCGGCGGCGTTGGAGTCGCTGGCGGACCTGCCGTTCGAACTGGTGATCCACCGGATGCGGGAGAATCGCGGCAATGCGGGCGGGGTCGAGGAGGCGATGGAGCTGGCGTTCGCCCGCGGGGCGGACGCGGTGTGGATTCTCGACGACGATTCCTGGCCGCGGCCCGGCGCTCTGGAGGCGATGCTGGCGGGCGGATGGAATCCCGAGGTGGTGCTCCATCCGTTGCAGGAGGACCCTGCCACCGGGCGTTTCACCTGGCCGTTGCAGGTGGTGGCGGCGGACGGTTCGGTCCGGCTGGTGGCGGATGTCGCCGCAATGCCGGCGGGCGCGCGGGTGCGCAGCCGGGGCGTATGGACGGGAGCGCTGGTTTCCCGCCGGATCCGCGAGGCGGCCGGACCGGTGAACGGGGAGTTGTTCATCCGTGGCGAGGACGAGGAGTATCCGTGGCGGATCGAGCGGGCGGGGTTCCGCACCGAGGCGGTGACGGCCGCGGTGATGGATCATCCGGGGCCGCGGGACGTCGTCTGCTGGCGTTTGCTGGGGAAGCGCCTATTCCTCGAACGCGGGCTGGTGGACTGGAAGCTCTACTACAAGGTTCGGAACATGGTGTGGCTCAAGCGCCGGCAGGCGGGAGCCAGGGGCGCGGTCCTGATGGCTCTGGCCTACGTGTTGGCGGTCGTCCGCTTCGACGGTCCCCGGCGTCTGCCCCTGCTGTGGGAGGCGGTGCGCGACGGTTGGCGCGGGCGGCTGGGGAAGCGTGCCTGAGGATCGGACGACGAATGTTACGCGCGATCGCGTAGGCCTGATTTTTTTGCGTGATGTCCTGCTTGCCGGGGGGGGGCGCAGCCGCTTTCATTCAGGTCCCTTTTCCCGTGTTCCCTTCATGCCGATAGGTCGTAAAGAAGCGTTCTCGATCCAGGTGCTCCAGCTGATGGACGCCGCGCTGGTGTGGTTGTCGTTCTGGACGGCGGACGCGTTGCGCGGACCGCTGCGCGAATGGATGGGGCGGGATGGCAACGAGGGCGGCGGTCTGGCGGCGATGAGCTGGATCCTCTACATCGTGGTGCCGTTCACGCCGCTGGTGCTGGAGTTTCTCGGGTTCTACGAGCGGCTGCGCACGAAGTCGTCCGTAAGGTCGTTCGGGCAGCTCGTTCGCGGGCTGGTGATCATGGCGCTGGTCATCGGCATGATGGCGATGTTCGCCCGGCTGCCCAGCGGCAGCCGTCTGGTGCTCGGCTTCGGCGGAGTGCTCGTGCTCGTGATGATTTTCCTGCGCGAGCGCCTGATGCAGGCGTATTTGCGCAGCAGGGAAATTCATGACGAGGCGAAGGAGCGGGTGCTGGTCGCGGGGATTTCCGACGAGATCGACACGCTGCTCGCGGAAATCGAGCCGGAGGCGAAGCAGGAATGGACGATCGTCGACCGCTTCAATTTGGCCGACCGGCCGATCGAGGAGCTGTACGATTTGCTCAAGGCGCAGGCGATCGAGCGGGTCGTGATTTCGCCCAAAGGGCTGGAGTTCGGCAAGGTCGAGGCGGCGGTGGAGGCCTGCGAGCTGCAGGGGGTGGAGGCGTGGATTGCGGCGTCGTTCATCCGCACGCAGATCGCGCGGCCGACGTTCGATGCGGTGGGCCGCCGGCCGATGCTGGTGCTGCGTTCGACGCCCGAGCTGTCGTGGGAGTTGCTGTTGAAGTCGGGCTTCGACCGGGTCGCCGCGGCGCTGATCATTTTGCTGACGCTGCCGTTGTGGCTGGTCGCCTGGATCGGCATCCGGCTGAGCAGCCCGGGGGCCCCGGCGATGTTTTTCCAACAGCGCGCCGGCCGCTACGGCAAGCCATTCAGCATGTGCAAGTTCCGCACGATGGTGCCGGACGCCGAGGCACTGCTGCAGAAGATCAAGGACGAGCATGGCAACCAGATGGGAGGGCCGGTGTTCAAGCTGGAGCGCGACCCGCGGATTTTCCCGTTCGGCGCCTGGCTGCGAAAACTCAGCATCGACGAGCTGCCGCAGCTCATCAACGTGGTGCGCGGCGAGATGAGCCTGGTCGGCCCGCGGCCGCTGCCGCTCTACGAGGTCGCCGCCTTCGAGCGCTCGGCGCACCGCCGCCGCCTCAGCGTGAAGCCGGGGATCACCTGCGAGTGGCAGGCCGGGGGCCGCAACACGATCACCAATTTCGAGGAGTGGGTGGAGATGGACCTGCGCTACATCGACAACTGGTCGCTGTGGCTGGATTTCAAGATCCTGTTCAAGACGATCCCGGCCGTGCTTTTCGCCCGTGGGGCGAAATAAGATGGGAGTGGCCGGTGGTTGGCGGTCAGAACGAGTTCGAAACCAGAAGAAAGTCTCAGCCGGACCGCGAGCTCGAGCTCGCCCCATCAAGCCATGCATCTTATGGCGTGGGGCGGACGAAAGGTTGCGGTTCGTTTTGTTTCTACCCTAACCCCCGGCCCCTAACCCCTGGCCCATCAAGGGCCGATCGGCTATTCGATTTCCCCATGTTTCGCGCATTCGCCTCCCGCCTGTCCCTGACACTCGTGCTGCTGGCGCTGGCCTTGGCCGCGACCCTGGCGACGTCATTGGAGGTCACGGCATCCGGGCTGGTGGCGGTGGTGCTGGCGGCGGGAGGGCTCGTGGGAGGGCTTGCGCCGCGCCGCAACCCGGGGTGGGCCGGCTGGTGCGTGCTCGCGGCGGTGGGCTATGCGGCGTGGCGGATGGTGAACTCACCGGTGGCGGATCTGGCGCGCCGCGACGGGTTGTTGCTGGCCGCGGGGGGGCTGAGTTTCGCGTGGGCCGCTTGTTTGGCGTCATCGTCGGGCCGCCGGGCGTGGCAGGCGGCGGTGCTGGCGCTGGCCGTGGCGGGGGTGGGCGTGGCGGTTTACCAAGCCGCGGGACACCCGGCCTACACCCCGTTTTTCACGGGTCGGGATGCGATGCCGCACGCGTCCGGCTTTTACGCCCACTACAACCACTTCGCCAACTTCATGCTGGCGGCGGGGTTTTTGGCCGCGGGCTGGGCCTTGGCCGGAACGGCAAGCTGGCGCTGGAGGATCGTGGCCGCCGGGGTGGCGGCGGCGTGCTTCACCGGCTTGGTGCTCAGCCAGTCGCGCGGCGGCTTCGTTGGTCTGGGAGTGGGCTTGCTGGTGCTGGCGTTCGGCTGGCTGCTCGACCTCAAGCGGCGGAAATCGGGCGGGTTCCGCCTGGTGTTGCTCGGCTTGGTGGTGCTGGTGCCGCTGTTCGGCGCGGCCTGGTGGTGGGGGGCGGACCACTTTCTCGAATCCCGGAAAAGCGAGCAGACCGGCGAGCTGATGAGCAACCCGGATGACCGGGCGAATTATTACAGCTTCGCCTTGGAGCAGGCGCTGGATCACCCGCTGGCCGGCGCGGGCAGCCGGAGCTACTCCTATGAATACCTGCGATATTGGAAAAAATCCGCGATCTGGCGGGGCGGCTCTGACATCCAATATGTCCACAACGAGTTCCTGCAAACGGCGGCGGACTACGGATTCGTGGGGCTGGGGCTGCTCGGCATCGCGCTGATGGCGGTCATGGCCAAAGGCTGCGTGACGCTGGCGGTGGAGCCGGTCGAGAAATCGGCTCGTGTGATGGGCCCGGCGGAAATCATCGGCGGTCTGGCGGCGATGGCCGCGGTGCTGACCCAGTCGATGTTCAGCTTCGTGCTGCACATGACGCCGGACGTGATGGTGCTGGGCGGGGTGATGGGCTTGATCTGCGCGCAACCGGGGCCATTCGCCCGGGCCGGAATGGCGGGCCGTCGGCGCTGGGCCGGGGCCGTCATGACGACGGGGATGGCGCTGGCGGCGGTGGCCGTGGCGTGGCGCGATGCGGCGGCGTGGTGGTGGGTCGGCAGTCCACGCGCGCAAGCGGTGGCACCCGCGGCGGAGCTGCGCCACGACGCGTGGAAGCGGGCGGCCGCGGTGAGGCCCGATTTCGAATTCGAGGCGCAGGCCGCGGCGGTGGCGTCCCGTCTGGCCGAACAGGTCGAGCCCCGGTCCCGCCAATTCTGGGAGGAAACGGCCGTGCGCGAGGGAGACGCTTCGCTCGCCCGGCATCCGCATCAACCCTACCTGCGCCTGAACCAGGCGGTGTTGCTGGACCGGCTGGGGCGCTTCGACGAAGCGGAAACGGAGTTCCGAACGGTGTTGCCTCTGCTCGACGTGCCGGGGCAGGCGCTGCACGTCCGGTTTTTATACGGCAGCCATTGCTACCGCCGTGGCTACGCGCTGTGGCGATCCCGCCGGGCGGAGGAAGGGCTCGCGTGGGCGCTGGAGGCGAAACGGCAGATGGAACTGGCCCGGAAATCGCACTGGTTCGCGCCCGATTCGCCCGAGGGCAAGGAGCTGGCGGCGGTCGAGGCCTTCATCCGCTGGCTCGAAGGCGCGCAGATCAAACCTGCGGAAGGGGTGGGGGGCGGGGAGTGAGGGCTTGGAACCTCAATTTCCGATATCCCATCCCTACTTCCCCATTTCCTGCCACTTGATATTCCGATCCGCCAGTTCCGCAAGGAACCGGCGGATTTCTTTTTCGGCGGCCTCGCGGGTAGGCAGGCCGTGTTCGCCTTGGTCGTCGAACCACATCGAGACCGAGACGTAGGCCCAGCGCTGGTCCTGGCCGCGCAGCACGCGGTCCTTCATGTCGATCCAGGTGCGCTTGAGGTGCTCGGACGTGATCGCGCGGTGGCCGACGAAAAAGTAGTAGGTCAGGCAGTGGAGCGGGATCGTGCGGTCGCCCGCCTGAAGCGTTTGGATCGAACTCAGCACCCGCGCCGGCAGCGTATGGCCGGCGGGCGTGGTGATCGCGCTCCGTTGGCTCCCATAGATCTGATGCCCCTGCGCCGGCATGCAGCGCTCCGGGCGGTGGATCGAGTTGTTGATGTCGGCGCCGGAGAGCACGATCGAAAGATCGAGCCGCTGGGCGAACGGCCGGCCGTCGTTGTCGTAGCGGCCGGGGATGGGGGCGAGGCAGACGGCCTTGCTGAAGTCGGTGTCCTTGGCGAGGATCTTGATTTCCTTTTCCGTGGGCTGGATTTTGCGGAGCTGCCAAGGCTCCAGCGAGTCGGGAAGATCGAGCCGGATCGCGGACGGGGCCACGTTGCCGGATTGGGGCAGCAGCCAGATCGAGGCCATCACCGCGCCGAGAGACAGGGGGAGCAGCAGGGCGCGGATCATGGCGGGGTTTCTCCGGTGGAAGCGGTGACCACGACCCGGCGGAGTTCGCGCCCCCGCCCGCGGTGCCACGGCAGGCCGCCTTCCAGGACGGAATGCACGGCCAGCAGCAGGCCCAGCGAAATCGGGTAAAACAGCACCAGTGACGACCAGTCGTGCCAGGTGCCGGCGGCGAAGGTGGCGTCGCCATATTCGGCGAGGACGAAGATCGAGACCAGCCGCAGGGCGTTGCCGAGGATGGCGATCGGGAACGCGGAGAGGAACAGCAGGACGCGTTTCCACAGCGGCATGCGGGCCAGGTAGGTCCAGGCGGCGGCGATCAGCATCAGCGCCCAGAGCGAGCGGATGCCGGAGCAGCCTTCGTCGACGGCGAAACCGGTGCCGCTGCCCATGGTCAGGATGTTGCCGCGCAGCGTGGTCTGGACGCCGGCCAGCGCGGCCCCGGCGTGCCCGAGCTTGCTGGCGATCAGCTGCAGGCCGCTGGTCGCCTGTTGCAGGAAGCCGACGGGAATCGCCAGCCAGGTCAGGCAGAACGGAAACGCCGTCCACCACGCCGAGCGGCGGCCCCAGAGATACCACACGGCACCGGTCAGCAGGAACGGCAGGCCGATGATGGCGACGCGCCACTGGAGCGCGCGGTAGGCCAGCACGAAAAGCGCGGCGGCCCCCAGCGCCGGCACCAGGCCGGCCCAGCCGCCCGGTCCGTTCGCCGCGGCAATCTCGCGCCGCCGCAGGTAAAGCAAGGCGAGCGCCAAGGGCGGGAACAACCAGCCGTGCTCGAAGTCGTTTTCCTGGTTCCACGCCGACGTCCACACGCCGATGGCGCTGTGCTCTCGTCCCGGGCCGAAGCGCGGCACCAGGCCGAAAAAGCCCGCCGCCACCGCCAGAACGAGGATGAAAGCAATCCACTCCGGGCGCGGAGTGCGCCCGGCCGCGGGGGGCGGGGCCGAGGAAATGCTCATGAATTCCAAGCGATCACGGCCGCAATTCGTCCATGGCCGTCGCAAAGAGTTGCCGAGGGGCCGCCCTCTGTCAACAATCCCGCCCGCCGCCTCCGTCTCATGAAATTGATCAGTGGAACCGCCCACCGGGCCCTCGCCGAACGCATTGCCGACGTCCTTGGACAACCGCTCGCCGACGTGCATGTCACCGCCTTCCCGGATGGCGAAACGTTTGTGAAGATCAACGAAAACATCCGCGGCGAGGACGTCTTCATCATCCAGCCGTCCTGTCCGCCGACGAACCACAACATCATGGAGCTGCTCATCATGGTGGACGCCGCCCGCCGCGCCAGCGCCGAGCGGATCACCGCCGTGATGCCGTTCTTCGGCTACGCCCGCCAGGACCGCAAGGACCAGCCGCGCGTCCCGATCACCGCCAAGCTGGTGGCCAACCTGCTGACCTCCGCCGGCGTCAACCGCGTGCTGACGATGGACCTGCACGCGCCGCAGATCCAGGGCTTCTTCGACATCCCCGTCGACCACCTTTACGCGAAATCCGCGCTCATCGGCTATCTGCGCGAGCGCCACCCGGACACCTCCAACCTCACCGTGGTGTCGCCCGACGTCGGCGGCGTGAAAATGGCGCGCGCCTATGCCGAGGCGCTCGGCGCCGATCTCGCCATCGTCGCCAAGCACCGCGTCTCCGCCACCCGCGTCGAGGCGATGAACGTCATCGGCGACGTGAAGGACCGCGACGTGATCCTGATCGACGACATGACCGAAACCGCCGGCACCCTGATCGCGGCGGCGGACATCCTGCGGAAAAACGGCGCCAAGCGGATTTTCGCCGGCGTTTCCCACGCCGTGCTCGGCGACCTCGCCCACGAGCGGCTGAAGGATTCGGTCATCGAGGAGATCATCACCACCGACTCGGTGCCGCAGGCCGATGGCGCGAAGGTATGCCCGGTCAGCATCGCCCCGCTGATGGGCGAGGCGATCCGCCGCATCAGCGGCGGCCAGTCCGTGACCTCGTTGTTCGAGGTCTGAGCCGGCTCCGCCCCGGTCCTCCCGCCGCGCGAGGATTCCCCTTGCGCTCGCCGCCGCCAACCCTAGCTTTTCCTGAAGCTCGCGGCGGATCGACCATCGCGGGCCCATACCAAAACCGGGGCGATCGCCCCATTCGTAACCAAACCCGCATAAAACCAAAACCATGAAATCCACCCTCAAGCGACGGAAGGGCTTCACGCTCGTCGAGCTCCTCGTCGTCATCGTCATCATCGCCGCGCTGGCCGGTCTCGCCTACCCGCAGATCTTGAAAGCGAAGAAGAAGGCGGACACCACTCAGGCCACCAGCAACGTCCGCCAGGTCGGCACCGCGCTGATGGAGTTCGAGTCCGAATACGGCACCTACCCGGATTCCGCCACGGCCCAGACCGTGAAGGACAACACGGGCAGCCAGCTGACGCTGACCGGCAGCACGTCCAACGACATGTTCCGCCAGTTGATCGCCGCCGGCATCACCAACTCCGAGGAAATCTTCTACGCGAAGACCCCCTACACCAAGAAGCCGGACAACGTGTTCAACACCAGCGGCACCGCCCTGGCCGCCGGCGAGTGCGGCTTCGCCTACCTGATGAACGGCAACGACGCCTTCAGCACCTCCGGCAACCCGGCCCGCCCGATCGTCGCCACGCCCGTGCTGATGAGCGGCGGTACGAGCGGTCAGTTCGACCCGAACCCGTTCGACAGCAAGGCGATCGTGCTGCGCGCCGACACCAGCGTCCAGTCGCTCAACATCCGCTCCACCGACAAACAGGTCGTGATCTCCGGCGGCAAGACCCTCACCCAGACCGGTGACGACACCGTCTGGGGCACCGGCGTGACGGTCTCCATCGTTCCGCCGAGCCAGAAGACCGGCGGCAACTGATCGCGTTCCGCCCGAAATTCAACGGCGGGAGGTTCCTTCGCGGGGCCTCCCGCTTTTTCGTGCCGGAAACGAGCTCCGGGAGTCGCCCTCCGGACCGCGGCTCAAAATTCGAGCCAGACCTCGATATGCCCGGCTTCCCGCTGGCGCAGTTCCTGGCGCAGGGCGGCGGCGGCTTCGCCGCGTTTGATGGTGGCCAGCGCGGCGATCGTTTCCGCTCGCGCCTGTTCGAAGTCGCGCGTTTCCGCAGGCTTCTTTTCCAACACCTCGACCAGGTGCCAGCCGAGCTGGGTGCGGATCAGCGCGGGCGAACGCGGGGGGAGGGCGAACAAGGGCCGGGCGAAATCGTCCGGCAAGCGGTCGCGGGTCATCCAGCCGAGGTCGCCACCGGTCGACTTGGTCGCCTCATCCTCGCTGAGTTCCTCCGCCAAGGTGACGAAATCCGTTTCGCCCGCCTGTAGTTCCGCCAGCGCCTGACGGAGTTTCGTTTCCGCCGCCGCGGGCTCGCGTTCCAAGGTGGCGAGGAAAATCTGGCGGGCGTGAACCCGCTCCGGCTGGCCGAGGGCCGCGGCGTGTTTCTCGAACCATTGGCGGGCTTCGTCTTCCCCGACATTCACCGGTGTGGCGAGCTGGCGTTCCAACCAGGCGTTCTGGGCGAGCTGTGCCGCCAGCCGTTGGCGCATGCCGTTGGTCGTGAGTCCGTCGCGGGCCAGCGCCTGCTCCAGCTCCGGCTCGCTGGCGAAACGGGAGGCGAAGCGCTGGTAGGCTTGGTCGGCGGCATCCCCGTGGACGGCGGGTTCCTCACCGTGGCGCTGGGTTTCGATCCGCAGCAGCTCGCGGTCGATCAGCTCGTCGAGCGCCGCCTGGAGCACCGCCGGTTGCTCGGCGAGGGACACTTCGGCCCAGGTGCGGCCTTCCAGCCACAGGCGTTCGATCACCGCGCGGTCGAGCTGGCTGCGGGTGATCGGCTGAAAATGCACGCGGGCGATCACCCCCTCCGCCTTGGCCCGGGCGATCGCCTTCGGACTGTCCGGCCGCGTTTGCTCGATCCAGCGCCGCAGCGGGCCGTGGCCGATCCACAGGTCGCCCGCCAGATAAAGCAAGCCGGCGGCGCAGGCCGCGGCTTGCCATCGGTGGCGGGACGAGGCGGCGGGCATGGGTCAGCGGATTTCCACGGTCACGCCGGGGCGGATGATCGTCGGCAGTCGGATCGCGTCCCAGTTCGCCAGGCGGATGCAGCCGTGGCTGCGGGCGCGGCCGATCGTTTCGGGGTCGGCGGTGCCGTGCATGCCGATGCCGGGGTGGCTCAGGCCGGCCCACAGGATGCCAACCGGGCTGTTTGGTCCGGGCGGAATGTTGAGCCCTTCCGAACTGCGCACGCCGGTTTCCAGCAGCGATTTGTCATAGCGCCAGTAAGGCAGCTCGATGCAGTTCTTCAGCTGCCAGACGCCGTATTTGATGAACTGGGGCTGGCCCGGGGTGATCGGAAACGAGGCCACCAGCCCGCGGTTCGGCCGGCCGACCTTGACGGCGCCGGGGGCCTGCGTTTCGTCTACGACGAGCGCGGCGGGCGAGCCTTCGAACACGCGCACCTGGTTGAGCTTGGTGTCGACCACCACATGGCGGTCGCTGAGCTTCGGGTCTTTCTCGTATTTTTTGCCGGTGAGCAGTTCGATCGCGAACGGCTGGACGTTCGGCACGACTACCGTGTCCCGCGCCTGCATCGAGGCGAATTTCTGCGGGCCGTTGAGCGCGGCCAGGCAGGCGAGCGAGGTGTGGTAGCGCTCGGCCATGAACTCGGCCACGCTGCGGTAGCTCATGCGCTTGCGCTTCGCCTGGCCCTCGTGGTCGTCCGGCAGGGTGGGGTCGATCCAGTCGCCGGCGATTTCCGGCACCACGGCGACCGCGAAGGGGTTCGGCACCGCCTTGCGCGCGGCCTCGGTCACCGCGATCCAGTCTTCCGTCGGATAACCGTGGACTTCGTTCCATGCCTGGACCGCCAGTTCGGTGAAACGGCCGGGTTTGCCGTCGATCACGCCCGGTCCGAACAGGATCTGGTCGAGAAAGATCTGCAGGCGCAGCGCGTCGTCGCCGGTCGGCTTGACGTTTTTCACCGCCTCCTGCGGCGCGGTCGGCTGGGCGAGCGGCTTGGCCGGGGTGACGTGGACGGGCGCCTGCGGGGTGATTTTTTCCGGCACCGGATCCTCCTTCGGCAGTTCGTCGGGGCTGACCGGCAGCGCGCGCAGCACCGTGCGCACGACCGGCGTCTGGGCCGCCGCGGGCAGGGCGAGGGCGATCAGGCAGAGCAAGGCGAGGGAACGGCGGAGCATGGCGGAAAAGGGCGATGGGGTCAGGCGGGGACGGCGACGAAGGCCGCGAGGCGCCCGGCGATCGACTCGGGCACGACGGCGGTGACGAGGATGTCGTTGTCCTCGTATTCGGTGGAAAGGACTTTGGCGTCGCGGTGGAGCAGGCTGACCAGATCGGCGCGCGATTGCGGGATCCGGTATTGGCAGCGGCGGATGCGGTCGGCGAGCACCTCGGTGCAGACGCGCAGCAGGGCGTCGAGGCCCTCGCCGGTGACGGCCGAGATTTTCACCGCGTCGGGAAACACGTGGTCGAGCCGGCGCAGCGTGTCGGGGTCGGTGACGCGATCGATCTTGTTGAGCACGGTGACGACGCGCTTGTCGCCCGCGCCGAGCTCCTCCAGCACGCCGAGCGTGGTCTGGTGGAAGCGCTCGATCTCGGGAGCATTGGCGTCCAGCACGTGGAGGACGAAGTCGGCGAGCAAGGCTTCCTCCAGGGTCGCCTTGAACGCCTCGACCAGCCGGTGCGGCAGGTTGCGGACGAAGCCGACGGTGTCGGTCAGCAGCAGCGGCTGGCCGTCGGGCAGCTCGATCCGCCGCGTGGTGGTGTCGAGCGTGGCGAAGAGCATGTCCTTGGCCAGCACCTCGGCGCCGCTGAGGCGATTGAGCAGGGTGGATTTGCCGGCGTTGGTGTAGCCGACGATCGCGGCGTGGGGCGTTTCGACCTTTTCGCGCTCCTTGCGCTGGGTCGCCCGCTGTTTCCGGACCTCTTCCAGCTCGCGGCGCGCGCGGTCGATCCGGACGTGGGCCATGCGGCGGTCCACTTCGATCTGCTTCTCGCCCATGCCGCGGTTGGCGGCGCCGCCGCCGCTGCTTCCGCCGCCGCCCTCGCGGTCGAGGTGACCCCACATCCGGGCCATGCGCGGCAGCGCGTATTGCATCCGCGCCAGTTCGACCTGGAGCCGGGCTTCCTTCGTCTGGGCGCGCTGGGCGAAAATGTCGAGGATCACCTCCTCGCGGTCGATCACGCAGAGGTCGGCCTCGCGTTCCCACGTCCGCTGCTGGTGGGGCGCGAGCTGGTTGTCGAACACGATCACGTCGCACTCGTGGGCCCGCGCCAGTTCGACGATTTCCGTCGCCTTGCCGGTGCCGCAGAGGTGTTTTTTATGCTGCTGGCGGCTGCGGACGAGCACGGATTCCACCACGCCGATGCCCAGCGTGGTCACCAGTTCCCCCAGCTCCTCCAGCAACGACGCCGACTCGTCCTCCTCGCGCGGATCGAAATAAATCCGCACCAGCAGGGCGCGCTCCACCATCTGGGGTTTCTCGCGAACCTCGAACATGTGCGGGCGGGATAGCACCGGACGCCCGCCGGTGCGACGGGAAAAATCGCCCGCCGCCCGCGGCCCGCCCCGCCCGGGTCGGACACATTCTGGGGGATCCGGGTGCATTTCCCTCGACGCTTCGGCTTTGCTAAACATCATCCCCGGGATGCTAGGAAAGGGGGCTTTGCTTGGGTGGATCGGCGCGTGGTTGCTGGTGGAGCCGTTGTTTGCGGGGTGCTGTTTGCCGGAAACGCCCGCCCGCCAATTCAACGCCAGCCAGGCGGTGGTGGCGGCCGAGGTGGTCGCGGTGGAGCCTTTTTTCAGCGAAACCGGGGCGATCCGCACCCGCTACACGCTGCGGACGATCGAGACGTTCAAAGGCGTGGTGCCCGCCAGCTTCGAGCTCGTTTCCGATGGCGGGCGAATCGGCGAGATCGCCGATGCCAGCTCAGGGGGGCTGAAGTTGGACTCCGGCCGGTCTTATGTCCTGTTGCTTGATCGCGCGGACGATGGCGGCTGGACCGGCGCGCCGCAGCGGGCGTTCCACGTGCCGCCGAACCACCCGGAAATCCCGAAATTTTTCCGCGGCAAGGCGCGCGGCAAAAACCCCGGGCTGGCCACCGCCGGCAGCCCGGAGTCCGTCGAGACCTCGAGTTTCACCGGCCAATCCGGCGTGCCGGGGTCGGTGGTGACCGCCACGGGCTACCAGCAGGACTCGAACGGACACCCGCGGCGGCAGACCACGTGCGACGGCGGCGAACCGATCCCCTACTTGGTCGACCTGGATCTCGCCGAACTCCCCGCCGGTATGGATCAGACCGGCGCGCTGGCCGCCGTGCAGGAGGCGCTGAACGCATGGGCGGGAGCGTCCGGGCTCACCTTCCGGTTCGCCGGCGTGCAGTCCTTCGGCATCGCGGCCAGCACGATCGCTCTCGACGACCGGGTGCTGCGCATCCAGCTCCACGACAACTACAACGCCGTCACCAACGGCGCGCTTGGCATCGGTGGCGGGCGTACCTCCGTGAACGCCTCCGTTTTTTGCGGGGGAAAAGTCGGCTCCCAGGGCTTTCAGGAAATGCTTAGCAGCTTCGTGGTGCTGAACCACCGCGATTCTTTCATGGCCACCGCGGTGAATTTCAAACAGGTGCTCACCCATGAGCTCGGCCACGCGCTCGGGCTCGCCCATTCCAGCGAGAACGCGTCCGAACCGGATCCGATCCTCAAAAACGCCACGATGTACTGGCGGGCCAGCAACGACGGCCGCGGTGCCGCGCTCACGGTCTACGATCAGGACCGGATCGCGTTCGGCTATCCGGCCGGCAATCTGCCGCCCTACACCATCGACCGGCTGATTCCGGCGGTGACCGCCGCCAATGTGGCGCAATTGCCCGCCGTGTCCGGGTGCAACCGGCTCCGCTTGCAGGCGGTCGATCGGGAGAACGCCCCGACGACGGCGGCGATCACCGTGGCCACCTCCGGTTCCGGTACGTTCGCGCTTTCCGGCAACGTCCTGACCTTCACGCCGAACGCCTACTACGGCGACGCCGCGCTCACTCCCGAGCAAATCGCCGGCGGCTATTATTACGACTACGCTTTCGTCCAGTTCAGCGACGGCGTGAACCTGAGCCGCGCCGCGCGCTGTGTGGTCACGGGCTTCGCCCCGGATTCCACCCCGTCAGACGGTTTGCCCGACAGCTGGATGACGACGAATTTCGGCACCACCGCGGTGGGGTCGCCCGGCTCGGGCCGCCATCCCGACGACGACCCGGACAAGGACGGCCTGAGCAACCGCGTCGAATTCTACCTCGGCACCAACCCGAACTCTGCCGCCAGCGGACCGGTGACCGCCGCCTACAACCACGCCGGCCGCCAACTTTCGTTCGCCCCCGTGCGTTTCGCCCCGTACGTCGTCGAGGCCTCGCCCACGCTCGCCGGCGGGTCGTGGTCGCCGCGCCGGCTGCTAACGCGCTACGACGCCTCCGCCGGCGCGATGACTCCGGGAGTGAACGCCGGGGCCGCGCCGCAGGCGGAGTTCTACCGCGTCGTCGTCCGCCCCTGATCGTCCGCTTGTGAGGGCGGTCCGTCCGGGTTATCGACGGCCCATGCCCGGCCTACGCACGATCCTGCTGCTCATGGTTTCGAACGTCTTCATGACCTTCGCTTGGTATGCCCATTTGCGGGACCTGAAGGACAAGCCATGGTGGGTCGCCGCCTTCGTGTCGTGGGGCATCGCGCTGTTCGAATACCTCGTCCAGGTCCCGGCGAACCGCCTCGGCAACACCACCTTTTCCCTCGGCCAGCTCAAGATTCTCCAGGAGGTCATCACCCTCGCCGTGTTCATCCCCTTCGCCGTGCTCTACATGAAGGAAAAGCTGACGTGGAACTTCGCCGCCGCCGGCCTCTGCCTTGGCGGCGCGGTGTTCTTCATGTTCCGGAAGTAGCCGCACGGGACATTGCTCCACTTCATCGTGATCGTCATGGGCCGGGCGATGGCATCGCACTGAACGCCTTTATCGCTTCGGGCTCGCCGCGAACTTCCACGTTGAACTTGGCGAATTCCCTGCCGAGCTGATCCTGCGGTGTCTCGTCCGCGCTTGGAATTCGAAGTTTCCAATCCAAGCCGGTCAACTTCTGAAACAGAAACGCTTCCTCCGCCTCGTGCGACCATTCCACACCGGGATTTCGGGCGACGAAGTGAACGCTCACAAACGGCTTTTCATTTCGTGGTTCGACTCGCGATTCGACTCGGCTGATCCGCCATCCATCGTCAAAACGCGCGCAGAACGTTTCCTCGGATTTGTTCTGCAAAACTCGGGTGTAAAAAGCCCGTAATCGATCCGGGTCACTGCAGTTTTCGTAGCTTTCGGCGGTGAAAACCGGCGTGCCTGCCACCCATCGGAAATAAAGGTCACCGCCGCCCCATGCCTTCCTTCCGGTTGCCACATGCGTGATCAGATATCCATCACGGTAGGAAGGCTCCCCGGCTTCGCTTGAAACTTCCAGCAAATCCAATCCAGCTGCCTTGCCTCGGCTTTTAACGATCCGGTAGCCGACCTGGTAGTCATCGTTATCGAACGCAATCACAAGCTCCGGGACGTGGTCGCCATCCAAATCCTTCAGTGCGAAAGGATGCTCTGGAGGCGAAAGGTAAAAATATCCTTTGTCCTCCGGCTTTTCATTTTTCGCTACCCAAGCAGGGGCGACAGCCCAATGTGTCACCTTTCTCCACCCGGATTGAGTGGCTTCGAGGGCAAGGGTTTCATTGCCGTCCGCGATGATGGCGAGATGCCTTTTGTCCCCGAACAAATCGCCATGAAAAATCAGCGCCCCCGTAACGGGTAGTTCCTGAGGACGGGCCGGTGCGGGTAGTATCGGGTCCGGCAGTGAAGCCATCACCGGCCTTGGTAGCTCGCCTCCATTTGCCATCGAGGCTGTCGCAAGCAGGCCTCCCCAAGCTATGAGCTTCGTCTGTGCCTGCAAGCGCGTCCTGATTTTCATGGATGAGATATGTCGATCGGAGATTCGCCTGGCAAGCGGTCTTCCACGCGATTCGTTGGGGCTTGGCAATTGCCGCGCGGGGCTCTCTCCTCCGCCCATGACTCCCGCCGCCCAAGGATTCGCGATGCCCGCCGAGTGGACCCGCCAGCAAGCCGTCTGGTTGTCCTGGCCGGTCGACGATCCGCGCCACTGGGGCGGGGCGAAGCGCGACCTGATGTGGGCGAAGTTCGCCGAAATCGCCGCCGCCATTTCCCGCCACGAGCCGGTCCGCATCAACGCGCCCGCCGCCGACCACGCCGCGATCCGCGCCGCCTGCAACCGGGCGAAAGCCGTGCCGGAGCGCGTCGAGCTGTTCGACCATCCGCACAACGACGTCTGGTGCCGCGACCACGGCCCGATCTTCGTGAAGCACCGCGAAACGGGGGAACTCGCGGTGACCGACTGGGGCTTCAACGCCTGGGGTGGCAAGTTTCCGCCCTATGACCTCGACGACTCGATCCCGCGCCGCGTGGCCGACGCCCTCGGGCTGAAGCGCTTCGAGGGCGGCATGATCCTCGAAGGCGGTGCCATCGAGATCAACGGCCTCGGCCAGCTTTTGAC
>Ga0070661_100000256_pt1 | contig 43416 bp, 39 predicted proteins | sample KBSC43metaG_FD_64663 | JGI IMG/M metagenome (GOLD analysis project Ga0070661, IMG submission 64663) | Corn rhizosphere microbial communities from Kellogg Biological Station, Michigan, USA - KBS C4-3 metaG | ecosystem: Host-associated > Plants > Roots > Rhizosphere > Soil ... | reverse complement strand
CGCTTCGAGGATGCCGCGGGCACGACATTCGCCGAGGACCGTCCCACGCACGCGTACCAATGGAGCGCGCGCACCGGCGTCGTTCGCCACTCGACCGCGCGATCGTCGTCGCACCAGTATTTCGGGCTGGGCGACAAGACGGGGCCGCTCGACAAGCACGGGCGCCGGTTTCGCACCCTCGCGCTCGACGCGCTGGGATACGACGCGCAAACGTCGGACCCGCTGTACAAGCACTGGCCGTTCCTCATCCAGCGCGACGCCACGACCGGCATCGCGTTCGGGCAGTTCTACGACACGCTCGCGCCCGCCACGTTCGACCTCGGCTGCGAGCACGACAACTACCACGGCCTCTATCGCACCACCGAGATCGAGGACGGCGACCTCGACTATTACGTGTTCGCCGGGCCACGTATCCGGGACGTCGTCCGCCGATTCACCGAGCTCACCGGACGCATGGCGTTCGGTCCGCGGTGGAGCCTCGGCTACGCGAACACCGCCATGAGCCTCACCGACGCGCCCGACGCGCAGGCGAGGCTTGCCGATTTCTGCGCGCAGCTCGCACGCCACGACGTGCCGTGCTCGGCCTTCCATTTCGGCTCGGGCTACACGAGCATCGGCAAGCGCCGGTACGTCTTCACGTGGAACCGCGACAAGTTTCCGCAGCCTCGCGAAGCGATCGAGCGCTTCGCGCAGAGCAACCTGCGCACGGTGGTCAATCTCAAGCCGTGCCTGCTCGACGATCATCCGGCGTACATCGAAGTCGCGCGGCACGACGGCTTCGTCCGCGACGCGCGCACGGGCGCGCCGTGCGTCGTGCAGTTCTGGGACGGCGAAGGCGCGCAGGTCGACTTCACCCACCCCGCCGGCGTGTCGTGGTGGCAGCGGAGCCTCGCGCGCGAGGTCCTCGATTACGGCATCGACGCGGGCTGGAACGACAACAACGAGTACGAGGTGTGGGACGACTACGGCTCGTCGCACGGATTCGGCGATCCGCTGTGGATCCAGCGTTCGCGGCCGCTGCACGCGCTGCTGATGACGCGCGCGACGGCCGAGGCGCAGGCGCGCCATCGGCCCGACGAGCGCGTTTACACGGTGACGCGTGCCGGTCCGCCGGGCATTCAACGGTATGCGCAGACGTGGTCCGGCGACAACACCACGAGCTGGCACACGCTGCGCTGGAACATCCGCATGGGGCTCGGCATGAGCCTGTCGGGCCTGTTCAACACCGGCCACGACGTCGGCGGATTCGCCGGCCCCGTGCCCGATCCGGAGCTTCTCATCCGCTGGACGCAGAGCGGCGCATTCAGTCCGCGCTTCATCATGAATTCCTGGAAAGCCGGGGGCGAGACCAACACGCCCTGGCTGCACCGCTCGGCGCTGCCTGCGATCCGCGATGCGATTCGCCTGCGCTATCGCCTGATGCCGTATCTGTACACGCTCTATCGCGAAGCCGCGACGGGCGGCGTGCCGCTGATCCGGCCGCTCTTCTACGACTTCGACGGCGATCCGCGCGCGTTCGATGACACCGACGACTTCATGCTGGGTCCGGGCCTGCTGGTGGCGAGCGTCGTCGAGCCGCGGCAGCGGCGTCGGCGTGTGTACCTGCCGAAAGGGCCGCAGGGCTGGATCGATTTCTGGTCCGGCGAGCGGCACCCCGCGGGCGGCGTCGCGGAGGTCGATGCGCCGCTCGAGCGCATACCGCTGCTCGTGCCCGACGACACGATCATCCCCGTCACCGATACGGTGGACTTCTCGCGGCTGCACGACGAGCCTTCACGCCAGCTTCGCGTGCATGCGGGCCCGTCCGGTGAAGGCTCGTTCACGCTCTACGAGGATGACGGCATCGGATTCGGTTATCGCAACGGCCAGTTCGCGCAGGTGCAGCTGCGCGTCGCGAGCACGCGCCGCGAGATCGTGGTCTCGGCGCGCAGGACGGGGGCGTTCGCGTTGCCGTACGACACGATGCGCGTCGTCGTACCAGCCACCGAGCGGCGTCGCGTGGTGTTGCGTGGCGACGGCGTCGCGCTGACGCGTTGACGCTCGCGAAAGGGCACCGGCGCCTGTGCGGGGCGGACGGAGCGGACTCACGCGCCCGGCTTCGTGCGGCGAACGCTGCGCAAGCATCACGACGGGCCGGCACGCGTGATTCGTCGCGGACGACTCACCGGAAGATCGTGACAATCCGGCGTGCGGAAGACGCGTATGCTGGCGGTGTGTCGGCATGGTTCGGCGCGAGAGCGCTGAAGGCCGCCCGACTCGCCAATTGCCGTCGACCTTCCGGAGAATCGACATGCCCAAGGACACCGCCGCATCGCGCCGCAGCGCGCCGCTCAGCACCCCGACCAGCCTCGGCGCGGACGCACGGCGCGACATCACCGGCGCGCTCAACGCACTGCTCGCCGATCATTTCGCGCTGTACATGAAGACGAAGAATTTCCACTGGCACGTGTCGGGGCCGCATTTCCGCGACTACCACCTGCTGCTCGATGAGCAGGCCGACCAGATCTACGCCACCGCCGACCCGATCGCCGAGCGCGTGCGCAAGCTGGGCGGCAGGACGCTGCATTCGATCGGCGACATCGCGAGGTTGCAGCGTATCCGCGACAACGACGCGGACTACGTCACGCCGCTCGACATGCTCGCCGAGTTGCGCGAGGACAACATGCAGCTCATCGCCAGCATGCGCGAGGCGCACGGCGTCTGTGACGAGCACGAGGACGTGGCGACGACGAGCATGCTGGAGGTGTGGATCGACGAAGCGGAGCGGCGGGTCTGGTTCCTGTTCGAGGCGAGCCGTTCGGCGGAGTCGGCGGGCCGGGGGTAGCGATGGCGGTTTCGCAGCCTGCTGCGCTCCGGGACATGCCGGGCAGCCTCGCCAATCGGCGCGATCAGATCTTTCCGCAGCTGTCCGACGCCGAGATCGCGCGCATCCGGCGCTTCGGCACGGTGCGTCGCTACGCGCGCGGAGAATCCCTGTTCACCGCCGGCGCGCCGGCGCCCGGCATGTTCGTCGTGCTGAGCGGCTGGGTCACCATCGCGCAGCGCGACGGCCTTGGCCGCGTCACACCGCTCTGGTCGCGCGGCGCCGGCCAGTTCATCGGCGAGGTGTCGCAGCTCTCCGGACGCCATGCGCTGGTCGACGCCTACGCGGCGCAGGATGCCGAGACGCTGCTGTTTCCACCCGAGCAGCTTCGCGCGCTGATCATCGCGGAAGCCGAGCTCGGCGAGCGCATCGTGCGCGCGCTCATCCTGCGGCGAGTCACGCTGATCGAGGCGGGCACCGGTGGACCGGTGCTGATCGGCGACGCACGATCGCCCACGCTGCTGCGCCTGCAGACGTTCCTCAAGCGCAACGGGCATCCGCATCAAGTGATCGAGGCCGCGCAGGATGCCGTGGCCGCCGCGCTCGCCGAACAGTACGGCGCTTCGGCCGACACGGTGCTTGCCGTGTGCCCGGACGGCGCGGTGCTCCTCGACCCCACGGAAGCTGCGCTCGGCCGCTGCCTCGGCATGCTCGACGCATCGGCGCACGAGGTGCTCTTCGACGTCATCGTCGTCGGTGCGGGACCCGCCGGGCTCGCAACAGCCGTGTACGCGGCGTCGGAGGGATTGCGCGTCATGGTGCTCGATTGCCGCTTCTTCGGCGGACAGGCGGGTGCCAGCGCGCGCATCGAGAACTACCTTGGATTCCCCACGGGCATCTCCGGACAGGCGCTCGCGGGGCGGGCGTTCGTGCAGGCGCAGAAGTTCGGCGCCGAAGTTCTCATTCCCGCTCAGGCCGCGGCGCTCGATTGCAGCCGCGCCGGACCCGGTGGCGAGCTCGGCGTCACGCTGACCGACGGTCGCCGCTTTCGCTCGCGCGCCGTGGTGATCGCAAGCGGCGCACGCTATCGTCGGCCCGATGTTCCGCGCCTCGCGGAATTCGAGGGCCGCGGCGTCTGGTACTGGGCCTCGGCGCTCGAAGCGAAGATGTGCGCGAACAGCGACATCGTGCTCGTGGGCGGCGGAAATTCCGCCGGCCAGGCAGCCGTATTCCTCGCCGCGCACGCGTCGAGTGTCCATATGCTGGTGCGCGGGCCCGGACTCGCCGCCACGATGTCGCGCTATCTGATCGATCGCATCGAGGCGACCGGCAACATCGCGTTGCATACGCACACGCAGCTCGTCGCGCTGCACGGCGACGAAGCCGGCGCCCTGGAGGGCATCACGTGGCGCTGCAGCCGCGACGATGCCGAAAAGCGCAGCGACATCCGTCACGTGTTCCTGTTCGTCGGCGCCGAGCCGGAAACCCAATGGCTGGACGGCTGCGACGTGGCGCGCGACGCGAAAGGATTCGTGCTGACGGGCAAGGCGTGCTCGACGCTCGGCGCCAACGGCGCGATGGCACCGCTCGCGTCGACGGTCCCCGGCGTCTTCGCGGTGGGTGACGTGCGCGCGGGATCGGTCAAGCGCGTCGGCGGCGCCATCGGCGAAGGCGCCGCGGTCGTCGCCCTCATCCATCAGTACCTCGCAAGCGAGCACTGAGGTCGCTTCCATGCCGGGACGGTGCAGTCACCTGCGATACGTCGTCACCGACGCCCCGAAGAGCGCGGGTTGCGAGGAATGCATCGCGATGGGCGATACCTGGGTGCACTTGCGCCTTTGCCGCACGTGCGGGCACGTGGGTTGCTGCGACTCGTCCAAGAACAAGCACGCGACGAAGCACTTCCACGCGACGCACCATCCGATCATCACGTCGCTCGAGCGCGGCGAGACATGGAGCTGGTGCTACGTCGACGGCGTGGCGATGGAGCTCGGGTAGCCATGGCGCAGGCCGCCGTCGCGTCGGCATGGAGGCCGCTGCACTACACGCTGTTCCGCAATCTGTGGCTGGCGACCATCGTGTCCAACGTCGGCAGCTGGATGCAGGACGTCGGGTCGGGCTGGCTCATGACCTCGCTGTCGTCCTCGCCCTCGATGGTGGCGCTCGTCGAAGCGGCGGACAGCATCCCGATGATGCTGCTGGCGTTACCCGCCGGTGCTCTGGCCGACATCATCGATCGGCGCCGCTTGCTGATTGCCGCCCAGGTATATCTGCTCGTCATCGCGGGCACGCTCGCGGTGCTGACGTGGCTCGGCATGATGACCGCGTGGGCGCTTCTCGGATTCACGTGCGCGCTCGGCGTCGGCGCCGCCGTGATCATGCCGGCCTGGTCGGCCGTGTTGCCGGACCTCGTGCCGAACGAGGAGCTCGCCTCCGCGGTCGCGCTGAACAGCATCGCGATCAACGTGTCGCGCGCCGTCGGGCCCGCCATCGCGGGCGTGCTGGTCGCGGCGGTGGGACCATGGCTCGTCTTCGTGCTCAACGCGCTGTCCTACATCGGCATCCTCTTGGTGCTTGCACGCTGGCGCCGCGAGCATCGCAAGAGCACGCTGCCGGCCGAACGGTTCGTGAGCGCCATCCGGATCGGCATGCGGTTCGTCGCGCACACGCGCTCGTTGCAGGTGGTGCTCGTGCGCGCGGTCGCGTTCTTCATCTTCGCGAGCGCGACGTGGTCGCTCTTCCCGCTCATCGTGCGCCGCGAGCTCGGCCGCGGGCCCGAGACGTACGGCCTGCTGCTGACCTGCATCGGCATCGGCGCGGTCGGGGGCGCCATGGTGTTGCCGCGCGTGCGCGCGAAGCTGTCGCGCGACACGGTCGTTGCCGGCGCGACGGTGCTGTTCGCGCTGGCAGCGGTGGCGCTCGCCTATCTGCAGAGCATCGCCGTGCTGGCGATCGCCATGCTGGCAACGGGCGTCGCGTGGATCGCCATCCTGTCCGCGCTCCAGGTGGCGGCGCAGATGACGCTGCCGCCGTGGGTTCGGGCGCGCGGCCTCGCCGCGTTCGTCATGGTGTTCATGGGCGGGATGTCCGTCGGCAGCGTGCTGTGGGGACAGGTGGCAACGCGCGTCGGCATCCCCACCGCCCTCACGATCGCAGCGGCTGGAATGGTCGTCGCGACTGTCCTCACGTCGCGCTACCGCCTCGGCGAACACCAGGTGCTCGATTTCAAGCCGGCGATGGACTGGCCGATGCCGGTGCTGGCGGAAAATCCCGAGCCCGACGTTCCGGTGATGGTCACCATCGACTACCGCATCCAGCCCGACAAGCGCGTGGAGTTCGTGGACGCCATGCAGGGCGTGCGCGAGATGCGCAGGCGCAACGGCGCATACTTCTGGCAGCTGTTCCACGACTCCGAGGACCCGGCGCGTTTCGTCGAGGTGTTCATGGACGAATCCTGGGTCGAGCACCTGCGCCAGCACGAGCGCGCCAGCGTGTCGGACCGCGAGATCCAGCGCCGCGCGAAGCGATACCTCGCGAGCGGCGAGACCACGCGATCCTCGCATTGGCTCGGCGACAAGGCATCGTGACTGCCGTGGTGCTGGACGCCGCCGCGCGACGGGCTTAAGGTATGCAGCAGCGGCGCCGGGGTCTCGTCCGGAGCCCCGTGCAAACTCCGTATCCGAAGCGCGATGTCCAGCCTCTTCTGCCGTTTCTGCAGTCATCCCAATCCCGAAGGCTCGAAGTTCTGCAACGAATGCGGATCGCCTTTGAACCTCGTGCCGTGCGCGCAATGCGAAGCGGTCAACAATCTCGCGGACGCGCGGTGCGCCGCCTGCGGCGCGCCGCTCCACGAGAGCGCGGACGCTGAAGTTCCCGAGCCGGCGCTGGAGATGGCCGTTGCGGAGGTGCATGCCGCAGCTCCGGGCGGCGCCGTGCCGGTGGCGTTCGCCGATCGCCTCGAGCACGCGGACGCCCATGGCCCGGACACCGCGTGGGTTCCACGCAGCCCCGGCGAGCACCCGGTGCCTTCACGCGACTTCACGTTCACGCCCGGCCCCGTGGAGAGCGAGACGTCCGGTCCGATCGACAGCGACGCGCCATCGCGACCGCTTCACGCGCACGCGGCGCGGTGGCAGCCCAGCCGCGTGCGTGGAGCGCTGGTGAGCCTCGCGTTCGTCGGCATCGTATCGGCGGTGGCCTGGACCTCGCTGAATCCGATGAAGCCCGATGCATCGCCGGGCAAAGGCGCCGACGTGCCGGCCGCCGCGCCGACGGAAAGCGCCGTGCCGGCCGCATCCCCCGCGCCGCCCGCGCAGCACGAGACGAGGCCCACACAGGACGCGCAGGCGCCGACCGGGTCGACGCCTGCCGCGGCGTCGAGCGACAAAGAACCGACCCTCGCTGCGCCGGCTGCCGATACAAACGGCCCTGCATCCGATGCAACCGCGCCTGCCGGCGACACGGCACCTGCATCCGAGGCGGCCGCGCCGGCCGTGGATGCCGCGCGTGCGCCCGACGCCGCCGGACCCCCTCGGCAGAGCGCGCCTCCCGGTGATGCAACCGTGTCTGCGCCCGACGCGAACGCGCGCGCAACCGAAACGAACCCGCGTGACGCGAGCGCATCCACCACCGGTACCACGGCGCCGCCGCACACTGAAGCGACATCGGCGACCGCGGCCCAGGCGCCGGCGGCAACGGAATCGCCCGCCGGCGTTCCAGGCGGCCGCGAGACGCGGATGGCCAAACGCAGCGCGAGGCCTCGCGTCGAGCCGCCGCGCGCCGTGTCGGCGGACAATCGAACGCGCGAGCAGGCGGAGCGTGACGCGATCGCGACGCAACGCATCATCGCCCGCGAGCTGGGTCGCTCGCAGGGCGCCGGACCGGGCGGCGTCCCGCCGCCTGCCGTGCGTTGATGTCGACGCGCTAGGGCATCGTCGCGGGCGCCGAGAACGGCCGGGTGGCGTCGATCACGAACATGACGAGCGCGTGCAGATCCTGCGAGCCGCTGCTCGAGACCTGCATCGGCACGTCCGCGCCGCGTCCCGCGGACGCGCCACCGGCCGCGATGCGCAGCACGCCGTCCGGCCCGCGGATGCTCTGCTCCCCGGACAGCACGTAGAACGCCTCGGACCCGGGATGCGAGTGCACGGCCGTTGCACTTCCCGGCGCCCCGGTCGCTTCGTTGATGCGCAGCAGATACTGCGGCGCAGTCACGCGCGGTATCGGCCCCACCTCCGCCACCGGCGTGCCGCTGGCGGCGGTGTCTGCGGCGCCGGCGAGCGTGAACAGCCACACGCGGCCGTCGGCTTCGGCGACGAGGGACCAGGGGCCGGCGGCCGCCTGCGCCGCATCGCGCGAGGGAAACGTCTCGATGCGCCAGTGCAACGTACCGGGCGGCAGCGACTCGACTTTCTTCTCGGCGATCGGCTTGATGGAAAGTGCGGGACCCGCGGCGAGAGCGGGCGTGGCGAACGCCAGGGTGAGCAGCGCGATGATCATCCGGAACATGAGCGACCTCCTTGGTTGGACGCCCTCATTGATGCACGGCCGGTCGACACGCGTCCCGACGAAACGGTTATGATTTTCCGACGACCCCGATCGCTCGCATCATCAGCGGTTCGGGACAGCTTCCGTGAACGGCGCGATCCGAATCGGCGAGTGGACGGTCGACCGGCAGGGCAATCGGCTCTGCCGGGCTGGCGAGACTGTGCGCGTCGAGCCGAAGGTGATGGATCTGCTGATGCTGCTCGCCGAGCACAGGGGCGAGGTCGTCGCCCGCGACCAGATGCTGGCAGCGCTCTGGGCGGGAACGATCGTCGGCGAGGAAGCCCTGACGCAGTGCGCGATCAAGCTGCGCCGCGCCTTGCGCGACAGCCCGCGCAACCCCCGCTACATCCAAACCGTCTCCAAGCGCGGCTATCGGCTGATTGCGCCGGTGATGCCCGCGGAGGTGCGCGCGGAGCAAGCCGCCTCGTCCGCGCCCGCGATTCGCGGCGCAACGCGCCGCAGGTGGCTGCTCCTATGGGGCGGACTCGCGGCCGCCGCGCTCGCCGCGAGCCTGATCATCTTCACCGCGCAGCCGGCGGGCGATCCGATCGATGCCGAGCGTCGCGCGGACGCGATCGCATCGCCCATACCGGTGGCCGTCGAGCCGTTCGATTACCTCGGCCTCGACGGACGCTCGTATGTCGCAGCCGGGATCACCGATGACCTCGCGAGCGATCTGTCGCGCGCGCATCAATTGCGCGTCGTACGCAGCGAGCACGGCCACTCGACGCGCCCGGACCTGCGGTACAGCGTTTCGGGCTCGGTTCAGCAGGACAGCGGTGTCGTTCGCATCAACGTCTTCCTGACCGACGCGGTGACGGGCGACCAGCTCTGGGCCGGGCGCTTCGAGCAGGCGTACGACAATCTGTTCGCACTGCAGGACGAGATCGCGCGCCGCGTGCTCGCCGTGCTGCCCGCCCGGATCGACGACGCCGAGCGACGCCGCGTTGCACGGCGGTATACCCGCAGCCTTGCGGCATACGACGCGTTCCAGCACGGTCAGGCGATGTTCCTCGCGCGCACGCGCGAGGACAACGAAGCGGCGCGCGCGTTGTATCGCCAGGCCATCGCGCTCGATCCCCGGTTCGCCCGCGCCTACGCGAGCCTCGCCATGACGTATGCCATGGACGACCGTCTGGGCGCCCCCGCGCCGTCGTCGCTCGACCGGGCATCGGCGCTCGCCGAAAGCGCGCGCCAGATCGATCCCGACGATCCGCGCGTGCTGTGGGCGCTCGCGTTCGTGCACGCGCAGGCACGTCGCCTCGGCGCCTCCGCCGAGGTGCTGGGGCGCGCCATCGAGCTCGATCCGTCGTTCGCGGACGCCTACGCGCTGCTCGGCGGCGTGCGCACGTACGGCGGCCGGCCGGGCGACACCATTCCACTGATCCGCACCGCGATGCGACTCAATCCCGATGCCGGCTATCTCTACTTCCTGCTGCTCGGGCGTGCATATTTCTTCGAAAACGACGTCGAGCAGGCGCTCGTGAATCTGCGTGCGGCGGCCGAGCGCAATCCCGCGGACGTCGAGACGCGCGTCTTTCTTGCCGCCACGCTCGCGGCGAGCGGTGACGTTGCCGCCGCACAGTGGGAAGCCGACGAGGTCCGCACACTGCGGCCGGCATTTTCGGCGCGCGCATGGCTGGCCACATATCCCATGACGTCCGAGCGCCAGCGCGAGCGGCTCCTGGCGCTGCTCGACACCGTTCGGCTGTAGCCCCTCCGCCGGTATACCCGCAGCGCTGCTTCGATGCGGCTCGTCTCGTGGAACGTCGAAAATGCGATGCGCTGCATCGGCGAGCTGCGGGGCATCGTGCAGCAGCTCGGGTCGCCGGACGTTCTCTGTCTGCAGGAGCTGCGTGTTCGACGACACGATGCCGAGGCCGTCCACGCGCTGGAGCATGCGATTCCAGGCTATCGCTGCCATCACTCGCTTCCCCGCGATCCTCGCAACGTGACCTTCCGCGGCGGGCGCATGTACGGCGTCGCCACCTACGTGAAGGGACGCTGGCGCGCGCAGGTGCCCGACTGGGACCTCGAGGGACGCGTCGTCGTGGTTCGTCGCGGTGCGCTCGCGGTCGTGAACGTGTACGCGGTCAACGGCATCGCGAAGCCGTACTACGAGCCTGACGGGCGAGTCGTCGGCGACCGCCACGCGTTCAAGCGCCGTTTCCAGGCCTGCGTGCTGGACCTCGGCCGCGCGCTTCGGCGCGAGTGCGGCGTCATCATCGCGGGCGACTGGAACGTCTCGCGCACCGCGCAGGACACGCACCCGCGCTTGCGGACGGAGTCGCCCCATGCGCTTGCGAGGGCCGAGCTCAACGATCGGCTCGACGCCGAGGGCTTCGTCGACGTATGGCGCGCGCACCATCCCGCAACGCGGGCATACAGCTGGTTCAACCCGCGCAGCCGCGGTCTGGACGCGGCACGCGTGGACTATGTGGTGGTGTCCGCGGATCTGGCTCCGCGCGTTCGTGCAGCCTCGATCCTCGATCGCCTGCCCTGGAGCGACCATGCGCCGGTCAGCGTGGAGCTGTGATAGATAGGGTGCATGCAACGCGCCGACATCCAGCGGTGGATGTTTCTGCTGCTGATCGCCGGCGTGTCGATCGCGTTCGCGTGGATCGTCTGGCCGTTCTTCGGCGCGATGCTGTGGGCGAGCATCCTTGCCATCATGCTCCAGCCCATCTATCGCGGCATCCTGGGGCGCATGCGAGGCCGGCGCACGCTGGCCTCCGCTGCGACGGTGATCGTCTGCCTCGTCCTCGGGGTGGTGCCGCTGGCTCTGCTGATCGCCGCGCTGATCCGCGAAGGCACGCTCGTGTACCAGAACGTCACGGCGCAGGCGGCCGACTTCGGCACGTTCTTCCAGTCGATGCTCGACGCGCTTCCGGCCTGGATGCTGAAAGGCCTCGACCTGGTGGGACTCGGTGACCTGTCGGCGTTGAAGGATGCGCTGTCCGCCGCCGCGCTCGCGCTGAGCCGCAACATGGCCGGAAGCGCTTTGAGCCTGGGACAGAACACGCTCGACTTCCTGTTGAACATCGTCATCATGCTCTATCTGCTGTTTTTCCTGCTGCGCGACGGCGACAGCCTGCGCGCCACCATCGACCGGGCGCTGCCGTTGCGCGGCGAATACAAGCATGAGCTGTCGGGTGAGTTCGCGTCGGTCATCCGCGCGACGGTCAAGGGCAACCTCGTGATCGCGCTGGTGCAGGGGTTCCTCGGCGGCCTGGCGCTGGCCGTGGCGGGCGTTCCCGCCGCGCTGCTGCTCGGTGCGTTGATGGCCGTGCTGTCGTTGCTGCCTCTCGTCGGCTCGATCCTGGTCTGGGGGCCCGTCGGCGTCTATTTCCTGCTCGCCGGCGCCCTGTGGAAGGGCATCGCGCTCCTCGCGTTCGGCACCCTGGTGATCGGCGTGGTCGACAACTTCCTGCGTCCTCTCCTGGTCGGAAAGGACACGCAGCTGCCCGACTACGTCGTGCTCATCTCCACGCTCGGCGGCATCGCGCTGTTCGGGTTCAACGGCTTCGTTGTGGGTCCGGTCGTCGCGGCGTTGTTCGTCGCCGTGTGGGGACAATTTGCGACCGCACAGGCGCATCCCGCGGACTAATGCGGCAGCCGCTTGCTCGGGCGCGCGCCGTCCGACCGCGAAAGCCCGCCGCGCTATGATGCCGCCACGGCGCGGCAGGTGCATCGAAGGCCACGAAGCGCACGCGAGAGACCCACGATGAACGACCAGCGAGCCCTGAGGCTGCACGTCCCGGAGCCGGCCGGCCGCCCGGGCCATCGCACCGACTTCTCCTATCTGCACCTGTCGCCCGCGGGCGAGGTGCGCAAGCCGCCGGTGGATACGGCCCCGCGCGCCACCGCGGACCTCGCGTACGCGCTCGTGCGCGTGCTCGACGACGACGGCCGGGCGGTCGGGGCGTGGGCTCCCGACGTCGATGCCGCGTTCCTGAAGAAGGGACTGCGCGGCATGATCCGCACGCGCGTGTTCGATGCGCGCATGCTGGTCGCGCAGCGGCAGAAGAAGCTGTCGTTCTACATGCAGAGCCTCGGCGAGGAAGCGATCGGCACCGCGCACGCCATGGCGCTGCAGGATGGCGACATGTGCTTTCCCACCTATCGCCAGCAGAGCCTCCTGCTCGCGCGCGACGACGCACCCATCGTCCCGATGATGTGCCAGCTCCTGTCGAACGAGCGCGATCCGATCAAGGGCCGCCAGATGCCCGTGATGTACTCGTTCAAGCGGCTGGGCTTCTTTTCCATTTCCGGCAATCTGGCCACGCAGTTCATCCAGGCCGTCGGCTGGGCCATGGCGTCCGCCATCAAGGGCGACACGCGCATCGCATCGGGATGGATCGGCGACGGCGCCACCGCCGAGGCCGATTTCCACACCGCGCTCACGTTCGCGCACGTGTATCGCGCGCCCGTCATCCTGAACGTGGTGAACAACCAGTGGGCGATCTCGTCGTTCCAATACGTTGCAGGTGGCGAGCAGACCACCTTCGCGGCCCGCGGTACCGGCTGCGGCATCGCGTCGCTGCGCGTGGACGGCAACGATTTCCTCGCGGTCTACTCGGTGTCGCGCTGGGCGGCCGAGCGCGCGCGCTCCAATCTCGGACCCACGCTGATCGAATGGATCACGTATCGTGCCGGTGCGCATTCAACGTCGGACGATCCCACGAAGTATCGACCGGCCGAGGACTGGAAGCGCTTCCCGCTCGGCGACCCCATCGAGCGGCTGAAGCGGCACATGATCGCGCGCGGCGTGTGGTCGGAGGCGGACCACGGGGCGCTGCAGCAGGAGGTCGAGGGAGAAGTCGTCGCGGCGCAGAAGGAAGCCGAGCGCTCCGGCTCGCTCGCCGACGGACACGTGTTCCCGCCTCGCGAGATGTTCGAGGACGTTTTCGAGCAGATGCCGTCGCACCTGGTGCGGCAACGACGCGAGCTCGGGATCTAGCATGCCTGCGATGTCCATGATCCAGGCGCTGCGCTCCGCGATGGACGTGATGCTCGAGCGCGACCCGGACGTCGTCGTGTTCGGCGAGGACGTCGGCAACTTCGGCGGCGTGTTCCGCTGCACCGAGGGCCTGCAGGCGAAATACGGCACGTCGCGTGTGTTCGACACGCCGATCTCCGAAGGGGGAATCGTCGGCATCGCGGTCGGCATGGGCGCGTACGGCCTTCGCCCCGTGGCGGAGATCCAGTTCGCCGACTACTTCTATCCGGCATCCGACCAGATCGTGTCCGAAGCCGCGCGGCTGCGCTATCGCTCGGCCGGCGACTTCACGGCGCCGATCACCGTTCGGATGCCCTGCGGGGGCGGCATCTATGGCGGACAGACGCACAGCCAGAGTCCCGAAGCGCTGTTCACGCACGTGTGCGGCATCCGTACCGTGATGCCGTCGAACCCGTACGACGCCAAGGGCCTTCTCATCGCGTCGATCGAGAACAACGATCCGGTGATGTTCCTCGAGCCCAAGCGCCTGTACAACGGGCCGTTCGACGGCCACCACGACCGGCCGATCGTCCCGTGGTCCAGGCATCCGCTCGGCGAGGTCCCGGACGGCTACTACACGGTGCCGCTCGAGTCGGCGCGCGTATTCCGTGCAGGCAACGACGTGACGGTGCTCGCGTACGGCACGATGGTCTACGTCTCCGAGGCCGCTGCGAGCGAAACCGGCATCGATGCCGAGATCATCGACCTGCGCAGCGTGTGGCCGCTCGACCTCGACGCGATCGTGGATTCGGTGAAGAGGACGCGCCGCTGCATCGTCGTGCACGAGGCGACCCGCACCAGCGGCTTCGGCGCCGAGCTCGTCAGCCTGGTGCAGGAGCATTGCTTCTATCATCTCGAGGCGCCGGTCGAGCGCGTGACCGGCTTCGATACGCCGTATCCGCACGCGCAGGAGTGGGTCTACTTCCCGAGCCCGGACCGGGTCGGCCGTGCGCTGCAGCGCGTGATGGAGCCGTAGCGTGGGCATCCACGTCGTGAAAGTCCCGGACATCGGCGAAGGCATCGCCGAGGTCGAAGTCGTCGAATGGCACGTCAAGCCGGGCGACGTCGTCGCCGAGGAACAGGTGCTCGCCGACGTCATGACCGACAAGGCGAGCGTCGAGATTCCATCGCCGGTCGCCGGCAAGGTCGTCGCCATCACGGGCAAGCCAGGCGACACGATCGCGGTCGGCAGCGAGTTGATTCGCCTCGAAGTCGAAGGCGCCGGCACGGTCGCGACCGAAGCGCGGGAGGCGCCCATGACCTCGCGCTCCGCCGCGTCGTCAGCCGGGTCGGCAACGACACCGCCGGCGCGCGAGATGCGCGCTGAGCCGGAGAGGTCGACGATCCCCAATGCGCGCGCGGAGGCCACGACACAGCACGTGTCGAAGATCCGCGAGGAGGCAATGACACGGCCCGCGCCGAAGGCCGGCGCGCACGGGACGACCTCGACCGCATCGCAGGCCGGCGCGCACGGGACGACCCCGCCCGTATCGAAGGCCGGCGCGGCGGCGGCGGCGTCCGCCGGACGCGTCGCTGACCCAAGCGATGCGCGACGCGCCGAGCGTCCGCGCGTTGCGGACGAGCGCCCGATTGCCTCGCCGGCGGTGCGCCGTCGCGCGTGGGACCTCGGCGTCGACCTCCGCCACGTGAGCGGCACCGGGCCGGGCGGCCGGATCATGCAGGCCGATCTCGATGCGCACGTCGCCGCCGGCGGCGTGGTCTCTGCAGCAATGCGTCCCGGCTTGCGCGAACGCAACGAAGAGACGGTCGTCCCGGTCATCGGGCTGCGGCGGCAGATCGCCCGCAAGATGCAGGCGTCGAAGCGGCAGATTCCCCACTTCACGTACGTCGAGGAAGTCGACGTCACCGAGCTCGAAGCGTTGCGCACGCGGCTCAACGTGAAATGGCAGGGCACTCGCGGTCACCTCACGCTGCTGCCGTTCCTGGTGCGGGCGATCGTGTGCGCCGTTCCGGCGTTCACCGAAGTCAACGCGCGCTACGACGACGACGAGAGCGGCGGAAAGGTCACGCAGTACGGCGCCGTGCACGCCGGCATCGCGACGCAAACCGACGGCGGGCTCATGGTTCCCGTGCTGCGCCACGCCGAAGCGTGCGATCTCTGGACGTGCGCTGCGGAGATCGCGCGGCTGGCCGACGCGGCGCGCAGCGGCCGCATCGGCCGCGATGAGCTTTCCGGATCCACGATCACGATCACGAGCCTGGGCGCGCTGGGCGGCATCGTCACGACACCCGTGATCAATCATCCCGAGGTCGCGATCGTCGGCGTCAACCGCGCCGTCGAGCGGCCCGTGATGCGCGCCGGCGCGATCGTTCCGCGGCGCATGATGAACCTCTCGTCTTCGTTCGATCATCGCGTGGTCGACGGCCTGCGCGCGGCAGGCTTCGTGCAGGCGCTGCGCGGATTCCTCGAGGCACCCGCGACGCTGTTCATCGAGTAACGCCAAGCCCGTTTGGAGTCACGCAAAACGCGCCATCTTCAGAAATGGCGCCTGAAATGGTATCGTTACCATACGGGGCCAAAAACCATTCCCCCGACGGAGGAGCCATGTCTTCAGTGACCAGCCGCAACCGCCGGCGGGTGTTGAAGGGTGCCGCAGCGCTCGGAGCCTACGCGCTGTCCGCAAGCCCAGCCCGCTCCGCCGCCAAGCCCTTCGAGGGCGTGGAGCTCAACGTCTCCTGCTGGAGCGCGCCGTTTCCCAAGCTCCTTCAGACGTACCTGCCGGAATTCGAGAAGCTCACCGGCATCAAGGTCAATTACGACACGCCCGGCTTCCTGATCTACAACCAGCGCGTCGATCTCGAGTTGTCGACCAGGGGCTCGTCGTACGACGTCCTGAACATCACCTTCATCTATGTCGATCGCTGGCTGCGGGCGGGATGGTTCGCGCCGCTCAACGATTTCCTGAAGGACCCCGCGGCGACGCCGAAGGACTTCGACATCGACGATTTCCTGCCTGCGACGCGCAAGATCATGTCCGACAAGCAGGGCAACCTCTACGGCATTCCTTGGACGTGCGACATCTCGATGGCGGCAGCGGGCCGATACGACCTCGTCACGCAGGCGGGCCTCGCCATGCCGACGACCTTCGACGAGATCGAGAAGGTCGCCGCGGCCACGAACAAGAACGGCGTCGCGGGCTTCCTCGGCGACAACCGGCACGGATGGAATTTCCCGCCCTATCTCCAGGGCTTCGGCGGCAACGTGTTTCGCAAGCCGCCCGACGACCTGATGCCGATGCTCGACACGCGCGAGGCGATCGCCGCGGCGGACTTCTACTGCCACCTGCTGCGTGACTACGGCCCGAACGGCGTGCTGTCGTACAGCTACGATCAGGTCACCGCCGCGCTGAAGCAGGGACGGGGCAATTACGTGACCGAAGGCCACATCTTCCTCATGCCGGCCGCGGATCCGGACAGCAAGGAAGCGAAGACGGTGCGCTATTCGCCGTTCCCCAGGGGACCCGCCGGACAATTCCCAGGCTTCGCGACGCACGCGTGGGGCATTCCTGTCGGCGCCAAGAACAAGCGCGCGAGCTGGGAGTTCATCAAGTGGGCGATGTCCAAGGAAATGATGATGCGCGCGGTGACGGAGAAAGGTTATTCGTCACCGAGCCGCCGTTCCGTCGTCCAGAGCCCCGAATTCAAGAAGCGGCTGACCCTCAACGACAACGACGTCGCGGACATCTACCTGAAGGGCATCGAGACCGCGGGCGGAAGCGACTACATGGCCTACCGCATCGTGCACGTCTTCCCGCAGGTCGACACGCTGATCGGGCAGGCGATGGAGCGCATCGTCTCGAAGCAGATGTCCGCGGCCGACTCGATGCGCCAGGCGCAGGCGAGCGCCATCGCCGACCTCAAGAAGGCCGGCGTGAAGCTCTGACGAGGCCAGCGTGGCCGCGGCCGTTGCCGCAACGGACCGCGGATACAGCGTCACGCCGCGGCAACGCCTCGCCCTCCTCGGCGGCCTTTTGCCGGCGATGGTGCTGCTCGCGGCGCTGACGCTCGCGCCTGCGCTCTATCTCTTCGTCGTCAGCCTGACCCCCGCGACGCCGACCAATCCTTCGTCGCTCACCGACTTCTCCGCGCCGGCGCAGAACTACCTGAGCGCGCTCGCCGACGAGCGCTTCACCGAGTCGCTTTGGGTGCAGCTCAAGCTTTCCGCTTCGACCGTCATCGCGCAAACCGTGCTCGGCCTCGGCGTCGCCCTCCTCCTCGATCGCCGCGCGCGCCTCGTCCAGGCGCTGCGCACGATCTTCCTCATTCCGATGGTGCTCCCGCCGATCGTCGCGGCTCTGATCTGGAAGATCCTCTACACGCCCGACGTGAGCCCGCTCCACCGCGTGCTCGCGGCGGTTCATCTGCCCGTGTCCTCGCTCATCACCAATCCGCATACGGCGCTGTGGGCCATCGCGTTCGCCGATACGTGGGAGTGGTTTCCGTTCACGATGCTGATCATTCTCGCGGCGCTCCAGGTCGTGCCGCGGGAGCCCGTCGAGGCTGCCAAGGTCGACGGCGCGCGCCCGCTCCAGCTGTTCTGGTACGTCGTGCTTCCCTTCATCCGGCCGGCCATCGTGGTGGCCGCGCTCTTTCGCCTGATCGACAGCATCAAGGCGTTTCCCCTGATCTACGTGCTGACGAGCGGCGGACCGGGTACCGCGACGCAGGTCACGAACTATTACGCGTTCACCCAGGCGTTCAACTACGCGTACTGGGGCTATGCCAGCGCGATCGCCGTGATGCTCACGGCCGGCGTCTTCGCATTGAGCTGGCTCGTGAGCGCCGTCGGTACGCGCTCGTCCGCCCATGACTGATGCGCTGCCCGTCGTGCCGAACCCTGCGCAAGGCCGCGCTTCGCGGCGCAAGCGCCTTGGGCCCGTGCTGGCCAATGTGGCGCTCGTCGCGGTTCTCCTCTTCGTGCTCTTCCCGATCGTCTGGCTCGTGCAGATGTCCCTGCGACCCGATGAGGACATCCTCGGCTATCAGCTGCTCTTCACGCCGACGCTCGTCCACTACACCTCGCTCAACGAGAGCAAGTTCCTCCATTCGTTCCTGAACAGCGTCGTTTCGAGCTGCCTGTCCACCGCGGTCGCGCTGGTGATCGGTACGCCGGCCGCGTACGTGCTCTCGCGGTGGCGCCTCAAGTCGCGGCGCAAGATCGCGATGTGGATCCTGTCGACGCGCATGGCGCCGCAGATCACGTTCACGATCCCGTTCTTCCTCTTCTTCCGCCTGGTCGGTCTCAGCGACACCGTGTGGGGCCTCGCCCTCATCTACCTGACGTTCAACCTCGCGCTGGTGATCTGGATGATGCGATCGTTCTTCGATGCCGTGCCGAGGGCGCTCGAGGAAGCTGCATGGCTCGACGGCTGCGGCATCTGGAATGCCTTCCTGCGCATCACGCTGCCGCTGACGGCGCCGGGTCTCGCCGCGGTCGCCGTGCTCTGCTTCATCTTCTCCTGGAACGATTTCTTCTACGCGCTCATTCTCACGCGCACGAACGCGATGACCGCGCCCGTCGCGATCATCAACTTCATGCAGTACGAGGGCTGGGAGTGGGGGAAGATGGCCGCGGGCGGCACGCTGGTGATGCTGCCCGTGGTGCTCTTCACCGTGCTCGTGCGCAAGTGGCTGGTGAGCGGCCTGATGGCGGGCAGCGTCAAGGACTGAAGCACGGCCGCATGCGGCACGTGGGCCCGCGCGAAGCTAGCCTGCCGCGGACTGCCGCTCCATTTCGACTTCCGCTCTCAAGCTGTCGACGTCGCGGTAGATCGACGCCACCGCCAGGACGCGGCCGTTGCGCGTGTAACGCACGACGCAATCGCGGCTCGCGATATCGCCTTCGATCGCGAGGTCGTCCCACGATTCCGCGTGTCCGACGTAATTGATCGGCACGTCGTAATGCTGGCTCCAGAAGAACGGCACGGCCGCGAACCGCTCGCGCGCGCCGAGCATGTTGAGCGCCGCCGTCTGGCCCTGGCGCTCCGCGACGACCCAGTGCTCGACGCGGATCGCATCGCCGCTGTGCGGGTCGGGCCAACGCGCGATGTCGCCGGCCGCGAAGATGCCCGGCGCGCTGGTCTCGAGGAATTCGTCGACCTTGACGCCGCGATCCATCGCGAGGCCGGCGCTCTCGGCGAGCGCGAGGCGCGGCCGCACGCCCACGCCCGCGACAACGAGGTCGGCGTCGATGCTGCCGCCGCGCTTCAGCGTCACGCGACGCGCGTCGATCGCGGTCGCGGTGTCCTCGAGATGGAACACCACGCCATGCGCCTCGTGCAGGCCGCGCACGAAGTCCCCCATCTGCGGTCCCAGCACGCGTTCCATCGGACGCTTGTCGGGCGCAACGACATGCACCTCGACGCCCCGCGCACGAAGCGACGCCGCGACCTCCAGCCCGATGAAGCTCGCGCCCATGACGAGCGCGCGCTTCGCGGTCGCGGCTGCCGCGATGATGCCGCGACAATCCGCGAGCGAGCGCAGCGTGTGCACGTGCGGCTGGTCCATTCCTGGCAGGGGCAATCGCACCGGCTCCGCGCCGGTCGCGAGCAGCAGACGGTCGTACGCAAGCGTGGCCCCGTCGCCGAGGACGATCGCGCGCTTGGCCACGTCGATGCCGGTCACCCGCGTGTTCAAGCGCAGGCCGATGTTCTGCTCGGCGTAGAACGCGTCGTCGCGCAACGGCACCCACTCTTCCGGCGCGTTGCCTGCGAGGAAGTCCTTCGAGAGATTGGGTCTGTCCACCGGCGGCGCGTCGTCGTCGCTCACCATCGAGATCTCGCCGTCGAAGCCGCGCCGCCGCAGCATCTCGGCGGCCGCGAAGCCGGCTGCACCGCCGCCGACCACGACGATGCTGCGGACCGAACTCGAAGGGCCCGGCGCGCGCCGCGGTGACGCGCCCTGCACCTTGCCTTTCACGAAGACGCTTCCAGCGCGCACCTCGGTCGACCAGCAGGCGAGCGCGCTCAGCGCAGGCGCACGCAGGGCTTCGCCGGTACGCAGGCTGAAGCAGGCGTGATGCCAGGGGCAGCGTACCGTGTCGTCCACCATCAGGCCCTCCGCGAGCGGGCCATGGTAGTGCGAGCAGTGCGCGCCGACGGCGAAGAACTCGTCGCCGCGCCGCGCGAGCAGCACGGCGTCTTTCCCCACGTGGCCCGCCACCATGGTTCCGTCGGCAAGCGCGTCGATGGCAACGCCCTGTGTCAGGTCCGGACCCGTCGCTTCGCTGTCAGTGTCGCTCATGCGGAACTCCCGAGGGTGCAAGTGCACGACCGCCCAAGTATGCGCCGGTCGCGCGACAGGGGCTGCCTGGAGTGATACGATGTTCGCCATTCGCGAACAGATGTTCGACATAGGCGAACGCATGTCTACCAGCCTGACGCGCGGACTGCAGCTCATCGAGCTTCTCGCCCGGGAGTCCCCGCTCGGCGTGACCGAGATCGCGCAGCGCACCGGCGCCTCGAAGTCGGGAGTGCACTCGCTGCTGGCGGCACTGGTTCGCTCCGGATACGCGGACCACGCACCGGGGGGAGCCTACCGGCTGGGCCTCAAGGCGTGGGAGATCGCACGCTCGGTTCCCGTGGCCGGGCTGCTCGAGGCCGCCGAGCCGGCCGCGGCGCAGCTCGTCGCGCAGGTGCGCGAAGGCGCCGTGGTCGGCGTGCTGGACGGCCTCGAGGTCGTGTACGTGCATCGCGTCGAGAGCGAACAGGCGGTGCGCGTGCACGCTTCCGTGGGGGATCGCATTCCCGCGCATTGCACGTCCACCGGGCTCGCCTTGCTCGCGAATCTCGAAGACGCCGACATCGCGCGGCTCCTTCCGGCGAGGCTTGCGGCGGTCACGCCGCACACCATGGTCGATCGCCGCGCCTTGATGGCCGAGATCACGCGCGTGCGCACGCGCGGTTACGCGATCAACCGCGGCGGCTGGCGCATCGACGTCGGCGGCATCGCGGCCGCGATCCCGGTGAGCAAGCCGGGAGCGGCGCCCGCGGCGGCGGTTTGCGTCGCGGTGCCGCTCTACCGCATGACGCGTCCGTGGATTGCCAGGACCGCGCCGATCCTGATGCGCTGCGCGGCGCGCATCGGTGACGCGCTTTCCCGCCACGCCATGCACGGCGCGGCGGCATGAAGGCGTCCCGCGCATGACGGCTGCGTGGCGCATTGGCGTGGACATCGGCGGCACGTTCACCGATCTTGCCGTCGTTTCGCCGGACGCCCGGCTGCACGTCCACAAGGTGCCCACGGTCACTGCCGATCCGAGCGTGGGTGTGGTTCATGCGCTCGAGCGCGCGGCCGCTCGCGAGCGCGTGGAGCTTCGCGAGCTCCTTCGGCGATGCGCGGTTTTCGTGCACGGCTCGACTGTCGCCACGAATACGGTTCTCGAAGGCAAAGGCGCGCGCACGGCGCTCCTGACCACCGACGGTTTCCGGGACGCCCTGGAGATTCGTCGGGGCCAGCGCGACGATCCGTGGCAGCATCGCGCGCCGTATCCGCCGGTGCTCGTGCCGCGGTTCCTGCGCCGGCCGGTACGAGGCCGCATCGATCGAGCGGGCGACGAGCGCGAAGCGCTCGAGCTCTCCGACGTCGACGCCGCGCTGGATCGCGTGCGAGACGAAGGCGTCGAAGCCGTGGCCGTGTGCCTGTTCAACAGCTTTCTCAACGACGCGCACGAGCGCGCGACCGTGGAACGCGTGCGATCGCGCTTCGACGGCGCCGTGTGCGCATCGAGCGCCGTGGCGCCCGTCATGGGCGAATTCGAGCGCACCTCCACCACGGTGCTGAATGCCTACGTCGCGCCGCGCACCCTCGCCTACCTGCACAAGCTGCAGGAGCGTCTCGCGTCACTCGGGCTCGGCGTTCCGCTGCTGCTCGTGCAGAGCAATGGCGGTGCGATATCGATCCAGGAGCTTGGCGATCGGCCCGTGACCCTGCTGCTGTCCGGTCCCGCGAGCGGCGTCGGCGCCCTGAACCACTACCGGCGGGCGATCGGATCGGACGATCTCGTCTCGATGGAGATCGGTGGAACGAGCTGCGACGTCATCCTCATGAACCGCGGCAACGTCGCATTCACCGACCTGCTCGACATCGGCGGATACAAGTGCGTGACGCCCGCCGTCGACGTGCACACCATCGGCGCGGGCGGCGGCACCATCGCACACGTCGATGCCGCAGGGCTTCTGCAGGTCGGACCACGAGGCGCCGGCGCGCAGCCCGGCCCCGCGTGCTATGGACTGGGCGGCACCTACGCGACGATCACCGACGCGCAACTCCTCCTGGGGCGACTGCACTCGGGCGCTTACGCCGACGGTGCGGTGCAGATCGATCGCGACCTCGCGCGTGCAGCGATCGAGCGCAACATCGCGACCCCGCTGGGGCTCAGCGTCGAGCGGGCGGCCAGCGGAATGATCGAGCTCATGGACCAGAAGCTGCTGCATGCCGTGCAGCGCGTGAGCTCCGAGCGCGGTCATGACGCGAGGCGGCTCACGCTCGTCGCGTGCGGGGGCGCCGGTCCACTGCACGCGGTCGCGGTGGCGCGCGCGCTCGGCTGCGCGCTCGCCTACGTTCCGCGGCTCTCGGGCGCGTTCTGCGCGCTCGGGATGCTGAACGCGAACGTTCGTCACGACTACTTTCGCATGCATCTCGGTGAGGTGTCGGGCGACTTCCGGCGGCACCTGCAACCGGTCTTCACCAGCATGGAAGCGCACGCGCGCGACACGCTTCGCCGCGAGGGATTCGATGAGGGCCGGATCACGACCCGCCGTGCGCTCGACCTGCGCTACCGTGGCCAGCAATGGGATGTCACGGTCGAGGCCGACGACACGCTGGATGCGTCGCGGATACGCTCGAGCTTCGAGGCGGAGCACGGCCGCCTCTTCGGTCACGTGCAGCCCGATGGCATCATCGAGATCACGAAGGTGCGCGTGGCGGCGATCGGCGCGACCGATCCGCTGCCCGAGGTTCGACACGAGCACGCAACCGAGCCGCCGTCGCCACGGCACCGCAGGCCGGTATGGATCGACGCGCGCGCGGGATGGCGCGACACGCCGGTCTACGAGGGACACACGTTGAAAGCGGGGCATTGCATCGACGGTCCCGCGCTCGTCGACGAGCAGACGACGACGCTGCTGATCGGCGATGGCGACCGCCTGACGGTCGACCCCGCCGGCAACTATCGCATCGAGATCGGGAGAGCGAGCGCATGAGCGCGCGCGAGGCCGCCGTGTCCGCCAGCGAGCGCGATCCCATCCTGCTCGCGCTGGTGCAGAACCGGCTCGACCAGGCCTGCCGGCAGATGGGCTGGGTCATGGTGCGCACGTCGCGCAGCCCGATCTTCAACCAGTCGCACGATTTCTCGTGCTACATCACCGACGCCGCCGGCACGATCGTCTCGCAGGCCGACGGCATTCCAATCCACACGGGCGGCGGAGGCTTCGCCATTCGTGCGCTCTTGCGCGCATTCGACCATCGCATCGAGCCGGACGACGCGTTCCTCCTCAACGATCCTTACGTCGCGGGCGGAAACCATCTCCCCGACTGGGTCATCGCCCGGCCGGTGTTCGCGGACGGCCGGCTGCTCGCGTTCACGTGCAATCGTGCGCACCAGTCGGACATCGGCGGCGGCGCGGCCGGCACCTACAACCCCAACGCCACCGAGATCTTCCACGAAGGCATCCGGCTGCCCGTGCTGAAGCTCGTCGAATCGGGCAAGGTTCGGGACGACCTGTGGCAGCTCCTCATGATCAATACGCGGTGCCCCGATCTGCTCGACGGCGACTTGCGTGCGATGCTCGGTGCAACGCAGGTCGGCAGCGACGCCGTCGCCGGGCTCGCAAGCGATTACGGAGCCGCTGCGACGCGCGATCTGTTCGAAGGCATTCTCGAGCACGCCGATCGCTCGATGCGTGCCGCTGCGCGCACCCTGCCCGACGGTGTCTTCCGCGCCGAGGAGCGCTACGACACGGATTGCTTCGAGCGCACGGACATCCGGCTGTGCGTGGCCGTCACCAAGTCGGGCGAGAAGCTCACCGTCGACTTCACCGGCACCGATCCGCAGATACGAGGCTTCAAGAATTCGTCGCTGGCGAACACCTACGCGGCCGTGTACGCAGGCCTGGTGTCGTTCTTCGATGTCGCCATTCCGCGCAACGAGGGTACGTTTCGCAGCGTATCGATCGTCGCGCCCGAAGGCTCGATCGTGAATGCGCGGCCTCCCGCTCCCCTCACGATGTGCACCGTGTTCCCGGCGCACGAGATCATGCACATGGTGTGGTGGGCGCTGGGCGGCGCGGACCCCGCCAACGCAATCGCCGGATGGGGCAAGAACATGTTCCCGATCACGTCGGCACAGCGCGACGGCGCCACCTGGGTCATGTACCACTGGGGCGGCTGCTCGGGCGCCGGCGCGGTCAGGGGCCGCGACGGCTTCAATCAGATGGGGCCCATGATCACGCTGGGCGGCCTCGTCATCCCCAATGCGGAAACCTACGAGCAGCTCTACCCGGTGCGCATCCGCCGTCACGAGTTGCGCCGCGACGGCGGCGGCGCAGGACGCTTTCGTGGCGGCACGGGAGCGGTCTACGATGTCGAGGTCGAAACCGTCGCGGAATATTCGTTTCGCGGCGAAGGCGTGCTGCGGTCGACCGGGCTCGGCGTCGAAGGCGGACGCGACGGCTCGGTCGGTACGCTGCAGATGACGTTCCAGGATCGGCCCGCGTTCGTGCCCGAGGCCTATGCACTGGAATCGCTGCCGCCGGCGCACCTGTCGATCCGGTCGCCCGGTGGCGGCGGCTACGGCGATCCGATGGAGCGTGAGGTCGATGCGGTCGTCCGCGACGTGCTCGACGAACTCGTGAGCGTCGAGGCGGCTGCCGAGCAATACGGCGTCGTCATGGCCGCGAACGGCCGCGAAGCCGATGTCGAAGCGACCTCGCGCATGCGAAGCCAGCTGCGCGATGGACGCCACAAGCCCGTGTGATCAACGAAGCGACGGCAGTGCCCCCCACAACGACGGAGGAAGGAATGCATCCCATGATAAGACCCGCGCTCGCGATCGTCGCCTGCCTCGTGCTCGCCGGCACCACCGGCCGTGCATGGACGCAGGACCTGCCGGTAACCGACAAGATTCCGGCCACCGTCACGCCGATACGGGTGATGGTCTACAACGGCGCGTACACGTCGCTTCCCGTGCAGGTCGCGAAGGACCTGGGCTTCTACCGCAAGTACAACCTCGACGCCGAGCTGGTCGTGGTGAATTCGGGGCCGGCGGGCGTGGCGGCCCTGCTCGGCGGCAGCATCGACTTCATCGAGCCGCCAACCGACCAGATCATGGAGAACGTGGTCAAGGGCACCGACCTGAAGATCGTGGTCGGCAACGAGGTGAAGAATTTCTACAACCTCGTCGTCAAGACCAGCGTTCCGCTGCCGCACGCCGCGCAAGGCTATCCGGCCATCATGCAGGACCTCAAGGGGCTGCACATCGGCGTCAACGCGCTGGGGTCGACGACGCACCTGATGACCAACGCGCTCTTCCGCGCCGCCGGCATCGATCCCGCGAGCATCGATTACGTTGCCGACGGCTCGTCCAACACGGCGCTCGCCGCCTGGCAGGCCGGCCGGGTCGACGCGCAGATGGCGTTCACGCCATTCGTCGAGATCACCGAGGCGCTGGGCAACGGCCGCTCGGCGATCGACATGAGTCGCGGTCAGGGGCCGGCGGTGCTGCAGAAGCTCGGCGGCGCATTCGAGGCGTTCTCGGCCAAGGGGGCCTACATCCGCGAGCATCCCGACGTGGTGAACGCGTTCATTAAGGCGCACATCGATGCGATCAACTGGATCAAGGATCCCAAGAACCGCGCCAAGCTCGTCGAGGAGATCGGCAAGTTCGTCAACACGTCCGTGATACCGGCGGACAAGCGCGAGCAGACGCTCAACCTCATGATCGACAACTACAGCACGTTCTTCGGCTACACCGTCGACCGCGGTGCCGTCGACGCGTGGAACGAATACCTGCTCGACAACAAGCTGCTGCCGAAGGCGGTACAGGCGTCGGACGTGATCTACGCCGGCGCGCCCAAGCCCTGAGCCGCCGATGGCCGCGGTGCACGAGGCCGATGTCGCGATCCGCGTCGAGCGGGTGAGCCACGTCTATTCGCAGCAAGGGCGCACCGTGCGCGTGCTCGACGGCATCAGCCTGTCGATCCCGCGCGGCGAGTTCGTGGCGCTGGTGGGTCCGAGCGGCTGCGGGAAGACCACGCTGCTCGACATCCTGTCCGGCCTCGCTCCGCTCCAGTCCGGGCACGTGTTGCTCGCGGGCAAACCGCCGGAACCGGGTCGACGCGACACCGCTCGCATGTTCGCCCGTGACGCGCTGCTGCCGTGGCTCAGCGCCTATCGTAACGTCGATTTCGCGGCGCGCACGCGACGCGGGGCGTCGGACGACGCGCGCGGCGCGATCCTCGCGCTGCTGAAGGACGTCGGCCTCGAAGGCTTCGAGAACACGTATCCGCGGCAGCTCTCGCAGGGCATGCGACAGCGGGTGGCACTCGCGCGCACGTTCTCGTTGCAAAGCGCTCAACTTTTCCTCGACGAGCCGTTCGGTGCGCTCGACGCGCAGACCAAGCTGGTGCTGCAGGACAAGCTCTTGAGCCTGTGGGACCGCTATCGCAGTACCGTCGTGCTCGTGACGCACGATCTCGCCGAAGCGGTTGCGTTGTCGGATCGCGTCATCGTCATGTCGGCGCGGCCGGGGCGCATCGTTGCCGACGTGGCGATCGACTTGCCGCGTCCGCGGTCGGTGCGAGCGCTGCAGAGCCTGCGCGCGTATCACGACACGTATGCGCGACTATGGCAGGAGCTCGAGCGCGCCGCGGGAGCAGCGGATGTCGATGCCGCCTGAGGCGGCGGGCGACCTCGGCGGCGCGCCGGTCGCAGCTCGCCGCGGGTCGCTGGCGCTGTCGCATCACGCCTGGATCGTCGTCGGCCGGCTTGTGCTTCTCGCCGTCGTGGTCGCGGTGTGGGAAGCGCTCGCGCGAAACAACGTCGTACCTGCCGCGTTCATCGGCCAGCCGTCGATCTTCCTCCCCTTCCTGGTGACGAAGATCATGGACGGCTCGTTCATCGTCGGCATCCGCGAAACGTTGACCGCGACGCTCGCGGCGTTCGTCATCGGCGGCATCGCGGCGATCCTCACCGCACTCGTCCTCACCGCCTCGCATACCGTGAAAGCGCTGGTCGACCCTTTCATCGATGCGATGAACGCGCTGCCGCGCGTCGCCCTGGTGCCGCTCTTCATCGTCTGGTTCGGCCTCGGCACGCTGTCGAAGATCGTCTCGGGCATCTCGCTCATGTACTTCATCCTGCTCTACAACACGCTCGCCGGCGCGCAATCCGTCGAGCCCGATCACATCCAGCTCGCGCGAAGCCTGGGGCTGTCGAAGCGCCGCATCTTCACGAGCATCGTGGTTCCCACGGCCGTGCCGTCGATATTCGCGGGATTGCGGCTGGGATTGATCTACACGCTGCTCGGCGTGGTCACCGCCGAGCTGATCGCGGGCGGCAAGGGGCTCGGAAGCCTGATCAGCTACTACTCGAACACCTTCGATGCCAACGGCGTGTTCGCCGTGCTGCTGGTGCTCGTGTTTCTTTCGTACGTGCTCGCGGCCATCATGACGCGCATCGAGCGCCACCTCACGCGCTGGCAGCGATAGCACGCAGGGCGCCGGGCGCGGGCCGGCGGCGAAGGGCCTTTCAGCGAGCAGGCGGACCGGTCAGGCTGTGCTCCATCGCGTACCGGAGCAGCTCCGTCGTGGTGGTCACGCCGAGCTTTTGCATGAGCCGCGCCTTGTGCGTGCTGATCGTCTTGACCGACAGGTTGATGCGACTTGCGATGTCCGAGACCGACACGCCGTCCACCAGCATGCGAAGCACCTGGAATTCGCGATCCGACAGCGACTCGTGCGGCGCGCGGTCGCCGCGAGGCATCGCGCTCAGCACGAGCTGCTCGCCGACCTCCGGCGTGATGTACGCCCCGCCCGCGGCAATGCGGTGCAGCGCGTTGATCAACTCGGCCGAGGCGCTTTCCTTGGTGAGATAGCCGGACGCGCCCAGGCGGATCGCGCGCACGGCGTACTGGTGCTCCTGATGCATGCTGAGGACGAGCACCCTGGCGGCCGGCTTCTCGATCTTGACCTGCTTGATCAGCTCGAGGCCGCCCTTTCCGGGCATCGATAAATCGAGCACCAGCACGTCGAAGTCCAGCGTGCGCACGCACTGCATGACTTCGTGCCCGTCGCGCGCCTCGCCCACGACGCGCAGCGTCGGGTCGCTGGTGAGCAGCTGTTTCAGTCCTTCACGGACAATGGTGTGATCGTCGGCGATGACGACTCTGATGTCGCTCACGATCCGGGTGAGGTTCGGTGCACGATGTGAATCCCCGACGACTCTAGCACAGGCACGGACCAGGGCCCGCGGCGCCGTCGGGTCGAGCGCCACGCCCAGGTGGCATGCTCCGCGGGCAAATCGCCCTGCCGTTGACGACCATCAAGGCACGCCCGGCCGAGCCGTGTTCCAATGGCAGCACGGGACGCGCCACGAGGTTCGTCCGGCAACCGGGAGCGATCCATGTTCAAGCACATACTCGTCGCCGTCGACGGCAGTGCCACCGCGAACCGCGGCCTGTCGACCGCCATCGAACTGGCCGCGGACCAGCGCGCCACGCTGCATGTGCTTCACGTCGTCGACGACCTGGCGGCGATGCCCGCGGTCAACGAAGGGTTCATCCCGGCCGATTACATCGAGGGCATGATCGAGTCGCTGCGCGAAGGCGGCCGTCAGGTCGTGGCAAAGGCGAAGGCGCTGGCCGGGGCACGCGGTATCGAGGTGAAGACACTGCTCGTTGAGTCGCGGGGCCGCAGCGTTGCCGAAACGATCCTCGCGCAGGCGCGCAGGCAGAAGGCGGACCTCATCGTGCTCGGGACGCACGGCCGGCGCGGCCTGCGGCGGGTGCTGCTCGGAAGCGACGCCGAGAACGTGCTGCGGGACGCCCGCATCCCGGTGCTGCTGGTGCGCGGCACGGAGCGCGCGAAGCGGCCTGCGGCACGCAACGCCAAGGCGTCGAAATCGGCGCGCGCGGCGAAACAGCCGGAGAAGCGGACCCCCGCCCTGCGCCTGCCGATCGCGTGAACCGCTGGCCGCGACGCCGGCATTCGACACAACCCGGCCGGGCTATTCGCGACCTCGACGGTTCCGGCGGCTCGAAGTCCAACAGCTGATGTGCGTCGGCAAGCTCTGCAATCGCAACGTCGTCACTGCATCACGTGACACGACGGTGCTCGAGGCCGCGCATCTCATGCGTCACAACCACGTCGGCGACGTCATCGTCGTCGATGAAGTGGAAGGTGGCCGGCGCCCCATCGGCCTCATCACCGACCGTGACATCGTGGTCGAGATCGTGTCTCCAGGCCTCGACCCGTCCGCCATCGAGCTCGGCGACCTGCCTTGGCACCGCTCCTGACCGTGCGCGAACGTGCCGGCCACGCCGAAACGGTCCATGCGATGGCGGAGCACGGCGTGCGTCGCATGCCCGTCGTGGATGACGCCGGGCTTCTGGTCGGCATCGTGACTCTCGACGACATGCTGCATCCGCTGGCAGTCCCACTCGGTGAGCTTTCGACCGTATTCGCGGGCGAACGCGCGCTGGAGTCGCGTACGCGCCGCTGAGCGCCGGCTGCGAATGCGCACGTCGAAGGGGGCGGCGGGTCGCCACATCGAAGTCTGACCCTCAACGGCGGCTTCTTCCGAGCGCCGCGCGTTTGGCGGTAGCATTGGTCGACGCATGGAACGTCCGACCACCGCACCCGGCAACACGCCTCGCTCGCTCGTCGGGCAAATGGCCGTGCTCGTCGTGTGCGCGGCGGTGCTCGGCATGTTCGCCTGGTGGCTCGGCGAAGCCACGAGCGTGGCTGCGGCCGTGCTCGCCGTGGTCGTGGCCGCGGTGGCCGGCTTCGCGGCGCTTCTCGACCTGCAGCGCCGCCGGCATGAGACCACCGAGCAGGCACTGCAAGGCATGCAGGCGCGCATGTACGGCATCGCGGAATCGGCCATGGATCCGATCATCTCCATCGACGAGGAACAGCGCATCGTGCTGTTCAACGCCGCCGCGGAGCGGGCGTTCCGGTGGCCGCGCGGTGCCATCATGGGGCAGTCGCTGGAGGTGCTCATTCCGGCGCGATTCCACGCGGCGCACCGGGCCCACGTCGCACGATTTCGCGACACCGGGGTGACATCGCGTCGCATGGGCGGCGCCAATGCGCTGGTCGCGCTTCGCGCGAACGGCGAAGAATTCCCCATCGAAGCGTCGATCTCGCAGCACGTCGAGGACGGGCGCAGGATACTCACGGTCATCTTGCGCGACGTGACCGAGCGCACGCGCGCGGAAGCGATGCTGGCGCACAGCGAAGCCCGGCTGCGAGGCATCCTCGACTCGGCGATGGATGCCATCATCACCGTCGACGAGCAGCAGAAGATCGTCTACTTCAACCTCGCCGCCGAGCGCATGTTCGAGTGCCCGCAGGACCAGGCCATCGGCGCGCCGCTCGCGTGGTTCATCCCCGATCGCTTCCGGCGCTCGCACGCTGCGCACGTGGCCGAGTTCGGCGCCACCGGCGTCAGCTCGCGACGCATGGGCGGCGCGCGCGTGGTGACCGGCCTGCGGCGTACGGGCCAGGAATTTCCCATCGACGCGTCGATCTCGCAGCTCGAAGTCGGCGGCGCCAAGTTCTATACGGTGATCCTGCGCGACGTCTCTGAGCGGGTGCGCGCGCTCGACGCGCTGGCTCGGTCCAGGGAGGAGCTGCGCGAGCTCGCGAGCACGGTGAGCTCGGCGCGCGAGCAGGAGCAGACGCGCATCGCACGAGAGCTGCACGACGAGCTCGCACAGTCCATGTCGGCGCTGAAGATGGACGTCAAGCTGATGCGGGTCTCGGCGGACAAGGATGCGGCGCTGAAGCGCCGCCTCGACCGGATGGAAGGACAGATCGACGCCACCATCGCCGCCATGCGTCGCATCGCCGCCGACCTGCGACCCTTGACGCTCGACGACCTGGGCCTCGTTCCCGCGATCGAATCGCTCGTCGAGGATTTCGGCCGACGCACGGGCGTGCGCTGCGAGCTCGCGGTATCGGATGCCGACATGCAGATGCCGGCGGCCCATGCGACCGCGGTGTTCCGCATCGTTCAGGAATCGTTGACCAACGTGGCGAAGCACGCGATGGCCAGCCTGGTCGAGGTTGTCGTTTCCGGTGACGCCCAGGGCGTGACGGTGACCGTACGCGACGACGGTGTCGGCTTCTCCACGGCGGATCCGCGCAAGCCGCAATCGTTCGGCCTGCTGGGTGTGCGCGAGCGGGCGTTCCTGCTGGGCGGCGAGGCACGCGTGACGAGCGCCGCGGGCGCAGGGACCGAGGTCGAGGCTCGCCTGCCTTTCGAGGCGGGAAGGCACCTCGGCGCGGCCGGCGACGAAGCCGGCGCGGGACCGGGCATCGAGGGGTAGGACCAGTCCTACCCCTGCGGCGGGACGCGCCTGCCATCGCAAATTAGGACGGCGCCGATGCCGGCAATCAGGCACCGCCGATCGTGCCCTTGCCGGGCAGCGCGGATAGTGGCGTCGTGTCGAATCACGCCACATCCGTCTTCCTCGTCGACGATTCCACTCCGGTTCGCGAGCGCCTGAGGGAGCTCCTGTCCCTCGAGTCGGGCATCGATGTCGTGGGCGAGGCCGACAGCGCCGCCACGGCGATCGAAGGCATCAAATGCCTGCGACCGGCCTTCGTGGTGCTCGATTTTCGCCTGCCCGACGGCACCGGTCTCGACGTTCTGCGTGCGACGGGCGCCGCCGACTGCCACAGCACCTTCATCGTGCTGAGCAACCACGCGAGCTCGCAGCTGCGGGCCGCGTGCACGGCGGCGGGCGCGCAATTCTTCCTGGACAAGTCGACGGAGTTCGACCGGCTTGTCTTCATCATCGCCGAGGCGAACGCCGCGGCGAAGGGACATTAGAACAACGTAGGAGCCGGACATGCCTGCCGCCGCAATGCTTCAATCCCGCGCCGTTCCCAGGGCGATCGCCTCCGCGGTCACCTTCCCGACGCCGCTCGCCGACGCGGCCCGGGTGCCGGACGTCGCGCGTGTGTCGACGGTATGCTCGACGTGCGCGCTGCGAACGATATGCATGCCCTGCGGGTTGCAGCCCGAATCGCTGGCGGACATCGACGGCCTGGTCTATTCGCGGCGGCGTATCCATCGCGGCGAGCACCTCTTCCACGCCGGCGAGCCGTTCAAGGCCCTCTATGCGTTTCGCTCCGGCTTCTTCAAGACATACGTCGATGCCCCGGACGGAACGACGCAGATCACGGCCTTTCCAATGGCCGGCGACGTCGTCGGCATGGACGGCATCGACACCGACCAGCATCGCTTCAACGTCGTGGCGCTGGACGACGGCGACGTGTGCGTCATCCCGTACGCGCACCTGCAGACCGTCGCGGCCGGCAACCCGACCCTGCAGCGACAACTGCACAAGCTGATGAGCCGCGAGATCGTTCGCGAGCAGAGCCTCATGATGCTCCTCGGCAGCATGCGCGCCGATGCGCGCGTCGCCGCCTTCCTTCTCGGGCTCTCGAACCGATTCGCCGCACGCGGTTACTCCGCGAGCGAGTTCAACCTGCGCATGACGCGCGAGGAGATCGGCAGCTACCTCGGCCTGAAGCTGGAGACGGTGAGCCGCGCGCTGTCGCGGTTCCAGGACGAGAACCTCATCCGCGCTCACCTGCGCAGCATCACGATCGTTGACGCCGAGGCGCTCCAGCGCGTCCTGCCCGCGTTCTAACGCCTCTCCCCGCTAGCCGGCCGTAACGAGCGGGCCCAGCGTGCGACGAAGCGTCACGAACCCTCCCTGCCGCGCGGGGCAGACCCGAAACCAGAACGCGCGGCCGAGCGCCACGGTTGCCTCGTCGGAGGCGCGCGCTTCGCCGACGAGCTCGTGGGTCTGTCGCCTGCGGTAGTAGTCGATCAATTGGGCAAGCAGCATCGGCCGCAGTCCCCGCTCCTCGACATCCGGAGACACCGCGATCAGGAACTCGGCTCGAACGTTGCCTGAATCGACCGCGGAGCGCACCAGCGCGACGCCGCGGCTGCGCTCTTCCGTGTGCGAGATCGCGATGAACGCTTCCTCGCCGGTCCGCGTGATTTCCAGAGGCGCCTGCACCGGTTGCAACAGAGTGAGCGCGCATGCGCGCGTACTGTCCGGGTCGAGCGCGTTGAACAATCGGCGATACGTGAGGCCGTCGGAGCGTCGCAGGCGACGGACCTCGAGGGTCGCCGTGTCGCAAGCGAACCAGCTCACGACAAGCGAAGGCGCACGCTGGAAGGCCGCCGTCATCGGATCCCTGTTGGTCGCCGGCCGCAGTACCGTGGATTCCAGTGGACTCATGGGCCCTCGCCTTGCGATACGAACGCAGCGTAGCGGCCACGCCGCTCCGGGTCGTTGACGGCCGTCAATCCGGCGTGGCGGGGCCCGCTCGGGAAATCGAAGATCCCAGGGGCGCGACCGATACCGTACGCGATGGCCGCCGCTCGCCATCGAACTCGATCCGGCGCCCGCTGGAGAACACCCTGCCTGACGCGTTGAAGAGCCATGAGCGCGCCGCTCGCCGCGAGTGCGGCGTAGCGCGCGGCGCCATTCAGCTCGACCCGCAGGCTGTCGCGATCGCTCGGATACCGGCGTGCATGTGTGCTGCTAGATCCAGCGCAGGGCGCCGGCAATGATCTCGCGCGCGCCGGACTGCGCGCAGCGGCCGTGCGCGACCAGCAGCCGAAGCGGGTTCCACTGGAGCACGCGTTCCCGAGCCGCGCGCGCGGGTCTTCGGCGCAGGAATGTCGAACGCCAATCGAGCGGCGTGCCGCCCGGCTCACCCACGAGGCCGCTCATTCGCATCAGCACGCCTTTCCAGCCCGTCATGTCGGGGAATCGCTGGATGAGGTCGCCGAAGATCGCGGTGCGCGAAGCGCGGTGGAATCGGCGAGTGCGTCGTTCAACGCCACCGGGGACCATATCCACGCGCTTCCATCGGAGAGCCGCGCCACCGACATCCGCGTGGGGTATGGAAATCCGAGGAACGACACGGTTGGCCCGTCGATCGCGTACGGATCCGGGCCGAACGGCGTCAGCATGCGGCGCGACGACCCGCAGCGCGCCGGGTGCTAGTCATATCCGAACGCCGTCATCAGCACGGCCGCGTCGCCGCGCCCGAACTCGGCGGCGATCTCCTGGGGCAGGTCCCTCTTCCAGCGGCCCCGGCCGTCGAAGATCGGCTGATTCACCTGCCAATTGCGAAAGCTCTCGTGCTCATGCGCAACGCCGCTGGTGCGTCGCACGTCCTTTTCTCCATACCAGAGGTGCGGCCGCTCATGGTATTTCAGCAACGCGTCATCGTAGGCCACGCCCAGGAAGGCGCAGACCTTCGTCATCTCGCGCGCCGGATCGACCACGATGTCCTCGTAGCGGACGATCAGCGCGTCTGCGCTTCCTCGCAGCGACAATGCGATGCGATTGTCGAAAACCCAGCGCGCGATTCCGTGCGCAAAGTCGCCGGGATACCGCTGCGCGATCGAGGCCGTCACGTCGCGCCCGTCGCGCACGAGCACGACGAAGCGCGCGCCGGGTATCGCGCGCCGGATGGCGTCGACCTTGCGGATGTGCCGCGGGGTCTTTTCCACGATCATCGTCTTCCCGGCCGCGCTTGCTTCGGCAACGAGCTTGGCCAGGCGTTGCGCCGCAAGGCCGTCCTCGAGAAACGCTTCGCTCTCGTACAGCGGCACGTACAAGCGCGGATGTTGAGAAAGCATGGTCGCGGCCAGCGTCGTGCCACTGTGGCCGCAGCCGCAGATGAAGGCCATGCGCTCGATCGCGCGGCTTGCTGGGTCGGGTGTCGACGGCGCCACCTGGATGCCGATGGAGAATGCGGGGAGCGACGTCCAGCGCGCCCCTGCCGAAACCATGTGCACTGCGAAGCCGATAGTCTAATCGATGGGCGCAGCGTCGCCGCGCGGCTTCTCTCGGCGGTCGATCCGGCGCATCACGCGGCGTCATTGGCCGATGCGCGGCGCGTACTCGAGCAGCACCTTCACCGCGCTACCCAGGAACAGGCTCGGTACCGAGGACATCGCCGCCGAGATCGCCGTCCCGAACACCGCGCGGCGGGTGAACGGCCATTCCGGCAGGGCCTGAGCGTGCTGCATCTGCTCCTCCACGAAGTGGCGCTTCTTCATGAACTCGTCCGTGATGGCCGCCGCTGCAGTGGGCATGAGCTCGTCGAGCAGCGATTGCAACCTCAGCACCTCGCCTCGCTTGCTCGCGACCATGCGATTGTGCAGCGGTATCTGGCACACCACGAAGGCACCCATGATGAACAGCGTGGTGGGCAGTGCGACGACGGTGACGATCGGTGACGTGACGATCTGCTTCAGCGGGATCATCGTCTCGAACGCCACGCCCATGGCTACGACGTAGAAGAACCACACCCCCGCCGCCGCCGACCACACCTTGAAGAGCGCATTACCCGCGCTCAGGACACCGAACTGGTGCAGATCGGGACGAACGGCGCAACCGGGGAGCTTGCCCAGGCGCCAGACCGCGAGGCACAGGCAGAACATTGCATAGATGCCGATGCCGGCGAAGAAGTCGGATACGAAGACGACGAGCACCTGGTACTTCGCCAGTCCGGCGCTGATCCGCATGTTGTCCAGGTTCACGGTCATCACGTACCGATAGGTCAGCGCCGCGCACAGCAGCCCCATCATGAATCCGAACGCGTACATGCCGGGCGACCCGCGGAAAAAGCGCAGCTGGCGTCGAAATGCGGCTTCGACATTGATTCCCGGGCATGACACGAATGTCGGGATCGTTCTGCACCACGCCGACAGCACGCGATGCGAGAACGCAAGCGCCGCCGGCACGGTCACGACGGCCATCGCGAGGCACACGATCGTGGTCAGGATGATCGGATTGTCGTCGGCGTTCGGTGGCGCGACCAGGAACGCACCGACGGTGAGTGCGACAAATGCCGCCCAGGACGTGAGGTACCACTGTCGCTGAATGGCTCGCAGCACCGCTTGTCCCGATCGACTCGAGGGCATCGTTGTGTTGGCTCTGGCAACGGTCGCGGCACGCGCGCCGAGCGCCCGTGTCCGGCAAGGCTACGACCAAGCGCCCCGGCAGCGCAAACGGGCCGCGCCGGGGTGCGATGGTTGTGGCGGCGCGTTGGCAAGGCATTCGCCGCTGCAGGATCTTTCATGCGGCGTGCCAGGGCCACATACCCCGGCGCATCCCGCGCCGGCAGGTATGCTGGCACGCCATGACCGCGTATTGGAAACCGGGCCTGACGGCTGTCGCGCTGGCGGCATTCGTCTTCCCGACATCGCGCATCTGGGCAGCGGAGGCTCCGCTTCAACCCGGGGCGGACATCTCGATCGACGTCGTCGGCACGTCTCCCGTCGCCGCAAGCGGCATCGACCGCGACCGCTTGCCGTACACCGTGCAGTCCGGCACCCGGGAGGATGCGCGGCGCACCCAGGCCGGTTCGCTGTCCGCTTATCTCCTGAGGCAGTTCACGGGCTTCAACGTCTCGGACCTCGAGGGAAATCCGCTCCTGCCCGACGTGACGTTTCACGGCTATCGTGCGTCCTCGCTCGTGGGCGCGCCGCAGGGCATCTCGGTCTTTCTCGATGGCGTGCGCGTGAACGAGGCGTTCGGCGATATCGTGAGCTGGGACCTCCTGCCCGAGGCGGCGATTACGCGAATGACGATGGTGTCGGGCTCCAACCCCGTGTATGGCCTCAACACGCTCGGCGGTGCACTGATCCTCACCACGCCATCAGGGAAGACGGATCCCGGCGTGACCGTCGACGTGAAGGGCGGCAGCTACGGACTCGCGCGCGCGGACGTCACATGGGGCTTCGGCGGCGACACACCCGTCGACGGCTATCTCGCTGCGACCGTGTTCCATCAGGACGGCTGGCGCGATTTCTCGCCCGCGCGACTCGCCAACCTCTACTTCAAGCTCGGCGGCGACCTGAATGCCGATCGCTGGGAGATCGCGCTCCTCGCCGGCGACAGCAAGACCACTGGCAACAGCCTCGTGCCGAGCTTCGGCTTCACCGACGGCGCGCAAGCACCCGGACTTTACGACGCCGATCGTGCGGCGGTCTATACATGGCCCGACGACACGCGCAACAGGGCATTGCAGCTCAGCGGCCGGTATGTGCATCACGTCGGCGCCGCATCCGACTGGGCCACCGTCGCATACGTGCGCGGCTCGCATCGCAAAACCGTCAACGGCGACGTCAGCGACACGTACGCCGACTACATTGGTCTCTGCGAGCACGGCTTCGACGCTGCAGGCAACCCCATCGACGCGCGATGCCCCTACCTACGTGATCAGGCTGCCGCCTTGCCGAGCGCGGCGCTCAACACGACGGGCACTCATCAAACGAGCGTGGGGCTATCGACGAGCTGGACCGCGCGAACCGACCGCAACAACGTCACGATCGGCGCCGACGCCCTGCACAGCACCGTGAAGTACCGTCAATACGAACAGGACGCGACGTTCACGTCCGCGCGCGAGGCCGTCGCGTTGTCCGATTCGGAGAGCGCGCTCGTGGCCGGCGTGGATGGACGAACGCGCACTGCGGGAATCTACCTGACCGACACGTGGACCCTGCTGCCATCGACCTTCGTGACCGGATCGCTGCGATACAACTGGAGCCGGGTGTCGAACACGCTCGTGACGCCCGACGCCGACGACGCGCCGGAGACATTCACGTACACCAAGCTCAATCCCGCGATCGGCGTGGCGCGGCAGCTGGGTGCCGTCACGGCATTCGCCAACTGGTCCCAATCCAGTCGCGTTCCAACCGCGATCGAGCTGGGCTGCGCGGACCCGCGCGCACCGTGCCGATTGCCGGCAGGCCTGCAATCGGATCCGTTCCTGTCCCAGGTCGTCGCGCGCACGATCGAAATCGGCATGCGCGGGGCGCCGTGGAGCGGCGCCCGTTTCTCGGCTTCGTATTTCGATACGCGCAATCGCGACGACATCCTCTTCCTGCGCGCGCCCGACACTCAGAACGGATACTTCGCGAACTTTTCGCGCACGCGCAACCGCGGCGTGGATCTCGGGCTGGATCAACAGCTCGGCGACGTGCTGCTGCACGCCGGCTACGGTTACCTCGAAGCCACGTACGACGCCGAAGGCGACATCGTCGAGGGCGAGCGCACCGTCCATGCCACGCGCGGAATGCGTCTTCCGGGACTGCCCCGCAACTCGATTCGCGCGAGCGCCGACTGGCAGGCACTGCCGACGCTCGCGCTCGGCGTCGATATCGTGGGCAACTCGAGCATCGTCACGGCAGGCAACGAGGACGGCCTGGTGGCCGACACCGCTTCGGGTCGCGCGACACGCATGGCGAACGCCGGAGTCGGTGGCTGGGTCACCGTGAACCTCCGCGCGAGCTGGCGTCCGCAGCCGCATGTCGAGGTCTACGGCAACGTCGGCAACGTGCTCGGGAAGCGCTATGAGACCTACGGCATGCTCGCCGAAGATCTCTTTCCCGGCGGCACGCTCGTACAGCCGCACGTCGAACCGCGCGAGGTCGCGACGGCACGCTTCGTGGCACCCGGCGCTCCGACGGCCTGGTTCGTCGGACTGCGCTACACGATGTGAGAAGCGCGCATCGGTCTCAGCGCCCGAGGTCGTCGTGCGAAACGGCGTAATCGAGACGGTAGAGCCCGTGCGCGGCCACGCCAGGTCCTTCCGCGGAGCCGAGGATCGCGTGGGCCGACTCCGACACCGCTTGCGCTTCATAGCCTCCAATGAGGAGCGCGGCGGCGACGGTGGCGTCGCGACCGCGGATGCGCTGCTCGTTCGTCATGGGCGCGTTGACCGTCCCTTCGAGCACGTGAACGCTGCCCAGACCGCGCTTCGCCGGCAACCCGGGCCCGACCTCGTCCAGCAGTCGGGCGCGCAGCGCCGGAAATGCGTCGAACGCCGCGTCAAAGCGAATCACGTACATGACGCTGCCCATTCCCGCGCCCCAGCTTCCGGCGACGGCGCAAAGACCGCGCGTCATGCCGCGGTAGTGCGCCATCATCTTCGATGTCCAGGCAGTGGGATGGTCCAGCCGGTCCAGATAGGCAGCCGAGGTCAGCGACGCGAGCTCGGCAACCTCATAGACGACGACATAGCGCGGCGCGCCCTGGACGGCGACCCAGCGGCTTCCCCGCAGAAATCCGGGGATCGCGAGCCGCTCCGGCAGATGCTCGTGCGTGTGCCAGTCGTCGTGCTCGACGATGGCATCCGGCACGATGTCGAATGCGAGAAGCAGCGCGGCGGATCCCAGGAAGGCCATTGTTGGAGGGGCAGCAGAGAGCGCCCTTCGGGCAGGTTCAGCAGTTTAGCCGCGGGAGCGCTCAGGCGGAGCACACGCGGCGCTGCGGTCGCAACGCCGAGCGCGGACGCGCCGGGCCGTCGAGCGGCCCGAGCGATTCAGCGCCGACCGCGGAGTTCCGGCACGCGTCGTGTACTATCGGCCCGCGCCGCAAATTGCACGCCGTACACACCGCCTTGGCCGATCCTCGCTTCCAGTTCCTGCAGGACCTCGCGGCAGAGCTTTCGCAGGGCAAGATCTCCTTCCCCACGTTCGCCGATGCCACGCTCAAGGTGCGCATGGCGCTCAACGATCCGCGCATCGATGCGGATCGCCTCGCGCGGCTGCTGAGCACCGAGCCGCTGCTTGCGGCGCGTCTTCTTCGCCTCGCCAATTCGGCCGCTTACAAGACGGCTGGAAAGACGGCCGTGGACGTTCGCTCCGCGGTGACCCGCGTCGGCTTCGGAACCATCCGCGCGCTCGCCGTCAACGTCGCGCTCGAGCAGATCGCGCAGATGAACGAGCTGAAGCCCGTACTGGGGCGCGCGCGCGAGATCCTGGCGCACAGCGTCGACGTCGCGGCGCTCGCGTCGGTGATCGCGCGCAAAATGACGCGCGTCAATCCCGACGAGGCGTTGTTCGCCGGGCTCGTGCACGACATCGGCCGCTTCTACCTGCTGTCCCGCGTGTCGCGATATCCGGAATTGGACCCGAACAGCGCGGACGTGGAAGGCCTGCAGGACGAATGGCACGCAGGCGTCGGGCACGCGATCCTGTGCTCGCTGAACGTGCCGGAGGAAATCGCCGAGGCGGTGAACCATCACGAGGAACCGATCGGTACGGTCGAGCCGCGCAATCTCGCGGGCATCCTCAACATCGCGAATCGCGTGAGCCATGGACCGAACCCGCTGAACGGCCTGACCGCCGACGACGTGCCGATCAGCATCGAAGCGCCGCAAGTGATGGCCGTGCTCGCCGAGAACACCGACGCTCTCCGGTCGCTGGCGAGCTCGCTGAAAGGCTGAATCGCGACGCTGTGCGTGCGCACCGGCCGCCGTAGGCGCGGGCATCACGCCGTGGCGTGATCCGGCGCTGCCGTCAGCCCGACGGCACCTTGCATCCCGGGATCGTCTCGGTCATCGCGAGCACGGGCTCCCAGTCGGTGCCGCCGCCGCTCTTGAATTGCGCGTTGACGTAATAGCGCTTGCACGGCTCCAGGTCGAGGGCGACGTGCTCGTCGGAACCGGAGAATCCCTTGCGCATGGGCGACGCAACGACGACGTCGTGGCGCCCGGGCTCCACTTTGACGATGCGCTTGGTCTCGTGCTTGCCATCGACCTGCTTGATCGTGGCGGCCGTGCGGTTCATCGGCGCTCGCGAATACAGGTTGCCGGTGACTTCGCTCCAGGTCGGTCCCCATCGTTCGGCGGGCGCCGCGACGGCGGGCACGCCCGCCAGCAGCAACAGCAGCATCGTGTTCAGTAACCACGGTGTGGCATACCTGCGCATGGCGCCCTCCCCCTATGCGCGCGAGCGTATCGTGCGACTACGCACCTTCGCCGGCGCCGGCGCCGGCGTCGTGCCGGAACGCCACGGATGCCATTGCAGACGCGCAGACACGGCGCTCCCGCTCGGGCGCGAGCCTTCGGCGCGAAGCGCACGAGCGGCCGGCGACAACGGCGCGCCTGCGCGTGCGGAGGCCATCGACCTTGGCTCCCCGTTGCGCGGCGCATGCGGTTGTGCGTCGTCGCCGGAACGCTTCTCATGCTGGACCCGGATCAGGTCCGGACCGTGGGACGCGAGGCGGCGCATCCGTCCCGGCGTCAACCCGGTCCAGCGACGGAAGCTCCGCATGAACGGGCTCACGCCGGCATAGCCCAACGAAGCGGCGACGTCGTCGAGCGCGACGTTGGAATAGCACAGCAGCTGTCGCGCAACCTCGCATCGAACCTCGTCGAGCAAATCCTGAAATGTCCTGCCGCACTCCTGCAGACGCCGATTGAGCGTGCGCCGATGCATGGACAGCACGTGCGCAACGTCGTTGCCGGAGCTGCGTCCTGACAGCAGAACCGTGCGCAGCGCTCGATAGACCTGCGGCAGCACATTCGGCTTGGCCATCGTCTCGGCGATGGCGAGCGCTTTCTCGCGCCGCTGCGGCTGTGCGCCCTCGATGCGTCGTTCGAGCCAGTGCGCGGGAAAGCGAAGCGCGCAGATCTCGGAGTCGAAATCCGGCACGACCTTGAAGAAGCTGCGGTAGTGCACCGGATCGTCCGGCGCGGCGTGCGGAATCAGCACCTGCACCGGAAGCCACGACGGCCCGCACAGCTCGCGCAAGTAGTTGAAGAGCGACGCGAGCGCGAAATCGTAGATCTGGTCGGGTGCGATGACGCCGGGAGAATAGATGGCGTATCCCACCTCGACCAGCGGGCCTTGTCGCGTCGCAAAGGTCAGGCCGCCCTCTCCGTTGAGATGCTGGTATTGCGTGAGACCCTGGACGGCTTCGCCAACCGTCGGGGCGTGTCGCACGAGATCGCTCTGCAGGCCGAGGTCGTCGAGATGCCACATGCGCCCGGCGGTCAGCCCGAAATGAGCGTAGGCGCCGGCCTCGGCGCCGAGCTGGAGCAACCGCCCGAACGTGTCGAACGAAATGCGGTTGTCCGGTTGCTCCAGCGCGTCGACAGCAAGACCCGCGCGGACGAGAACGTGTGGCGCATCGATGTCGAGCGCACGCATCAATGCTGGAACACCCGTGAGGCCGCCGACACGCTGCCACCACGCGTCGCTCGACTGGACCCCGGCCCTGGGGTTGCCCTTCGCTGATGCAGTCATCGTCGCTCCCTGTAGACGACAGGCACCGTCTTTTTTTGCCGCCTGTCCGCTGCCTTCGAATGGATATCTTCGCGTGCAACAATTCGCTTCAGACGTCGACCGAATCGCCCTCACGACGTTGAATGCTGCAAGCGGCCGTCGTGCCGCAGCCATCGCGCGCCGTTGATGCCTCGAATCGTGAAGTGAGCTCCCTCGTGAACGTCGCACGCGTCGGCGACATACCGGCGCATGGCGGGCTGACCGTATGCCTCGGTGCGGCGACGATCGCGCTGTTCAACATGGACGGACGCATCGTTGCGATCGAGGGCGTCTGCTTGCGTTGCGCTTCGCTCCTTGCGAACGGAACCGTGCAGGCACGCGAAGTCGCGTGCGCGGGATGCGGATGGAGGTACGACATCACGACGGGCCGTCTGCCTGCGATACCGAAATTGAACGTGGATACGTTCGAAGTCGTGGTGGTCGGGACGCAGGTCATGGTGCGTGATCCATTTGCCTGAGGCCGCCGAGTGTGCGGCGCGTTGCGAGCAGAGCACTCGTACCCGTTGATTCGACTATCGACTCGGCGCGCGACCCGGTCCTGACTTTTCTCGACATCACCCCCGGACAACAAACGCCGTCGTGCCGGGCGCGGGGCGGCGAGCCGGGGTGGACCACGTGTCGCGATTCTGGCCATGTGACCCCGACAACGACGAGCGCGAAGGGCGCGCACACTTGTGTGCGGCACGGGATAGATGCGCGGCCGCCG
>Ga0070661_100000247_pt1 | contig 44372 bp, 41 predicted proteins | sample KBSC43metaG_FD_64663 | JGI IMG/M metagenome (GOLD analysis project Ga0070661, IMG submission 64663) | Corn rhizosphere microbial communities from Kellogg Biological Station, Michigan, USA - KBS C4-3 metaG | ecosystem: Host-associated > Plants > Roots > Rhizosphere > Soil ... | reverse complement strand
CTCGCCCAATGGGGGATTTACTTCACCAAGGCCGCCGCCGTGCAGGAACAGGTCCTCACCGGCGTCAACCGCGACATCGCCACCCTCGAGGGCAAGGCCAAGGAATTCGACGCCCTCAAGCAGGCGCAGGATCAGCTGGAAACCGTCGCCTCGCCGCTCATCGCCGCCGCGCTCGAGCGCGACATCTGGGTGCGCATCATCGACGAACTCGGCAATCGCCTGCCGCCGCAGTTCATCTGGATCACCAAGCTTACCCCGCTCTCCAACGGTCGCCCGATCAGCCTCAGCGGCGAAGCTTCCAACGCTACCGCCGCGCCGACGGCGCCCGTCCGCCCGCCCACGGCCAATACGCGCCCCGGTGCCAGAAACCCCATCTCCCAAGGCCCTCCCGGCATCGACGCCCTCGAAATTCAGGGCCTCTACTTCGACAACCCCGCGGAGGCCAAGGTCATCGACGATTTCGTCAACAACCTCCAGCAATCCGAATTCTTCAATATCGCCCCCACCGAAAAGGCGAAAGTCGTCACCCGACGCAGCAGCCCCAGTGAAGAAACCTGGGCCTACACCTACACCATCGTCCTCCCGCTGAAAAACCCCATCGCCCTCCCATGAATTGGCGGAATCCCTTCCTCAACGCCTACCTTGCCGTCACCGTGATCGGGGCCGGCGCGCTCGGTTATTTCCTTTACTCCAGCTACTCGCACTTCGCCGAGGTGTCCGACACCTACGACTCCCAGGTCGCCAAGTTGCAACAGCTGCAAAATCGCACTCCCTTCCCCAGCGACGAGAACAACCAGGCCTACGCCAAGCTGACCGCTCAGTATCGCGCCGAATACGACAAGCTCCTCGCCCGCGTCACGAAGATGCAGAAGCCGCTGGAGGCCATCACTCCGCAGACGTTCCAGGATCGCCTTCGCACCTACGTCACCGAGGTCCTCGCCTCCGCCAAGGAAAACGGCGTCAAGTTTGCGGACGAGTCCACCTTCTATCTCGGCTTCGATAAATACCGCGACAACCTCCCCTCCAACGAGGCAGCCAGCGCGCTCGCCCGTGAGCTCGATGCCATTCGCCTGGTCGTGGACAAGCTCGTTGCCTTCAAGGTCACGCAAATCAACACGATCGATCGTCAGCCCCTCCCCGAGGAAGGCGGCGCCCAGCCCGAGCCGACGCCGCCCCCTGGGCGCCCTGGCCGTCCCGTCGCGGAATCTCCTAAGATCATTTCGGCGAACTCCTTCGACATCTCGTTCGTCTCGGATCAAATCCGGCTGCGCCAGGTGCTGAACGCCACCGTCACCGCCGACACCTTCCTCATCATCCGCAATCTCAACATCCAGAACAGCCAGCTCGAAGGGCCAAAACGCGCCGACCCCGCCGCCGAAGGCGCCACGCCGCCGCCCGAGGGCGGAGAAACCGCTGCCGCCCCGGCCACACCGGCCGCCCCCGCGGACAGCATCCGTCTTCTCGTCGGTCGTGAACCTCTGACCACGATCCTGCGCATCGAGATGATTACCTTTACCCCTCCGGCCACCCGCAAGTAGCCCCCCCCTCCTGATCACATGGACTGGTTCAAGAAGAATTACGACCGCGTCATCCTCGCCGCACTCGGCCTCGTCACCCTGGCCTGCGCGGGCATCATCATCGGCCAGGCGCTCTCGTTCAGCGAGATTTTTGCCTCCCGCAACAGCTCGAAAAAGCCCAGCAATGCCATGCCGCCGCCCGCTACGGAATTGCTCAAGGCGCGGAGCATGCTGATCGAGAAACCCGACGAATGGGGCACCCACAAAGGTTCCCTCTTCATCTCGGAGCCCTATCTCATCAAGGACGGCGGCCAACCCGTCAATCCGCTCGCACCCGGCCAACCGCCCTTGCATCCGCCGATCCCGAACGAGTGGCTCGTCAAATACAACCTCGACTATGCCGATCCGAACCTGCTGAACGCCGATCCCGATGGCGACAGCTTCTCGAACCTCGAGGAATTCAACGGTCAGACCGATCCTACCTCGGCGAAATCCAAGCCCGCCTTCATCACCAAGCTCCGGCTCAAGGAATTCATCCAGGTGCCGTTCCGCCTCAAGTTCAGCGGCACGCCTGACGACGGGCAGACGTTCTCGATCAATACGCTCGATCTCCGCCAGCCGACCCAATTCCTCAAGATCGGCGACATGATTCCGAACACCTCCTACAAGATCGTCAACTACGAGAAAAAATCCGTCAACAAAAGCGGTTTTGACGAGGACGTCTCCGAGTTGACCGTCGAGAATCAGGACTCCGGCCAGAAAATCGTCCTCGTTTACGACAAACCCGTCAACGATCCCACGGTTTACGCCCTGTTCAAATACCTCCTGGACGGCTCGGAATTCAAGATCAAGAAGGGCGACTCGTTCTCCGTGAAGCCGGATGTCGGCGTGAAGTATAAACTCATTGACATCTCCGACTCCGAAGCGGTAATCGAAAGCCCCCAAGGGGACAAGATTCACGTCCCCAAGGGCAACTCCTAGTGGCCCGACTGTTCTTCACTTCATTGCCACTGTTCCACGAGTTTTCCGCGTTCGCCCACACCCTGCCTTTTTTCCCCCAGTAGATACGCCTTAACCCCATGCCAAGCAAAGCCGCCCTCTTCATTGGAATTTCCACGCTTGCCGCCACCTCGTTGACCCCCCTTCTCGCCCAACAGGCAGGGGTGCAAGGGGCCGCCGAGCGCGAAATCCATCGCCGCGAATCCGTCAACTCCTTCGCCCAGGACGCCATCACCAAAGGCCAGGCGGCCCTCGACAACAAGGACTACGAATCCGCCTACGCGTTTTACAAGAGCGCGGTGGACGCCCTCCCGAGCGGCGGCTACGCCACGGCGGATCTGCGCGCATCGGCCTTGAGCGGCTTCGGCGAAGCGGTCATCCAGCTCTCCCAGCAACGCATTTCCGAAGGGCGCTACGCGGATGCGGAAACCACCGTCAAGGTCATCCTCCAGGAGCAATACGATCCCAACTACGCCCCGGCCCTCAAGCTCCTCGCCCAGCTCAAATCCGAAGATACGTTTAACAAAACGCTCACTCCCGGCTTCGTCGCCAACGTCGAGCAGGTCAAGCAACTCCTCCGCGAGGGAGACGGTCTCTACCAGAGCGGCCGCTACGACCTCGCATTCAAGCGTTGCGAGCAGGTTCTCAACATCGACAAATACAACATCGCCGCCCGCCGGCTGATGGAAAAGATCGACGGCGCCCGCCAGAATTACGCGGACAACGCCTACAACAGCACCCGCGGCCAGCTCATCGAACAGATCGATTCCGCCTGGGAGCTTCCGGTCACCAAATATGCGCAGGGTCAATCCCAGGTGCTCGAACAGCCGGTCATCGACACCCGCGGCACGGCTTCGATCAACCGCAAACTCGAGGAAATCCGCCTTCCCAGCATCAACTTCCGGGAGGCCACTGTCCGCGAGGCCCTCGACTTCGTCAAACAACGCGCCAAGGCCCTCGACACCACCGAGCCCGATGAAGCCAAGCGCGGCATCAACATCGTCCTCAAGCTCGACCCCTCCACCCAGGCGGCCGACACGGCGCAGCGCATTACCCTCGCCTTCACCGACGTTCCGCTCGGCGAAGCGCTCAAATACATCGCCACCGCCGCCGGCCTGAAGATCAAGGTCGAACCGTATGCCGTGGCCGTCGTTCCGATCAACGAGCAGACCGACATCCTGATCACCAAGGAATACAAGGTCTCCCCCGGCTTCATCTCGAGCCTCCCCGCCGCGGGCGGCGCGGCGGCTGGCGGCGCAGCGGCTGCTCCCGGCGGCTTTGGATTCGGCGGCGGTGCTGCCGCGGGTGGAGCGGGCGCGGCTCCCGCCACCGTCGGAAAATCCGGCGCGAAGGAATTTCTCGAAGCCAACGGCGTGACCTTCCCTCCCGGATCATCGGCCAATTACCTCACGAGCAGCAGCAAGCTCGTCGTGCGCAACACCCAGGCCAATCTGGATCTCATCGACCAGCTCGTCGAAATCGACAACAACAACGCCCCGACGCAGGTCCAGATCGAATCGAAATTCATCGAGGTCACGCAGAACAACCTCAAGGAACTGGGCTTCGACTGGCTCCTCGGCCAGTTCCAGCTTCCCTTCGGCAGCGGCGTCTATGGCGGCGGCGGCACGACGGCCTTTGGCCAGAGCCTCAATGGAACGACATCCAGCAGCTCCGCCACCGGCGGGACGCTCACCTCGAACTCCGCTTATCCCTTCCAGGCCCCCGGTTCCAACGGCGTGCCCATCGGCGCCTCCAGTTCCACCTCCGGTCCACTTACCGGCGGCAATCGCAGTGGTACCACCGCCATCAGCGTCAACGCGGTCGATGGCCTCCTCTTCGGCTCTCCCGCCGGCGTCGCCCCCGGCGTGCTCGCCTTGGCTGGCGTTTTCACAAACCCTCAATTCCAGGTCGTCCTACGCGCCCTCGACCAGCAGAAAGGGATCGATCTCATGTCCGCCCCTCGCGTGACGGCCAAGAGCGGCCAGCGCGCCACCATTCAATTGGTTCGCGAATTCCGTTATCCCACGCAGTTCGATCCGCCCCAGATTCCGCAGAATGTCGGCAGCGGCTTCTCTCCGGTTACGCCCACCACGCCGTCCGCGTTTGAAACCCGCAATCTCGGCGTCGAACTCGAGGTCGAACCGACCGTCGGCCCGGATGGCTATACGATCGACTTGAACCTCTCGCCGCGCGTCACGGAATTCGACGGCTTCATCAACTACGGCAGCCCGATTTACGCGACCGCCCAGTCACAAACCCAGGGCCTCGTGGATACGATAAACTCCGGCATCGGCACGATCGCCGGCTTTGGAACCATCCTGGGCGAACCAACGCGTGTCCTCGTCTCGGAGAACGTCATCAACCAGCCCGTCTTCAGCGTCCGACAGGTCACCACGCAGGTCACGGTTTACGACGGCCAGACCGTCGTGCTCGGCGGCCTCATGCGGGAAGACGTGCAGAAGGTCGAAGACAAGACTCCGATCCTCGGCGACATCCCGCTCGTCGGTCGCCTCTTCCGCACCTCGGCGGATCAGCATCTCAAGCGGAATCTCATCATGTTCGTCACGGCGAGCCTCATCGATCCCGCCGGCCAGCCTCTCATCAAGGAAGTCGAGGATGGAGCGGAAGTTGCCGTTCCCGACGCCCCGGCCACCGATGCCGAAGCCATCCCGGGCGACGCCAGCACCAGCGACGTTCCCCTCAAATAATTGCCGCCGAAGACCCATTCCATGATCAAACCCCTCGACATTCGGATTCGCCCGATCGGAATCAGCCTCGCGCTCGTCGCCGCCGCTTGCTCCGCTTCCTCCTACGCTGGCAGCTATGGTTCCAGCTCCACCTCCCTCGACTCGACCGCCGAACGGGAAATTGTCCGCCGGCAGCAGGATGCGCTCGACGCCGAGCGGCAGCTCCAAATCGGTGATCGCGCCATGGCCGCCAAGGATTACGAAACCGCCTATGTCGCCTACATGAAGGCGGTGGACGAGATCGGATCCGGCTCCGCCGTCGTCGGCCAGCGCAACGAAGCCCTCGCGAAGTTCAGCCAGGCATCGATCGTCTATGCGGAGGCCTTGATCGATCAAGGTCGTTACGGCGACGCGGAAAAGGTCGCCAAGACCGTTCTCCTCCCGCAATACAATCCGACATATCGTCCCGCCATCACCCTCCTCTCCCACCTGGAGCAGCCGGATTATTACAACAAGACGGTCACCCCTTCCTTCGCCAAGCAACGCGAGGACGTCTCCAAGTTGCTCGTCGAGGCCGAGGGCTTCTATTCCCGCGGCAGTTACGACCTCGCGACCAAGCGCTACGAGCAGGTCCTCAACATCGACAAATACAACATCGCGGCCCGCAACGGCCTCGAGAAAGTCAACAACGCCAAACAGAAATACGATCACGAGGCTTACAACGAAACCCGTGCCCGGATGCTCTGGCAGGTCACCAAAGGGTGGGAAACCCCCGTCCACCGCTTTGCGGGCGGGAAGGATACGATCTCGACGCAAAGTCGCAGCGACATCTCGCAGACGGAGGCCATCACGGCAAAGCTGAACCGCATCATTGTTCCCCACATCACCTTGCAGGACACGACCATCCGCGAGGCCGTCGAACGTTTGCGCCAGATGAGCCGCTCGCTCGATACTTTGGAATCCGACCCCGCAAAGAAGGGCGTCAACATTTTCCTCAAGCTCGCGAGCGCGCCGGCCGCCACCAGCGCAGCGCCGCTGGGAGACATTCTGCCCCCTCCCGCAAATGCCACCGCCGCCCCCGGTGCCGTCGCTCCCGTCGCGCCCGCTGCCACGGAGGATACCCAGGTCACGTTGTCCCTGGACAACGTCCCGCTTTACGAGGTCCTGCGCTATCTCGCCAGCCTGTCCGGACTCAAGATCAAGATCGACCCGGTCGCGGTATCGATTGTCCCCCTCTCGGACGTCAGCAACGAACTCGTCACCAAGGAATACAAGGTGCCTCCGACCTTCATTCCCAAGGTCGAGGCTCCCCCGGCAGACACCACCGGTGGCTTCGGCGCCGCGGTGGTCGGCGATCAGACGACAAAACGGATCAACTCGACCCAGAGCGCGCAGACCTATCTCGCCTCACTCGGCGTGCAGTTCCCCGAAGGTGCCAGCGCTCAATACATTCCCGCGGGTAGCAAACTCGTCGTCCGCAATACGCAGGATAATATCGACTTCATCGACACGGTGGTGGACGCCCAACTCGGATCCGCTCCCACTCAGGTCCAGATCGAATCGAAATTCGTCGAAATCAATCAGAACAACCTGAAGGAACTCGGCTTCGATTGGCGCCTGGGCGCGTTTCAGATCGGCAGCGGCGGCGTCTATGGCTCCGGTGGCAGCGCCGCGGCAGACTCCACCGCTTATCCCTTTACCGATCCTTCGGGTCAGGTCATTGGCAGCACGGGCCTCACTTCCGGGCTTCGCTCGGGCCAGGGCACCGGTCCCAATTCCGCGGTTTCCGTCAATGGGATCGACGCTTTGCTGGGGGGGGCGACCGCCCTCGCCTCGGGCGCAGGTCCGGCAATGTTCGGCCTCGCCGGAATTTACACGAACCCCCAATTTCAGATGGTAATTCGCGCGCTCAATCAGAAAAAGGGAATCGATCTGATGTCCGCTCCCACGGTGACCACGAAGAGCGGCAATCATGCCGTGGTGAACGTCATCCGCGAGTTCAAATATCCGACGGAATTCAGCCCGCCTCAAATTCCTCAGTCGGTTGGTGTCACCACTGGAGTCACCGGCGTGCAAGATGCCGGCGTTCGGACCAGCCCCATCATCACGCCGACCACCCCGTCCGCCTTCGAAACGCGCAACCTGGGTGTCACGCTCGGCGTCACACCCACCGTCGGCGCCGATGGATACACGATCGATCTCGAACTCGCCCCCGAAGTCGTCGATTTCGACGGATTTATCAACTATGGCAGTCCGATTCTTTCGCTCTCCGGCGGCTCCAACGTTTTCGGTGCCTCCATTGGCCTCTCCCGGCCCAAGAGCATCGAAGTCAGCCCGAACGTGATCAATCAGCCCGTCTTCAGCTCGCGCAAGGTTTCGACCAGCGTGACAATCTGGGACGGCATGACGATCTCGCTCGGCGGGCTCATCCGGGAGGATGTCCAGAAAGTGCAGGACAAGGTTCCGCTTCTTGGCGACATCCCGCTCGTCGGCCGTCTCTTCCGCTCCGACATCGATCAGAAGCTCAAGAAGAACCTCATCATCTTCGTCACCGCCAAGTTGATCGACGCGGAAGGCAAGCCCGTTCGTTCCGATGTCGAAAAGGAAGAAATCGTCGAGCCCCTCGGTTTGCCAGACGAGGTTTCGCCGCCCGTCATCGACATGAAGGGCCCTCCGGTCAAGTGAGGCACAACCAAAAAATCATTGCCGGAAACGGCGGGGAAGTCACCTTCCCCGCCGTTTCGCTATTCCGGGACGGCGCCCGTCCATCCACCAACTCCGTTTAATTGCCATGCCCACCCTCGGCATCACCGGCGGCGTGGCCACCGGCAAGTCCAGCTTCCGTCGGCTGCTCCTCGAGCAACTCGACGCCGACTTCTTCGATGCCGATGCCTGCGCCCGCGAACTGCTCGACTCGAACGAAAACATTCGCGAGCAGGTGCTCGATGCGATTTCGCCGGAGGCCTACTCGCGCGGCGGGGCGCCCAATCGCCCGCTCATCCGCGAAATCATCTTCAACGACATCGCCAAGAAAAAGACGCTGGAAGGCATTCTCCATCCAGCCATCCGCGCGCGTTGGACCGATCAGGCCCGGGACGCCACGAAGCGCCACCGCATCTTCGTCGTGGATATTCCCCTGCTCTTCGAAACCCGCGCCGAGGGCCTTTTCGATCACGTCATCGTCGTGGCCTGCAGCCCCGCCACCCAAGTTTCGCGTCTGACGCAGATTCGCTCGCTTCCCGAGGATCTCGCGCGGAAAATCCTCGCCTCGCAATGGAGCCTGCACGTTAAAATGCAGCAGGCCGGCCATGTCGTCTGGAATGACGCCGGTCCCGACCTGCTCCAACCGCAAGCCGCCCTTCTCGCCGCTTATCTTCGCCACAAGTATGACTGATGTCCCTGCGTCCAACGTGTCCGCCTCCGCCCCGCCGGCCGAGCTCCCACCGCTGGAAGTTTCCCTCAACGCCCTCCAATCCCTCGGCCGCGCTGCGCTCACGGCCCGCGCGCAGGAATTCGGCGTCCGGCTGCGTCCCGAGGGTAGCCGGCATCACCTCGTGCTCGATCAGGTCCGTTTTCACCTCCAGCGCGGCGACATCGTCACCGCCGAGGGCATCTTCGATCTGGACAACAGCCGCGGCGTTCTGCGCTGGGAAAAATTCAGCTTTCGCCCGTGCCCGGAGGATGTCTCCGTGCCGCATCCACTCATTCGCGATCACCAGCTCCGCACCGGGCTCAAAATTGCGGGCCCGTTGCGGCTGCCCCAAAGCCGCGAACAGGGCCTCATTCTCAGCTCCGTCGCCACGATCGAAGGCAAGCCCGCCGCCGAGTGGACCACGCCGACCGACTTCGAAAAGCTCACCGCGATGTTTCCCAATCGTCGCATCTTTCTCGAGACGCCCGGCCATGAAGATCTCGGCCCGCGCGCCATCGACCTCATCGCTCCGCTCGGCATGGGCCAGCGCGGACTCATCGTTGCCCCGCCCCGGGCCGGAAAAACCGTTCTCCTCGCGCAGATCGCCCGGGCCATCCGCCGCAACCATCCCGCGGTTCACCTCATTCTCCTGCTCGTGGACGAGCGGCCCGAGGAAGTCACCGACTTCGAGCGCGGACTCGATTGCGACATCTTCAGCAGCACGTTCGACGAATCGCCCTCGCGCCATGTTGCCGTCGCCGAGCTCGTCGCCGAGCGGGCCAAGCGCCTCGTCGAGATCGGCCGCGACGTCGTTATTCTCCTGGATAGCATCACGCGCCTCTCGCGCGGCTACAACAACCTCCAGCCGACAAAAGGCAGCCGCACCATGAGCGGCGGCGTCGATGCCAAGGCCCTAGCCAAACCCAAGAAATTCTTCGGCGCCGCGCGCAACGTCGAGGAAGGCGGCAGCCTCACCATCCTCGCCACCGCCCTCGTCGAGACGCAGAGTCGCATGGACGACCTCATCTTCGAGGAATACAAGGGCACGGGAAACATGGAGATCCACCTCGACCGCACCATCGCCGAGCAGCGCATCTTCCCCGCCATCCACATCACGAAATCCGGCACGCGCCGCGAGGAGTTGCTGCTGCACCCCGATGAATTCGACCGCACCGTCGCCCTGCGCAAGCAACTCGCCGAGTTGCCCGCGGTCGAGGCCATGGAAGTGCTCCAGCTTAATCTCCAGCACACCGGGCTGAACGCGGAGTTGCTCCTTGGCAACCTGCGCGGCATCTAACCGCGATGCCTCGCTGGCTGGAAAGCCTCATCGACCCTCCCGGCCTGCGCGCGTTCGTCCGGCGCCTGCGCGCCCCCGACATCTGTCTCGCTCTCCGCCTTTGCCTGCCCGCGGCCGTTGTCGCAATTGCCCTCCGCGTTTTTCTCCTCGCCTACATGCCGGCGGCCTTCGTCCACAACGACACCGGCGCGACCCTCGAAACCGCCGCGCGCCTGCTCTCCCGCGGCGCGTTCGTCCTCGACGTCAAAAAAACGTTCCTCGCTCCGGCGTTTTACTGCGTGCCCGCGCTGCTGCACCTGCCCGTGCTCCCGTTTCTCGCCCTCGCCCAGCATCTGCTTGGCGTCGCCCTCGTGTTTGCAACGGGCCTGCTCACGTTCGCCTGGTTCCGCCACTGGCGCGTCTTCATCGTGCCCGTCACCCTCGCCGCGGCGCTGAATCCCGTGCTGCTCTGGTATGAGCACATCGCCCTCGCCGAGACGTTCGCCATTTTCGGCATCGTCCTCGTCGCGCTTACGGCGACGGCTTTTTCCCGCTCGCCCAGTCGCTACACGTTCGGCCTGCTGCTGCTCGCGCTGTTCTTCATGGCCGGCGCCCGACCGGAAGGGCGTCTCTTCGCGCTCTTCGCGCTCGCCCTCGTCGTGCGCACGCTCTGGGGCCGCTGGCGCGCGTTTCGCATCGCCGTCCCGCTCACCGTCGTCTGGACCATCCTGCTCTTTGCAATCACGCGCACCGGCCAGAGCGGCGTGCTCCTGTTCACCTCCGTCCTGCAGCTCACCCCGGATCATCTCGTGCTCTCCCCCGGCGTCGCCGAACTCGTGCGCCCGCTCGCGGACCGCACCCGAACCGACTGGACCCGCGACGAACCACCCAAACTCGTCCGCATCCGCAAAGAACTCCAAAGCACGCTGGCCGCCGCCCACGCCAAGCCGGATCCCGTCGCCAAACGCGCCGGCCTCGAGACCGCGCTGCGCAACCCCGCGGCGCTTCCCGGCCTCGCGCTGCGAAAATTCGTCATCGCGCACCGCGAACTCCCGTCCGGCGATTTCGACACCTATCCGATCGCGGGCCAGCTCGACGCACTCACCGACGGCGGTGCGGACCTTGAAAACCTCCGCTATACCGGCCTGCTCTGGGGCCAATCGCTGGAGACCCCCGCCGCGGCGCAGACCTTCCTCGTCGCAAACTACCGCCCCCTTCCCGGAAATTTTTTCACGAAGTTCCTCAACGCCTGGGAGTCGTTCACCGTGCGCTCCATCGCGCCGATCGCGCTACCCGGCGCGCGCGCCGCGGGTGTGCCGATCCAGGGTCTGCCGTGGCTCTACACCACCGCGCTCATCGGCCTGCTCTGCCTCGCCTTCCGGGATCGCACCCCGCTGAATTTCCACCAGCTCTGGGGCGCGTTTTTGATCGGTCTGTTCATTGTCATCATGGTCACCGCGAATATCCGCGCGCGTTTCCGCGTGCTCTTCGAGCCGTTCTGGATTCTCTACGCGCTCGCCTTGCTCGACACGGTTCTTATCCTGCTTGCGCGCTGGCTCCCCGCCCGCCGACCTCTCCAATGACCGCCCGCCCGCTCCTCGCCCCGTTCCTGCTTTTTCTGGCCGGCTTCGTCGTCAGTTGGATTTATCAAACCCCGCCGTCGCTCGGCGACGACCTCAATTACTGGGGCCTCGCCTTCGACCTCCACCACGGCGTTCCCGGCGCATGGTCGGTCGGCTCCTTCCACGACCTTCGCTGGCCCGTCTGGGGCGTCTGCTGGCTGCTGCAAATTCCCTTCGGCTTCAGCGCGCTCTCCTACTACCTCGAGCCAATGATCTATCTCGGCGCCGGCGCAGCCCTCGTGTATGCGCTCGCCCGCGAGATCGGCGCCACCGAACGCACAGCCATCGTGGCCGGCGTCCTCTTCCTCTTCCATCCCCAGCTCGACACGGTCGTGGACCGGCCGATGCCCGACCTCTCCGAGGGTTTCTGGGTCGCCGTCGCGTTTTTCGCCTGGCTGAAAACGATGCGCGCCAGCCAATCGACGCCGAAAATCCTCGGCACGGCCATCGTCGGCCTCGCCCTCGCCATCGGCCAGGCAAACCGCATTACCGGCGTCTTCGCCATTCCCGTCCTCGCTCTCGCCACAATCGCGATCTACCCGCGCCAAATCCCGTGGCTCGCGCTCTCCGGCTTGTTCGCGGGTGTCTTTGTCGGCATCGAGACCGTCATTTACCACGCGCTCACCGGCGATTGGCTCCACAGCCTGCACGCGAATCTCTCCGCCCGCGGCCGCCACGGCACGGAATCCATCCCCGTCTGGCAGCTCCCGTTCCGCTTCCTCCCCGCCCTCTTTCGTGGTCCGCTCGATGTCCTCTTCAATCTCTTCGCCGTCCTCGGCATCGGCTTCGCCTGGCGAAACTTCGGCGCTCCCGGCCGCGCCCTCGCGATCTACGCCGTCGGCTACCTCCTCACCTACAGCTGCGCGCTGCAAAGTTTCTCGCCTCCGCGTCCGCTCGTCCGCGACGGCGACCGCTTCCTCGGCAGCCTCGCCTTCCCGCTCGCGATCCTCTCCGCCGTCGCGTTGACCCAGGTGCTCGGGTTTCTTCGCCGAAGTCTCCGCGTTCCCGCATCCCCGCGTCCCCGCGTCGAATTCCTCATCGCCCTCGTCCTGCTCGTGGCCGGAATCATGCTGCTCTCCACGCGCGAAAAACGCGGCCCCAATTATCTCCACGACATCGCCGCCTACCTCCGCGACACCCGCCCGGGCACTCACGTCCTCTCGCACGAGGCCATGCGCCACGTCGCCTACATGGCGGATCCCGTCGCGGCCGCCCGCGTCGATTGGAAGCTCCAGCAGGATCTCCTCGACCCTTCGCCGACCACGCTTTACCTCGCCGATCACGCCGATGAAATCTGGTTCAACCGGAAATGGATCTGGACCGGGAGCCGCAAAAAAAGCGAAAGCGACGAACTCGCCGCCATCGGCAAAATCGCGCCCTACCTCCGCCCGCCGCTCGCGGGATGGTCCGCCCGCCGCGCGATTCCCAAGGGCGACGTGCCCGACTTCGTCTTTCTCCGCCGCTCGGCCGATGCCACCCCGCTCACCGAGCACGCGCCCAACGGCCACCTCCTCCGCACCGATCTCCTGCCCGATTTCCCGGTGCCGCACACGTGGACTTTCGCCAAGCCCCCAAAGGACGATCCCGTCACGCTCCCACCTCTCCCACTGCCCCCTTGGATCGCCAACCGCACCCTCTTCCTCTCGACCCAGGCCTCGTCGAATACGACGGAGCCCATCCGCATCGGCGTCATCTTTTTGCGCAAGGGCGCCATCATCCAGCAGCTCGCCTTCAAGGCCTACTTCTTCGACGAATCCAGCGAGGACTTCTTCTTCGTCACCATTCCGCCCGACGCTGACGCCGTGCAAATCCGCCTCCGCCTCTCGCGCAAGACCAAGCGCATCACGCTCGACAGCTTCCGTCTCTTCGTGGACGAAACCGCGCCAGTCCCCGCGCCCTGAAAAATCCTCGCCTCACCACCGCCAAACTTTTCATCATTCTGTCATGACCCTGCGCGAAATTGCCGATCTCGTCTCCGGCCACGTTGATCCTCACCAGGCCGACATCGTCATCCACGGCCCCGCCTCACTCGTCGAGGCCGGCCCCGGCGACATCGCCTTTTTCGGGAACGCCAAATACGCCGCTGCTCTGCGCGCCACCCAGGCCACCGCCGTGCTCGTCCCTCACGGCTTCGGCGAGGAAATCGCGCCCGCCCGCATCTGGGTGGAGAACCCCGCCGCCGCCTTCGCTCAGGTCCTCGCCCGCTTCGCGCCCGAGCCCATCGCCTACCCGGCGGGCGTTCACCCCACCGCCATCATCGATCCCACGGCGCAGGTCGATCCCTCCGTTCATGTCGGCGCCGCGGTCGTCATCGAGGCTGGCGCGCAGATCGGTCCCCGCACCGTCCTCACCGCGCAATCCTTCGTCGGCCATCACGCCATCCTCGGCGCCGACTGCTTCCTCCATCCGCGCGCGACCGTCAACGCCCGCTGCCAGCTCGGCGATCGCGTCCAGCTCCAAAGCGGCGCCGTCATTGGCGCGGACGGCTTCGGCTACGAAATGAAGGACGGCCGCCACGTCAAGATTCCGCAGACCGGCATCGTCCAGCTCGACGACGACGTCGAGATCGGCGCGAACACCACGATCGACCGCGCCCGCTTCGGCCGCACCTGGATTCAGCAGGGCACCAAGATCGACAACCTCGTCCAGATCGCTCACAACGTCCGCGTCGGCGCGCACAGCATCATCTGCTCCCAGGTCGGCGTCTCCGGCAGCACCCGCATCGGTAAATACGTCACTCTCGCAGGCCAGGCCGGCATCGTCGGCCACATCGAGATCGGCGACCAGGCCATCGTCGCCGCCCAATGCGGCCTCAGCCGCAACCTGAAGCCCGGCGAAATCGTCTGCGGCAGCCCCGCCCGCGAGATCCAGACATGGAAGGAACAGGCCGCGCAGGTGAACCGCCTCGGCAAGCTCTACGACCGCGTCAAAAAACTCGAGGAAGCCAGCAAGGCGTAAACGCGACTCACCGCGCGCGCTTCCGCGGCGCCTTCGGCCAGGTGGCGAGCGCGGCATCGACCACCCGACGCAGTTCCTCGCGGCTCACCCCCGCCGCCACCTGCACGGACAGGCCCTGCAACAATGTCGTCAGGAATCGCGCCAGCGCCGCGACATCCACCTCCGCCGGCAGGTCGCCCTCCGCCTTCGCCCGCTCGAACCGCTCCACGAGCGCCTCGTGCGCTCGGCAGCCGGCGGTCATCAGTTCGCGCCGGAGCGCCTCCGCCTCGCCCCCACCGGTCAGCAACATCTGCACCACCAGGCAGCCCCATGGCCGCTTGGAATCATCCATGGATTCCAACGCGCCATACAGCCGCCGCTCCGCCACCTCCCGCGCCGTCGGCGCGTTCAACGACTCGGCAATGAAAGCCGCCGGCCCCGCCGCGTAACGCTCCAGCACCCGCCGGAACAGCATCTCCTTGTTGCCAAAGGCCGCGTAAAGGCTCGGCGGATTGATCCCCATCGCCGCCGTCAAATCCGCCACCGACGTCGCCGCATACCCCTTCCGCCAGAAAACCTCCATCGCCCGCTCGAGCGCCACCTCGGGATCGAAGCCGCGAGGACGGCCCACCGTCGGGGGGTTTTTGGATTTCATAACAATCGTTACAATATCGCGCTTGACGCCGCAAAATCCACTCCTATTTGTGTAGTCTACATTACATAACCATGAGCACCTCGAAAAAACTCAGCGGAAAAGTCGCCCTCGTCACCGGAGCTTCCAAGGGCATTGGCGCCTCCATCGCCACGCATCTCGCGGCGGAGGGCGCCGCCGTCGTCGTCAACTATTCATCCAGTCGGGAAGGCGCCGACCGCGTTGTCGCGGATATCACGGCCCAGGGCGGACGCGCCGTCGCCATTCAGGCCAACGTCGCCGTGCCCGCCGACATCGCGCGCCTCGTCGCCGAAACGAAGGAAGCCTTCGGCCCGATCGACATCCTCGTGAACAACGCCGGCATCTACCAATTCGCGCCCATCGAGACGATCACGCCCGAGCACTTCCACCAGCATTTCGATCTCAACGTCCTCGGCCTGCTCCTCACCACGCAGGAATCGCTCAAAGCCTTCAACCCCGCCGGCGGCAGCGTCATCAACCTCAGCTCCATCGCCAGCACCGCCCGCCTGCCCGGGTCCGCCGTCTATTCCGCGACCAAGGCGTCCGTCGATGCGATCACCCGCGTCCTCGCCGCGGAACTCGGCCCGCGCGGCATCCGCGTGAACTCCGTCAATCCCGGCATGGTGGAAACCGAGGGCACCCACACCGCGGGCATCATCGAAAGCGATTTCGAAAAACTGGTCAAATCCCAGACGCCGCTTGGCCGCATCGGCCAGCCGCAGGACATCGGCACCGTCGTCACGTTCCTGGCATCCGACGACGCCGCATGGCTCACCGGCGAATCGATCTTCGTCGCCGGCGGTTACCGCTAAACCTGACCTCGTAATCCGGGAGCGGCCCGACTTCGGTCGGGCCGTTCGCCGTCAGACGGAAGACGAACCGACGAATCCCGTCGCGGAATCCTGGAACGTATTCACGCGGAAGCCCACGTGTCGCAGCGCCGCGCAGATGCGCTCGTGCGTGATCGTGGCGGGCCGGTAGGCAATCCACGCTCCACGTTGCACGAGGCGCACCCCGGTCACGCCGGGGAGCCCTCGTAGAATCTGACCGGCGCGGGTTTCCTCCTCCCGCGAATGCATGTTCGGGATCGCGAGATCCACTTCTTCATTGGTCGCATTCATCGCCCTCTCTTTCTGCCTCTCCGGCGACTTTTGCAACTCCTGTTTCACGCCCGGATTCGAGCCATCTCGACCGTCGAAAAAAATCCCGGGCCCGTCCATACTCCGCCCGCATGAAAATTGGACTCATGGGCGCCATGCCGGAAGAGGTGGACGGCATCCGCACTGCTCTCGAAATCACCGCCAGCGAGGAAATCGCGGGGCGCACCTACACCCTCGGTCGCTGGCACGGCGTCGAGATCGTCCTCGTCTTTTCCCGCTGGGGCAAGGTCGCCGCCGCCAGCACCGCCACGACGTTGCTCCAGCATTTCGGCGTGGATGCGATCCTCTTCGTCGGGGTCGCCGGCGCCGCGCATCCCGATCTCCGGCTCGGCGACATCGTCATCGCCACCGATCTCGTCCAGCACGACATGGACGCCAGCGCCCTGCCGATGTTCCAGCGCTTCGAGATTCCCCTCCTCGGCCGCGCCCGCTTTCCGTCCCCGCCCGAATGGATCGCGCAAGCCATCGCCGCCATCCCAGCCGATCTCGCCGCCGGCCTCGATGCCGCCACCCGGGCGGAATTCGCCCTCACCGCGCCCCGCGTCGTCACTGGCCTCATCGCCAGCGGCGACCGCTTCGTGAGCGATCCGCAACTCATCGCCGGGCTGCGCCTCGCGCTGCCCGACCTCCAATGCGTGGAAATGGAAGGCGCCGCCGTCGCCCAGGTCTGCCACGAGCACGGCCGGCCGCTCCTCGTCGTGCGCATCATCTCCGATCTCGCCGACCATTCGGCCGCCGTCGATTTTCCGAAATTTGTCGCCCAGGTCGCCACCGTGCTGGGCACGAGAATTGCCTCGGCAATCGTGGCCGCGCTGCGCGATCCGCAAACATGAACGGACGATGACAATCGCGGTCCGCGGTCGTAAAGGACTTGCGGCGCAGGGCAACGTGGCTTTCATGGAGGTCGCATGAGAAAGCTCCCGCACATTACCCTCGCCTTTTGGATCATGAAGATCTGCGCCACCACGCTGGGCGAGACGGCGGGCGACCTGCTCTCGATGACGTTGAACGTCGGCTACGGCCTCAGCACGGCGATCCTGATGGGTTTCTTTTTCGTGACCCTCATCGCGCAGCTCGCCGCGAAGTCCTATCACCCATTCCTCTACTGGCTCGTCATCCTCTCCACGAGCACGGCCGGCACCACGATGTCCGACTACATGGACCGCACGCTCGGCCTCGGCTACGCGGCCGGCGCTGCCATCCTCGCCTCGATCCTCCTCGCGATCTTCGCCGGCTGGCGCTGGAGCGGATATCCGCTCGCGGTCGATCAAGTGCGCACGTTCCGCGTGGAGTTGCTGTATTGGACCGCGATCCTTTTCTCGAACACGCTCGGCACCGCATTGGGCGATTTTCTGGCCGACGACTCCGGCCTCGGCTTCGCCGGCGGCGCGCTGCTCATCGGTAGCCTCATCGCCGCGCTCGCGCTCGCCTCGCTCGTTCCATCGATCTCGCGCGTGCTGCTCTTCTGGCTGGCCTTCGTGCTCACGCGCCCCTTCGGCGCCACGCTCGGCGATTGCCTCACGAAGCCGCACGAAAAGGGCGGCCTGGACTTCGGCACCATCGGCTCATCACTCGTGCTGGCCGCGGTGCTCGTCGCTTTCGTAGCCTGGACGACGATCACGCGCGGACGGAACAAAACCACGCCCGCGTTCGAGCCCATCGGCTAAAATCCCTGCGCCCCCGTGAGGGGGCCTCAAACGATTACGGCTGGTAGGTCACGACGACCTGCCGCCTTTCGTCCCGGAATGCCGGTCATTCCCGGTCCGACGAACCGGTTGCACTGGGAACTCCGATGCCGTTATCGGGAATTTTCCGACCCCGGTGGTTGCAACCAATCGGAAAGGGAATCGCGAACTCCCCGCACATTCAACCGCTCGCGGCGTGAAACCGCCCGCGAGCCTCCTTTCGTCCCTTTCCCTCGCTCGAAGAGCGGCGGAAAAACCAACCACAACAAACCAAAGCACAAACATGAAAAAGACGTTACTCACTCTGGCTTGCGCGCTCGTTGCCTCGGCGGCGATTGCCGCGGATGCCGAAACCACAACAACCACCACCACCAGCTCGGGAACGCTGACGGAATACACTCCCGGCTCCGCGTTCGTGGTGAAAGAAAGCAGCGGGCCCGTGACCTATCGCTACGGGAAGCACGTGACCTACGTCACCAAAAGCGGAAAAACCCTGGACGAAGACGCGATTCGCACGCGCCTGAAGGTAAATACCCCGGTTTCCGTGGGCTACACCACTGAAGGCGATAACCGAGTGATCAATCGCGTAGAAATCGACGACGATTAATCCTCCATCCACCCGTTCCCGAAGCGACCCGCGGCGATCCCGCGGGTCGCTTCCTTTCATTCCTCGCCGGAACGAAATTTCCGCCGATCAAGCCGCCTTTTTCGGGAGGGCGCGAGCCGCCAGCATTTGCCGGAGAATGCGCTGCAAACGACGGCGGTTGCTTTCGGAGGAACGGTTCATGGCTTTTTCCGGGGAGGGATGAGGCGAGGAAGAATTCATTGATGGCGGCGGATTCGATTCGGGAAACGACCAATAAAAACAGGATTCCTCCACGACAATCCGGCGCATCCCTGAATCGGATATCAGGCGCCGGGCCAGGGCCGAGAATGCGACCGTTCCCTGCCGATCCCGCGAACATCGGGAGACCCTCTGCCGATGAAACCCCGCCCCTTCTCATGGCCGCAGCGAAGAAATTCCGCCGGCGGCTGACCCCTGCGGTTTGATGTCCCTCGCCGAATACCAACGCAAGCGGGATTTCCGCCGGACGGCGGAGCCGCGGGGCTCGCGGCCGGCCAAGGCCGGCCATCGCTTCGTCGTGCAGAAACACGCCGCTTCGAGGTTGCACTACGATTTCCGACTGGAGCTGGGCGGCACGCTGAAATCATGGGCCGTTCCGAAAGGCATCCCGTTCGAGCATGGCGAGAAGCGGCTCGCGGTGCGCGTGGAGGATCATCCGATTTCCTACATCGATTTCGAAGGCACGATTCCCGAGGGCCAATATGGCGGCGGAACCGTGATGGTCTGGGACGCGGGCACGTTCGAGCCCCTGAGCCGGACGCCAGCAAAGGATCTCGCCGCGGGCAAACTGCATTTTCATCTGCACGGGAAAAAATTGACGGGCGAGTGGTATCTCGTGCGATTGCGCGACGGCGACGAATGGCTGCTCATCCGCGGCGGCGAAACGATGCGGCCGATTTCCGGTCGCGAGGACGACACGTCGGTTCGATCCGGCAAATCGATGAAGCAGCTGTCGGCGGGAGATCGCGTTTGGAATTCCGCCTCGAAGTCGGCCAAAAAGACGAAATCGGCGTCAATCCCGGAATTCGTCGAGCCGATGAAGGCGAGGCTGGCCGCCCATGCGCCTACGACCGGGGACTGGCTCTACGAAATCAAGTTCGACGGATTTCGCGCGCTGGCCTTGCGCGGAAGCGACGAGGCGCGCCTGCTTTCCCGCAACAACAAGGATCTCGGCGCCAAATTTCCGGACATCCTGGCGGCGGTGGCCGAGCTGGGGGTGACGGATGCGATCCTCGACGGAGAAATCGTGGCTCTCGACGAAAATGGCATTTCCTCGTTCCAGTTGCTCCAGGCCTACGAGTTGGGCGAGGAGCGACCGCCCTTGTATTTCTACGCCTTCGATCTCCTGCGCTTGGAGGGCAGGGATCTGCGCGACCTGCCCCTCACGGAACGCAAGGCCCGGCTCGAAAAGCTGATCCCCTCCCCGCCGGGCGTGATCCGCTACTCCGCGGCGTTGGGGGAGGAGGCGGCCCCCTTGCTGAAACGGGCGCGCGACCTCGGCCTGGAGGGCCTCATCGGCAAGCAACGGGACTCGACCTACGAATCCGGACGCCGCAGCGGCGCATGGGTCAAGTTGAAGCTGCTGCGGGAGCAGGAATTCGTCATCGGCGGTTACACCGATCCCGAGGGCTCGCGCGATTATTTCGGCGCGCTGCTCGTGGGAGTCTATCGAGACAGGAAACTCATCTTCAGCGGGAAGGTCGGCACCGGATTCAATCACGCGCTGCTGCGAGCGTTGCATGCGCGCCTCGCAAAAATTGGGCGTGACCGCTGCCCCTTTGCCAACCTCCCCGAGCCCCGTTCTTCCGGCCGGGGCAAGTCCCTCACCGCCACGGAAATGAAGCGCTGCCACTGGGTCGATCCCCGCCTGGTCTGCCAGGTCAAATTCTCGGAATGGACGCGCGACCATCATCTGCGCCAGCCCGTGTTTCTCGGCCTGCGCGAGGACAAGGAGGCGCGCGAAGTCGTCCGGGAGGAGGCCTCGGCATGAGCGCGAAATCCCTCCTCGATGTCGGCGGCACGGAAGTGGCGGTATCGAATCTCGACAAGGTGCTTTATCCCAAAACGGGATTCACCAAGGGGCAGGTCATCGACTATTACGTGCGCATTTCGTCGGTGCTCCTCCCGCATCTCGAGGGCCGTCCCATCACGCTTAAGCGCTACCCGGATGGCGTGGAGGGATTTTTTTTCTACGAAAAAAAGTGCCCGGCGCATCGGCCGAAATGGGTGAAAACGGCGAAGGTGCCGAAGACGGAAGGCGGCGAAATTCCCTACTGCGTGATGGACAGTCTGCCGTCGCTGGTGTGGGCGGCCAATCTCGCGGATCTCGAACTGCACACGTTTCTCCACCGGGCGCCGGCCATCCAGCGTCCGACCGCGCTCGCGTTCGACCTCGATCCCGGCGCGCCGGCGGACATTCTCGATTGCTGCGCGGTGGGATTGATGGTGCGCGATCTTTTCGCGGCGCTGGGCTTGCAGAGTTTTCCGAAGACCTCCGGCTCGAAGGGGCTGCAGGTGTATGTGCCCTTGAACACGGCGGCGGCCACCTACGAGACCACGAAGCCGTTCGCGCATGCGGTCGCCGAGCAGTTGGAAAAACGGTCGCCCCGACTCGTTGTCTCGCGCATGCAGAAGACGCTGCGGAAGGGCCGGGTGCTGGTGGACTGGAGCCAGAACGACGAAAAGAAAACGACGATCACCGTTTATTCGTTGCGCGCGCGGGAACGTCCGACGGTTTCCACGCCGGTGTCGTGGACGGAGGTGGAACGGGCTGTCAAGGGGAAGTGCCCGTTGAGTTTCGATACCGAGCAGGTGCTGGCGCGCGTGAAAAAATACGGCGACCTCTTCGCGCCCGTTCTTTCGCTCCGGCAGAAGCTGCCCCGCCCTGCGGCTCTCGAGCGGCTTTGAGCTTCCACGTCGAAAATACATCCACCCGCGAATTCCCATCCGATTTTTCAACAAGATGAAAACTCTTTTCCTCGCCCTCGCCGCCATCGCCTTTCTCGTCTCTTTGAACGCCTGCGTTTTCGTCAAACACGAGGAACCGCCGGAAACGGTGACCACGACGACCACCAGCCGTCATGTCTCCGCCCCGGTCGTCGTTCCCGGCACGACCACCGTCGAACGCACGACCACCTATTGATTTCGTCCCGCCGCTTAATCGTCGAAAATCCGCCGCCATGAAACATCACCTCGTTCCGCCGGTGGCCAAGGCCGCGTCGAATGAATCGATGCGGCCGCAGGAACCGGAAAAATTACCGGACATCGTCGAGGATCCCGTGGCCGAACCCATGGACATGCGAATCGAACAACAGGCGGCCCTGGTGCCGCCGGGACAGGTCGAGCCGCGCGTGTTGCAATCCCAAGGCGATCAGGGCCGCACTTAATCCGGACCGCGCGGTGCGCTTCAGGCCGCCTTTTTGCGCGGCTTTTTCGCGGCGGCTTTCGGCTTCGACTTTTTGGCTTCCGAGGCCGGCTTGGCCTTCGCTTTGTCGATGCTTTGCTGGAGCACCGAGACGAGATCGATGACGTTCGTGGGCCGGGCGCGCTTCGTGGGAGCCGGCTCCTTGCCTCCGCCGTGCTCGATCTTGTCCTCGATCATTTCCTGGAGCGCGTCGCGGTAATCGTCCGTGTAATCCTCGGGATTCCATTTTTTGGTCATGCCTTCGATGAGCTGGCGGGCCATCGTCATTTCCGATTTCGAGGGGGCCTTCGCCTCGGGGGCCTTGAATTCCGAATCATCGAGGATTTCGTGCGGAAAATGCATGAGCTCGAGCATCAGGCCCTTCTCCTGGGGCCTCACCGCCGCGAGATGCTGGCGGGTTCGGATCACCACCTTCGCGATGGCGATTTTGTCCGTCTCGGCGAGCGCGTCGCGGAGGAGCACGTAGGCGCGGTCGCCGCCCTTGCCGGCCTCCATGTAGTAGGGCTTGTAAAACAGCAGCGGGTTCACCTCGTCGATCGCGACGAAATTCAGGATGTCCACGGTCTGCGTCGCCTCGATGTCCACTCGGGCAAAGTCCTCGTCCTTCAGCACCACGAACTTTCCCTTTTCGTATTCGTAGCCCTTGACGATTTTTTCCCACGGAACTTCCTTCCCGTCCGCTTCGGCGACTCGCTTGAAATTCACGGGGCTCAAATCCGATTCTCGGAGCAATCGAAACTTCAATTCCTCGCGTCGCGTCGCCGGATACAGCGACACCGGAATGTTGACCAGGCCGAAGGTGATGGCGCCTTTCCAAATGGATCTCATCGCGTTGTCTTCAGGGTTCGGCTCCCGTCCGTGCGCCGGCCGGGAACGGAAAAAAATTTAGCCCGCGGAAACACGCGCGACGGAGTTCCCCGCCGATTTCCCTTGGCAGCGAACCGATTCCCATGCCGTCCACCGTCACCGTCGAAACATTCACCCTGGCAACCGCCGCTCTTGACCGCACGATCCCACGGGGCTTGCGATGAATCCGCTCTTCACGCCGCAGGATCTTGCGATCCGGTTCGCCCTCGCGTTCGTCGCCTCGGCGCTGATTGGGCTCAATCGCGGGGAACATGGCAGCGAGGCCGGCTTGCGAACGACCCTCCTCGTCGGCCTTTCCAGCACGGCGGCCATGCTCCTGGCGAATGCCCTGCTCGGCACGACGGGCAAGGCGCCGGATTCCTTCGTGAACTTCGATGTCATGCGCCTGCCGCTCGGCATTCTCACGGGCATCGGGTTCATTGGCGCGGGCGCGATTTTGCGACGCGGAGGAATTGTGCACGGGGTCACGACCGCCGCGACGCTGTGGTTCGTCACGGTGATGGGGCTGGGTTTTGGCGCCGGCCAGCTCGGGTTGGGCCTCGCCATGCTGGGCCTGGGAATGGTGGTTCTGGGCGGGCTCAAGTGGATCGAGCGTCGCCTGAAATGCCGCTGGATCGCGTCGTTGACCCTTGTCGTGGACGGCGAGCGACCGACGGACGGCGAGTTCACCACGCGGCTGCTTCGGGAAGGTTACGAGGTCACCCGCTGGGCGATCCAAAGGCGGGAGACAGAACGCCGCATTCAATGCGAGGTGCGCTGGCTTGCCCGGAAACCGGCGCTCCAGACACCGAAGGTCGTGGAGGAATTGGTCAGCTTCCCAAACGTGCGCAAAGTCTCCTGGGTGCCTCGGCAATAATCCGCGAGATCGGTGGAGAAACCACGAGCGACCGATGGGGCTGGCCCGCCCGAACTCCTTCATCATGAAGACCGCGCTCGCTTTATTCACCTTCCTCGCCGCGTCCCTTTCCTTGTCGGCGCAAACGGGAACCGCGGACGACGCCACTGCCTCCGGGGCGAAAGTCGGCCCGGCGACCGCGCCGGGCATCAACTCCCCGGCAACGGTCGGTCCCCGCGCGACGCCGGAAAATCCCGCCGCCGGAGCCATCGTCACCCCCACCCCGGGAACGATTCCTTCTCCCTCGCCAAGTCCCTCGCCAAGTCCCTCACCGAGTCCCTCACCGAGTCCCTCGCCGACGCCATCGCCTATGCCCTGACGCCGGCCATCCGGTACGGCATCGCCGCACGAATTCCCTACATGCCTGCAAAATCCAAGAAGCAACAGATGGCCGCGGGAGCCGCACTTTCCGCCAAGCGAGGCGAGGCCAGCAAATCGAGTTTGAAGGGCGCCTCGCGACAGATGGAGAAATCGATGTCCGAAAAACAGCTCGAGGAAATCGCTCACACCAAGCGAAAAAGCCTGCCGAAGAAGAAAGGTTGATCGCCGGGAGCATGCGTTCACCGGGATGAAAGCTCGGGCCGGCCCGCCGGAAGTTGATGGTCTGATCGATCCGGCCGCTTCCGCCGAGGAAGCCGGTCTGCGCTATGTCACGGACGAGGAACCCGGCTTTAGCCGCCGGCAGATTGGCGGCGAATTTCGATTCCTGAAACCCGACGGCCGCATCCTGCGGGACGCCGCCGAACTTCGCCGCATTCGTTCGCTGGCGGTTCCTCCCGCGTGGACGGATGTGTGGATTTGCCTGCGCGGGGACGGCCATCTGCAGGCCACCGGCCGCGACGCGCGGGGGCGAAAGCAATATCGCTATCATCCGCGTTGGCGCGAGGTGCGCGACAGCGTGAAATACGGGCGCATGCTGAAATTCGTGGCGGCGCTGCCACGCATTCGGCGGCGGGTGGCCCGGGACTTGAGCCGCCGCGCATTGAATCGGGAAAAGGTGCTCGCAACCGTCGTGCGACTGCTGGAGCTGACGCTTATCCGCATCGGCAACGAAGAATATGCGCAGGCCAATCAATCTTTCGGGCTGAGCACGATGCGAAACCGGCATGTGGACATCCGCGGGCCATCGATCCATTTTCATTTCCGCGGAAAAGCGGGCAAGAAACATTCGATCCGCATCGCGGACCGCCGGCTCGCGCGCACGATTTCGCGCCTCCAGGACATGCCGGGGCAGAAGTTGTTCCAATTCGAGACGGCGGATGGCGCCCGGCACGAAGTGGAGTCCGGCGACGTGAACGCCTATCTGCGCGAGGCGAGCGGCGAGGAGTTTACGGCGAAGGATTTTCGCACCTGGGCCGGCACCGTGCTGGCGGCGATGGCGCTTCACGAATTGCGCGATTTCGACAGCGACGCCCAGGCCAAGCGCAATGTCGTGGCCGCCGTGGAACGCGTGGCCGCGCAACTCGGCAACACTCCCGCGATTTGTCGAAAGTGCTACGTGCATCCGGAAGTCATCGAAACGTATCTCGAGGGCGCGCTGGCCCTCGTGCTGCGCGATCGGGCGGAAACGCGCATCCGCGAGCGGCTGGATGTCCTCCGTCCCGAGGAGGCCGCCGTGCTCGCCCTGCTCCGTCAACGCCTCGCCGGAAAACCTCGCGCCCCGCGGGGGCGCCAGAGAATTCCCGGGCGGTAAAGACCGAAAACGGATCCGCGCGTTTGGCTTCCGTGATTTCAGGCGTTGTGAAATCATGGCCCGAACTTTTTCATGAAATCCTTCCCCGTCCTTCCCCTCGTCCTCGCCGGGCTCCTCGCCGGCTGCGCGAATCCGATTGATCCGCTCGGCCGCATCGGCAAAGGGCCGGAGCCGAGACCGCCCGTCTCGAAAGCCCGCCCGGCGGACAAATTTGCGTGGGGCATTTCGACGGCGAGCTATCAATACGAGGATCCCGCGGTGAAGCCCGGCGAGAAGGCGTATTTCCGCACGGATTGGGACATTCTCGTTTCGCAAAAGAAGGCGCCGGAAAAGGGCAACGCACTTTATTCGTGGTCGGACTTCGACCGCGACCTCGCCGCGATCAAGAAGATTGGCATCACGCATTACCGCTTCAGCATCGAGTGGGCGCGGGTTGAGCCGCGGCCCGGCGTCTATAACGAGGAAGCCGTTCGGCGCTACGTCGAGATGGCGCGGCGACTCAAGGCCGCGGGCATCGAGCCCGTCATCTGCCTCTGGCACTTCACGTTCCCGGACTGGCTCTACGACAAAAAGAATCCCGCGAAATCGAACTGGCTGCACCCGCTCGTGCGCGAGCGCTGGAATGCCTACGTGACCAAGATGGTGCGCGCGACCGCGCCCTACACGAATTTCTACGCGCCGCAGAACGAGCCGAACGGCCAGATCACCACGGCCTACATCGTCGCGGAGTGGCCGCCGGCGATGACCCTCGCCTTCAAGCAGTATTGGCAGGCGATCGACGCCAGCACGGGCATGTTCCGCGACGCCGCGGCGCGCATCAAGGCGATCAAGCCCACCGCGAAAGTGATGAGCGTCGAGGCCCTGCCGTGGTGGGAACGCGGACCGCTGGACCCCGGCGGCCTCATCTACAACACGATGATCCATGGCAACGTGGATCACCTGGATCGCATCTATGACGTCTGCGACATCCTCGGCGTGAACTATTATTACGCGCAGTCCACCGGTCCGTTCTCGCTTCTCTCGGAGTCCTCCCGCCACGGGCACAACTTCACGATGATGGGCTGGCGCGTCGATCCGAACGGCCTCTACAACGAAGTCCGCCGCGTCGCGCGTCGCTATGGCAAGCCCGTCATGATCACGGAAAACGGCATCGCGACGAAGGACGACCCGAAGCGCATCTGGTATCTCCAAAACCATCTGGCCGCCGTCGGCCGCCTCATCCACGACGGCTACGACGTGCGCGGTTATTTCCATTGGTCGCTCGCCGATAATTACGAGTGGCACTACGGCTACAAGGCGACGTTCGGCCTCGCCACGATGGATCCGAAAACCCGCGACCGCATCCTCAAACCGAGCGCGCACAAGTTCGCCGAGGACATCCGCACCCATCACACGGTCGGCTCCGTCGCAACCATCCCGCCGCAGCAAACCTTCGTGAAGCCGTGAACCGTTCGCGCTGGCTTTCCTGCACGGAATGCGGCGCGGCCTGTCGCGACCGGCCGCTGCCCCCGGGCGCGGCGCTGTGCTGCCGTCGGTGCGGAATGCCGGTGCGAAAGCAGACGGGCGTGAAGTCCCTCCAGCCCGCGTGGGCGATGGCGACAATGGGATTGTTTCTCGTCGTGCTGGCGAACGCGGAGCCGATCCTCACGTTCGACGTCGCGGGAAACACCCAATCGAACCTCGTCGTCACCGGCGTCTTCGGCTTGTTCGACCAAGGCTACTGGCCCGTTGCGGCGCTCGTGTTCTTCGCGGGCATCGCCGGGCCCGCGCTGCATCTCGCCGCCGTATGGTATGTGGCCGGCGCCTGCTCGCTGGCGCAACGCTGGCCCGGCCTGCGCGCCGCGGCGAAAATGGCGGAAGTGCTGGAGTCCTGGAATCTCGTGCCGGTCTATGCCATTGCGACCGTCGTCGCCGTGGTGAAGCTCGCCATGCTCGGCACGGTCGCGTGGCGGCAGGGCGCGCTCTGGATTCTCGCGCTGTCGCTCTGCTCGCTCCTCGCGGTGCAGTTTTTCGACCGCGAACTCGTCGAGCGCCGGCTGGAGGAACTCGCGTGAACAAGGACGAACGCCGGCTGCAAATGGCGCGCGCGCTCGTGATCACGGGAATCATTCTCTACGTGCCGGCGAACATCCTGCCGGTGATGACGATGACCGTCGTGGGCGACGTCGAGCCTCTCACCGTCATGGGCGGCGTGCAGGAACTCTACGATTCCGGCCTCGCGCCCATCGCGGGCGTCGTCTTTCTCGCGAGCATCGTCGTGCCATTCTGCAAACTCGCGGCGCTCAGCTGGCTCCTGCTCATGCACGGCAGCCCGCGCTGGCAGCGGCAGCGCGGCACGCTGCGGCACATCGTTCACCTCGTCGGAAGCTGGTCGATGGTGGACGTCTTTCTCCTCTCCATTCTCGCCGCCGTGGGACAGCTCGGCGTGCTCGCAAGCGTCCAGGCCGAGCCGGGCGGGCTCTTCTTCGCCGCCGTGCTCGTTTGCACGCTTTTCGCCTCCGAGTGCTACAACTCCCGGCTGATCTGGCAAACCAAACAACCCGCGACCGTATGAACGAAAACGAATTCCCGCAAAACGAGCCGGACGATTACGGCGAAGTCGTCGCGCACCCAGGCCGACACATCTCGTGGGCGTGGCTTTTCCCCGTGCTGGCGGCCGCGGCCACGGTCTGGCTTTTTTGGTCGAACTGGAAATCGAACGGCCCGGAAATCGAGGTCGCCTTCGCCTCCGCGCCGGGCATCCAGCCCGGCAAGACGCCGCTGATCTATCGCGGCGTGCCCGCGGGCAAGGTTGTGGATGTGCGCCTCGATCACGATCTCGACAAGGTCGTGCTCAAGGTGCGGCTGAAGGCCTTCGCGGCGGAGCTCGCCCGCCAGGGCACGGTCTTCTGGATCGATCAACCCGTCGTCGGCTTGGGATCGACCTCCGGCCTCGACGCGCTCATCGAGGGAAATTCCCTCCAAGCGCGCATCGGCGACGGTCCCCCCGCGACGCACTTCGAGGGCGTGGACCGCGAGCCGCTCACCCCGCTGGAGTCGCCGGCGCTCATTCTCAAGCTGCGCGCGGCGAACATTCCCTTTCTGGATCGCGGCGCGCGCCTGTTCTATCACGGAGTCGCGGTCGGGATGGTCGAGGACAAGGCGCTGGACGACCGCGGACCGTATCTGCGCGTGATGGTGGAAAAGGAATTCGCGGCCTGCGTGCGCCGCAACGCGCGCTTCTGGCCGGTGCCGGCGACCTCGCTCAAAATCGGACCGAGCGGGGTGAAGCTGGACCTGCTCGGATTGAAAGCCATTTTGCTGGGCGGCGTGGAGTTCGACGTTTTCGGGAAACCCGGCGCGGCCGTGGGTGACGAGACCGAATTCCCGCTCTGCGCCGATCAAGTCGTCGCGCGAACCGTCGGCGAGCCCGTGCGGATTTCGTTCCGCAACGGCCAGGGCATCGTGGCGGGCCAGACGGAGGTGCACCGTCTCGGCGTGCCCATCGGATACGTCGAGAGCGCCGTCTTGAACGAGGCCAGCCAGGCGGTGGATACCGTCGTGCGTTTCCAGCCTGAGTTCGAGCATCTGCACCCGGCCGGCACGACGTTCACGCTCATCCGTCCCCGCATCTCGCTGGATGGCGTGTCGGGCCTGGAGACCGTGGTGACCGGTCCGTATATCGATTGCGTGCCAGGGACGGACGGCGCGGTCGCCGACCATTTTGAGGGACGCACCTTCTCGGACGAAGGCTTGATGACCGCGCAATCCGAGAGCGAAGGCATCCGCGTCACGTTGCAGGCGAAATCGCTCCCCGCCCTCGCTGACGGCGCGCCGGTATTGTATCGCGGACTCATCGCCGGTCGTGTGAAACGGAAGACGCTCGACTCCCACGGCGATCCCGAGCTCGAGGTGGTGATCCGAAAGGAATTCGCGGCGGCGGTTGCCCGCAATGCGCGATTCTGGCCGGTGCCTGGCGCTTCGGTGCAAGCCGGTCCGGGCGTTTTGGACGTCGATGTCGCCGGGTTGCAAACGCTCATCAAAGGCGGCATCGCGTTTGACGTGTTCGGCACGCCGGAAGCCGCCGCGGAGGACGGCGCGAAGTTCCCGCTGTTTGCCACGGAGGCCGCCGCGCGCGCGATTTCGTCGCCGATCCGCATCGCCTTCGACAACGGCCAGGGCCTTCTCGCCGGACAAACCCAGGTCCGCTATCTCGGCCTTCCGGTCGGGATGGTGGAGACGGTCCGTCCGAAGAATGGAAAGATCGAGGCGGTGGTCCACCTGGACGCGGGCTACGACTTCCTGCGGCGGGAAGGCTCGGCCTTTTCGGTCGTGCGGCTCAACGTTTCGCTCAACGGCGTATCGGGTCTCGAGACGGTCGTGAGCGGAGTTTATATCGACTGCGTGCCAGCCGAAGGCGGCCGGTTGATCGACGCGTTCACCGGCGTCTCGCTCGCGAAGGCCGCCTTCGACAAGAAGGAGGAAGAGGGCCTTGAAGTCGTCGTCACCGCGGAGCACTCGAGCATCGCCGTGGATGCGCCCGTGTCCTATCGCGGCCTGGTGGTCGGCCGGGTGCTCCGCAAAGTCCTGGCGGCCGACGGCAAAAAAGTGGGACTGCATCTCGTCATCAGCGCGCCCTATGCCGATCTCATCCGCGAGAACACGAAGTTCTGGGATGCCAGCGGCGTGAAGGTCTCGCTCGGCTTTTTCTCGCTCAAGGTTCAGACCGGCTCGCTGGACGCGCTGGCCCACGGCGGGCTGGCCTTCGCCACGCCCGACAACGCCTTCATGGGCCCGGCGGTGAAACGCGGACACGAGTTCGAGCTGAACGCCGCGCCCCGCCGCGAATGGCTGCGCTGGACGCCGAATTTCCCCGTGGAGAATTGAGCCGGGATCAGCCGGCCGCCTTCGCCTCCTCGCAGGCGGAATCAACGGTCCGGCCAAGGGCGTCGAGGAGCGCGCGCAGGGCAGCCGACGTTTTTCCGCGCTGCCAGACGATGAGAAAATCCCACGTCGCCCGCGTGTCGGAGAGCGCTGCCATCGCCACGCCGGCCGCGGGAAAATCCTTTACGTAGGCGGGAAGCAGCGCCACGAGCCCATCGCTGTTGATCATCGAGAACGCGTGCGAGATCGAGGTCGCGGCCGGGCCGAACGTCGGCCGGAAGCCCGCGCGGCGGCAGAGCTGAACGATCCATCGATCCCGTCCCGGCATGTCCTCCTCGGGCGAACTGACAAAGCGCTCGCCGCGCAGTTCCTCGAGCGAAATCTGCCTTTTTGCGGCAAGCCGATGATCCGCCGACAGGACCGCGACCACGGGCAACGCCGCCAGCTTGCGCGTGTAAAACTCGCTCGCGGCGAATCCGCCCTCCTGCCCCGTGATCGCGAGATCGATCTCGCCCCGACGCAGCGCGGCGATCTGTTCGCCGGGCGACTGGTCCAGCAATTTCACCTTCACCTCGGGATGCGTCCGTCGCAGGGACGTGAGCGCCGGATCGAGAAACGTGTGCGCGACGGAGCCGAGGTAGCCCACGCGAAGAAGGTCGCGCTGGCCCCGCGCGAGTCGGCGGGCCTCCGCGAGCGCCGTCTCGTAGTCCGCCAGCACGGGGGCGATCGCCCGCGCGAGCGCGTGCCCGGCATCGGTCGGCCGGATGCCGGAGGACGTCCGCTCGAACAACGCGCCGCCGACCTCGGCTTCCAGCGCCTGCATCTGCCGCGAGAGCGCCGATTGCGACATCCGCAGGCGCGCGGCGGCGCGGTTGAGGCTGCCCTCCTCGAGAGCGATCAGGAAGACCCTCATCTGCGCCAGCATCTCCCTATGCTATGCGCGCCGCGCATAACAACAATCTCAAACCGGCATTAGTCGGTCCGGCGGCGGCGGCTTACGTTCGGCCCAGACAAATAACACCACCAATGAAAGCACTCACCACCTTGTTCAAAACCGACAATGCCATCTCGACGCTCATCCTCCGACTCACGCTCGGCGTCGTCTTCTTCCCGCACGGCGCGCAGAAAGTCCTCGGCTGGTTCGGCGGTTATGGCTTCACCGGCACGATGGGCTTCTTTACCGGCATGATGCACATTCCCGCGCTGTTCGCCTTTCTCGCGATCGCCGCGGAGTTTGCCGGCTCCATCGGTCTCATCCTCGGCCTCGGCACGCGTATCGCCGCGTTCGGCATCGCGGCGAACATGGTCGTCGCCATCGCCACGGTGCATGCCGCGAACGGGTTCTTTATGAATTGGACCGGCAAGCAGCCCGGCGAAGGCTTCGAATATCATCTGCTCGTCATCGGCATCGCGCTCGCCTTGATGATCCGCGGCGGCGGCAAATTCTCCGCGGACGCCGCGATTGCCGAGAAACTCAGTTAACCCTCACGGGGTGGCCTTGCGCCGCCCTCACTTCGATCCTCATATGAATCCCACCGGCCTCCATCACGTCACCGCGATCGCCAGCGATCCGCAGCGCAACCTCGACTTCTACTCGGGGTTGCTCGGACTGCGGCTCGTGAAACGCACCGTCAATTTTGACGATCCCGGAAGCTACCACTTCTACTTCGGGGATGCCGTCGGAACGCCGGGCACGATCTTCACGTTCTTTCCGTGGCCCAACGCCCGCCAAGGCCGGCGCGGCGTCGGCGAAGTCGCCGCGACCGCCCTCGCCATTCCGGCGGGTTCCGAAGATTTTTGGATTGCGCGGCTGAAGGAACATCGCGTGGCCGTGGAACTCACGACCGCGCGTTTCGGCGAGCCGGTGATTCGCTTCGCCGATCCTGATGGAATGGTCGTCGAGCTGATCGCCGGTCCATCGTTGGCCGTCACGGATTGGAACGATGGACCCATTCCCGCCGCCATGGCGGCGCGGGGTTTCCATGGTGTAACGCTGGCGCTTGCGAATCTTGAGCCCACGGCGAAGCTGCTCACCGACGCGCTCGGCTACGAGATCGTTCGCAAGGAGGGCGACTCCCTGCGTCTGCGCGCGCGGGGCGATTCCGCGCCTGGGAAAACCATCGATCTGCTGCGGATGGCGGACGGACGTCGCGGTCTCACCGCCGCCGGATCGGTGCATCACATCGCCTTCCGCGCGCCTGACGACGCCACGCAACAAACCTGGCGCGAAAACCTCGTCGCGCTCGGCACCGACGTCAGCCCGGTGATGGACCGCACGTATTTTCGCTCGATCTACTTTCGCGAGCCGGGCGGCGTGTTGTTCGAGATCGCCACGGACGGCCCCGGGTTCACGCATGATGAGCCCGCCGAAGAACTCGGCGAGCACCTGCACCTGCCGCGATGGATGGAAAGCGCCCGTCCGCGGATCGAGGCGGTATTGCCACCCATCACCCTTCCCACCAACGCCCACGCATGAACTCGACCGACTTCATCCACACCTTCGTTCCGGGAACCTCCGCCCGCACGCTGCTGCTCCTGCACGGAACCGGCGGCACGGAAAACGACCTCGTCCCTCTCGGGCGTTCGCTCGATCCCGCCGCCGCGTTGCTGAGCCCGCGCGGCAAGGTGCTCGAGAACGGCATGCCGCGCTTCTTCCGCCGCCTCGCGGAGGGCGTCTTCGACGAGGAGGATCTCGTCCGTCGCACGCACGAGCTGGCGGAATTCGTCGCGGCGATGGTCGCCGAACGCGACCTGAATCCGAAACGGATCTTCGCCGTCGGCTACTCGAATGGCGCCAACATCGCGGGCGGCCTGCTCCTGTTGCGTCCCGAAACGTTGTCTGGTGCGGCGCTGTTACGCCCGATGGTTCCGCTCGTCCCGCCGACAATGCCCGACCTGAGCGGCAAGCCGGTGCTCATCGCCGCCGGCCGGCACGATCCCATCGTCCCGGCGGAGGAAGCGGGGGCCCTCGCGACGCTGCTGCGCGAAGCCCGCGCGGAGGTCACGACTGCGTTCGAAGACGCGGGGCACGGCCTCACGCAAGCAACGGTCGAGACGACGCGCCATTGGCTCGCTGATCAAATCGGCGGGAACCACTGGTAGAGCCAGAAATACACGAGCACGCCCGTGAACGACACGTAGAGCCAGACGGGCATCGTCCATCGGCCCATGCGTTTGTGTTTATCGAAGCGCGCGCGCAGCGCGGGAATCACCGTGCAGATGATCATCGGCAGCACGACGATCGCGAGGACCGTGTGCGTGATGAGCAGCCCGTAGTAGAAGGGCTGGGGCCAGCCGGGATGTGTGAATTTTGTGACGTGGCCGTTCTTCAGATAGTGATAGGTAAGATAGCACGCGAGGAAGAGCGTCGAGGTCGTGAGCGCGGTGACCATGCAGGCGATGTGGGCGCGCTTGCGCTCGTGCCGGATGAACCACCAGCCCGCCGCGATGAAGACGGTGCTGAGGGCGTTGAGGGTGGCGTTGATCGGCGGCAGGTCGGAAACGGTCATGCGGTAAATGGCAGCGGGCGGTGTCAGAAACCGGATTCGCGCTGGAGCGCGGCGATGTCCTGCAGCAGCGTCGGGAGCAGGGCGGGATCGTTGAGATCGCGGTAGGCGCGGATGTTGCCCTTGCCGTCCACGACGACAAATTTCTGGGCGTGGATCGGGGCGCCTTCGCCGTCCTTCGCCAGGGCGAGCAGCATTCCTTTCGTGATGAATTTTTCCACCGCGGCGGGGTCGCCGGTGAGGAATTGCCAGCGCGACGGATCCGCGCCGAAGCGGGCGCCGTATTTCGCGAGCACCGCGGGCGAATCATATTCGGGATCGACCGTCACGCTTACGAGCTTCACCCCGTCGCCCACGCCGGCGATGGCCCGCTGCAGCTCGCTCAGGCGCTCGGTCATGATTGGGCACGGGCCGGCGCAGCGCGTGAAAATGAAATCGGCGATCCAGATTTTTCCGCGGAGATCAGCGCGGGTGACCGGCGTGCCGGATTGCGACGTGAACGAAAAATCCGGCACGGTCGCGAGCACGGGCAACGGCGGCGCGACGGGCGCACGAGAACGTTGGAGCTGCATCCAGACCAGCGCGAGCACCGCGGCGGCAGCCGCGGCGGCCATGATCCAGCCAAGGCGGGGAATGCGGGACGGCGCGGCCATCGAAAAGGGACGACGTTACGCGCGCGTGGCGACGAGCAACGCGAGCAACAGCGGCAGGTAAATGATCGAGAAGAAGAACAGCGCGCGCGCGGCCTCCCGGGAGCGCCGCCAGGCGAAGCGCAGGGCGAACCCGCAGAACGCCGCGCCGAGCGCCAGCGCGCCGAAGAAATAGACCATCGAGTTCAGCCCGATGAACGTCGGCCCGACGCTCACGATCACGAGGCAAAGCGAGTAGAGCAGGGCCTGGCGTGAGGTCGCACGGCCGTCGGAATCGGCGTTGGTGAGAAAGATGAAGCCCGCGCCGGCGTATTCGTCGCGATACATCCACGCGATGGCGAGGAAGTGCGGCATTTGCCAGAACCAGAGAATCGCGAAGAGCACCCAGCCCGGCAGGCTGGCCTCGCCCGTCGCGGCGATCCAGCCGATGAGCGGCGGCAGCGCGCCGGGGATCGCGCCGACGAGCGTGTTGAGCGCGCTCGTGCGCTTCATCGGCGTGTAGAGAAAAACGTAGAGCGCCACCGTGGCGGCGGCGAGCGCGGCCGCGACAAGGTTGACGAGGGCGAGGCAGACGACTCCGAAAATCGAAAAGAAAATGCCGAAACGCAGCGCGTCCGCCGGATGCATCCGGCCCGCGGGCAGCGGGCGCGTGCGCGTGCGGCGCATGAGGGCATCAACGTCGCGTTCCCACCACTGGTTGAGGGCCGCGGCCCCGCCGGCGCTGAAGGCCGTGCCGACGAGCGTCGCGCCGAGCGCGATCCAGGAAAACTCGCGCTGCCCGAGGAGATAGCCGACCAGCGTGGTCGCGAGCACGAGCAGCGACAGGCGCGCCTTCACCAGCTCCGAGAGATCGGAGAGCAGGGAATGCGGCGCGGCTTCGGCGGTGGTGCTGGCGGCGGATTTCATGAAAACGGACAATCCGCGCATCACGCGGAAAGGCCGGAATACCGCGCCCCGGAGGAAAATTCGAGCGATTCTTCACGCACGCCGGCCTGCATGACGAACAGCCGGAACGCCAGCCGCGCCGAAACGAACAGGAGAAGCGCCCCGAGCGCCATGTGCGCCGTCGCGATATCGGCCGCCTTGTTCGACCAGATCGTCCACGCGCCGAGGCCGACCTGCGCGAGGACCATTCCGACGAGCAGGAACGTCGTGCGACGCACGCCGGCAATGGATTGGCGGGAGTTCCAGGCCAGCGCGACGATGAGCGAGAAAATCACCACGGCCATGAAGCGGTGCGCCATTTGCAGCCAGATGAGCGCTGCCGTTGTGGGCACGTCATGCGCGGCGACGCGGGTGGCATTGATGGCGGCGAGGGATGCCGGGCTCGTGTCCGGCAGGAAATGTCCGTAGGCTGCGGGGAAATCCGGGATCGAGAGGCCGGCGTGCGCGTGGCGCATCGTGGCGGCAATGACGAGTTGCGAGAATATCGCGACGACCAGCGTCAGCCCGAGCCAGCGCAGGCGGCCGACGGCCTGCGGCGGCGCCCAGCGACCGGCGACGAAGGCGGGGCTCGTGCTCGCGGCGAGGATGCCGAGCAGCACGAAGAGCGACTGGGCGAGAATGCCGTGGAGGATGCCAATCTGGGCCTCGTTCAGCACCACGCGAAGACCGCCGATCACGCCTTGGAGGACGATCGAGAAAACAACGACGGTGCCGAGGATTTTCACCCAGAAGCGCGACTCGGAAATCCACAGCCAGACACAGAGGCCGATGCTGATCATTCCGATGCCAGTCGCGAGCAAACGGTGCGAGTGTTCGTAGAAAATGCCGCCGACCCAGTGCGAGACGGGGAAGAGAAACATGTTGTAGCCGTAGGTCGTCGGCCAGTCGGGCACGGACATGCCCACGCCTTTCGAGGTGACCATGCCGCCGCTCGTGAGCACGATGAGCGTGAAGGCGGCGGCCACGAGGGCAAAAATGTGGGTGAGGCGACGGGAAAACGGCAGGTCGTTCATTGCGGACGTCCTGTTATTTGCACGCGATTGGCCGGGGGCGCAACCAAACGGCGCAATTTGCCGTCACGCGCCCGCCAGATCCCGCTCCGTCTCGGCGATCAATTTGGCGTAGGTTTCCGACGGTCGGTCGCCAAGCTGATCCTCGACGAGACGCTCGGCATCGTGCGCGTAGTCGATCGTGAACAGGCCGAAACGCGGCGTGAAACTGCCCCATTCGTAATTGTCCGTGAGCGACCAGTGCATGTAGCCAATCAACGGGATGCCCTCGCGCCGGATGCGCGCGACCTCGCGGACGTGCCGAAGCAGGAATTCGCTGCGGGTATGGCGGTCGCGTCGCGGGCCGAGCCGGGAGTTGTCCGAGCGCCGGCGATAGGCCATGCCGTTCTCGGCGATGAGCACGGGCCGCGCGAATTCCCTGGCGTAATGCGCACAGAAAAAATGCAGGCCCTCGGGGAGCAGGCGCCAGTCCCACCATTTGCTCGTAAGGCTGTCCATCACCCAGGCGCGCAGGTTGAGCGGGGCAACCTCGAGATCGGAGAAGGAGGGCGGCCGAAACATGTGCGCCGCAAAGGGATCGTAATAATCGAGCCCGAGGTAATCGAAGACGCGCTCGCGCGGCGACGCCTCGAGCTCGCGGAGAAACGGGGCGAGGTGCTCGTTCGTGAAAACGCGGCGCGCGATGGCGTTGAAGAGGTGGTGAAACCTCCGGCCAAGCCAGACGAAAAATCCGCCACGAAACGGCAGCTTCGCCGCCCGCAATGCCAGCCGGAATTCCTCCGCCTTCCGCGCCAGCAAGGCGTCGAGCCGTGGTGCGGCCGTGCCGGCGTGCCAGCCCCGCTCCCGCAGCGAGAGCAAATCGTAGATCGCCTGCTCGCTGTAGTAGGTGTCGCTGCAAAAGGTATTTGTCGTGACGCGAGGCTCCCCCCACCCGCGCGCGGCGTGCAGGTCGTGAATGACGTTGTAGGCTCGCACGTGCGCCGCGAGAAGATGGGCGAGCGCGCAGATCGCCGCCTGGGCGCCGCGCTTCCTCCCGGGGAAACCCGGAATGAGATACGTGTTTTGCACGAGGATGTTCGGCTCGTTGAGCGTGACGTAATAGTGGATCGGAGCGACGGCGTGCGTCTCGACGAGGCGGGCGTTGATGTGCTCGACCGTCTTCCGCACGTAGGTCTCGAAGGCATCCACCGTGCGGTCCTCATGCCAGGCGTCGAGCCCCAACCACGCGGGATGCGTGAAATGCTGCAGCGTGACGACGGGTTCGAGCTCCGCCGCGCGGCAGGCGGCAATCCGGTCCGCGTAGGCGTCGAGCGCCGTGGAATCGAACGGCGGCGGGCTCAGCTCGTGCGGCGCGTCGAGCAATTCCCGCGTCGAGGTCGAGGGCTGCACGCGCGGCCATTCGATGCCGAGCCGGAACGCCGTGCAACCCATTGCCCGGGCGCGGGCGAAATCCGCCTCGTAACGCGTCCAGAATTCCGCCGCATGGCCGGTGCGTTGCACGAGGCCGTTGCGCTCCACCTCGGACCAGTTGTTCTGCGGCTGGCCGTCGCCATTGAATCCGCCCTCGCTTTGATAGCCCGAGGTCGAGACGCCCCATAGAAATCGCTCGCTCATGCGCGAAGGGATCGCAGCAGACCGGCCAACCGCGCCGGTCGGACAAGAAATGATGGGAACTCCCTCCATGGGAAAGGCGCTGCGGGTTGGACGTTGGAGGCTAGGTTCCAAGGTTGCCGGCGTCCGCTCCCTGGCTGGGGGCAGCCGGTTTGGAGGGCCTTTTTGCAGAGGTATCGTTCCAAAAGCATACCGTCGATGGGCGTCCCTACCCCTCCGCGACGGCGGCCCGCATTTTTTTCTCCTCCTTGCGGGAAATGCGGCGCGGCTCCGGCTGGAGCTCGTAGATGACGGCGTCCGCGATGGTGCGGGCGGCCTCGGGTCGGCCAAGGCGTCGGCAGTTTGCCCGCATGGCGGCGAGACGATCGGGATCGCCCAGCAACGTGCCGAGCTTGTGCGCGAGGACGGTGACCTCGGTGCATTTGATGGCGGCGCCGTTCTCGAGAAGCATGTCGGCGTTGCGCTCCTCCTGGCCGCCGATGGGATCGAGAATAACCATCGGCAGGCCGCTCGCGAGGGCCTCCGCGGTGGTGAGGCCGCCGGGCTTCGTGAGGATGAGTGTGGCGACGGCCATGAGGTCGCGCATCTCGGTCGTGTAACCGATGATGCGGAAACGGTCGCGGTCGCCGGAGGTCATTGCCGTGACCTGCGCGTGGAGGTCGTCGTTCTTGCCGCAGATGACGAGGGCTTGATAGGGCAGGTCGAGGGCTTGCAGGCGCTTGACGACGGCGGCGGCGGGGCTGAGGCCGAGCGTGCCGCCGGAGATGAGGAGAATCGGGCGGGCGGGATCGTCCGAGAGTCCGTGCTTCGCGAGAACGGCGACCCGGTCCACGGTTTGCTCGAAGGCGGGATCGATGGGAATGCCGCTCACGGTGATGCGGTCGCCGGGCAGGCCGAGGGCCTCCATGTGGATTTTGTCCTCGTCCTGGCTGACGAAGTAGTGGTGGAACGCGCGAGCGAGCCACATCGCGTGAAAGTGATAGTCGGTCACGACGATGCTGAGCTTCGTCTCGATGGTCTTACGCCGCAGAAGGTGGGCGATCACCCCGGCCGGCATGAAGTGCGTGCAGATGATGTGATCGGGTTGGAAGTCCTTGATGAGGCTGATGAGCGGCTGCGCCTGGGCGAGGTCGAGCAGCACGCGCACGCGATCCGTCGCCCAGGGGTCGTCACTCGTCTCATACCACCAGCCGAGGAAGTTCGGCGTGACCTCGGAGAGACGTTTGTAGAGGCCGGAGTAGAACTGGCGGTGAAGGGCATTCGTGTGGTCGAGGGAGTCGTCGGAGAACACCTCGGCGACCTGCGGGTGGGCGCGGAAGGCTTTGTCGAGAGCGTCGGCGGCCTTCATGTGGCCGGAGCCGACCGAGGCCGAGAGAATCATGATGCGCTTCTTTTCCATGGGGAATTCGATGGAGGAAAGGTGGCGCGGCGCGCGACGCGGCGCGAGCGGAAATCGCAGCCGCGACGCAGCTTACGCGGGATCGGCGAGAATGGCGCGTTTGTGCCGCAGGCGCTCCCGCCAGTCGACAAAGCCGCCGTCGAGCCCGTCGGCAACGGCTCCATTGGCCAGCGCAAGTTCGCACACCCACTCGGCGAGATCGAGGCGGCCCTCCTGCTCGTAGGCGCGGGCCAGCACGCCGAGCACCCCGCCGTCGGGCAACACGCCCTCGCCGAAGGGCGCCGGTTGCGCGTAAAACTCGTCCACGTAAGCCTCGCAAAGAAAGCGCCCGAGCATCGGCCGCCATCGCTGGGTGACCTCGACGGCGCGGACGTAGAATTCCCCGCGCTCGCCGGGGTCGTCGATCTTCGCGAGCGCGACCATTACCGCCTCGCGACTGCCGCGTCGCCACAGCCAATCGTATCGCTCCCGATTCATTTCCCCCCACGCGTCCGTTAGTCAAAAATCCGTCCAAAACCAAGCGCAAACCGGCCCGTCCGCCGCGCGCGTCATAGATTTCCCGGCCCCTTGCATCAACCGCCCATCGCCGCTAAGGTCATCGGCTCGACTTTATGAGCATTCCCAGCATTTTAGACCCGTCCCGACTGGAGGGGATCGAGCTTAGCAACGACGAGGTGGCCCGCTACTCCCGCCACCTCATCATGCCCGAGGTCACGCTCGACGGGCAGAAGAAGCTCAAGGCCGCGAAGGTGCTTTGTATCGGCACGGGCGGGCTCGGTTCGCCCATCGCGCTCTATCTCGCCGCCGCCGGCGTGGGCACGCTGGGCCTCGTGGATTTCGACACGGTCGATTACTCGAATCTCCAGCGCCAGATCCTCCACGGCACGAAGGACGTCGGACGCAAGAAGATCAACAGCGCCCGCGACCGCATCAAGGACGTGAACCCCAACGTGCAGGTCGATTTGCACGACGCGTTCTTCACGAGCGAAAACGCCCGCGAGATCGTCGAGAGCTACGACATCGTGATCGACGGCACGGATAATTTCCCGACGCGCTACCTCTCGAACGACATCTGCGTCTTCCTCAAAAAGCCGAACATCTACGGCTCCATTTTCCGCTTCGACGGCCAGGTGACCGTCTTTGCGCCCCACCTCGGCGGGCCCTGCTACCGCTGCCTCTACCCCGAACCGCCGCCGCCGGGCATGGTCCCGAGCTGCGCCGAGGGCGGCGTGCTGGGCGTCCTGCCGGGCATCATCGGCGTGATCCAGGCCATCGAAGCGGTCAAACTCATCGTCGGCATCGGCGAGCCGCTCATCGGCCGCCTGCTCCATTTCGACGCGCTCAAGATGAAGTTCCGTGAGTTCAAGGTACGCAAGGATCCCAAGTGCCCCGTGTGTTCGGAAAATCCGACGATCACCGAACTCATCGACTACGACACGTTCTGCGGCATCCCGCAGGCCGCCGCGGCCGAGGCCGCCGAGCTGCCCGTGCCGGAAATCAGCGTCGAACAGCTCAAGGCCAAGCAGGACGCCGGTGAAAAATTCGTCCTCCTCGACGTGCGCGAGCAATACGAATACGACATCGCGCGCATTCCCGGCTCGAAGTTGATCCCGCTCGGCGAATTGCATTCGCGCCTGAGCGAACTCGACACCGCGGACGAGATCGTCATCCATTGCAAGAGCGGCTACCGCAGTTCCAACGCACTGCGCGAACTCCAGGCAGCCGGTTTCGGCAAGCTCTGGAACGTCGAGGGCGGCATTCTCGCCTGGGCCGATCGCATCGATCCGACCGTTGCGAAATATTAGCGGACGCCGAGCGCCTCGTGCAGCCTCGCCTGCGCGGCGCGACCGAGCGTGATTGGCTCCGGCAGACCCGCGAGCCATACCTGCTCCTCGTCGCGCGAGAGTCGCTGCGCGCGGAGGAAGGCGTCCACGTTCAGCATGAGCGAGCGACTCACGCGCGCAAAGGGCGGCGCGGGCAGCGTGCGCTCGTAGGCGCCGAGCTTCTGGCAGATCATGATGGGCGACTCGCCCGCCACGAAGACGCGCGTGAAATCGCCGTCCGCCTCGAGAGCGACCACCTTGTCGAGCGTCGCGACGACCGTGCGGCCCGGCGTGCGCAGGCAGATGCGGTCGTTCGCGCCATAGCGGCGCTCGCCGGCGGCATTGTGCCCGCAGGCCTCCCGCAATCGCTCCACGGCATCCGCGAGTCGCCTGGGGCGCACCGGCTTCAACAAATAATCCACCGCGTCCACCTCGAAGGCGCGCACGGCGTGTTCGGAATGCGCTGTCACGAAGACCACCTTCGGCAGGAGCTCCAGCCCGCGCAGAAAATCAAATCCGTCCTCGCGCGGCATCTGCACGTCGAGAAACACCGCGTGCGGCTGCGCCCGCGCGAACGCCTCCCGCCCCGCCGCGGCACTTTCCGCCTCGGCGACGACCTCGACGTCCTCGATCCGCGCGAGCGATTGGCGCAACGCCTGCCGCGCCAGCCGCTCGTCATCGACAAGCATTACACGGAGCATGGTTCGCCCTCCAGTCGAAGCTCGGCGGTCACGATGCCATCCATCTGGCTCAACTCGAATTCCGAGCGGCCCGGAAAATGGAAGGCCAGTCGGCGCCGCAAGGTCTCAAGGCCAACGCCCTCGACCACCTCGAGGCTCGGCGGCAGGCTCCCGGGATTGCTCACCGAAATCGTCAGCACTTCGCCCTCGCAGCCGGCGTAAATCCGCAGCTGGCAGCGCTCGGCCTGCAAGCCGTGCTTCACCGCATTCTCGACGAGCGGTTGGAGCAGAAAACTCGGCACGAGACGCCGGCGCGCATCGACCTCGGCCTCCACGCTCGCCTCCATCCGATCGCCAAAGCGCGCCTGCTCGATGCGCAGGTAGGCGGCGACGGCGTCGAGCTCCGACGAGAGCGGCGCAAGCATGCTGTGCCGATGGTCGAGCGAGTAGCGCAGATAGTCGGAAAGTTCATGCACCATCTCGAGCGCCGCATCGGGATGGCTCTGAATTTCCGACGCGATGCCGTTGAGGGAATTGAACAGGAAATGCGGATCGAGCTGCGCGCGCAGGAGCTGCAGCTCCATGCGTTGCGAGGCCTCGGTCGCCCGGTGCGCCCGCTCCGCCTCGCTGCGGGCCTTCACGCGGGTCTTCAGCGCGAAGAACAGCAGGCTCCACGTCAAATACACCAGCGAGATGAAAATAATGCGGAAGAGCCACTCCTCGCGCTCCGTCCAGCCCGGGCTGCGCCACCCCGTCCACGCCACGAACCCCCGGCAAATCGCCGCCTGGGTGAATCCGGCCGCGAGGCTCAGGCCCACCATCCACGCTGCGGTGGTCAACCGGAAGGGATCGATCAGCGACGGTTTTCGATAAACAAGGTAGAGCAATCCCGAGATCAGAAACCCGAGCGGCTCCTGCAAAAGCGTGAGTCCCAGCGCCCGGAGGGGATCCTGAAACGTCGCCAATCGAACCGTGAATTCGAACAGGCCAAAGACGCCCCAGACGGCGAGATTGAAGCGCCAGAACGCGGATGAACTCCAGGAATCAAGCCGCTTGAACACCCGCCCATCGTGCGGGCGGATCGCCGCGGGGTCAACGTCCGACCGGCTTCCGCCTGCCCGGCTCAACGAGTTTTCCGCCGCGTTCATCGAGTCGGACCGGACTTTACCGTCCACGTCGCCAAGGATTCGCGCACGATGAAATCGTCCCTCCTCCTGATCGCCGCACTTTGCCTCTGCGCCGCGACGTCCGCTCCCGCGCAAGTTGACGTCAGTTTTCAAAAGAGCAGCGACTGGGGCTCGGGATTCACCGGACAAATGACGGTGACGAACCGCGGCCCGCGCGATGTCGTCGATTGGTCGCTGAACTTCACGATGACCTCGACCATCACGAGCATCTGGGGAGCGCGGATCGCCGCCCACACCGGCACGCAATACACGGTCGCTCCCGAGAGCTGGTCGAAAACCATTCCCGCCAATGGTGGCTCCCTCACCATTGGATTCAACGCCGCTCCCGGAAACTCCGCCGGAGCCCAGGGGAGCGTCTTCACGCCAACCTATTCCGGCACGCCGACACCGACACCGACACCGACACCGACACCGACACCGACACCCACGCCCACGCCCACGCCCACGCCCACGCCCACGCCCACGCCCACGCCCACGCCCACGCCGACACCGGTTCCCGGCTCCCCGAATACAACGGTCCGCGTCGGGAATGCGACCGTGACCTTCAAGGTCTCCAGCGACTGGCAGAGCGGCTTTCAAGGGGATGTCTCGATCAAGAATGAGACTTCCGCGCCGCTCACCACCTGGCAGCTCTCTTTCCAGCTCGCCGGCCGCACCATCTCCTCGATCTGGAATGCCCGCGTCGTCAGTCAGGCAAACGGCGCCGTCGTGATCGACGCCGCAACGTTCAGCTGGAACAAGGACATCCCGGCCGGCGGCACGGTGAGCTTCGGCTTCACCGGCACCCCCGGCGCCCTCACCACCGCACCAACGAATTTCGCGTTCTCCGCGGGCACGTCGAGCCCGACTCCCACGCCGACTCCAGCTCCAACCGCAACGCCCACCCCCTCACCGACTCCGACCGCCACGCCCACTCCCACCCCCGTTCCGACGCCTATTCCCACTCCAACGCCAACGCCAACGCCCACTCCCAGCCCCACAGCGCTCAACTACGCCGAGGCCTTGCAAAAATCGCTGTTCTTCTACGACGCCCAGCGCGCCGGCAAGCTACCCAGCGGCTTCCGCATCAACTGGCGCGGCGACTCCGCGATGACCGATGGTTCCGATGTCGGTGTCGATCTCACCGGCGGCTACTTCGACGCCGGCGACCACGTGAAGTTCGGCCTGCCCATGATGAGTTCCATGACGTTGCTCGCCTGGGGCGGCATCGAATACGACGCCGGATA
>Ga0070661_100000245_pt1 | contig 44546 bp, 40 predicted proteins | sample KBSC43metaG_FD_64663 | JGI IMG/M metagenome (GOLD analysis project Ga0070661, IMG submission 64663) | Corn rhizosphere microbial communities from Kellogg Biological Station, Michigan, USA - KBS C4-3 metaG | ecosystem: Host-associated > Plants > Roots > Rhizosphere > Soil ... | reverse complement strand
GCGCCGGTCGCGGGATCGACGAAGAGCACGTAGAACTCGGGTTCCATCCCGAGGTTGAACTTCAAGCCGAGCTTGGCGGCGCGCTCGATCTGGCGCTTGAGGATGACGCGGCTGTCGTTCGGGTAGGGCGCGCCGTGGTAGTAGAGATCGCCGAAGAAGTAGGCGAGGCGCGGATCCCACGGACAGGGCGTGAGCGTGTCGAGATCGGGCACGGCGGCGCATTCGTCCTCGTGCGGTCCGACGAGGCCCATGCCTTCCATCGCGCCGACGGTGAAGAGCTCCGAGCCGAGCGCCATTTTCTCGAAGGCATGCAGCGGCGTGGCCTTGGCCTTGGGAACGCCGTGAATATCGACGTAGGTGGCGAAGCAGAACGTCGTGCCGGCAGCCTCGAGGCGGGCGCGGACGGCGGCGAGCTTGTCGGGATCGACGGTGAAGTCCTCGGGAACGGCGAAAGTCGGCAGGGCGGTCATCGGCGGGAACCTTCGCGGCGTCGGCGGGAACGCGGAATGAGAAGGATGTCTCGAAGGGCCTATTCGGCACGGCCGGCGAGCGCGGCGGCGTAGCGATTCTCGACCCCGAGTTTTTGGAAAATGACGTAGAGGTGGTTTTTCACCGTGTGGGCGCTGATGCCGAGAATTCCAGCGATCTCGTCGTTCGATTTGCCCTCGGTGAGCCAGTGATGCACCTCGCGCTCGCGGGTGGTCAGCAGGCGCAGACGCTCGCATTCCGGCGAGGCGTCCAGAAATTCCACCACGGGATTCGCCGCGCGGCGTCGGGTCGCCCGCGACGATACCATGTGGTCCGCGCCCACCACGCCGACCACGCGCCCGCCTTCGCAGATCGGGACGATCTCGCTCGAGATACGCATCATGCGGCCGGCGACGCAGTAGAGATAATCTTCCACGCGGCAGCGTTCGTTGTAGCGCTTCGGCACCCAATACCAGTCGCCCGCGCCGGGATGTTCGTAGCCGGTGACGGGGTCGAGCTTCGGGCTGCCGTAACCGCGGTGCCAGTAGGGAACGAAACGCCCGGTGGCGTCGTGACCGGGCGCGAAACGAAATTCCCGGTCGCGCCCATCGAAGCAATCCGGCTCCCACACGCTCCACAGGCCCAGCAGCTCGGGCTGGGCGACCAGCGCGTCGTGTAGCAGGCCGGAATAGGTTTCCCGGCGGGTGATGCCCAGCCGGCGTAGGGCGGTAAAGGCGGTGGCGAGGGATTCGACGAAACGCTCCATGCGGCAAAGGGCAGCAAGTCCCGTTCCGCCGGCGATTTACGAGGCGAAGAACGTCGGCGCGAGCGTGGGGACGTCGGCCCAATGTTCCGGCCCGAGCGGCGGCTCGTCGGTCCTGGCGCGATCCACGAGAGCCGCGAGCGCCTCGCCGATTTGCGCGAAGAGCACCGCGCCGTCGGCGGCCGTTGCCCGCGAGGGAAAGCCCGTGACGCCATTGAGGCTGGTCTGCGCGACGGGATAGGCGAAGACGGAGTCCGTCGTGCGATCGGGATCGTCGGCGGCCGCGAGTTGATCCATGCGGACGAGTTCGGGCGCGAGGTGGAGCAGAAGATCGGTCTCGGCCTTGTTCGCGTGGAGATCGGCGGCGTCCGCGATGAAGGCCTGCCAGATTTCCGGCGTGAGCTGATAGGTGCTGCGCGCGCCGATTTGCAGGCGGCCGAGGTGCTCGAGGCGGATTTGATCGACGGCGGCGCGCATCGAGGCGTCGTTGCCGAAGTGGGAGTTCACGAGCAGGAGTCGACGCCAGCCCGTGGACGCGCACCAGGCCGCGATCTGCCGCAGCGAAGCAATGAACGTCTCGTGAAGCAGCGAAAATGTGCCCGGCCATTTCGCGGTGTGGCCGGCGGAAACGGTGTAGGCGAGCGGCGGCAGCACGGGCACGCCGGTTTTCGCGGAGGCGAAGGCGCAGGCGGCCGTGGCGAGCAATGTATCCGTGCAAATTGGGAGATGCGGTCCGTGTTGCTCCGTTGCCCCGAGTGGGAGGAGCAGCAGGCCGCCATTTTGGTCGCGCAACGCGCCGACTTCGGGCCACGGGAGATGTTCGAGAAAGATCGGTGCTCCGCCGGCGGCGGCGGTGATGCGGGCGAGGGTGGCGGCGGGAAGGCTCATGGCAAAATGGAGGGGGAGCAGTTCATGCGCCGGGCGTGGGCCAGACGCGGCCGGCGCGCGGCGTGTCGATGCGGTAGTCGCTGAATTTGGCCGTGAGCATGCGACGGCCGAGATCCTCGGCGGCGCGCAATGGGTCGGCGGGATCGTTACTCACCTCACCGCGACTGTTGCCAATGCCGCGGACGACGCCGACGAATTCCGAGTGGGTGTAGCGGGAGTATTCCTGGATTTGGTGCACGATGCCGAGCGAGGCGCCCGGGTAGGTTTCCTCGGAGGCGAGCGCCAGGCCGATGCGCTTGCCCGACATTCGCGCGATGACTTCGGCGGAGCCGGGGAACGACGCGGCGTAGTAGCAGAACGTGCGGTCGAAGAACGCTTTCGTCTGCGCGGAGAGGCCATACCAATAAACCGGCGAGCAAAAGACCACGGCACTCGCGGGCAGGAAGTCCTCGAAGAAAAGCGCGCGAAAGCCGTCGTCGATGGTGCATTCGCCGTCCGCGCGGCGACAGGTGCGGCAGTCCTTGAGGAACGAGGCGATGTGATCGTCGAGGAAGCGCAACGTCACGTGGGCGCCGGCGGATTCCGCCCCGCGTTGCACGGCGGCGGCAAGTTGCGCGGAATTTCCCGCCCGCCGGGGACTGCCGACGAGAATCAGGAGCGACGAGGCGGAACTCATGCCGCCCAGCGTTTCGCAAAAATGCCCGCGGGTGAATGAGAAGCTTCTCTCGACGGCGCGATTTTTTTGGCGAGGGTGGCGGCGATGGATGCGCTTTGGTGGACGGCGACGATTTTCCTGATGCTCGTCGGGCTCGTGGGGACGGTGCTCCCGCTCGTGCCCGGCACCGTGCTCATTCTTGGCGGCGCGGCGCTCGCGCACTTTGCGCTGCACGCGATCGGGTGGGGCACCCTCGTCGGGCTGACGCTGCTTACCGTCCTGGCCCTCGCCCTCGATCTGGTGAGTGGCGCGGTGGGCGCGAAATATTTCGGCGCGACGCGCTGGGGCGCGATCGGCGGGATTCTGGGCGCCGTCGTAGGCTTGTTCTTCGGCGTCCTTGGAATTTTTGTCGGTCCATTGGTCGGAGCGTTGTTGGGAGAACTGCTCGGCGGTCAGGGGATTTTGCCCGCCGGCAAGTCCACATGGGGCACGTTTCTCGGCACGACTGCGGGCATCATCGGCAAATTCGCGATCGGTCTGGCGATGATCGCGTGGTTCGCCCTTGCGGCGTTGCTCGGCTAGACCCGGCGGCCGGTGAGGAGCTGGATGACGAGCACGATGAGCGCGATGACGAGCAGGAGGTGGATGAGACCGCCGGCGACGTGCAGACTGAAGCCGAGCGCCCAGAAGATGAGCAGGATAACGAGAATGGACCAGAGCATGAGAGGAATGGAGTTAAGGTTCATTGAGGGATCGCGGCTCGACCTTCCTCCACGGGTCATTATTTGATGGGGCCGGCGCGGGCGCGGGCGAAAGCCTTTGCCAAAGCGCCGCCGGGGCTGGCAAGGTCCGCGGGCAACAACGCATGGAAACCCCGGCCTCGAACGGATTTTTCGCCTGGTGGCAGCGCACGCCGCTCTACCAACGCATCCTCGGCGGCCTGTTACTGGGCGTCGTCGCCGGGCTCGGGCTCGGCCTGCTCAAAGGCACGCCGGAAGCTCCGAACGCCACCGTCGTCGAGCTGCTGGGCGGCCTGGGAATTTTCAGCAAGCTCGTGCTGCGCCTGCTGGGCGCGCTGGCGCCGGCGCTCATTCTCCTCGCGATCATCCAGGCGCTGATCAAGGCGGCGTTCGAGCCCGGCACCGCGCCGCGATTGATGCGTCTGCTTGTGCTCAATACGCTCGTGGCAATCTGCGTCGGCCTCTTCGTCGCAAATGTCGTCCAGCCCGGGCGCTGGTCACCGCACGAGAAGGGACCGGTGGGCGAGGAGCCGGCGGTGAAAGTCGATATCCTCACCCAACTCGTGGACAACGTGCCGAAGAGCCTGCTTGGCCCGCTGGGAGACGAAGGCAAGGTGATCGGCGTGATCTTCATTGCCGTCGCGTTCGGCCTCGCGCTGCGGCGCAGTCCGCAGAAAGGCCGCGTCGCCCCGTGGGTCGATCTCGGGCTGGAAACGCTGATCATCATTCTGCACTGGATCATTGCGGTCGTGCCGCTGGCGGTCTTCGGGTTGGTCGCAAGCATTGTCGGCACCAAGGGCTTTGGCGCCTTTCACGCGCTGGGCATTTTCGTGCTGGCGGTGATTCTCGCGCTGCTGCTCCAGGCAACGTATTACCTCGTGCGCGTGCGGCTGTGTTCGTGGGTGCGTCCGCGTGATCTGCTGCGCGGCGGGCGCGATGCGCTCGTCATGGCCTTCTCGACCGGCAGCTCCACGGCGACGATGCCGGTGACGTTCGAGTGCCTGCGGGATCGCGTGGGCTTGCGGGAAAAATCCGCCAGTCTCGGCGCGCTGCTTGGCTCGAATTTCAACAACGACGGCACCGCGCTCTACGAAGCGATGGCCGCGCTCTTCATCTCGCAATTCCTTGGGCTCGACCTCTCGCTGGGGCAGCAATTTCTCGTCGTGCTCACGTCGGTCGTCGCCTCCGTGGGCGCGGCGGGCATTCCCGAGGCCGGCCTCGTGACGATGACGCTCGTCTTTCACGCCGTCGGGCTCGACCCCGTCTATATCGCGCTGCTGCTGCCGGTGGATTGGTTCCTGGACCGTTGCCGCACGGCGATCAACGTGATGGGCGACATGAACGTGAGCTGCCTGCTGGACGGGCACACGCCCAAGGCCGCCGGCGAATTGTGAAGCCTCGCGGAGTCAGGAACGGCGGGATTCAGCGCCGCCAGTAGCGGCCCCCGTAGTAGCCGCCCCGGTAGTAACCTCCGCGGTAATAGCCGCCGTAGTAGCCTCCATTCCAGCCCGGCCGGTAGCAGTAGCTCCCGCCGTAATAGGGACGGCCATAGTAGGCCCCGCCATAATAGCGATAGCCACCGCCGTAGGCATATACCGGCCCGCTGACCACCGGCCCGCCGACGACGACGGGCAGCGGCGGCGGGAGGAAGGCGACGGTGCCATCGGGGTAAGTCACGCAGCCGGTTGCGAGGGAAGCGAGGCCCGCCAACACGGCGAAGCGGGCGAGATGGCTGGAGAGCGTGCGCATGGGAGTCTTTCCGGGAATCGATCCGCCGGCGCGTTTCGCCGGGTCTCGAGGTGAGCCCGGCGACCGGACGTCGGACCGCGCCGCGCCGGATCAGTTGTTATTGTTGTTGTCCTTCTTTTTCTTTTGACCGCCGCTCTGGCCCTGATTGCCGCCATTGCCTTGGGGCTTGTGAGCGCCGCCGTTCCCTTGAGGTTGATGATTGCCACCATTGCCCTGGGGCCGGGGCGCGGGAGCGTGCTGCTGCGGGTGCGACTGTTGTTGCGGGCGTTGCTGCTGCTGCGGGCGCGGCTGCTGCTGCGGATGATTCACGGATTGCGATGGCCGGTGCGCCTGGGGTGCCGGCGCCTCGGTCTGTTTCCTGTGCTGCGGAGCCGCGGACGGCTGTGATTGTTTTGGACGATTGGTCGATTGCTGGCCGGGGGCCTGCGACGGGTGGTGCTTGGGTTCCGCGTTCGGATTTGCCTGATGTTTCGGAGCCGAGGGCGCCTGGGCGGACGGTTTGTTCGCGCCGCCGTTGTTCCCGCCGTTGCCTTTTCCGTTCTGGTTCTTCTTATGGTTGGCAGGGGCCGTCATTTCTCCGGGGACCGCGGGTGCGGCGCTGGGAGTTCTCATCTCCGGCTTTTTCCCATTGCCCTTGTTGCCATTGCCATTGCCTTTGTTCGGGTTTGGCTGATTTCCCGCGTTGGCATTGGGATGCTTATTGGGGTTGTTCTTTCCGCCGTTCTTGCCGTTGTTTTGACCGGTGACGTTGGGAGCCTGGCCGTTGACGTTCGGGGCCTGGCCGGGATGCTTCTTGTTCCCGCCTTTGTTGTTTCCCGCCGGGGCGTTCGGGGCTGCGGCCGTGGCTGCGGTATTGGCTTTATTCGCTTTGTTGGCCGCGTTGTTTTTTTGATTCGGGTGGTTTCCGCCGTTCTTGCTCGCGGCGAGGCGCGTGGGCTGCGGCAGGGCATTCAACCGGCGCGGTGCGGCGCCCTTCTTGTTATTGGCGGAGACGCCCTGCTGGCGCGCGGCATGGACCTCGGCATTGGCGGCCTGCACGCGTTTGTTGTAGCTGGCGCGATGCTGATTCAGCTGCCGGCGGCTCTGCGCGCTTGCCTGCCAGGGGCGGGCGGAGTTGTTCGTGATGTTGTTCACGTTCACGATGTTCGTGTTGTTACTCACGTAGGTATTGCCGCCGCCATTGTCCCAGCCGCCGCCATTCCAATCGCCGCGATCCCAGCCGTTGCGGTATTCGCCGTAATAGACGCCGCGACGGCCCCAGTCGCAGTCGTAATTCAGCCAGGAACCGATGGCGAAGCCGGCGCTGAAGCCGATCACCGGGCCTACCCAGTCGGGCTCGCGTTCCACGTAAACGACCTGCGGATCATACTCCGGCACGTAGATCACGTCGGGCTCGGCCGGCACGATGCTGATGTAAGTCTTCTTCTCGACGACTTCCTTCACGACCTTCTGCTGCGGCGTGTCGGTGAGATTGCCCGCCGCCTGGGCCTGGCCGCGGAGCCGCTGAATCGAGGTCATGACGTCCGCCGGCTGCGCGACGAAGGCGTTGCCGACGCTGGTCGTCCATTCAAGATTCTCGTCCATCCATTTGACGACGTCGGGATAGCGCGCGAGCGACTTGACGCTCGGATCCCACGATTGGTCATCGACGTTATTCGGATCGCCGCCATTGGCGAGGTAGCGTGCGGCGAGGGTGACGTCCGAAGGCACGGTCGAGGCCGGTAGAATCAATGCGATCAAGGCATCGGGATACAGCGCGATCGGGCCGAGCAAATCGTCGAGCGCCTCGGGGGAGAGGAGGTCCGTGTTGCCTTGGTCGGCGGCGGCCTCCGGAGCGGGCGCTGCGGTCTGGGCTCGCAGCATCGGAGACAACCCGACAAAGAGGGCGACGGCGAGGGAGACGCCGCGCACGGGGTTGAGTTTCAACAATGAGGAGTGAACGGGCGTGTGCATGGTATAGGGGTTCGGTGAAAGAGAGCTTGGTGGAGGTATCGTTTGATCAAATAACGCAGCGCCCCCGTAAAAATTCACTTTTCCTCGCAGGAACCGCGACGTTTTCGTTGCCCTTCATTCTTTCCCCTCGAAAAAACGCCCCGGCAGCCTTACTCGTAATCAAGCCTCCAAACTTGTGAATCCGCGCCTTATCGCCGTCACCTTTCTCCTCGCAACTCCGCTCTTCACGCAGGCCCGGCCGCTGCCGTCGAGCTACAGCCTCGCGGACGCGGGGTTCATGATTCCCATCAAGAATCAAGGCGTGCTCGGCACCTGCTGGACGTTCTCGAGCAGCACGGTTTTCGAGACCAGTCTCGTGCGCCAGGGTTTGCTGCCGGTGAGCGAGGCGAGCAACCTGACCTCGGAATGGGACATGGCGATCCACGACGGCGCCTTCACGGATTTGATCGCGCCTTACAATGGCTGGGGCGGTTTTCCCTACCAGGCCATCGGCTATTACACGCGCGGCTTCGGCCGCTGGAAGTTGCAGGGCCGGAATTTTCTGGTTGGCGGTGGCCCCGTGCTGCGCACCGGCGATCCTCTGAACGCCTATCCGCTCGCGGCGGCGAACAATAATCTCGACCTCTCCCCCTACGTGCCGCCGGCCAACCAGCCGCTGCTGTCCGGTTACCGGCTGACGCAGGCGCTGGAATTCGTCGAGACCGACGGCGGAGCGGCCAAGGGCAAGGCGCCGACCCGTGCCTTCCGCGACATCGTCAAACACGCGATCCTGCGCTACGGCGCGCTCGATACGAACATGAACGCGGCCTTCATCTACGGACCGCCCTACAACACCTTCAACTTCAAATACGATACCTACGCCTACACCGGCCGCTCGCTCGCGATCGACCACGACGTGACCATCATCGGATGGAACGACGACGTGCCGGTCTATGACGCGAGCGGCACGCTCCTCGGTGTCGGCGCGTGGCTCATCCAGAACAGCTGGGGCACGAGTTTCGCGAAATCCAAGGAGGCCGTGTCGAAGCCCGACGGCTGCTTCTGGCTCGGCTACGTGGACACCGTTGCCACGAAATACTGCTGCGCGATGGTCCCGGAGCGCCGGCAGGGCCTCTCCAACGTCGTCCTCCAAAATCAGTTCTTCTTTTATGCCGGCGATCTTTCCGGCGGCTTTCCCGCGGGCACGCCCACGCTCGCGGCGACGAAGCTCGTTCCGCAGACGGATACGAAACTTCTGCGCGTCGGCCTCTGGACGGTCGCGGACCGTTGTGCGGTTGACATTCGCGTTTACGGCGCGTGGGGCGCACGCGGACCGCTCGGCCTGCCGCTCGCCGAGCTGCCCGACGTGCTCATCCCGACGCGCGGCTACTCCGAGGTCCCGCTGCTCGCGCCGCTGCGGCTGACCACCGGGCAGCCGATCTACGTCGTCGTGGATTTCGGCGCGAACCTCGATTATCCCGCCGCCCTCGACAACAAATCGCTCGCGGTGAAAGACATTCTCGATTTCTCCAATCTCTCCTGGGTCTCGAAGGACGGCCGCCACTGGCAGGATCTCTTCGCCGATGCCGATCAGAAGGAGAAAGGCATCTGGATTGTGAAGGGAATTCTCGGCCGTGAGAGTGCCCGCCCGAATGGCGCGACCCTTTCCGTCACGAGCGTGCGCGCGCCGCTGGTGACCTCCGAATCCTCGCTCAAACTCCGCGGCGTGAACTCCTACAATACCGAGCGGGTGCTCTGGCGGCTCGGCAAAGGCAAGGTGCGCACCGCGAAGGGCGGGACGCTCGCCTGGCAGCTCACCGTGCGCGGTCTCAAGCCCGGGAAAAATGTCGTTTCGATCTGGCCGACGACCGCGACGGGCGTGGCGACCTCTCCCGTGAAGGTGACGATCGTGCGGCGTTAAATTCTCGCGTCAGCGGCCTCCGCCGACGGTTTCGCGCCCGGCCGGCGATGGCGGAGAAACTTGAGCACGCCAATGACGAGGAGCACGCCGACCATCGCGCCGAGCGTATCAGCCGTCCAATCCCCCACGTCGCCGCCGCTGCGCCCAGGCGTGGAAAGCTGGTGATATTCATCGAGCGCGCCGAACGCGGAAATCGAGACGATCGTGAGCGCGAAGATGACGCGTTTCCGCCACGCGAACGAAACCAGCATCGAACCCGCGGCAAAGAACGCGCCCGTGGTGTAGAGCGCGGCGTGAACGATTTTGTCGAGATTCGGAATGTCCTCTTTTGGAAAGAAACTCGCCGGCTTCGACGAGAGCCACGTCACCCCGGCCATCCACGCCAGCACGGCGATCCAAAGAAAAACGACGAGCGCGCGGGATTTTGGCAGGGCCTCCGTCGCCGGCCCGGGCGCGGCGGGAGAGTTCAAGCCGGAGGACATGCGGTTTGAGACACTGCGGGCGGCGGGACGTTCATTCGAGAAGCGGGATGGCCGGGGAGGTCAGCGACGTATAGAGCGTCTTTTCCCGTCCGCAAACGCAAACCTGCGAAATTCCGGCCCGCCCGCGCTTTTTTCGCCTCGCGCTTTATAGGCGACGGACGCGGATACACCTTCGGCTTCGTCGGATTCACGAGCGGGCCATGGCACGCGCGGCGGGATTTGGAATCGACGCTTCCGAGGGCATTGTGCGATACGGAATCCAAATGCTCCGTGCCCTTCATTTTCTGGTTCCGATTCTTTGGGTGATGCTCGCCGGTCCACTCCACGCGCAGACCAGTTGGACGGCGAATCCCCTCGCCGACACGTTCGTCACGACCGGTCCAACCAATAATCTCGTCAACAACAACTACGGCACGCTCGGTGCGCTCGAGATTTCCGGTAGCGGCGCGACGCGATCCGGCACCTTCAAGGGCATCTTCGACTCGGTCTTGAAGTTTGATCTCGCGAGCGCAAAAACCAGCTTCGATGCCGCCTATGGTGCGGGACTGTGGGCGGTGCAGAGCGTCACGTTGCGCTTGAGCACCTCGACGGCGACGGGCAATGCGATGTTTAACTCCAACAGCACCGGCCAGTTCTCCATTGTCTGGATGGCGAACGACGCCTGGGCGGAGGGCACGGGCGCCGTCCCGGCCGACGGACTCACCTACGCCACGTTGCCGAACTTCCTCGGCGCCGGCGATCAGGCGGCGGGAACGTTCACGTTCGACAACTCGGCGAACCTCGTGGATGGCACCACCTGGACTTACGACCTTGCCGTGGGCTCGGGGCTTTCCGCCGACGCGCTCATGGGCGGGCTGGCCAGCTTCGAACTCCTCGCGGCGACTTCGGGGGTGAGTTATCTCATGAATTCCTCCAACTTCGGCACGGTCAACCGCCGCCCGCTCCTGACGATCACGGCCGTCGCTGTGCCGGAGCCCGCTGGCGCCGGCTTGCTCATCGGCGGCGGGCTGCTCCTCGCCGTCGCGCGACGCGTCACGAAATCGCGGCGTTCGCGTTGACTTCCTGCCGGCGGGCATTGGATCGTAGCGCCCGATGACTGATCCGGACCACTCCCTCACCGTCGTGGTGACGCGTGTCATCAAGCCCGGCTGCGAGGCGGCCTTCGAGGCGGCGATGAAGGAGTTTATCGCCATTGCGTGGACGTTTCCCGGCCACTTGGGCATGCAAATGCTGCGTCCCGCCGGGAGCGATACGCGCGGCGAATACACGGTCATCGCACGGTTCGATTCGCTGGAATCGCGCCGCGTGTTCACGTCCTCGGAAATTTATCGGGAATGGATGCAGCGGCTCGGCGCGCAATCCGTCGGCGCGCCCATCGTGCGGGAATTGAACGGAATCGAAGGTTGGTTTGCGCTCGCGGGCCAGCCGGGCAGCCCGCCGAAATGGAAGATGGCCATCGTCGTGTGGGTGGGGGTTTACGTTTTATCGCAGACGAGTTACGCGCTGCTCGCGCCGGTGATGGGAACGTGGCCGCGGCCGCTGCAATCCCTTCCCGTGACGACGATCGTGGTGGGGCTGCTCACCTGGGTCGTGCTGCCCCCGGTCACGCGGGCATTGAAGGGCTGGTTTTTTCCGAAAAATGACCGCTGAGGCCGATCCCTACGCGGCGCTCGGCCTCGACCGGCGCTGCACGACGGCGCAAATCCGCGCTGCCTACCGCCTGCTCGCCCGACGGCATCACCCCGACGTCAACGAGGACTCGCCCGCGGCCACGGCGCGCCTGCAAGCCTTGAACGCAGCCTACGAAATCCTCGGTGATCCCGAGCGACGGCGCGAGCATGACCTCGCTCGCGAGCGGTCCGCGGCGCCGCGCACCCCGGGAAAGGTGGAGCGCAATATCGCGCAGGACGTGAACCTGTCCATGGAGGATTTTCTACGCGGCGTGGAGCTCCAGATCACGGTGAATGATGCTGCGAATCCGCACGGCCCGGAAACTTATGCGCTCTCCGTGCCGGAGGGGACCGCGCCGGGCACGCGCTTCCGCCTGCCGCGCGGCGAGCCCTTCGCGGGTGGCTTTGTCGTGGTGCGGGTGAAGGCTCGGGCGGGCCATCGTTTCAAGGTGCGCGGCTCCGATTTGCGGGCGGATCTCCGCATCAGCGCCCAACGCGCCGCGCAGGGAGGCACCGAGCGCCTGCCGGGCGCGACGGGCAGCCTGGTGCGCGTCGAGATTCCGCCGGGCGTGGGACGCGGCGCGATTGTGAAGGTCGCGGGCGAGGGATTGCCGAAGCCGCGCGGTGGACGCGGCGACCTGCTCGTGCGCATTCAGTATCGCCCTGAGGTGCAGGTGACGCGGGGCTTCGGAGCCGCGCGGAAGAGCGGCCTGCGACGGCTGAATTAACCGCCATTTTGGGACGTGAGCAGGGTTGCGGAGGGACCGGCCGGGTGTTACGTTCCCGCCCCGGTGGAACAAAATCTGCTCCCAAAGGAGCGGACTCTCGTCTGCCTCAACCGAACGCAATTTACTTACCACAGGATGTCGATGAACCAAGCCTTTCCGACCGGAACCCGCTCACTCTATTCGCCGGAGCATGAACATGATGCCTGCGGCGTCGGCTTCGTGGCGCAGGTCAGCGGGAAACGTTCGAATCGCATCCTGAAAATCGGTCTGCGTTCCCTGTGCGCGCTCATGCATCGCGGCGCGCTCGACGCCGACGCGAAGACCGGCGACGGCGCCGGCGTGATGACGCAGATTCCCTACAAGATTTTTGCGCCGGAAGTCGCCCGGCTCGGCCACCAGCTTTTCCAGGAAAGCGATCTCGCGGTCGGCGTGATGTTCCTGCCGTTCGATCACGCCTACGCCCAGGCGCGGGCGAAGGCGATCACCGCCGAAGTGCTCGAGAAGCGGGGGCTGTTCCTCTTTGGCTGGCGCGAGGTGCCGATCAATCTGCGCGTGCTGGGCGAGAAGGCCCAGACGACGCTGCCGCGCATCGAACAGGTGCTCATCGGCAAGCCCTGGGGCATGGCCGACGACGATTACGAGCGCCGACTCTTCCTCGCGCGCAACGAAATCGAGGACGTGGCCGCCGCCGACGGCATCAAGAATTTCTACATTCCGTCGTTCTCGCATCGGACGATCGTTTACAAGGGCCTGCTCGTCTCGGCTTCGCTCGAGAAGTTCTATCCCGATCTCACGAATCCGAATTACGAGACCTCGCTCTGCGTTTATCACCAGCGCTACAGCACGAATACGTTCCCGACCTGGCCGCTCGCGCAGCCGTGCCGGATGATGGCGCACAACGGCGAGATCAACACCGTGCGGGGCAACCGCAACTGGACGAAGGCCCGCGAGGCCGAGCTCCAGGCGGATTTCTGGGGTGCGGACGTCGATCTGCTCAAGCCCATCGTCCAGGCCGGCGGCTCCGATTCCGCCAGCCTCGACAACGTGCTCGAGGTGCTGACCATGTCCGGCCGCAGTCCGCTCCATGCGATGACGATGCTCGTGCCGCCGGCCTGGCGCTCGGACAAGCGGATGTCGCCCGAGATGCAGGCGTTCTTCGAATACCACCGCTGCCTGTGCGAGCCGTGGGACGGCCCGGCCGCGCTCGTTTTTACCGACGGTCTCACGATCGGCTCGTGCCTGGATCGCAATGGCCTGCGGCCCGCGCGTTACAAACTCACGAACGACGGCATTTTCGTGCTCGGCTCCGAGGTCGGCCTGTCCGGCCTGCCGCCCGCGAGCGTCGTCGAAAAGGGACGTCTCGCTCCCGGCGAGATGATCGCCATCGACACCGTCGCCGGGAAGCTGATGCGCGACCGCGAGATCAAGCAGGCGCTCGCCGAGCGCAAGCCCTATGGCGACTGGATCGCGAAATATCTCCTGAAATTCCCCGCCGCGAAGCCCGAGGAAATCCTGCCGCCCGCCGCGGAGATCGATCTCTTTGCGCTTACGCAGCGGCAGATCGCGTTCGGCTACTCGAGCGAAGAGGTGGACATGATCCTCAAGCCAATGCTGAAGACCGGCGCCGAGGCCGTCGGCTCGATGGGCGACGACACGCCGCTCGCCGTGCTCTCGCTCAAGCCGCGCCTGCTCTACACCTACTTCAAGCAGCTCTTCGCCCAGGTGACGAATCCGCCGATCGACCCGATCCGCGAGAAGCTTGTCATGTCGCTGCACACCGTTCTCGGCTGGCGGCGCAATCTCCTCAGTGAGACGCCGGAGCATGCCGAGCAGGTCATCCTCGACTCGCCGATCCTGCTCGATAGCGAGCTCGTCCGGCTCCAGCAATTGCCCGCGCCGCACCAGGCCGGCACGGTTTCCACGCTCTGGTCCGCCAGCGAAGGCGCGGCCGGCCTGGAAAAAGCCATTGCTCGCATCAAGGCCGACGCGGAAGCCGTCGTCGATGCCGGCGCGCGCATCCTCATCCTCTCGGATCGCGGCGTTGATGCCGCGCATGTCCCCGTGCCCGCGCTTCTCGCGATGGGCGCCGTGCATCACCACCTCACGAACGTCGGCAAGCGCATGCGCGCGAGCGTCGTCGTCGAGACGGGCGAGGCCCGCGACGTGCATCAAATCGCCTGCCTCGTCGGCTACGGCGCGAGTTGCGTGAATCCCTACCTCGCCTTCGAGACGATCCAGGAAATTCTCGAGGACAACCTCTCCGCCGCGAAGACCGCCCTCGCGACCGCGCAGGCCGCAACGCCCGTCAACGAAGAGAAACTCGCGAAAGCCGAGGCCGCGCTGGCCGAGGCCGAGGCGGCGACGTTCGTCGAGGCGTGCGGGAATTACCGCGCGGCGCTCGAGAGCGGCCTGCTCAAGATTATGTCGAAGATGGGCATTTCCGTGGTGAGCAGCTACCGCGGCGCGCAGATTTTCGAGGCGCTCGGCGTGAACAGCAAGGTCGTCGCGGAATGCTTCGCCGGCACCAGCTCGCAGATCGAAGGCGTCGGCTACGAGGAAATCGCCTCCGAAAGCCTCGCCCGCCACACGATGGCCTATGGCGGTGAGGTGCCGGTCGAGGCCGGCAAGCTCGAGGATCCCGGCTACTACCGCTACCGCCGGGGAGGGGAGATTCACGCCGTCACGCCCCCCGTGATGCAGAACTTCCACACCTACGTCGGCATCAAGGGCCTCGATAAGGCCGGCAAACTCGACGACTACCAGAAATACGTCGAGGCCGTGAAGGCCACGCGCCCCACGGCGTTGCGCAACCTGCTGGAGCTCGTTCCGTTGCCGGGCGGCCCCGTGCCGCTCGAGGAGGTCGAGCCCATCGAGGACATCCGCCGCCGCTTTACCACGGCTGGCATGTCGCTCGGCGCGCTCAGCCCGGAAGCCCACGAAACCCTCGCCATCGCCATGAACCGCATCGGCGGCAAGTCGAACAGCGGCGAGGGCGGCGAGGATCCCGTCCGTTTCAAGCGCCGCGAGGACGGCGACTGGGCGAATAGCGCGATCAAACAGATCGCCTCGGGCCGTTTCGGCGTCTCCGCGGCCTATCTCGCGAGCGCCAAGGAAATCGAAATCAAGATGGCCCAGGGCGCGAAGCCCGGCGAGGGCGGTCAGCTGCCCGGTCACAAGGTCAACGCCTACATCGCGCGGCTCCGCCATTCGGTGGCCGGCGTCACGCTCATTTCGCCGCCGCCGCACCACGATATTTACTCCATCGAGGATCTCGCGCAGCTCATCTACGACCTCAAGCAGGTCAACCCGCGGGCCCGCGTCTGTGTGAAGCTCGTCTCCGAGGCCGGCGTTGGCACGATCGCCGCGGGCGTCGCGAAGGCGCATGCCGACATCATTCTCGTGAGCGGTCACGACGGCGGCACCGGCGCCTCCCCGCTCAGCTCGATCAAGAACGCCGGCGGTCCCTGGGAGCTCGGCGTCGCCGAGACGCAACAGGTGCTCATGCTCAACGGGCTGCGCAGTCGCGTCACCCTCCGCACCGACGGCGGCATGAAGACCGGCGAGGACATCGCCATCGCCACCCTGCTCGGGGCCGAGGAATACAACTTCGGCACCGCCGCGATGATCGCCATGGGCTGCGTCTATGTGCGCCAGTGCCACCTGAACACCTGCCCGGTCGGCGTCGCCACCCTCGACGACCGCCTCCGCGCCAAGTTCAAGGGCAAGCCCGAGCACGTCGTGAATTTCTTCAACGGCGTCGCCGGCGAATTGCGCGAGATCATGGCCCGGCTCGGCTTCCGCACGATCGACGAAATGATCGGGCACGTCGAATGCCTGCGCCAGAAAGCCATTCCCGACCATCCGAAGGCGAACACCGTCGATCTCTCCCGTCTGCTCGTGGACGTCTGCAGCGAGGATCCCACCGCCGCCCGGCACGCGATGCGTGAACGGAACGACGGTCCCGAGGATCAGACCCTTGACGAAATCATCCTGCAGGATGCGAAAGATGCCATCAACGACGTCAAGCCCATCAGCCTCGACTACAAGATCCGCAATACGAACCGCTCCGTGGGCACCCAGGTGTCCGGCGAGATCGGCTACCAGTATGGCGGCGAGGGCCTGCCCGACGGCACCGTCGAACTGAAGTTCGAAGGCTCGGCGGGTCAGAGCTTCGGCGCGTTCCTGTCGCCCGGCGTGCGTCTCATCCTCACCGGCGAGGCGAACGATTACGTCGGCAAAGTCATGAGCGGCGGCGAAATCATCATTCGCCCGCGGCCGGGATCGAGCTACAAGGCGCACGAGAACAGCATCCTCGGCAACACCGTGATGTATGGCTCCACCGGCGGCGTGCTTTTTGCCAACGGCAAGGCCGGCGAACGCTTCTGTGTCCGCAACTCGGGCGGCACCGCCGTCGTCGAGGGCGTGGGCGACCACGGCTGCGAATACATGACGAACGGCACCATCGTCATCCTCGGTGAAACGGGCAAAAACTTCGGCGCCGGCATGACCGGTGGCGTGGCCTACGTGCTCGATCTCGTCGGCGATTTCCCGGACAAGCTGAACACCCAGCTCGTCGCCGCCGACCGGCTGAGCCTCGACGAGGACGTCGTCGCCCTGCAGGCGCTCATCTTCAAGCACCTCGAAGTGACCGAGAGCGAGCAGGCGAAGGAAGTCCTCGCGGATTGGGAAACGTTCCGGCCGAAATTCTGGAAGGTTTCGCCCAAAGTGCCGGCCGCTCCGCCCGTTCCCAAGGACGAAAAGGGCACCGGTCCCGAAAGTGAATCCAAGCAGACGATCACGGAAAACGTGACCGCCTCGCGCTGACGCTTCGGACCACTTTTCTTCCAAAGCCGGACCGCGCTGACCCGCGGTCCGGCCGGAGGGTGCCGGGCGGCGGATGGACAGCTTCCCGGGGCTCTTCTAGGCTCGCGGCGATGAAGTCCCCCTTTCTCCCCCCGCTGGCTTTTCTCCTGATCGCTGCGACCCTCGCCGACGCGGCTCCCTGGCCGATGCCCTCGCCTCTGCCGGGCAACTCGGCGACGCAGCCGGCTCCCCGACTCGAATGGGTGCAGCGAGTGCAGGAAAATCTCGACCGCGCCCGGAAGGCCGGGGCCGTCGATTGGGTGCTCGATGGCGACTCGATCACCGATTTTTGGCAGGACCCCAAACGCGGGGCGGGCGTGTTTGCAGAGCACTTCGGAAAGCTTCGCACGATCGACTTCGCGATTTCCAGCGACCGCACCCAGCACGTGCTCTGGCGGCTGGCGCAAGGGCAGGTGGACGGCCTTCATCCCCGGCTGATCACGCTCATGATCGGCACCAACAATCTGCACGACAATTCCGACGCGGAGATCGCCGACGGAGTCGCGGCCATCGTCGCGGACTATCGGAAACGCTGTCCCGACGCGGTGATTCTCCTCCAGGCCATCCTTCCGCGTGGCGAACTGCCGACGGATCCAGCCCGCGCCAGGATCAAGGCCATCAATGCGATCCTCGCCAAACTCGCCGACGGCAAAAACGTCATTTATCTCGATTTTGGCGACAAGTTCCTTGCGCCCGACGGCAAGCTCCCGCGCGAAATCATGCCCGATTTCCTTCACCCCTCGGCGAAGGGCTACGAAATCTGGGCTGCGGCGATCCAGCCCATCGTCGAGAAATACGTGCCCGTCCCTTGAGGGCTTTTCGCCGATCTATTGCGACGAACGGCGCGTGCGCTCGGCGAGCACGACGGCGGCGGCGAGCAGCAGCCCGGGCAGCGCAATTGGGAGTCCGCCCGGCAGCACACGGTGCAGGCCGCCGAGCACCGCGCCGGTGAAGTAAGCCGCCCACGTCAGGAGCGGCAGCCAGGGATTGGGCGGTGGCGCGAGCAAAGTCCCCGCGTGGCGGCGGACGGTCGTGACCAGCCGCGAGATTCCCGTCATGAGCGTGCCGGTGACGAAGACGGTCGCCACGCCCGGCACGCCGACCTGCTGCACGGCCGCGCTTTGCAGGCCCATGGCCATTGCGGTCGCGCCCAGCAGCCACGGCAGGAAATGCCCGCCGGAGAGCGCGAGCGCGCCCGCGCTGCCGAGCACCAGGACCGTGGCCAGCGCCAGCGCCCCGATCACGCGCCCACTCCACCCCGGTTTCTCCGCCGCGACGAGACGCCAGCCGGCCGCCGCGCCGAGGCAAAAGCAGCCCAGCGCGAGAGCGGAAAGTCCGCCGCCGCCCTGCGGCAGCGCCAGCGCGAGGACGACGGAGTTGCCCGTCATATTCGCCGGAAACACCCCGGCGCCGAGGAACGCCACCGCATCGACGCAACCCGCCGCGACGCTGAGCAGCAGCAGGCAGACATGAAAGGCCGGCATGCGGCAATTCCTACACCCGCCATGGGCCCGCGTCGACGCTCAGTTCGTTTCCGCCATGTGGAAGAGATTCCAGCCATGGCCATCGGGATCGAGGAAGCTGTGCGCATACATGAAGCCGTGATCCTCCGCCTCCTCGAAGACGGTGCCCCCGGCGGCCAGGGCTTTCCGGATCAGCTCATCCACTTCGGCCCGGCTTTCGCAGGTGAGGCAGCTCAGGACCTCGAGAGACTTGGACGTGTCGCAGATCGCTTTCGGTGAAAACGTGGCGAACGTGGCCTCCGCCGAAAACATCGCGCGAATGGTGTCGCTGATGACGATGCACACGTGCGTCTCGCCGCTCATCGGCTCGTTCACGGTGAACCCCAACGCGGTGTAAAACGCCCGCGTCCGCGGCACGTCCTTGGTGGCAAAATGACTGATGATGGTGCGATTCATGGTTTTGGGTTGGTTCAAAGGAGCGACGAACGAGCGAGGGACTTCAGGACAACTGTGGCCCCTTGATTCGGTTTGGGGGCGCAACCTCGTTCTCAAGACTGCGGATCAAACCCAAAGACGCGCAGTTCCTGATCGCAACGGCAGGCCTTCGCGAGACGGGCGGCCCAGGCCACGGCTTCCTCCCGAGAGGGAAGTTCCAACACCGTGAAACCGCCGTTAAGCGGTGGCGCCCACGGATAGCCTCCTTCGACGACGGTGCCATTGGCCGAGACGAGTGCCGGCGTCACCGTTTCGTCGATGCCGCCGGCAAAAACATGAGCGCCGGCGGCCTTCGCCTCATCGATCACCGCGTGAGAATCGCGGACCGCCGCCTCCTCCTCGTCGCTCGTCACAGCAAATTCCCCTTCGACGACGACAGCCCGCTGGCGGTATCGGGAACGCCCGAGACCCGCGAATACCGCGCCGTCGGCGTGGTAGACGACGAAGAAATCGGCCAGCCGAGCGACATCGTGAGCGTGGTTTACGGCGGGTAAGGCTGGGCGCGATTGGCTTACCAAGTGAGTTCCGAAAGGTCGTCGATTGCCAAGAATGTGATCGTGATCCGCGAAAGAGCTGCATAACGTATGGCGAGTGTCCCCGCCGAGCCGTCCTCGGCTCGACGATTTGCAATGGACGCGGTAAGTTAACGCCGTGAATAGGGTTGCCATCCAGCCGAAGATGATTGCGTGGGCGCGTGCGCGCTCAGGCCTGGATGTTGTCGCACTCACAAAACAGTTTCCCGCTTACGAGCAATGGGAAAGTGGTGAAAAGCAACCGACTTTCCATCAGCTTGAGAATCTCGCGAGAAAGACGCTAACCCCCTTTGGCTTTTTTTTCCTAAACGAGCCACCGGAGGAAAAGCTGCCCGTGCCGGATTTTCGCACGCTTGGAAGCCGGCCCGTACGGCGTCCAAGCCCTAATCTGCTGGAAACGATTTATAGTATGCAGCGGCGGCAGGAGTGGATGCGCGAATATCTTACCGGTCTCGGCGCGGAGCCGCTGGAATTCATCAATTCCGCGACAGACCGCACCGACGCCATTACCGTCGCGCGGTCTATCCGCGAGACACTTGGTCTCGCCGATGGCTGGGCGAGGGAGCACGCGACATGGGAAACCGCGCTCGTTGGGCTGCGCCGGGTGATCGAGAGCGCGGGGGTGCTCGTAATGGTGAATGGCGTGGTAGGCAATAATACCCGACGCAAGCTGGATCCCGACGAGTTCCGTGGCTTCGTGTTATGCGACCGCCTTGCCCCCCTCATCTTTGTCAACGGAGCGGATTTCAAATCAGCGCAGATGTTTACCCTTGCCCACGAGCTGGCGCACCTTTGGCTCGGAAAGGATGGCATTTTCGATTTGCCAGAGTTGCAGCCTGGGCAAAGCGAGACGGAACGCCACTGCAATGCCATTGCCGCAGAGGTACTCGTGCCGGAGGAAGAGCTGCGGCGACTTTGGCCTGCGGCTAGTCGTGCGGTGAGTCCGGTGAAAACGGTGGCGAGGAACTTCAAGGTGAGCCCATTGGTCGCGAGCCGACGAATGCTGGATGCGGGTATGATGTCCCGTGATACGTATTTCCAATTCCTTAAAAACCTTTCGGAGGATGAGGCTCGCAAGGCTGCGATGTTGAAGGCGCGCGGTAGCGGCGGTGATTTTTATCTCACACAGGAAGTTCGTATCGGGCGCCGCTTCGGTCTCGCCGTTGCTCAGGCGGCTCGTGAGGGCACACTGCTCACGCGCGATGCGTATCGTCTCACAGGCTTGGCTGGGCAGACGTTCGAGCGGTTTACAAAGGGATTAAGTGAGGGGATTGGGAAATGAGTTCCGTGTATTTGCTGGACGCGAACGCGTTCATCCAGCCGAAGCAGAAGTTCTATGCTTTCGATATATGTCCCGGATATTGGGCAAATTTAATCTCCCATCAGCAGAGCGGCGACATTCACAGTATCGACCGAGTGTGCGATGAGATCGAGGATGGGGGAGACGATCTCTGGACGTGGGTGAGAGACATGTTTCCGACAACGGGTTTTGCCGGAACTCGAGAGCAGGGCATTGTAGCAAACTATGCCCAATTACAAATGTGGGTCGCATCGAGCACGCATTACAACTTAGGGGCGAAGCAGGAGTTCGCCGAGGAACGAAACGCTGATGGATGGCTCGTAGCGTATGCCATGACGGTTCCCGAGACGGTGATCGTCACGATGGAGGACTTCAACGCTGCAAAGAAGAACAAGGTGCCGATTCCTAATATAGCGACGGCGTTTGGCGTGGACTCGATCACTCCATTCGAGATGCTTCGCCGTCTCGGTGTTAGACTGGAATAAGATAACTCCAGCCTGTGTAGGTCGAGGGCTTAGGCACAGACGCAACCCGTATGGTCGGGATCGCGTGGCAGTAGCGAATCTCCACTCACTACGGGCCCAGCACCTCGGCGACGGTTTTGAAGTGGGTCTTCGCGACGGTGCCGAGGATTTCGGGGCCTTTGGTGGCGATGAGCTGGCGGGCGATCGTCTTCACCTGCGCGCTGGCGCCGCGGGGGATCGTCACGCCGAGTTCGTCGCCGGTCTTTTGGAGCCAGTCGATGAACTTCTCGCGGGCGAGGATGGAGGCGGCCGCGACGGCGTAGTCGGATTCCGCTTTGGTGCGTTGCTCGAGCTTGAGGAGTTTTCCCTTGTCGATAAGGGCGCGCTGGATGAGGCGCTCGTCGGCGAATTTGTCGGAGAGGGCGCGGGGGCAGTCGGGCTGCATTTCGCAGAGGTTCTCGATGGCGCGGGCGTGGCCCCAGGCGAGGAGGCGGTTGAGGTTCCCGAACTTCGCGAAGAGCTGGTTGTATTTTTCGGGGCCGATGAGGATGACGGTTTGTGGCGTGCGGGTGCGGCGAATGATGGCGGCGAGGTCGCGGATGCGTTTGTCCGAGCCGATGTTCTTGCTGTCCTGGATGCCGGCGTCCTTGAGCGTGCGGGCGATGTCGGCATCGACGTAGGCGCCGGCGATGACGAGCGGGCCGAAGAAGTCGCCCTTGCCGGACTCGTCGATGCCGAAGTGCGGCTCGAATTTCTCGGGTTCATAGACTTCGTCGTAGCCGAACTTCGCCTCGCCGAGGACCATCGGTTCGAGCGTGAAGGTGATGAAGTCGGCGAGATCCTTGCCCTGGATGACGACCTTGGGGCCTTTCTCATAGACGGCGACGTTCAGCTTGCCCTTGCGGGCGGTGAAGATCGTGTAGGGCTTCGGCTCGAAGTCGAACTGCTGCTCGGTGAGCGCCGCGCGGAGGAGTTCCACCTGTGCGAGGGTGAGGGGCGTGGTATAGGTCGTGACGTTGGACACGGGAAATCCATTTATCACGCGAAGGCGCGAAGGCACGAAGGGAAATGAACTCGTCGCGTCGTCGCGTCTTCGCGAGAGCCTCATCGATTGGTTTCGCGAGAACGCCCGCGATCTGCCGTGGCGGCGGACGCGCGATCCTTACGCGGTGCTGGTGAGCGAGTTTATGTGCCAGCAGACGACCGTCGTCGCGGTGGTGCCGTATTTCGAACGGTGGATGGCGGCGTTTCCGACCGTGGCGGCGCTGGCGGCGGCTGATGAACAGGCGGTGCTCGGGCTTTGGCAGGGGCTCGGGTATTATTCGCGGGCGCGAAATTTGCATCGTGCCGCACAGGCGGTGATGGAGCGGCATGACGGGGAGATTCCGGGCACGCTGGAGGAATTGCGGGCGCTGCCGGGGATCGGTGATTACACGGCGGGGGCGGTGCTGGCGTTTGCGTTCGACCGGCCGGCGGCGGTGGTGGATGCGAACGTCGCGCGGGTGCTGGCGCGGCTGCATGACCTTCGCGAGCCGGTCGATGGGGCGCGGGGGAAGGCCTTTCTCAACGAAGCCGCCTGGGCGCTGCAGCCCGCGGCCGGCGCGGGGGAGTTCAATTCGGCGCTGATGGAACTCGGCGCGCTGGTTTGCAAGCCCGCGACGCCGCGGTGCCCGGAGTGTCCGATTCGCGGGGCGTGTCGCACGCGGGAGCCGGAGTCGCTGCCGGTAAAGCGGCCGCGCGCGGCGGTGACGATGCTCACGGAGCGGCGGGGGTTCGTGACGGACGGCGGGCGGGTGTTTCTCGCGCAGTCCGCGGAGCGGTGGCGCGGGATGTGGATCCTTCCGCTGGTGGAGGTGGCGGGCGCGCCGGATCACGTGGAGGTTTATCCGATCACGCGCTATCGGGTGCGGATGGAGGTGCTGCGGCTCGGGCCTCAGGCGCTACCGGGGTTGCGGGCGTTTGCGTTCGACGAACTCGCGGCCGCGCCGATTCCCTCGCCGCATCGGCGCGCCATCGAGGCGCTTGCGGCGGCGGGAGCGGCGGGGCATGTTTAGACGATGAGTTTGGAATCCATGCCGGATGCGGGGGGACATTTTGGTCCCTATGGCGGAGTGTTTGTGCCCGAGACGTTGTGGACGGTGCTCAAGGAACTCGAGGACGAATATGCGGCGGCGCGAAAGGATCCGGCGTTCCGCGTCGAGCTGGCGGACTTGCTCGCGAACTACGTCGGTCGCCCGACGCCACTGTATTTTGCGGAGCGGCTCACCGAGCGGCTGGGCGGCGCGAAGATTTACCTCAAGCGCGAGGATTTGCTGCACACGGGCGCGCACAAGATCAACAACGCGATCGGCCAGATACTGCTCGCACGGCGGATGGGCAAGCGACGCATCATTGCCGAGACGGGAGCGGGACAGCATGGCGTGGCGACGGCGACGGTGGCGGCGCGGTTCGGCTGCGAATGCGTAATTTACATGGGCGCGGTCGATATGGAACGGCAGGCGCTGAACGTGGCGCGGATGCGTTTCCTCGGCGCGAAGGTCGTGGCCGTGACGGCGGGGCAGGCGACGTTGAAGGAGGCGGTGAACGAGGCGATGCGGGATTGGGTGACGAATGTGCGCACGACGCATTACATTCTCGGCACGGCCTATGGGGCGCATCCGTATCCGATGATGGTGCGTGATTTTCACCGCGTGATCGGCGACGAGGCGCGCCGGCAAATCCTCCAGCGCGAGGAGCGGCTGGCCGATCTGCTCGTGGCCTGTGTCGGCGGTGGCAGCAACGCGATCGGGCTCTTCTACGCGTTTCTCAACGACGAGAACGTGCGCATGGTCGGCGTGGAGGCGGGCGGTCGCGGCATCGTGCGCGGCGAGCACGCGGCGCGGTTCCAGGGCGGCCGGTTGGGCGTCTTGCAGGGCGCGAAGACGTGGTTGCTGGCGGACGAGGACGGGCAGATCGAGGGCACGCATTCGGTGTCCGCGGGCCTCGATTACGCGGCGGTGGGGCCGGAGCATTGCTGGCTGCGCGACATCGGCCGGGCGGAATACGATTACGCGACGGACGACGAGGCGCTCGCCGCCTTCCAGACGCTGGCGTCGGTGGAGGGGATTATTCCCGCGCTGGAGTCGGCGCACGCGATTGCCCATGTCATCAAGGTCGCGCCGCAAATGGCGCGGGACAAAATCATCATCGCGAACCTCTCGGGCCGCGGCGACAAGGACGTGAACCAGGCCGCGAAGATCCTGCTCGGCGTGGACGCGGAGTAATTACATCCATCCGCTGGAGGGCAACGCTCCGTCGTTGCCCATTTTGAAATGCGTGAGAAGTGGGCAACGACGGAGCGTTGCCCTCCAGGATCACTCGACATAGCCGCGAATGCGGACGTCATCGCCGATGCGCGTGTAGCTGACGTCGCGCAGGTGGAGGGCTTCCTCGTTGCTCCCGACGCCGAGGCCGCCGACGGCGGGCACGGGGCCGCCGAGGAGTTGCGGGGCCAGGTAGATGACGACTTCGTTGACGAGTCGCGCGTCGAAGGCCTCGCCGAGCGTGCGCCCGCCGCCTTCGATCAGCACGCTCGTGACGTCCATGCGGCCGAGGGCGGCGAGGACGTTGGCGAGCGATTCTTTCTGGAAAACGAGCGTGCGGTCGCGGTGACGATCGGTGAAGAGGTGCGCCGTCGCGGGCAGACGGCCCGAGCGGCTGAGGACGACGCGCCATGGCTGACGCGCGCCGGCGATGCCGCGAATGGTGAGTTTCGGATCGTCCGCGCGCACGGTGCCGCCGCCGACAAGGATGGCGTCCACCCCGGCGCGGAGCTGCATCGCGTCGGCGCGGGATTCGGTGTTCGTGAGCCATCGCGCCTCGGGATGGGAGCTGATGCGGCCGTCGAGCGACATGCCGCATTTGGCGATGACGTAGGGGCGGCCGGTGACGATCCAGTGGTTCCACGCGGTGTTCAGGCTCGCGCATTCGGCGGCGAGCACGCCACGCGTGACGGCGATGCCGGAGGCTTTGAGGAAGGCGTCGGCGCGGCCGGCATGGGCGGGGTTGGGATCGGTCGCGCCATAGACAACACGCTTGAAGCCGTGGCGGACGATTGCGTCCGTGCAAGGCGGCGTGCGGCCGATGGTCGAGCAGGGCTCGAGCGTGACGTAGAGCGTGGCGCCGCGGGCGTCGGCGGGGGACGGCAGGGCGCGGATGGCCTCGATCTCGGCGTGGGGTTTGCCGGCGGCGCGGTGATGACCGCGCGCGAGGACGGTGCGGCCTTTGACGATGACGGCGCCGACGGTGGGATTCGGGCTCGTGTGGCCGAGGCCCCGGCGGGCTTCTTCGAGCGCGGCGCGCATATGCCTTTCGTCCGCCGCGGAGTGTGCTACCATTTGGTCAACTTAGCTCGCATATGCGCCTTTCCCTCCAGCAGAAAGAGCAATTCTTCCACGAAATGAGCGAGATCGTGCGCAGCGGCCGATCCCTTCCGGAAGCATTGGAAATGGTCGCTGCCTCCCGCGTTCCCGCGATGCGGGTGGTTGCCTCCGCGATGGTGAAGGCCGGTGGCGACGGCTCCGCCGGCAGTTTCTTCGCGCCGGTCGAATCGGTTTTCAATTCATTGGATCGCGAGATCGTGCAGGGCGGCGAAGCCTCCGGGCGAATCGACGACGCGCTGCGCTATCTCAGCGACTACTACGCCTCGCTGGCGCGGACGCGGCGGCGGATCATTGCCGGGGCGCTTTATCCGTTTTTCATTCTGCATTTCGGCGCGGCGATGCTCGCCATGCCGGCCCTCATGAATGGAGGCGTCGGGGCTTTTGCGATGCAGGCGCTGGAATTCCTGGCGATTTTCTACGTGCTTTTCGCGCTGGCGTGGATGGCATTCCGGGCGGCGGCGCGCGCGGCGGCGGTGAATTCGAAGGCCGACCAGATGCTGCAATCCCTTCCCGCCGTCGGCGGCACCCGGATTGCACTGGTGGGGGCGCGATTCTGCATGCTGATGGGCATCCTCGTGAAAGCGAGTGGCGGCATTCTTTCGGCGATGACGCGATCCGCCAGTGCGAGCGGCAGCGCCCTCTTCCAACGCGGTGCGGAGGAAGCCGTGGTATCAGTGCAAGGTGGCGCGGCTCTGGGGCTGGCGGTTGCGCGCACCCGGGCTTTTCCGGAGTCCATCGACCGGGCGTTTCAAGTCGGCGAGACTTCCGGCCGCCTCGATGAGGAAATGACCCGGCAGGCTCACCGCTTCACCGAGCAACTCAACACCCGCCTCGATGTTCTCGCGGGCGCGGCGGGCAAATTTCTTCTCCTTGCGGTTACACTGACTCTCGCTTGGAAGATCGTGAGTTTTTACGCGGGCTATTACCAATCGATCACTTCGATGTTTCCGTAGGGAGGTGTCAATTTGACTCGGGTTTGGCGCGTATTCCGAGTGTCGAAATGTGCCTAAATGGCACTTTAGAGGGATCCATTGTTCCGTAGGCACAATGGGTAAGTGTCTCTCACAAAGCATATTGTGAGTTTTTGCATGGCCGGGAAAGTGTCCGGCATGCGGTGAGCTTTTCCAGAAGTTGAGAACATCAACCACTTAACTGGAGAAACCCAACCATGAGACTCATCAGCTATCAACCGCAAGTCAGCCCCTGGACGTCGTTCGACCGGCTTTCGTCGCTCCGCGACCTCCTGGATTCGGCCTTTCAACTCGCCAGTCCCGGCCCGCAGACCGGTCGTGGATGGGCGCCCGCCCTCGATATTTACGAGGATGCGGATCACGTGACCGTGAAGCTCGAAGCGGCGGGATTGAAGAAGGAGGACTTCGACATCTCGCTCCACGACGACAACCTCACCGTCTCCGGCGAGCGGAAATCCGAAACCGAGGAGCGCGAAGGCGAGAGCTTCCGCAGTGAGCGATTCTTTGGGCAGTTCAGCCGCACGGTCACGCTCCCCGCACCCGTAAAAGCGGATGGCGTTACCGCCACCTACGCGGACGGCGTGCTTACCGTCACGCTGCCGAAGGCCGAGGAGGCCAAGCCGCGCAAAATCGAAGTGAACGTCAAATAACCATCCACTGGAGGATAAACTATGAGCCAAATCGTCGAAACCAAACCCGCGCCGGTCGCGCGGACCACGAACGCGAACTTCATCGTGCCCGCCGTAAACATTCACCAGAACGGTGATGGCTACACGCTGGAGGTCGAAATGCCCGGCGTGCCGAAAGGCGGCGTCGAGGTCACGTTCGAGGACGGCAAACTCACGCTCGTCGGCCGTCGGACAAACGCGGGGGACCGTGAAGGTCTCGTGCATCGCGAGTCGCCCGAGGCGGACTACCGCCGCGTATTCGATCTCGACCCGAGCATCGATTCCTCGCGCATCGACGCGACGATCGAGCAGGGCTTGCTGACCGTGCGCCTGCCGAAGGCCGAGAGCGCGAAACCGCGCCGGATCACGGTCGGTTGATCGCGTCCGTCCCATTCAAAAATCCCGCCGGCTGCGAATGCCGGCGGGATTTCTTTTTTCCGGACGGAGGGCGCGCTAGGCTGCGGGGGTGTCCGCATCAGAAGTCATCGAAATCACCGACGTAGCCTTTGGCGGAAAGGCGGTGGGACGGCTGGCCGACGGGCGGGTGTGTTTCGTGGCCGATGCCTTGCCCGGCGAACGGGTGGAGGTGAACGTGGCGCCTTCGACGAAACGTTTTGTCGAGGGGCAACTCGAACGGGTGCTCGAGGCCTCGCCGCGGCGGGTGAAGCCGCCGTGCCCGTATTTTGGGACGTGCGGCGGGTGTTCGTATCAGCACATCGCGTATGATCTCCAGCTCGAGCTGAAGACCGATCAGGTGCGGCAGACGCTGCGCCGGCTGGGTGGCATCGAGGCGCCGGTCGTTCATGCCGCGGTGGCTTCGCCGCTACCCTACGGCTACCGGAACCGCATTACCGTGCATCGAATCGGCGGGCGCATCGGCTTCCATCGCCGCGACGGCAAGGGGCTCGTCGATATCGAAAAATGTCTGCTCGGCTCGGCGCGGGTGAATGAATTGCTTGCCGAACTGCGCACCGAGCGTTTCCGCGAAGGGGCGCGGCCGCTGCGTGAGCATCACGACCGGTTTGGCTTTCACCAGACGAATGACGCGGTCGCGGCGTTGCTGCTGGCGGCGGTCGAGCAGGCCTGCCCGGTGGGCGAGGGCACGTTGATCGACGCGTATTGCGGCGACGGATTTTTTGCGAACCGGCTGGCGGCGAAATTCGCGCGGGTGGTGGGCATCGAATGGAACGAGCGCAGCGTCGCCCAGGCGCGCACCCGCGCGGCGGCGAACGAGAGCTACCTTGAGGGCGACGTGGCCGAACAGCTCGGCGACCTGCTGGCGGCGGTTGATGGCGCGGGAGTGACGGTGATCCTCGATCCACCGGCGCAGGGCGTGGACGCGCGGGTGCTCGACCTGCTGACGGCCTATCCGGTGGCGCGGATTCTTTATGTGTCGTGCAATCCGGCGACGCTGGCGCGCGACATCAAGGGGCTGGCGGGCTCGTATCAATTGGTGGCGGCGACGCCGTTCGACATGTTTCCGCAGACGGCGGAGATCGAAGTGCTGGCGGAACTGCGGCCCCGGCCGGGAGAGGACGCATGAGCGAGCTGCCGGAGCGGGTGGAGCCGCGCCGGACGATCGATACCGGCGAATCCGCGTTTGTCGGCACGCGCGAGGATTTGTCGGGCGTTTTTGATTACGTCCTGCGGGACGTGACGGCGGGCGGGGTCGGCTTTTCCATCGGCGACGAGGTGGCGCTGGTCGAGGGGGAGCGGGTGAATTTTCATCTGCCGTTCCGGATCAACGACCGTTTCCAGGATCTCGGCGAAGTGCGCTGGCGGCGGCGGGGCGAGGGACGGTGGGACTGTGGCGCGAGTCTCGAAGGGCGTATCCCGTTGTATTATCCCGTCTATATCGAGATCGCGGATGGGCACATGGCCTTTGGTTCGGGCGACGCGAAGCGGCAGCGGCTGGACGACGTGCTCCATCTTCTCGTCAAGGATGCATGGCTGCTGAAGCGCGGGGTGGGCGTGTATTTCGATCACCTCGTGCCGTATTTCCGGCGCTTGAGCGGAGGGCTGGCGGACGCGGAGTTCACGGGCGGATTGCGGGCGGCAATCGCGGAAAACGTGACGCGACTGGCGGCGCTGAGGGAAGCAATCGAGCGGCCGGAGTTTCGCGATCGGGCGGAGGGATGGGATCTGACGGAATTCCGCCGCGCGGTGCAGCCGGAGCTACGGCCGGAAGAATTTTACGAGCGCTTCCAGACGTCGGCGGTGCTTCCGTATCTGCAATCGATCCAGCGGCTCGAATATCGGCTCTACATGAATTTCAACAGCGCCGTGCTGCTGAGCCAGGAACGGGATCGCCGGCAGGCGGAGTTTCGTTCACGGCAGGCGGACTGAGGCGGACTCGCGGAGGATTTTTTGCCGCGTCTCGGGGGTGAGATCGTGCTCGAGCCGCCAGTCGGTTTCCTTGTTCACCTGGAACCAGCAGACGGCATCGAGTCGCCAGCGGGCGGCGGTGCCAAGGGCGGCGGTGATCCAGGCGGCCTTGTCGCCGCCGGTGGAAACACTGGCGGTTTCGAAAACGATCATCGGTTTCGCGGGCGCAAGCTGGCGCAGCTCGGCGTGCAGCGGGGCGAAGATTTCCTCGAACGATTGCCAGCGGCTGCGCCAGGCCCCGGCGGGATCGGCGAGCGTCGCGCCCCAGTTGTAGCCGTCCATGCCGAGCACATCGACGTAGTCGTCGCCGGGATAATAGCGGCTGGCGCGGTTCCAGGCGGCGGCGGGAGATCGGGCGGGCGACGGGACGGACTCGGCATTTGGGCAGAAGATCCAGCGTACGTTCGTGACGCCCTGCGCGCGAAAGACGTCCACGACATGGCGGAAGAGGTCGCGGTAGAGGAAGGGCGTTTCGGGTCCGTAAGCATCCGCCGCGACGCCCCAGTGGTAGTGGTCGGAATTCATCTCGTGGGCGAAACGAATCCAAAGCGGTCGGCCAAAATCCCGCGCGGCCCGGGCGAAGCTCGTGAGGTAGGCGTCGTAGGCGCCGTCGAGGATGGCGTTGGCGGAAATGGTTTTCGGATGCGCACCGTCGAAGACCCACGGCTCCCACGTCAGCACGGGAATGGCCCCGGCAGCGGAAATCGATTCCACGCTTTCGCGCGGAAAATACGTCGGCGCGTCGGGCGCCGGCCAGGCGAGAAAGAAGGCGACGAGCTTCGGATGGATGCCGGTATCCGCGACGAGGCGATCGAGCGCGGCGGGCGTGACCGGCTCGCCGTCCACGGCGAAGCCGAGCGCGGGCGGACGGGGCATGGGTCCGCGATGGCAGGCGGCGAGGACGAGCATGAGCAGGGAGGGGAGGAGGCGCTTCATCCGGTGGAGTCGGCCTCCGGCCGGTTGAAGTAAAAGACCGAGGAGAGGATGAGGAAGTTGTAGAAGCACCAGGAGCTGTTCACGACGTACGCCAGCACGGAAATGCGGGCGTAGTAGAGCTCGTTCAGACCCCAGATCGTCGCTGCGAAGCTAAGCGTAAGCGCGGCGACCTGCGTCCAGAGCGTGGTGAGCGGCAGCGACGTGCCGCCATCCTTCGGCGTGATGCCGAACGACCCGCGAAAGCCCGCCAATGCAAGGGCGGAGGCCTTCACATACACGGGAAAGCTGATTGTCGTGAGCAGGATGCCGGTGAAGATTTCGCGGCCGCCGTAGTTTCGCTGGCGCAGCGTGAGGATGAAGGTGAAGAGCGTGAGCAGGAGGTAGGGAAAGAAGAACGCGAAGAAAATCCCGGGGTGAGCGAATTCGCGCGGGACGCCGAAGAAGAGAAAGAGGATCGGACTGAGCCAGAGCACGAGGAAGACCCAGCCGACGAAGTAATGGGTGCAGGAAAGAAAGTATTCGCTCCACTTGGCGGCGCTCAGGGCGGGGGCGCGGTGGAGGAAGAGGACGAGGATTTCGCGGAGGAGACCGACCGTGCCGAGCGCCCAGCGGAACTGCTGCTTGAAGTAGCCGCCGAGATCCTGCGGACCCATGCCAAAGGCGCAGACTTTGTTGAGGAAGGCGGAGTTCCAGCCGTTGAGATGGAACTTGAGGGAGGTGGCGAAATCCTCAGTGACGGAGGTGTCGTCGAAGCCGCCGACGTCCTCGAACGCCTCGCGACGGAACATCACGTTCGTGCCGCAGCAGAACATGGCGTCCTGGTTGCTTTTGCCCTCGCAGATGTATTCGTAGAAAACCGCCTGCTGCAGGCCGGCGGCGCGGGCGACACGGTTGGCCTCGAAGTTCGTGTAGTATTGCGGCGTCTGGACGAAAGCGAGACGGTCATTGGCTTCGAGAATCTGAACGAGTTCCTCGGCGAAATCGGGCAGGGGATTCATGTCGGCATCGAAGACGGCGAGGTATTTTTCCGGCTCGGTGCGGGGCACGCCCTGGTTGTCGGTGAACTCGAAGCCGGGCTTTTCGCGGCCGGCGATGAAGTCGAGAAAATCGTTGATGATGCCGGCCTTCGCACCGTGCCAGATCCGGCGGAAAAGGTTAACCCCGATCTCTGCGCAGAGCGCCTCGACGTCGGCACGGTAGGCTTTCATTTTTTCGACGTCCTGGTTCGGTTGGTCGTAACGCGTGTCGTCGAGCAGGGTGATGGATTTGTTCGGATAGGTGAGGTTGCGGAAGCAGATGAGGTTCGCCTCGATGACGGCGAGAGGCTCCTTGTAGGCGGCGACGACCACGCCGACGCGCGGGTAGGTCTCGAGCGTTTCCAGGCGGGGCAGGGCGACGCCGCGTTCGCTCTCCGGGCGGCGCAGCGTGCGCAGGATATTCGCGAAATAGCCGGCGCCGTGGCACATGACGAAGGCTTCGGCGGTGAGGAGGATGAGCGAAAAAATTCGTTCATACCACGCGTAGTCGGTGAGCAGGAAAAGTGTCGTGCGCGCGATGAGGTAGGAGCACGTGAGCAGCAGCGTGCCGACGACGAGCGCGGTGAAGAGTTGCGTGGGGCGCGAGGAGGTCGGCGTGGGCGCGGCGGGATTCATCAAAAGCGGTAGCTGAGGCTGGAGAATGCGCTGGCGCCATTCCATTGCGGCGAGCGCTCGACGCCGATCTGTGCCTGGAAGGTCCAACGCTCCGCGAGGTCGATGAGGTATTCGGCGGCGAAGCTGATCGAGTTATTGCGGGTGGTGTCCGTTCCGCCGCGGACGACGAGGCCGTAGTAGTGACGGGGCGCGCCGGCGAAGAAATCGCGCGCGAGGTCCTGTCGCCATTCGAGGCCGATCAGGCCGCGGAAGTAGGTGCGCGGCGTCCAGTAGGGATGGATGACGTCGGTGGTCTGGCCCGCTGCGTCGGTGAGGAAGATGCTCTGGTGCTCGGTGTTGAGGTATTGGCCGGTGAAGACGAGCTTGAGGCTGTGAGGGTGGTCGAGGAGAAGGATGCCGATGTCGGCCTTCACGTCCTGCTGCCAGTTCGCGTCGGTGTAGCGGCGGAGGACGAATTTGGTCGTGAGTTCGAGCTGGCGGAGCGGGACGGAGCGCGCCTCGAGGGCGAAGTTGTCGGCCTGCGTGCCCTGGAAGAGGCTGAAGCGGTTGTGAATCTCGTCCTCGCGGGCGTAGCCGAGGGTGAGCGTGGCGTAGTCGTCGAGATTGACGCTCACGTCGGCGCCGCCGGTGTTCGTCGGGGCGAGGGCGGGATCGGTGTAGGCCTTGAAGGCGTAGTGAGCGGAGGCGGAGAGCCATTCGTTGATGGCGCCGCCGGCCTCGAGCGCGAAGCCTTGCGCGAAGAAACTCTCGACGCCGTCGTCGGGCTGCTCGATCCAGGATTCGGAGAACGCGCGGACGTAAAAGCGCGAGTCCACGGGAATCTCTCCGCCGGCGCGGATACGCTGCCGGGTGATGTCGGAGAGGCGGCCGGTGCCTTTTTCGTCCCAATACCAATACGAGCCGATCGCGGCGGGGCGCGCATTGATCGCGGCCTGGGCGCGGCCGACGCCGGCCATGCGGTGGAGCGGATCGAGGGTGAGGAGCGAGTCGTAGGCCTGGGCGCTGCGGTCGGTGAGGCCGAGCGCGGCCTGGGATTGCGCGAAGTCGAACCACGCCTCCTGATTGCCGGCCTGGAGCGTGGTAAGCTCGCGCAGCGTGCGCGTGGCGCGGAGGAAATGGCGGTCCCACGCCTGCTGCTTGGCGCGGGCTTCGAGCCGGGCGGCCTCGCGGCGGCGGGGATTCGCCTGCGGGTCGTCCCACAATGCACGGTAGGCGCGCTGGCTGAGCGACTGGCGCTTCGCCCAGGCGGCGACGCGGGCTTTTTCGAGGCGGGCGGTGGGGTCGGAGGGATTTTCGGCGAGGATCGCGTCGTAGGCGGCGAGCGAGGCGGCGTAGTCGCGATTCCAGCTGAGGGCGCGGGCGCGGGTGAAGGCGGCCTTGGTGTTGCCGGGCATTGTCGCGTCGATGGCGTCGAGTTCCGCGAAGGCGGCGGGAAATTGGCGGGTGGCGGCGAGCAGCTCGGCGCGGCGGAGGACGGCGGGGAGGAACTCGGGGTCGTTGCGGCGCAGGGGCTCCAGCTCGGCGAGCGCGCCGGGAAGATCGCCGGCGGCGGCGAGGGTGTTCGCGCGCTGGAGGCGGGCCTCGCTGGGGTTTTGCGGGGCTGCTTGGGAGGAAGCGTTGGGAAGGCGCGGGAGTTCTCCGGCCTGGCGCAGGGTGGTTTCCAGGTCGCGGCGGGTGGCGGTGTCGCCGGGGTGGTCGAGCAGGATTTGCCGCTGGATCGCAGCGGCTTCCTCGAATTGCTGGGCGCCGGCGAGGGTGGCGGCGAGCAGGCGCAGGTGGGCGCGATCGCTCGGGGCGGCGCGGAGGATTTGTTCGGCGCGGCGGTATTCGCCCCATTCGTCGAGGCGGGCGGCGTAGGCGAGCCAGGCGGGATCGGCGGACGGAAGGCCGGCGAGGGCGCGGTCGAATTCGGCGCGGCTGCCGGCGGCGTGGCCGCGGCTGGCGAGGAGGTCGGCGAGGCGGAGGCGCAGCCGGGTGTCGGCGGGCTTTTCGCGGAGCCCGGCGCGGAGTTCGTTTTCGGCGGCGGTCATTTCGCCCGCGGCGCGAAGGGTGTCCACGAGGGCGAGGCGGGCGGTGTCGCGGTCGATCCACGCGGCACGGGGAACAAGGCTCTCGCTGCCGAACGCGGGCGCGAGGATGAGGCAGCCGAACGCGGCCAGCAAGCGGCCGGTCATGGCTTCGCGGGCGTGAGGGTGAGGCGCCATTGCTCGATGGCGGCGTTGCGCTGGCCGGCCCAGCCGAGGACCTGGGCGTAGTTGCGGCGGAGCTGGATGTCGTTCGGGTGGCGTTCGAGCAGGCGTTGGTATTCGGCGAGCGCGGCGGGGAATTTTTTCTGCCAGGTGAGGACTTGGGCGTAGTCGAAGCGGGTGTGGTCATCCTCCGGCGCGAGGGCGAGGGCCTTGGCGAAGTGGTCCTCGGCGGCGGCGAATTTTCCCTGATCGAGGGCGATGGCCCCGAGCACGCGTTGGCCGGTCGCGCCGAGCTTCGCGGGCGGAACGGTGGCGAGCAGGCGGGCGGATTCGGCGGGTTCCTTGTTCCAGAGGAGGACTTCGGCGAGTTCGATGGTGGTGGCGGTGTCCTGGGGATCGGTGGCGAGGAGTTTGCGGTATTCGGCAATGGCGCTGGCGATCTGACCGTCGTCGCGGAGGGCGCGGGCGAGCTCGCGTCGTGCGGTGGCATCGTCGATGGCGCTGGGCGCCGCGAGAGCGTGGCCGGCGAGCAGGAGGAAACCGAGGAGCGGGCGGAGGGGGGTCATGGCGGGAGGAGCTTGCGGTATTCGGCGACGGCCTCGGCGCGGCGGCCGGCGGCGGTGAGGGCGCGGGCGCGGCCGATATGGGCGGCGCGATTGGTGGGGTCGAGGTGGAGGAGTTCGTCGTAGCGGGCGAGGGCTTGCGCGGGGCGGTTCGTCCAAAGATCGAGTTCGGCAAGGTGATGCAGGGCTTCGCGGCGGACGGGCGAATCGGTCGCAAGCACTTCGAGGTAGAGGCGTTCGGCGTCGCGGTAACGACGGAGTTCGCGGAAAAGATCGGCCTGGTGAAGGAGAACGTCGGGGGAGCGTGGGAGGCCCATTTCGAGCGCATCGTAATAAACATGCAGGGCATCGGCGGGCCGCCCCTCTCCGTCGTAGATGCCGGCAAGGAGGTTGGCGGCGCCTTCATCGGCGGGAAAGCTGCGGCGCAGGGGCTCGAGATGGGGAATGGCTTCGCGGGGGCGGTTCAGTTTAACCAAGGCCTGGGCGATGTGCAGCGGAAGCTGACGGGTCTTTGCGCCGCCGGCGATGGCGCGTTGGTAATCGCCGAGCGCCTGGGCGGACGCATTCCGGGCGAGGGCGTTTTCGCCGTCACGATAAGCAACCCACTGCGGGCAAACGACGCGATAGAGAAGGGAGGTCAGCACGGTGACCAGCGCAAGAAAAGCCAGGCGGCCAGCCAGTTGCCGGCGGGTGGCAGTCCAGAATCTTGCCGGGCGTGATTCTTCCACGGTGGTGGTCACAACTTATTTTACGAACCCACGGCCATTTGGAAAGGCGGTGGACAGTTTTGGGCTAAGTTTTTGTCCTAGAGATCGTGCGAGCGAGCCCATGTGATTGCTCGGCATGAAGCCACGAACGACAAAAATTTTTCTTGCCTTAGTGTTGTAGTGATATACAACACAAATATGTTTCTTCGCCTGGAGCCCAACGGCAGCGAGCCGCTGTATCAGCAGCTCGCGCGGCAGTTACGGCAACGGATCGCGGGAGGCCAGTGGAAGCCGGGCGAGCAGCTGCCGTCGGCCCGCGAGCTTTCGGCGGAGCTGGGACTCAATTTTCTCACGGTGACGAAGGTTTACGGAATGCTCGAGCAGGAGGGGCTGGTCGAAATGAGGCGCGGGCTCGGCACATTTGTCGCGGTGCGGCCGGCGGCCCGGCAGGAGGCGGAGCGGAAGCAATTGCTCGACGGGCTGATCGACGACCTTTTGACCGGTGCGGCCCAGCTCGGATTGAGCCGAAGTGAAACGCTGCGCCGGGTGCGGGAAAAAATCAACGAAGAGAACCCATGAACAACGTCATCGAATTGGAAGAATTGAGCCATGGATACGGAAGCCACGCGGTGCTACGCGGCCTGAATCTTTCCGTGCCGGCGGGCAGCATCTACGGCTTTCTGGGACGGAACGGCGCCGGGAAGAGCACATGCATTCGCATCTTGTCCGGCTTGCTGGGCCGACAGTCGGGAGCGGTGCGCGTGCTGGGTAATGATCCCGCTACCTGGGGACGCGCCGCCCTGGAGCGATTCGGTTACGTGGGGGAAAGCGCCTTCCTGCCCGGTCAGGCCCGGGTAGGCGCCCTCGTTGCATGGACGCGGGTGTTGTATCCGCGCTGGAGCGATGCGGTCGCGACGCGTTTGCTGGAGAGGTTTCGGCTCGATCGGCGCAAGCGGGTGCATCAGCTTTCGCTGGGCCAGCAAAGGCAGCTGGCCTTTCTGCTGGCGGTGGCGCCGCGACCGGAAGTGCTGGTGCTCGATGAGCCGGCGGCCAATCTCGACACCGTCGCCCGACGGGGCTTTCTGACCGAGATCGCCGCCCTGGCCCGGGAGGAAGGCGCGACGATCTTCTTTTCGACCCACGTTCTTGGCGATGTGGAGCGGGTGGCGGATCGCGTGGGCATTCTCGCGGAGGGTCGCCTGCTCGTGGACGAGCCGCTCGACGATTTGAAGGACGCCGTGCGGCAGGTGCGATTTTTCTGGGAGCATCCTGATCCTCCGCCGGTGCCGGCCACGGGCGCCTATCGCGTGCAAGCCGGCCGGGGCGAAATGCTCGTCACATTGCGGGTGAAGGACGACGCGCAGCTGGAGCATCTGGCGGCAAGCGCCGGCTGCCGGTGGGAAGCTCGCCAACTGAATCTCGAAGACCTCTTCGTCGAACTTACGGAAGGACAATCCCTATGAAGACCCCACGCCTATTCTGGCATTTGGTAAAATTTCACGTTCTGAGCGTGCCTTGGTATCTTTGGGCCGGGGTGCTCGGGATGGTGGTGCTTTTGGGCGGAGCCTTTATGCAGGTGGGAAGCACGACGAGACTCAGCTCCGGAGACAACATGGTGTCGCTGATCTATTTTTTCATTCTTGCGGCGCAGGCGTCGTGGGGAATGGGGAAAGGCACCAACGTCCCCGCGGCGCAGTCCTGGGCCACGGGCTCGCAGGATTTCCTGCGCACCCGGGCCATCGATCGGGGGATCCTTTTTTGGAGCAAGCTCCTGATTTTTTCGACGATCTGCTCGCTGGTGTGGGTGACATTGTCGGCTCCGAATCTGCTCCCCGCAAGGCCGGTGCAGGTGACGCTTTTCGGTGGACCGGGCGACGCGAAATTCCAATCCGCGGTGCTGGGGACGCCGAGCTTGCGAGCGCGAGTGGTGAGCGAAAGTCCGGGCAAAAAGTGCGTCGTCGAACTTGGTGGCGGAGCGATGGCGCTTGCCGGGCTTGGCGGGGTGAAGGTGGCGGGCGTGTCGCTGTTGATCCTCTGGTTCGTCGTTGCCCTGCGGCTGCATTACGGCTGGCTGATCGGCATCTTTTTTGGATCCCTGGCCCTGTGGCTGAGCGTCCTGCTGGGTTCGCTTTGGCTAAAGCACGAGACCTGGCTCGACGCTATCGAATACCGCAATCAGGTGTTGTTTTACGCCCGACATCCGCTTTGGGTCTGGACGTTCCTGGCGGCATTTGGAGCCATGGTGATCGGTCACGCCTATCGCCGCTATCTCCGGGTGTAGGGGCGGTGGCGGCTTTCGCGCGAGGGTTGTATCATCGCACGATGCACTACCGACGTTTTGGCCGGACCGAGTTGCGGATGCCCGTCTTCAGCTGTGGCGGCATGCGCTACCAGCATTCGTGGAACGACGTGAAGCCGGACGAAATTCCGGCCGAGGGGCAGGCGAATCTCGAGGCGACGATTCGGCGGGCGCTGGAACTCGGGATCAATCACATCGAGACGGCGCGCGGCTACGGCTCGTCCGAAATGCAGCTGGGCCGGATTTTGCCGACGTTGCCGCGGGAGGAGCTCATCGTGCAGACGAAGGTGAGTCCGCGCGAGACGGCGGCGGAATTTGTCGAAACTTTCGAGACCTCGCTGGCGATGTTGAAGCTCGATTACATCGATCTCTTTTCGCTGCACGGAATCAATACGCCTGAACTCCTTGAATGGTCGCTACGGTCGGGCGGCTGCCTCGAGGCGGCGCGGGGATTGCAGCGTGAAGGACGCGTGCGGCATATCGGATTTTCCACTCATGCGTCGCGAGCGGTGATTCTGGAAGCGATCGAGACCGGGGAATTCGATTACGTGAACCTCCATTGGTATTGGGTGAACGACCGGAACTGGCCGGCGATCGAGGCGGCGACGCGGCACGACATGGGCGTGTTCCTCATCAGCCCGAACGACAAGGGCGGCAAACTCTACGCACCGCCGGAGAAGCTGGTGCGGCTGTGCGCGCCGCTCTCGCCAATGGAGTTCAACGATCTTTACTGCCTGTCGCGACCGGAGGTTCACACGCTGAGCGTTGGCGCGGCGCGGCCGGGCGATTTCGACGCGCACATGGCGGCGCTGGAGAAGTGGGACGCCGGCGTCGAACTCGTTCCCGAGATCGACGCACGCTTGCGCGCGGAGATGGCGCGCGTGCTGGGGACGGACTGGCTTGCGCGATGGGAGCAGGGTCTGCCGGAGTGGGACGCAGTGCCCGGCGGCGTGAACGTCTGGGAAATCCTCCGACTGGCGAATTACGCGAAGAGCCTCGACCTCGTGGAATTCGGCAAGATGCGTTACAACCTGCTCGGGCAGGCGGACCATTGGTTCCCCGGCTTTCCGGCGGGCGAGTTCGACGATGCCACGATGCGGGCGGCGGTGGCGGCGAGTCCGTTCGCGGAGGAAATTCCAGCCCGCTTGCGCGAGGCACATGCGTTGCTTTTCGACCGGCCGGTCGAGCGGCTCAGCAAATCCGGGGACTAGGCGCGGCTGGCCCGGCGGCGGCCCAAGAGTGCCACGGCCGCGGCGAATCCGAACAAAGCGACCGACGTCGGCTCGGGAACGGCGCTGAGCGCGGAGACGGAACGTTGCACGCCGGCGGTCTGCGCCGGAGCGCTCAACGAGGCGATCCACGCGGAATATTTTGGCAGATAGACGAAGCCACTGTGGTCGCCGTAGTCGTCCTCGATGCCATTGCCGCGGCCATTCGGAAACCAGTCCACACCATAGTCATTGATCCCGATCACCTTCCAGTGCCCGCCCTTTCGCACCCACACGGAGCCGCCGCTGTCGCCGGGGCCGATCAAGCCTTCCAGGCTCAAAGCGATGCTGCCGCCCATCGAGTTGTAGCGGGACGTGCCCGGCCGGTCGAAGTCGATCTCGAAGTCCTTTCCGTTGCGCACGTATCGGTCGAGCGAATTCTGCCCGCCGCGTTTGTCGGTGGAGTAGAATCGGCTACCCGTCAGACCGGTGCCCGTGTCGCCGTAGCCGACGAACGTGATCGTCGTGCCGAGCCTGATTTTACGGCCATGGTAGAGCCGGGCCGTCCCGAGCGAAAGCGGCTGCGGCAGGAAGACGATGGAGACATCATTGTTGAGCGTGCTCGAATTGTAGCCCGGGTTGATGTTCACGACGCCGGGCGTGGTGAAGTCGATGTTCTGAATCCGGCCCTTTCCAAAATTGATCCGCACGCCCTGGGCGCCGGCCAGCGCGCTGTCGTCGAAGACATGCGCCGCGCTCACGAGGCGGTCGCGGCCGTAAAGCGTGGCCGTGCCGATGGCCTCGAAACCCTGGCCATAGTCGATCTCGACGCGACCGACGGATTTGAACGCCGCCCGGTTGCCGAGTCCGCGATAGGCGGAGTCCGGCACGTCGTCGCGCCGGGTCGAGCCAAGGAGATCGCCCGAGAAAGCGCTCGCGGCTAGGCCAAGCGCAAGGACGCAAAGAATACGGTGTGGAATCACTGGTAGTTCTTCTCTAACACGCGCGGGGAGCTTTGCAAGGCGGTGCGTTTTTCGTGGGCAGGCGCCGGGCGGCCTGCCTTATACTGGGCGATTCACGCATGGCGACGTCTCACCACTCCGTCATCCGCATCAAGGGTGCCCGGCAGCATAATCTGCGCAATCTCGACATCGAAATTCCGCGCAATCAGCTCGTGGTCGTCACGGGGTTGAGCGGTTCGGGCAAATCCTCGCTCGCCTTCGACACGCTCTACGCCGAGGGGCAGCGCAAATACGTCGAGAGTCTTTCCGCCTACGCGCGGCAGTTCCTCGACCAGATGCAGAAACCCGACGTGGACTACATCGAGGGCCTGTCGCCGGCCATCGCGATCGAGCAGCGCACGAGCGGGGCGAATCCGCGCTCGACCATCGCGACGACGACGGAAATCTACGACTACCTGCGCCTCCTCTTCGCGGCCATCGGGCGGCCGCACGATCCCGTGACGGGCGAGCCCGTCGTGCGCCAGACGCCGCAGCAAATCGCCGACGTGATCTCCGGCTGGTCCGAGGGCACGAAATTCGTGCTGCTTGCGCCGCTCGTCGAACGCGAGGTCGGCGAGTTTCGCGACGTGATCGAGAAGGCGCGCCGCGAGGGCTTCGTGCGGCTGCGCATCGACGGCGCGATGGTCGAGCTCGGCCATCCCGATCCCATCAAGCTCGACAAGGCGAAGCGGCACAACATCGAGGCCGTCGTGGACCGCCTCGTGGTCCGGCCGGAGTTGGGTCAACGCCTTGCGGATTCGCTCGAGACCGCGTTGCGCTGGGGGAACAATCGCATCACCGTTTCACGCCAGGCTCCGGACGCCGCCGATTGGATCGAGCAAAAATTTTCGACGGACTACAGCAATCCGACGACCGGCTTCACGATGGCGCGGCTCACGCCGAAGCATTTTTCGTTCAACAGCCACCTCGGCGCGTGCCCGGCCTGCCACGGCATCGGCACGCAGATGTTTTGCGATCCCGAGCTGATGGTCGATCCCGCGAAGTCGCTTGCGGCCGGCGCGATCAAACCGTGGAAGACCGGCAACAAACGCATGCGGCAATATTACGCCGCGCTGCTCGCGGGTCTGGCGCGGGATTACCGCGTGGACGAGGAGGCGCCGTTCAAGGAACTCGCCGAGGGTTTCAAGCAGGCGCTGTTTTTCGGCACTGGCGATCGGGCGATTCCGTTCAAGATCGGCGTGGGTGGGAAGGTCGTCGAGAAGCCATTCGAGGGCCTCGTCCCGCAGGTCGAGCGGATGCTGGAAAAGAGTGAAAGCGAATTTACGAAGAACCGCCTGCGCGCCTTTACCGGCTGGAAGGAATGCGGGACCTGCCACGGCGCGCGTCTGCGGCCGGAGATTCTTGCGGTCACCATTCGCGAGGACGACGGCGCGGAGTGGAACATCAATGCCTTCTGCGCGCTGAGCATCGCGCGGGCGCTCGAAGTTGCGAACCGCATCGCGCTGAGCGAAAGCGAGCGCCACGTGGTGGAGGATGTGTTGCGCGAGGTCCGGCAGCGGCTCGGATTTCTGAACGAGGTCGGCCTCAATTATCTCAGCCTCAATCGCGAAAGCGGCACGCTCTCCGGCGGCGAGGCGCAGCGCATCCGCCTCGCGACGCAGATTGGCTCCGGCCTCGCGGGCGTGCTCTACGTGCTCGACGAGCCAAGCATCGGCCTGCACCAGCGCGACAACGAGCGTCTCATTGGCACGCTGCGCAACCTGCGCGACCTCGGCAATTCCGTGATCGTCGTCGAACATGACGAGGACACGATTCGCGCCGCCGATCACGTGCTCGACCTCGGTCCGGGAGCGGGTCCGCGTGGCGGCCGGCTCGTCGCGCAGGGCACGTTCGAGGAAATTTTGCAATGCGAGGAATCGCTCACGGCCCAGTATTTGAGCGGGCGACTGGGCATTCGCGTGCCGAAGGTGCGCGTCTCGCCGCGCAAGGAACGGAAACTCGCGGGTGAGATCGGCGACGGCTGGCTGACCGTTCGCGGGGCGCGCGAAAACAACCTCAAGCGGGTAAACGCGGCATTTCCCGCGAGTTGCCTGACGTGCGTGACCGGCGTCTCCGGCAGCGGAAAATCGACGCTGGTGAACGACATCCTCCGCGCGGCGCTCGCTCGCGATCTCAACGGCGCGAAGGAAAAGCCCGGCGCGCACGACGAGATCATCGGAATGGAGCAGTTCGACAAGGTCGTCGTGATCGACCAGAGCCCGGTCGGGCGCACGCCGCGGTCGAATCCCGCAACGTATTCCGGTGCGCTCGGCCCGATCCGCGAGCTCTTCGCGCAACTCCCGGCCGCCCGCGTGCGCGGCTACAACTCGAGCCGATTCTCGTTCAACATGAAGGGCGGCCGCTGCGAGCACTGCCAGGGCGACGGCTTCATCAAGATCGAGATGCACTTCCTCGCCGACGTTTACGTGGAATGCGAGATCTGCCACGGCCGGCGCTACAACCGCGAGACGCTCGAGATCACCTACAAGGGCAAGAACATCGCCGATGTGCTCGACATGACGGTCGATGAAGCCGCGCGGTTCTTCCGCAACATCCCGTCGCTCTCCGACAAACTCGACACGATGTTGCAGGTCGGCCTCGGTTATTTGCGGCTTGGTCAGTCCGCGACGACGCTCTCCGGCGGCGAGGCGCAACGGTTGAAGCTGGCGAGCGAACTCGCGCGGCGGGCGACCGGGCGCACGGTTTACATTCTGGACGAACCGACGACGGGTCTCCATTTCGCGGACATCCACAAGCTGCTCGAGGTGCTGGTGAAACTGCGCGACGCGCGGAATACCCTCATCGTGATCGAGCACAATCTCGAAGTCATCAAGACGGCGGACTGGATCATCGATCTGGGCCCCGAGGGCGGCGAGGGCGGCGGGCAAATCATCGCCGAGGGAACGCCGGAGACGGTCGCGGCTTGCGAGCGCAGTCACACCGGGCGATACCTGCAAACGGTTTTGAAACGATGAGGTGGAGCTGTCTGATTTTCTGCGTGGCGATGGCGCCGGCTGCCTTTGCCGGAGAGGCGGAGGATGCGCTGGCCCGCGGTCAGGCCGCGCGGGCGGATGGCGTGCCGCAGGCGGCGATTTACGATCTGGAGCGGGCGGCGGCCGGGGTGAAGGGGCCGCAGGCTCCGAAGGTGATCGTGGAATTGGTGCGCTGTCTCCTCGCCTCGGGGCGTGAGCAGGAAGCGATCAAGTGGTGTCGCGAGAAAGCGTGGCACGATCAACCGGAGGTCATTTTCTGGCGCGCCCAGGCGCTGGCGCAGAAGGGCGATTACGCGTCCGCGTTCGAGGATTACCGGCACGTGGCGGCCAAGGATTCGCCTCTGCGCGCGGAGGCGACTTTTGGCAGTGCACGGATGCTCGAGGCGCAGGGCGAACACACGCAGGCGCTCGAGGCTTACGCCCGGATTCCGGCTGACAGCACCCGGCACACGGCGGCGCAGCTGGCGAGCGCGGCCGTGCTCATCGAAGGCGGCCGCTTTGACGAGGCGCGCCGGATGCTCGACCGGCTGGAACCGCCGGATCGCGCCGGAAAGGACATGCGGCGCTACCTGCTCGGACGCGTCGCGCTGCAGACGGGGCGGATCGACGACGCGACGAATCTCTACGACGGCTTCGAGCCGCGGGATCGCAAGGTGGCGGCTGGGCTTGTGATTGGCGAGGCCGACGCCTCCCTGCGACGCGACGATGTCGATGGCGCCGAGGCGCAACTGGAGGCGTTCGTGCGGGAAAATCCGCGCAGTGCGCTCATCGACCTTCTGCTCGCGAAGCTCGACGAAGTCCGCAGCCGCCAGCGGGAACCCTCGAACACCTCGCTGAAGCAGTGGGAAAACGACGAAGACAACCGCAAACGGTCCGAGGACGCATCCTATTATCTGGCCCGCGGCGACGAACGGCAGGGACGCGCGGATCGCGCGATTCGGAATTACGCCGAGTTCATCGAGCGCTATCCCGATCAAGCGTTGCGCATGACGGCGGTCATTCGCCTTGCGAGGCTGCTTGTCGCCGACGGGCAGATTGCGGACGCCGCGAAATTGCTCGCGTCCGCGGGCGAGCCATCCGATCCCGCGGATGAGGCGAAACTGCGGTTCGTCCGCGGCGCAACGGAGTATCGCGCGGGCGACTACGCAGCCGCCACGAAGACCTTCGTCAGCGCCGCGAATCGCGATCCCTCCATTGCGGAGAGTTCGCTCGCCAATGCCGCCCTCTCAGCCATTCATGCCGGAAGCGAACCGCTCGCGGCGGAAATTTTGACGGCCTTGCGCAAGGAGAGTTCCTCCACCGCGCTGCGGATCGAGTTGGAACAGGCCTTCACCAACGCGCGCGCCGGCAATCCCGACACGGGCGAGCTGCTCGCCTGGCTGTCGGATCAAGGCGGGGCCGTGAGCGAACGGGCGCGCCTCGCTCTCGCGGAGTGGCAG
>Ga0070661_100000243_pt1 | contig 44937 bp, 45 predicted proteins | sample KBSC43metaG_FD_64663 | JGI IMG/M metagenome (GOLD analysis project Ga0070661, IMG submission 64663) | Corn rhizosphere microbial communities from Kellogg Biological Station, Michigan, USA - KBS C4-3 metaG | ecosystem: Host-associated > Plants > Roots > Rhizosphere > Soil ... | reverse complement strand
CGCCAACTGCATCGGCAATGCCGCCGAGATGATCCAGTGGGGCAAGCAGGACATCATGTTCGCGGGCGGCGGCGAAGAGCTGGACTGGACGCTCTCCGAATTGTTCGACGCGATGGGCGCCATGTCGTCGAAATACAATGCGACGCCGGAAAAAGCTTCACGCGCTTACGACAAGCACCGCGACGGTTTCGTGATCTCCGGCGGCGGCGGCATTCTTGTTCTGGAAGAACTGGAACACGCGCATGCACGCGGCGCGAAGATCTATGCCGAACTCGTCGGTTATGGCGCGACGGCCGACGGCGCGGATATGGTGGCGCCGTCGGGCGAAGGCGCGGTGCGCTGCATGCGCATGGCGATCGAGCGCGTGAAGGCACCCATCGACTATATCAACCCGCACGCCACTTCGACGCCGGTGGGCGACATCCCGGAGATCAACGCGATCCGCGAAGTCTTCGGCGAGAACATGCCGCCGATCAGCGCCACCAAATCTTTGACGGGTCACAGTCAGGGTGCGGCCGGCGTGCATGAGGCGATCTATACGCTGTTGATGATGCAGAACGGGTTCATCTGCGAAAGCGCGAACATCGAAGAGATCGACCCGGAAGTGGCAAGCGCCAATATCGTGCGCAAGCGCATCGACAACGCGAATATCCGCACGGCCGTCTCCAACAGTTTCGGCTTCGGCGGCACCAACGCCAGCCTCGTTTTCCAGAAACCCGACGCGTAGAAATCGGCACACATCTCTGTACCAGAACGGCACAAAAGCGAGGACAGAATGGCAGAAGCCACAGGACTGATGCGCGGCAAACGCGGCCTCGTGATGGGGGTCGCCAACGATCATTCGATTGCCTGGGGTATCGCGCGCACGCTCGCCGCCAATGGTGCGGAAGTGGCGTTTACGTATCAGGGCGACGCGCAGGCCAAGCGGCTGAAGCCGCTCGCGGCCTCCATCGGCGCCCAGCTCGTGATGCCTGGTGACGTCGAAAACGACGAAGACCTCGACACGGTTTTTGACACTTTAAAAAAGGAATGGGGCAAGCTCGACTTCCTCGTGCATGCCATCGCCCATTCCGACCGCAACGAACTGAAAGGCCGCTACGTCGATACCACGCGCGCCAATTTCAGCCGTACGCTCAGCATTTCCTGCTATTCCTTCACCGCCGTCGCACAGCGCGCCGCGCGGCTGATGTCGACCGATACGGGTCATGAAGGCGGCGCGATGATCACGCTCAGCTATATCGGCGCCACGCGCGTGACCCCCAATTACAACGTGATGGGCGTGGCGAAAGCCGCGCTAGAAGCGAGCGTGCGCTATCTCGCGGCAGATCTGGGGCGCGACGGCATAAGGGTTAATGCGATTTCGGCGGGGCCGATGCGCACTCTGGCCGGTGCCGCCGTCGGCGACGCGCGCATGGTGTTCAAGTGGAACAAGGCGCATGCGCCGCTCAAAAAGAACATCGAGCTCGATCATGTGGGCGGCTCGGCACTCTATTTGCTTAGCGATCTGTCGGCAGGCGTGACGGGCGAGATTCACTTTGTCGACGCCGGCTTCAACGTCGTCGGCATGCCGCCGACGACGGATCTGAAAGGCTGGGTCGCGCCCGAGAACGGTTCCGAACCGGGCGAGGGAGACGGAAATGGGCAAGGGTCCGCTTCTTGAGCTTGCCGCGGCGCTGATTATCTGCGCCACACCGGCCTTTGCCGCCTGGCAGAATCGCGCCTCGCCTTACGACGCCGAACGCCTCTCACATCTGGATGAAGCCCGCGCCAACGCTATGCAGGACGCGCAAGGGGCCTCCGAAAAAGATCTCGCTGCCGCGCGTGCCGTGCTCAACCGCAATTCACACGCCGTTCCGATCGCCTCGTTGAAAGGCACATGGCGCTGCCGCACCATCAAGCTCGGCGGCATGGCGCCGGTGGTGGTCTATTCGTGGTTCACCTGCCGCATCGGCGAAGAACACGGCCATCCCTATTTCGAAAAGCAGACGGGCACGCAGCATTTCGGCGGCTCGCTCTACCCGCATGAGTCGGGCGGCTTTGTTTTCCTCGGCGGCATGAACTGGTCGAAGGACAAACGGGCGCTCTATTCGAGCGGTCGCGCTTCGCTCGGAGCCGAAACAACGCCTAGCGATGCGGTGGGCTTGCTTTCGTCCATAGGTCCAAACGTGGCGCGGATCGAATTTCCGTACCCAGCACAGGAATCGACGTTCGACGTAATCGAGCTTCGGCGCTAAACTTAGCGCATGCGCCTCAATCAAGTCACCGTTCCGGCCCTCGATGTCGAACGCTCGATTGCGTTCTATCAGACGCTGGGTCTCAAGCTGATCGTCAAAAGCCCGCACTATGCGCGGTTTGAATTGCCCGACGGCGAATCCACTTTCTCATTGCATCTGACCGACAATGTGGAAGGCGTCGAGCGCGGGCCGCATGTCTATTTCGAGTGCGAAGACCTCGATGCGCGTGTGGCAACGCTGAAAGCCAAAGGGATCGTGTTCGATAGCGATCCAGTCGATCAAAGCTGGCTGTGGCGCGAAGCCTGGCTCACCGATCCGGCGGGCGTGAAGCTGTGTCTCTACTATGCGGGCGAAAACCGTCTCAATCCGCCATGGCGGCTGAACGATCAGCCCGCGTAAGCCTTCGCCGCCTTCGAGAAGCGTTCGAACAGATAGTGGCTATCCATCGGGCCGGGCGAGGCTTCGGGGTGGTATTGCACGCTGAACACCGGCTTGCCGTCCACGCGCAATCCGCAATTGGTGCCGTCGAACAGCGAGACATGAGTCTCTTTCACGCCTTTTGGAAGGCTGTCGCGGTCCACCGTGAAGCCGTGGTTCATCGATACGATCTCGACCTTGCCGGTTTCGAGATCCTTCACCGGATGGTTCGCGCCGTGATGGCCTTGGCTCATCTTCTTGGTTTGTCCCCCGAGCGCGAGCCCCAGCATTTGATGGCCGAGACAGATGCCGAACACCGGCACGCCCGATTCAACGAGGCCTTTGATCACCGGAATGGCGTATTCGCCGGTCGCCGCCGGATCGCCGGGTCCGTTCGACAGCAACACGCCATGCGGCCGGTGACGCAGAACGTCTTCGAGCGAGGTGCTGGCAGGCACGACCGTGATGTCCGCACCTTGTCCGGCAAGCAGGCGCAAGATGTTGCGTTTCACGCCGTAATCGAGAACCACGCAGCGCCAGGTGGGCGAACTTTCCGTGCCATAGCCCTTGTTCCAGGCCCAGGGCGTCTCATCCCATTTGTAGCTCTGGCGCGCGGTCACATCCTTGGCGAGATCAAGGCCCACCAATCCCGGAAAGCCGCGGGCCTGCTTGGTCAGCGCATCCACATCGAATTTTCCGTTTGGCGAATGCGCCACCACGCCATGCGGCATGCCTTTTTCGCGGATCACGCTCGTCAGCCTGCGCGTGTCGATACCCGCAATCGCCGCGATGTTGTGCGACTTGAGCCAGCGGTCGAGCGCAGAGATGGCGCGATAATTCGACGGATGTTCGGCATCGGCGCGCACGATCATCCCGCGCACGGCAGGCGTCAGCGATTCCACGTCTTCGTTGTTGGTGCCCACAATGCCGATATGCGGGAAGGTGAAAGCCACGATCTGGCCCGCATAGGACGGATCGGTGAGGATCTCCTCATACCCCGTCATCGCGGTGTTGAAGCAGACTTCGCCCACACTCGCGGTTTCCGCACCGAAACCCTGTCCCTCGAACACGGTTCCATCGGTCAGTACCAGCAAAGCGGTCGGTTTGCCGCGCGAAAACGTCGCCGCCGGCTTTGCGGCGGTGGGGGCAGGGGCGTCGGTCATGGGGGCCTCGAATTTCGCGGAAAATAGGAATGTGACCGGGTGGGGTCAAGCCGCGATTCTGCGGCAGATTTCCTATGCTTGTGGAGCGTTTGGAAAGTGCGGCCGCCTCGCCTAAATTCGCCGCCCCAAACGGCAAAAGAGGCAAATCATGGGCCTGCGCGAGCAATTCAACGACCAGATGAAAACCGCCATGAAGGCGGCCGACAAGAAGCGCGTGGCCACCTTGCGGCTTGTGCTCGCGGCGCTGAAGGACCGCGACATCGCCAACCGCACTGAAGACAGCCGCGAGCTTTTGGGCGACGACGAGATTCTTTCGCTGCTCGCCAAGATGATCAAGCAACGCGAGGAATCGGCGGAAACCTATGACAAGGGCAACCGCCCGGAACTGGCGGCCTCGGAGCGCGAGGAAATCGCGATCATCCGGGAATTCATGCCCAAGCAGATGGACGAGGCCGAAGCTAGGTCTGCCGCCCAGAAGGTCATCGCCGAAGTAGGCGCCGCCTCGATGAAGGACATGGGCAAGGTGATGGCGGCGCTGAAGGAGCGCTATGCCGGCCAGATGGATTTCGCCAAGGCGAGCGGCCTGGTGAAGGGCCTGCTGTCCGGGCAATGACAAATACACCTGTCATCCCCGGCGAAGCGCGCGAAGCGTGCTGAGGGAAGGGGACCCAGGTGCTCAACACCGATCAAACTTCGATGCCTGGGTTCCCTTCCCCTCACGCCGCGTTGCGGCGCTCGGCCGGGAATGACAAGGAGAGGTGAATGTCCGCGTTTGAGATCAAAACAGCAGAAGCAGAAAACGACATTCGCCACTGTTTTCCCGTGATGCAGGTATTACGGCCGCATCTGAAGGATGCCGACGAATTCCTCACGCGTGCGCGCCGCCAGCAGGCGCAATCTGGCTGGAAGCTGATCTATGTCGAGGACGGGGGTGTGCCGGTTGCATGCTCGGGCTTCCGTATTTCCGAATGGCTCTCCTGGGGCAAGTCGCTCTATGTGGACGACCTGATCTGCCTCGAGAGCCATCGGGGCCAAGGTTTTGCCGAAGCCCTGATGCAATGGATGGAAATCCATGCCCGCGAACAGGGCTGTCAGGAATTCCACCTCGATTCGGGCACATTCCGGCTGCCGGCGCATCGTTTCTATCATCGGCTGAAACTGGGCATCACGGCGTTCCATTTCGCCAAGAAAATCGGGCCTAAATAGACGATTCACAGGAATCGCGGCGAAAAGCTCCACATTTCGGGTTGGCGGCGTCGTAAGATCAGCGGATGCGCTACGGCCAGGGTCTTCTCGACGAAATCCTCAGGCGGACGGATATCGTCCAGCTTGTGGGACGGCGGGTGAAGCTCGTCCGCAAGGGCCGTGTCATGTGGGGCTGTTGCCCGTTCCACAAGGAGAAATCGCCGTCCTTCAAGGTCGAGAACGAGCGGCGCACCTACAAATGCTTTGGCTGCGGCAAGGGCGGCGACGCTTTCAAATGGCTGATGGAAACCGAAGGGCTGAGCTTCCCTGAATCGGTGGAGCGGCTCGCAGCCGAAGCCGGCGTCGAACTTCCCAAATGGACTCAGGAAGACGAAGACCGCGAGCAGCAGAAGAAATCGCTCTACGACATCATCGAAGCCGCATGCGTGTTCTTCGAGGATCAGTTGCGCGCGCCCACTGCCAACGCCGCGCGCGAATATCTCGTTTCGCGCGGATTGAACGGCGAAGCGGCGAAGCAATTCCGTCTGGGCTATGCGCCGAACGGCAACGCGCTGAAGGATCATCTCACCGGCAAGAACGTGCCGCTCGACGACATGATCGCGGCTGGATTGGTCAGGCCTGCCGATGGCGAACGCGGGGCACGCGATTTCTTCTACGACCGCATCATGTTTCCGATCACCGATCCGCGCGGCCGCGTGGTGGCGTTCGGCGGGCGCGGATTGTCGCCCGATGCCAAGCCCAAATACGTCAACACCGGCGAAACAAGCCTCTTTTCCAAGGGGCATATGCTCTACAATTTCGCGAAAGCACGGCCCGCAGCGATCAAGGATCAGAACATCGTCGTCGCCGAAGGCTATATGGATGTGATCGCGCTGGTGCGTGCGGGCTTTGAAGCAGCGGTCGCACCGCTTGGTACAGCACTCACCGAAGATCAGTTGCATTTGCTCTGGCGCGTCGCCGCCGAACCGACCATGGCGTTCGATGGCGATGAAGCGGGATTGCGCGCGGCCCATCGCGCGGCGCATCTCGCGTTGCCGCATCTGAAGGCGGGCTATTCGTTGCGCTTTGCGTTTCTCCCGTCGGGTGAAGATCCCGACAGTTTCATCCGCGCATCGGGTCCCGCCGGCATGCGCAAAATTCTCGACACAGCCGAACCGCTGGGGCAGGTGCTGTGGCGCGCGGAATTCGAAGGCAAGGATTTCTCGACGCCGGAACGCCGCGCAGGGCTAGAACGCGCACTTGCCGAAATCACTCAGGCGATTGGCGACGGCAAGATCGCGGATTACTACCGGCGCGATTTCGACTCTCGCGTGTTTGAAGCCTTCAAGCGCCGCAAGTTCGAGCCCCGCTCGCAGAAGAACACCTTCCAACCCCGCAAGGGGGGCAAGTCGTTCCCGCCCCGGCCGGGAGCGCTGGGTTCCGGGCCGGCTGTTTCGGCTGAGGTGAAGAACAGCATGATCGCCCGAGGGGGCAAGGGTGCCTCCCGCCGGATCAAGGAAATGGAACTCGCGGCCCTGCTCTGGGAAAAGCCCGACCTGGCGGCCCTTCACGGGGAGATTCTGGCGGCGCTGCCCTTTGCCGACCGCTCGCTTGACAGGCTCCGCCACGAACTTTTAAACCTCGCCGCCTCCGGCGGCAGGCTTGAAACCAGGGCGCTGGAGAACCATCTCGTTCGCGTAGGGCTGACCGAGCTTGCCGAGCATTTGGCCCGGCGCGCCTCCGGCGAAATTGCCTCCGCAAGCGGGAGGGACGACGCCGATAGGGGACTCGCCGATGCCGAAGACGTTGAGGCCCGGTGGCTTCGCGCCGCTCACCAGCTCCGGGAAATCGCGGAACTGGACCCCGAAAGGGCCCGTGCGGTGGAGCGTTTCCGCAACGAGGCGAGCGAGGATAGCTGGCGCGACGTCCAGGTGCTCCTGGAACGCCGCACCATCCAGGGCGAGTGATCTGCGTTCTACACACATAGGATAGGAGACATGCTGATCGCGGGGGTGCTTTCCGCGGTTCAGCGCTTTTGAGAACGGACCGACCCCCAAGTGGTGACCAAGACAGCTTCCAAGAAGAAACCGGTGAAGGCGGCGGCGAAGCCCGCCCACAAGCCCGCGCCCAAAAAGGCAGCCGCGCCTGCCAAGAAGCCCGCGCCCAAAAAGCCGGAACCCAAGAAACCGGAACCCAAGCCCGTGAAGGGCGCGGCCAAAGCCGTGCCTGCGTCCGCCCCCGCCCCCGCCAAGAAGCCCGAATCCAAAGCCGCCAAGGCTACGCCCGCGCCTGCCCCCCAGCCGGAGAAGAAGACCATTCAACCCCAAGTTCTTGCCAAGCAGTTGGTCAAAGCCACGCCTCCCAAGCCCGGCATGAAGCCCGGCGCACAGGAAAACCAGCCGCCGGCGCCGGATGCGGATTCTCCGCTTCTGGATATGTCGGATGTTGGCGTCCGCAAGATGATCACCCGCGCCAAGCAGCGCGGCTACGTCACCTATGACGAACTGAACAAGGTCCTGCCCTCCGACAAGGTGTCCTCCGAACAGATCGAAGACACGATGTCGATGCTCAACGAAATGGGCATCAACGTCATCGAGAGCGAGGAACAGGAAGAACAGGCCGAGGGCGGTCTTCCGGCCGTCGCCGAAGGTGGCAAGCAGGTCGCCGTCACCCAGAAGGATGGCGAAGAAACCTACGACCGCACCGACGATCCCGTGCGCATGTATCTGCGCGAAATGGGTTCGGTGGAATTGCTGAGTCGCGAAGGCGAAATCGCCATTGCCAAGCGCATCGAAGCCGGCCGCGAACTGATGATCGGCGCGCTGTGCGAGAGCCCGCTGACGTTCGAAGCGCTCACAGTGTGGCGCGACGAGTTGAACGAAGGAAAAGTTCTTCTTCGCGACATCATCGATCTCGAAGCGATGTATGGCGCAGGCCCCGACGGCCAGCCCGCAACGCCCGCCGTGCCCGTCGACGGCACGGTGAACGCGAACGGTCACGACGCGACGATGGCCGCGCTGATCGCGCCCAAGAAACCCGAACCACTGCCCAAGCCCACCCCGCGCCCCGAACCGCGCGCCGATGGCGAGCCGGTCGATCCAGGTGAGGCAGCCGCCGCCGCCGATGCCGCGAATGAAGACGACGGCTTCGATGACGAAGGCAACCTGCCGCTGTCGGCGATGGAAGCCGCGCTGAAGCCGCAGGTTCTCGAAACCCTCGATAACATCGCCAACCTCTACAAGAAACTCGGCAAGCTGCAGGACGCGAGCGTCGAAGCGGCATTGGGCGCCGACGAGCTTTCGACCAGCCAGGAACGCCGCTTCAAGAAGCTACGCAGCGAGACCGTCGATCTCGTCAAAGGCCTCAAGCTCAACAACAACCGCATCGAAGCCCTCGTCGATCAGATGTACGGCATCAACCGCCGGCTGGTCAGCCTCGAAGGCCGCCTGCTGCGCCTGGCCGAAGCCCATGGCGTGGAACGCACGGACTTCCTGAAAGAGCATTTCGGCAACGAACTCGATCCCAACTGGGCGCGCCGTGTTGGGCGTTTAAGCCGTCCTGGCTGGAAGGATTTCGTTCAGGACGAGCGCGACAAGCTCCATGCCTTGCGCGAAGAGATTCAGACGCTGGCGCAGGAAATGCGCCAGTCGATCGTCGATTTCCGCCGCGTCGTGCACACGGTGCAGAAAGGCGAACGCGAAAGCGGCCAGGCGAAGAAGGAAATGATCGAGGCGAACCTGCGCCTGGTGATCTCCATCGCCAAGAAATACACCAATCGCGGCCTGCAATTCCTCGACCTGATTCAGGAAGGCAATATCGGCCTGATGAAGGCGGTCGATAAGTTCGAGTACCGCCGCGGTTACAAATTCTCCACCTATGCGACGTGGTGGATTCGTCAGGCCATCACGCGCTCCATCGCCGATCAGGCGCGCACCATCCGCATCCCGGTGCACATGATCGAGACGATCAACAAGCTGGTGCGCACGAGCCGCCAGATGCTGCACGAAATCGGCCGCGAACCGACGCCGGAAGAACTGGCCGAGCGGCTGGCCATGCCGCTTGAGAAGGTGCGGAAAGTCCTCAAGATCGCGAAGGAGCCGATCTCCCTCGAAACGCCTATCGGCGACGAGGAAGATTCCCATCTCGGCGATTTCATCGAAGACAAGAACGCGGTACTGCCCATCGACGCTGCGATCCAGGCAAACCTGCGCGAAACCACGACCCGCGTGTTGGCGACGCTAACCCCGCGCGAAGAACGCGTCCTGCGCATGCGCTTCGGCATCGGCATGAACACCGACCACACTTTGGAAGAAGTCGGCCAGCAGTTCTCGGTCACCCGCGAACGCATCCGCCAGATCGAGGCGAAGGCGCTGAGGAAGCTCAAGCATCCGAGCCGGTCCAGGAAGCTGCGGAGCTTCTTGGATAATTAGCCTCTTCTCGATTTCGACCGGTTCATTCGCTAGTATTGTCCAAACCACGCCCCGCTGAGGCGGCGAATCATGGACGTTGCTCCTTACTACGAGACGATTACCAGTGCCGTAGAGAACGATTTCTGCCACAAGCAAAACCTAGGCGGAGCGGGTGAATTTGCTCGTATCAAACTTCGGATCGAGCCCATAACTCCCGGCCTATTCGAATTCGCGAACGAAATTAAGACAGAAGCAGTTCCAGCTGATCTCACCGGCGGAATAGAAAACGAAATACGCAAATGCGTGGGCATCTTGGCGGGATTTCAAATTACGGGCGTGAAAGTTACGGCCATCGAAGGCGCGTATCACGAGATTGATTCCAGCGCGCGAGTATTTCGTATTGCGGCAGCAAAAGCCTTCTTGGAAGGCGTAAGACAAGCCCATCCAAAGATTATCATGGCGATCATGCGGGTGCATGTGCGTACGCCTGTGGATTTTCTGGGCGGTACTATTGGCGATTTGAAATTGCGCAATGGCTTGGTTCAGACGACTGTCGAAGACGAAGCGGAAGTGAAAGAGATCGAGGCTTTGATTCCGGCTTGCAATTTAGAGGGATACGAAAATTGCCTCGAAGAAATGACGCAAGGGCGCGGTAGCGTCTCGATGACGGTTGATCACTACGAAGATGTTTCGAGACATGAGCCCGATCCAAACTTCCCAGGCGCTATGGCGATGCGCGTGGCGGGGTGACGGTTGCCGACATACTTCGCAACATTCATTGACTTCCTTCTCCTGGCACGGTCACGGTAGTTGTCTGCCATGTTCTCCGCCATCATCTTCGATTGCGACGGCGTGCTCGTAGACAGCGAGGTGATCGCGCATGAGGTCGAGGCGCGTGTGCTGTCGTCCATCGGGCTTCATTACGATCCGCATGAGTTCAAGGCCCGCTTCATGGGGATGAGCGATGTTGCGTTTCGCGCCGCGCTCGATGCGGATGGGCGCGAGCGGTTGGGGCGGTCGATCCTTGCCGAGATCGAAGGGCCGATGGATGCGCAATACCGGCACGCCATGGAAACGCGGCTCGCCGAAGTGCCCGGTGCGCTTGAAGCCGTGTGCACTGTGCGCGGGTTGAAGGCGGTGGCGAGTTCGTCGCGCGAAGCAGCACTCGAAAGGAAATTGAAGAAGACCGGGCTATGGGAGCATTTCGCGCCGCATATCTATTCGGCGGAACATGTCATTCACTCAAAGCCCGCGCCCGACCTGTTCCTGCATGCGGCGAGCGCGCTTGGCGTTTCGCCGCGCGATTGTCTCGTGCTCGAAGACAGCGTGAACGGCGTGACGGCGGCTCACGCCGCAGGCATGCGCGTCTGGGGTTTCATGGGCGGCGGACATATGGATGAACAGTCTCGCGCGCGCCTGGAAGCGGCAAAGGTCGAACGCGTGATCGAGGATTGGGCGCATTTCACCCAAGCCTTGAGTTCCCTCGCCTAGGCGCTCACACTCCACAATGGTTGGTTGGCAGTCGGAGGGTGGGCATGCGTATCGTGCTCGTTGTTGCGGCTCTCTCATTCACGCTGTCGGGATGTGTGGTGGTTGATACCGCCGCAACCGTTGCCGACGCGGGCGTCACGGTGGCGTCCACCGCGGTCGATCTGATGGCGGGCACGGTGAAAACCGTGGCGCACACGGTCACGCCGGGCGACAGCAGAAAAGACGAAGACGACCGCCGGTCTCAGTGACCGAAGACCCGGATCGCGGCCCAGACAATCGCGCCCATCAGCGCCATCAAGGTCAACATCCAGACGGCGCGACCCAAGGTCGAGCCCACCTCGCTCGCGAAGTTCTCTTCGTCGGGTTCAAGCGGGAGCGGCGGCAGATCTTCGGGGTCCATCGATGAAGATTAGACGGCGCCAAGCGGCCCGTCACTGACCCAGATCAAGCGTAATTGAAACTCACGCTGATGCGCTGGCCCCGCACAGCGTTCTGAGGCACTTCATGGCGCAGCCAGCTTTCCCACAGAAGCACCGTGCCGGGCGTGGGCGCGATCCTGACGAAGGTCTGGCTGGCCCGCGGCGCGTTCGGCTTCCTGGTGGGGGCTGCCATCATCATGGCAAGGCGGGGGTCTTCGAACTTGATCGCGGAGGCACCTTTGGGGACGGCGACGTAGTAGGTGCCGCTGATGACCGAATGCGGATGGATGTGTGCTGTGTGGACGCCACCCTTCTCCATCACATTGATCCAGAGGGAATCGAGCGCAAGCTTCCGTTCCGCAAGATCGAAGGCGAGCGTCTTTGCGAACGCCTTCACATGCGTGTCGAGATGTTTCTTCAAATCCGCGAACACCGGCGCGCGCAACGGCAGATCGTTCAGCGAGGCGTAGGAGGTGTAGCCGGTATAGCCATGCTCTTTCGACCAGCGTTGGCCCGCGCGATCTTCGCGCGAAATGGCGATGCAGGTGCGGGCGAGTTCGGCGTTGAACGCGCGCGTGCGCGGCAGCACCTTCCGGTACAGCCGCGTCGCGAACAGCGTTTCGATGGTCACGCGAAAGCCGCTTAGGCTTCTTCGCCTTCCGCCACGTCCTCGGCCGCTTCTTCTTCGGCTTCGGGTTCCGGTTCTTCCTCGATCCAGCCGGCCTTCACGCGCGCCTTCATGATGATGGCGTTGGCGTCGTCCGGCGTCAGGTCGAAGCCTTCGAGTGCGCCCGGAACGCGCACGCGCTCCTTCTCCTTGTTCTGCTCGTAATAGCCGAGCAGATCGTCGGTGGCGCAACCGGCCAGGTCTTCCAGCGTCTTGACGTCGTGTTCGCCCAGCGCAACGGCCATCGCGCCGGTCACGCCGTCGACTTCGAGAACGGCGTCTTCCACGCCGAGCGCGCGGCGCTTCTCGTCCAGCTCGCGGTTCTGCGCCTCGATATATTCCTGGGCGCGGCTCTGCAGTTCCTGAGCCGTGTCCTCATCGAAGCCTTCGATGGAAGCCAGATCGTTCAGCGGCACATAGGCGATGTCCTCGATCTCCGAGAAACCTTCGGAGGCGAGCAACTGCGCAACCGTTTCGTCCACGTCGAGCGCATCCATGAACAGCTTGGTGCGTTCGGCGAATTCCTTCTGGCGGCGTTCGGATTCTTCGGCCTCGGTCAGGATGTCGATCTGCCAGCCGGTGAGTTGCGAGGCCAGCCGCACGTTCTGCCCTCTGCGGCCGATGGCGAGCGACAATTGCTCGTCGGGCACCACCACTTCGACGCGATGGGTGTCTTCGTCGAGCACCACCTTGGAGACTTCGGCGGGCGCCAGCGCGTTGACGATGAAGGTGGCCGGTTCGCCCGACCACGGAATGATGTCGATGCGTTCGCCCTGAAGCTCCTGCACCACCGCCTGCACGCGCACGCCGCGCATGCCGACGCAGGCGCCGACGGGGTCGATGCTCGAATCCTTGGAGATCACAGCGATCTTGGCGCGGCTGCCCGGATCGCGGGCCACCGCGCGGATCTCGATGATGCCGTCATAGATTTCGGGCACTTCCTGCGCGAACAGGCGCACCATGAATTGCGGGTGGCTGCGCGACAGGAAAATCTGGGGCCCGCGCGTTTCGCGACGCACATCGTAGATATAGGCGCGGATGCGGTCGCCGGCGCGGAAGGATTCGCGCGGGATCATCTCGTCGCGGCGGACCACGCCTTCGGCGCGGGAAAGGTCCACCACCACCGAGCCAAATTCGGCGCGCTTGACGATACCGTGGACGATTTCGCCGATGCGGTCCTTGTATTCCTCGTATTGGCGTTCGCGTTCGGCGTCGCGCACCTTCTGCACGATCACCTGCTTGGCGTTCTGTGCGTTGACGCGGTTGAAATCGAGCGGCGGCAGGGTTTCGGCGATGATGTCGCCCACCTGCGCTGCAGGGTTGCGGGCGCGCGCATCTTCCAGGCTGATCTCGGTCTTGTCGTTGTCGACCAGCTCGACGACGTTGAGATAACGCGAGACATGCGTTTCGCCCGTCTTGGCGTCGATCTCGACATGAATGTCGTTCTCGCTGCCGTAATGGGCCTTGGCGGCGCGCTGCATCGCCTCTTCCATTGCGTGTAGCACGACCTCCTTGTCGATCGACTTGTCGCGCGCGACCGCGTCGGCGATCTGCAAGAGTTCGAGCCTGTTTGCGGCAACTCCGGTAACCATTCTTCTCTCCTGTCACGCGCTCGCGCGCGCCTTCGTTAAACTTGCGCTTTCTTTCGCGCCTTCAAATCTTCTTCGATCAGCTTGTCGGTGAGCACGAGCTTTGCTTCGGCGATGTTGCGAAACGCGAAGGTCATCTTCGCGCCGCCGGATTCGAACAGCACGTCCTTGCCGTCGAGCCCCAACAACGTTCCACGAAACCGCTTGCGGCCACCGACATCCGGCGTCGTCAGTTCGATCTTCGCCTCATGGCCAGCCCAACGCGCGAAATCGGAAATCCGCGTCAGCGGCCGGTCGATACCGGGCGAGGAGACTTCCAGATTGTATTCGCCGTCGATCGGATCTTCCTGATCGAGGAAATCGCTGAGCGCGCGCGAAAGTTTCGCGCAGTCCTCGACGTCCATCTGCCCATCGGGCCGTTCGGCCATGATCTGCAAGGTCTTGGTCTTGCCGCCCATCAGCCGCAGGCGCACGAGCCGGTAACCCGCCGCTTCCACGGCAGGGGCAATCACCGGTTCCAGTTGCGACATCGCGGTTAAAATAGCCGTCGTCCTTCTCAGCCCAAAAACCAACTCAGCCAAAAACAAGCGTCTGGCCCGCGGCGGTCTTGCGACCGCCACACAACAGCAGTTTCTGTTGTAAGGGATGGCCGGGGATATAGTCCCGCAGTCCGAAAATGGCAAGTCAGACGCGAATAGCGCCCAGATAAGCTGGCTTTCCGTGAAGCTCCTTGGCCTCGTAACGGGTCTGGGGCCAGCCCTCGGGCCGGGACAGCCAATCGGCGGAACAGGCGGCCGTCCATTCGAAGTCCGGATGCGCGCAAACCCGTTCCAGCGTCCATTCGAAATAGGGCGCGTCGTCGCTGGCGAAACGCAATTCCGCACCCGGCTTCATCACGCGCGCAAGGCGGTCGAGCAGATCCATTTGCACGAAGCGGCGTTTGTGATGGCGCGTCTTGGGCCAGGGATCGGGAAACAGGATGAACACCCGGCCAAGCGAGGCATCGGGCAGTGCGTCGATGATGTCGCGCGCGTCGTCTATGTAGAGACGGATGTTGGGCGTTTTGGCTTCGGCAACTTTCGATAGAAGTTTTGCGACGCCGGAAATATAGGGTTCCGCGCCGATCATGCCGACATTCGGATGATGTTGCGCCTGCCACAACAAATGCTCGCCGGCACCGAAGCCCACTTCGAGCCAGACGTCGTCGGCGTGGTCGAAATAGGTTTTCGGATCGGCGCCCGGCTCGGGCTTCAACGCAAGCTGCGGCAGCAGCGTGTCGATCAGATGCCGCTGGTGCGCGGAAAGCTTCGGTCCCTTGCGGCGGCCATAGAGTTGCCGCCGCTGGCGTTCGGGATGCGTCTCAGCGGGCAATTAGAAGGCGCGGCGAAGCGCATCGGCGAGGTCGGTTTTCTCCCAGGAGAAGCCGCCATCCGCTTCGGGCGCGCGTCCGAAATGGCCATAGGCAGCGGTGCGCGCATAGATCGGGCGGTTGAGACCCAGATGCTCGCGGATGCCGCGCGGCTTCAGGCTCATCAGTTGCGGCAGAACCTCTTCGAGCTTGGCCTCGTCCACTTTGCCCGTGCCGTGCAGATCGACATAGAGCGACAGCGGATCGGCAACGCCGATGGCGTATGAAATCTGGATGGTGCAGCGGTCGGCAAGATCGGCCGCCACCACGTTCTTCGCGAGATAGCGCGCGGCATAGGCGGCCGAACGGTCCACCTTCGTCGGATCCTTGCCGGAGAACGCGCCGCCGCCATGCGGGGCAGCACCACCGTAAGTGTCCACGATGATCTTGCGGCCCGTGAGTCCGCAATCGCCGTCCGGTCCGCCGACCACGAACGCGCCTGTCGGATTGACGTGCCAGACGGTCTTGTCGCTGATCCAGTCCGCCGGCAGCGCCTGGCGGATGTAAGGCTCGACGATATGGCGCACGTCGTTGGATGTCATGTTCTCGTCGAGATGCTGCGTCGACAGGACGATCTGCGTCGCCGTCACCGGCTTGCCGTTCTCGTAACGCAATGTCACCTGGCTTTTCGCGTCGGGGCCGAGCTTCGGTTCCTTGCCCGATTTGCGCGCGGCGGCGAGCAGGTGAAGGATCTTGTGGCTGTAGAGAAGCGGCGCCGGCATCAGCTCCGGCGTTTCGCGGCAGGCATAGCCGAACATGATGCCCTGGTCGCCTGCGCCTTCGTCTTTATTCCCCGACGCATCGACGCCTTGTGCGATATGCGGCGACTGGGCGTGCAGCAGCACTTCGACTTCGCAGTGGTTCCAGTGGAAGCCCTCTTGCTCGTAACCGATGTCGCGGATGGCTTCGCGCGCCTTGTCGATCACCAGGTTGGAGGTGATCTGCGCCGGTCCGCGCGTTTCACCGGCGATCACCACCCGATTGGTGGTGGCGAGCGTCTCACAGGCGACGCGGATGTCCTTGGGGTCGAAGCCGTGTTTGGGGCCATCGCGGAAGAACAGATCCACCACTTCATCGGAGATCCGGTCACAGACCTTGTCGGGATGACCTTCGGAGACGCTTTCGCTGGTGAACAGATAGTCTTTGCGCGGCATCAACCCTACCCTTCGACGTTCAAGGGGGGCCTTTTTGCAAGAACGCCCCTTGGGGTCAACCGCTTGGGCCATAATCTACAAAATAAAGCGGGACAAATCCTGGTCCTTGGCGAGATCGCCCACGCGGGCCTGCACATAGGCCGCATCTATGGTGAGCCTGTCGCCGGTGCGGTCGGTCGCCGAAAAGCTGATTTCGTCGAGCACACGTTCCATCACGGTCTGCAGGCGGCGCGCGCCGATGTTCTCGACGCTGGCGTTCACCTGGGCCGCGATATCGGCGATGGCCCCGATCCCGTCCGCCGTGAAATCGAGCGTGACGCCTTCGGTATCGAGCAGCGCCACATATTGCTTGATCAGGCTTGCTTCCGGCTCGGTCAGGATGCGCTGGAAATCGTCGCGGGTCAGCGCCTTCAGTTCCACGCGGATGGGAAGGCGGCCCTGCAGTTCCGGCAACAGGTCGGATGGCTTGGCGGTGTGGAACGCGCCCGAGGCGATGAACAGGATGTGGTCGGTCTTCACCGAGCCGTGCTTGGTGGCAACCGTCGTGCCTTCGATCAGCGGCAACAGATCGCGCTGCACGCCTTCGCGGCTCACATCGCCGCCACCGCGGAATTCGGTGCGGGCGCAAATCTTGTCGATCTCGTCGATGAACACGATGCCGTCGTTCTCCACCGTCTCGATGGCCTCGCGGATCATCGCGTCGTTGTCGAGCAGCTTGTCGGCTTCCTCGGCGATCAGCGGATCGTGCGCATCCGCCACCGTCATGCGGCGCATCTTGGCCTTGCCCCCAAAGGCTTTGCCGAACATGTCGCCCAGGTTGATCATGCTCACTTGCGCGTTCGGCATGCCCGGAATCTCGAACGACGGCATACCGGTTTCGCGCGTCTCGATCTCGATTTCCTTGTCGTTCAATTCGCCCGCGCGCAGTTTCTTGCGAAACGTATCGCGGGTGGAAGCGCTTGCATTGGCGCCCACCAGCGCATCCAGCACGCGGTCTTCGGCGCGCGCATCGGCCTGGGCTTCGACATCCTTGCGCTTCTTATCGCGAACCTGCGCGATGCCGACTTCGAGAAGGTCGCGCACGATCTGTTCCACATCGCGGCCGACATAGCCCACTTCGGTGAATTTTGTGGCTTCCACTTTCAGGAACGGCGCCTGTGCGAGTTTCGCCAGACGACGCGAAATCTCGGTCTTGCCGACACCCGTGGGGCCGATCATCAGGATGTTCTTTGGCAGCACTTCCTCGCGCAATTCGGGCGCAAGCTGTTGCCTGCGCCACCGGTTGCGCAAGGCGATGGCGACCGCACGCTTGGCGTCGGCCTGCCCGACGATGAAACGGTCGAGTTCTGAAACGATTTCGCGAGGGGTGAAGAAACTCATTCGGCCTTCAGGCTTTCGATGGCGATGTTCCGGTTGGTGTAGACGCAGATGTCGGCGGCGATCTTCATGGCGCGCTGGGCGATCTCTTCCGCCGAAAGATCGAGCGGCAGGAGCGCACGCGCCGCTGCCAGCGCGTAAGGCCCGCCCGATCCGATGCCGATCAGGCTGTCTTCCGGCTCCACGACGTCGCCGGTGCCGGACAGGATCAGCGAGGTTTTGGAATCCGCCACCGCCATCATCGCTTCGAGGCGGCGCAGATAGCGATCGGTGCGCCAGTCTTTCGCGAGTTCCACGCAAGCGCGCGTGAGGTTGCCGGGATGCTGCTCGATCTTGGCTTCCAGCCGTTCGGATAGGGCAAACGCATCGGCGGTCGCCCCCGCAAAGCCTACGATGACATCGCCCTTGGCGAGGCGGCGGACCTTCCGTGCATTGGATTTCATCACGGTCTGACCCGCCGTCACCTGCCCGTCGCCTGCCACCACCACGACCCCGCCCTTGCGGACGGACAGGATGGTGGTGGAACGCCATTTTTGATCGAGATAGTGGGTCATGAATTGATCCCGGCCTTGCCGTTTCTCGTTAACGCGACCCCTGTTATACAGCCGCGAACGCTCACATAGGGTCCGCCCATGCGCACCGCAACCGTCGAACGCAAGACACGGGAGACCGAGATCGCCGTCTGGCTCGATCTCGACGGCTCGGGCGAATGCGATATCGACACTGGCATCGGCTTTCTGGACCACATGCTGGAAAGCTTCGGCCGCCATTCGATGATCGACCTCAAGGTGCGCGCCCAGGGCGACCTCCACGTCGATTTCCATCACACCACCGAGGATACCGGCATCGTCATCGGCCAGGCGGTGAAGAAGGCACTGGGCGATTTCGCGGGCATCAACCGCTTCGGCTCGGCGCTCATCCCGATGGATGAGGCGCTGACGCGGGTGGCGCTCGACGTTTCCAACCGGCCCTACCTGATCTGGCATGTGGACGTCCCCAAGCCGAAGCTCGGCGAGATGGACACGGAGCTGTTCAAGGAGTGGTTTCAAGCCTTTGCGCAGAATGCCGGGGTCTGTCTGCACATCGAGAACCTCTATGGCTCGAACAGCCATCACATCGTGGAAACCTGCTTCAAGGGGTTGGCGCGTGCGCTTCGCCAGGCCGTCGAACCCGATGAGAGACTGGAGGGCGGCGTCGCCTCGACCAAAGGCTCGCTCAGCGAGGACGATTAATGTCCCCGCAATAAGTTGACGCCTGCGTCATTTTTCTTGACTTGGTGGCGGCAACGGGCATACTTACGTCCTCCAGAAGAGGTGCGCCCATGACCCAGATCACCAAAGACAACATCTACGATGCGGTAGCACCCGACGATTTTCCGGCGATGCTGGAGGTCGAGCGTTACGGTCAGCGTTCCACGGCGTTCGACAAGATCATCTCCGCCACCCACGACCATTTCTGGGATCCGCTGGACAAGAAATACATCGACTTCTCAGAGCCGTTCGACATGTCCAAGGAACAAATCCTGCCGGATGAGTTCTTCCCCCTGTTCCGCACCAAGCTCGGCGAAGCGCTGACACCCGATCAACGCCGCGAGTTCGCCAACCAGGCGACGCGCTGGCAGCTTTCCGGAATCCTGCACGGCGAACAGGGCGCGCTGTCGCTCTCGGCCTCGCTCTGCCACATCCTGAAAGATCCCGGCGCGCAGGAATACGCCGCCAACCAGACCCGCGAAGAAGCGCGCCATGTGACGGGCTTCACCAATTACATCCGCGCGCGCTGGGGCTCGCCGTTGCCCGCGGGCGCTACGCTGAAAGGCCTGCTCACCGAAATGGTGCTGGCGCCGGAAGTCTACAAAAAGATCGTCGGCATGCAGATGCTGGTCGAAGGTCTCGCGATGGGCGCGTTCGCCACGCTCTATCAGCGTTCGCGCGATCCGCTGCTGGTCAAGCTCTGCCAGCTCGTAATGACCGACGAGGCCTTCCATCACAAATTCGGAAAGATCTGGGCCGACCGCACGATCCCGAAACTGACGGAAGAAGAGCATAACGTCGTCGAAGATTGGGCGGCGCAATGCTTCCAGACGCTTCTGTTCAATCTCATCAATGCCGAACAGATGCAGGTGGTCTACGATTCCTGCGGCATCGACTGGCGCGAAGCCAAGGCCTCCATCATGGAAGCCATCACAGATGAAGACCGCCGCGAAAGCCTCAAGCAATCGGCAAACATCTTCCGCGTGCTGGTGAAGACGCTGCTCAACGCAGGCATCATCACTGCGCGCACGCGCTCGTTCTACGCCATGTATATCGACATGGACGAATTGAAGAACGAAGGCGACCGCATGGTGGGTGACGACATCGCCGAGGAGGGTATCAAATACCTCCAGACGATCAATTTCGTTGACCGCAAAGGCGAACAGTTGCTCGCGGCCGAGTAACGCTCAAAGCCGAAAGAGATGAAAAGGCGCGCGAGTTATCCTCGCGCGCCTTTTGCATTACTGCCTGTCTCTGGGAGGTGGCGGGGGCGGCGGCGGTGTTGATGCTCCCTGTTGCTGCGGCGTTACAGCTCGCGCACCGATGTGATCCACCACGTCGCGCGCATCGAGCGCGGTTGGATCGTCCTTCGCCTGTTCCGGCGTCAGCATCACGATCTCCGCATAAGCCTGATAGCGCGTGATCGGATAGCTTTGGACGGTGTCATAGGGCGGACCATCGAAGAACGGGTCGTAGTAGGGCCAAGTGTGGCGATACCAGAAGCCGCGTCCGTGCCATCCCGGCCAGCCCACGAAATCCGAGCGGTAGGTCGTCTTGGCTTCGGTGTCGCGCGTGTCGAACACGAAATAACGGAAGCCCGACTGCAAGGTGACCTCGGCCGAGCGCAGCAGGAGATAATCTTCCACCGTCTCGCGCCGCGTCACCGAATTGCCGGTGAAAGTGACCCGATAGCGGTTCTGGTCGAGCCGCTGATCGGTGTAGCCGGTATAGCCGCCGGGCTCGCGGGGGGCATAGGGGGTTGGCGAGGTACACCCTGCCAGAGCCAGAAATCCAAGCGCGCCCAATAGCTTGGCTGAAGAGGGCACACGCATTTTTATCGTCCTTTTCGAAACAATTCCCGATCTTCGGGACTCTAAGGGAACGTGGCTGTCTGCAGCATGAACGAAACCCGGTCTATGGTATTTATAAATGACCGGTTATTTAGTAATATGACCTCATGAGAGACCCCGACCTCGTCGAATCCGCCCGTTGGCGCCGCCGCAAGGAGGCCCGGCCGCAGGAGATTCTGGATGCCGCGCTGGCTGTGTTCGCGGAAAAGGGATTCTCGGCCGCGCGCATGGAAGACATTTCGCGCCGCGCGGGCGTGACCAAGGGCACGATCTACCTCTACTTCGAAAGCAAGGAAGCGTTGTTCAAAGCGCTGGTGCGCGAATCGCTCGCGCCCACCATCCAGGGCGTGATCGCGCGGGCTGAGGCCTATGAAGGGCCGTCGCGCGATCTTCTGATCCTGGTGTTGTCGACTATGGGGAGTTTCATCCGCACCAGCGACCGCGTAGTGCTGCCCAAGATCGTCATCGCGGAAGCGGGCAATTTCCCCGAACTGGTGCGCTTTTATCGCGAAGAGATCATCGACAAGGGATTGGGGCTTCTCGAAAGCATCATCGCGCGCGGGATTGCGCGCGGCGAATTCCGTAACGTCGAACCCGCCCATGTCGCGCGGCTCTGCATTGCGCCCATCCTGCTCGCCGCCTTCTGGCGCATCACCTTCGCCTCGCTCGATCCGGCGCCGTACGACTACGAAGGTCTCATCTCCACCCACATCGACACCTTGCTGCGTGGGATCTCCGCGGGGAGCAAATCATGAAACGGTTATTGGCCGCGTTGTGTCTTCTGTTGCTCGCCGGATGCGGCGAGAAGAAGGATCACGGCTATCTCGGGTATGTGGTGGGTGAAGATGCGCTGATCGCTGCCCCGCAAGCCGGATGGGTTGCCAAACTCGCCGTGCAGCGCGGGCAACAGGTGAAACACGGCGATCTTCTGTTCACACTCGACGACACGCGCGAAACGGCCTCGCGCGATCAAGCCATAGCGACGCTTTCGCAAGCCGCCGCACAGATGCGCGATGCGCGCGCAACACTATCGCTGGCGCAGAAAGAACTGGCCCGCCAATCCGGCCTGATGAAAGCGCGCGCCGGCATCGCGCAGAATTACGACATCGCCAAATCGAACTATCAGCAGGCGGTTGCGCGCATCGCCCAGATCGAAGCGCAGGAGAAGGAAGCGCAGGCCGTTCTCGCGGGTGCACGCTATCAGTTGGCGGAACGTGACGTCGTGGCCAAGACCGAAGGCCGCGTCGAGGACATCTATTTCCGCGAAGGCGAATATGCACCCGCGATGACACCGGTGGTTTCGGTCCTGCCGCCCAGGAACATCTATGTGCGCTTCTTCGTGCCGGAAACGCAATTCGCCAAGATGAAACTGGGGCAGAAGGTTTCCATCACCTGCGATTCCTGTGCGAAGAACATCACCGCCACCGTCACCTTCATCGCTCAGCAGCAGGAATTCACGCCGCCCGTGATCTTCAGCGTGGGAAGTCGCGAGAAGCTCGTCTTCAAACTCGAAGCGCGGGCGCCGGGCGGTCTCAAGCTTAATCCCGGCCAGCCCGTCGAGGTGCATCCGCTGTGAGCGCATTCGCCATCGACGTGCATGGGCTGACCAAGAAGTTCGGCAGCAAGGTCGCCGTCGATCACGTCGATATTCAGGTGCCGGAAGGCGAGGTCTGGGGATTTCTTGGCCCCAACGGTTCGGGCAAGACCACAACCATCCGCATGCTGTGCGGCCTGCTGCGTCCCGACGATGGCTCGGGAACGTGTCTCGGCTACGACATCCGTACCCAAAGCGAACAGATCAAGCGCGAAGTGGGTTACATGACCCAGCGCTTCAGTTTCTGGGAAGACCTGTCGATCCGCGAAAATCTGGAATTTGTCGCACAGGTCTATGAACTCGATGACGCAAGGGCGCGCGTCGACGACACGATCGAACGTCTCGGACTGGAGAAACGCCAGACGCAGCTCGCAGGTGAACTCTCCGGTGGCTGGAAACAACGCATGGCGCTTGGCGCCTGCATGTTGCATTCGCCGAAGTTGCTGCTGCTCGACGAACCGACGGCAGGGGTCGATCCGAAAGCGCGCCGCGATTTCTGGGACGAGATCCATCGTTTGAGCGAAGATGGCCTCACCGTTCTCGTCAGCACGCATTACATGGACGAAGCCGAGCGCTGCGACCGCATCGTCTATCTCAATCAGAGCAAGCTCGTCGCGCGCGGTACCGTCGCCGAAGTCATTCACGAATCCGGCCTGCACACCTTCGTCGTCGAAGGCCAGGGTGCGCGCCAGCTTGTGTCGCAATTGCAGGATGCGCCCGGCGTCGAATTCGTTGCGTTCTTTGGCGCGGCGCTGCATGTCAGCGGCCACGACCGCGATGCGCTTGAACGCGCGCTTAAGTCCATAAATGGCCGCCAGGGCCTTCAAGTGCATGAAACCGCGCCCAGCCTCGAAGACGTGTTCATCCAGCTTCAGGAGAAGACGGGATGAGCAAGCGCTTCTCGTTCCGCCGCGTGGGCGCGGTGCTGAAGAAGGAATTCATCCAGATGCGGCGCGACCGCATCACCTTGGCGATGATCCTGGGCATCCCGGTGATGCAGCTTTTCCTGTTCGGCTTTGCCATCAACCTCGATCCCAAACATTTACCGACCGCACTCACCATCGAAGACCCCGGCGCGTTTTCCGATGCGATCGTCGCGGGGCTGATGAACTCCGATTATTTCCGCATCACCCATGTCACGCGCACACCGGAGGAAGGCGAACAACTGCTCGATCGCGGCGATGTCTCGTTCGTCATCGACATCCCGCAGAATTTCTCCCGCGATCTCGTGCGCGGCCGCACACCGCAAATCCTTGTCGAAGCTGACGCCACCGATCCCGCCTCCGGCACCCGCGCCGTGGGAGGTTTCGCACAGCTTGCGACGTCTGCCTTGCGCGACGAATTGAAAGGCCCGCTCGCCCAGCGCGCGCAAACCAATCCACCCTTCGATGTGGTGGTGCAGCCGCGTTACAATCCGGAAAACAATACCCAGTACAACATCGTGCCGGGTCTCCTGGGCGTCATCCTCACCATGACCATGGTGCTGATGACGGCGATGGCAGTCACGCGCGAGCGCGAACGCGGCACGCTCGAAAACCTTCTCGCCATGCCCGCGCGCCCCGTCGAGATCATGCTCGGAAAGATCACGCCCTATATCGGCGTGGGCGTGGTGCAGGCAGGCATCATCCTTCTGGCTGCGCGCTATGTGTTCGGCGTGCCGATGTTCGGCTCGCTGCTTCTGTTGACGGGCGCGCTCGTCCTTTTCATCGCCGCCAATCTCGCTGTCGGATTCACCTTCTCCACCGTCGCCAAGACCCAGCTTCAGGCGATGCAGATGATGGTGTTCTTCCTCCTGCCCTCGATCCTTCTTTCCGGCTTCGCCTTCCCATTTCTGGGCATGCCAGGCTGGGCGCAGGCCATTGGGGAGGTGCTGCCGGTCACCCATTTCCTCAGGATCGTCCGGGGCTTGTTGCTCAAGGGCAACGGCTTTCCCGAAATCTGGCCGGAGCTATGGCCGCTCGCGCTCTTCATGGCGGCCGCGGGTGCCGTCGCAATGGCGCGGTTCCGCCGCACTTTGGACTAAAGTCAAGCCTTTAAAGCACTTGCGAAAGAACGGCGCGCGCCGCACATTCCGGGACATCTTCAGGGGCTTGCGCGTTGTGCTCGCGAGCCCGAGCCTTGCTCCGCCGGGACCTTCGGCGGCGGTACGTCGAACAAGAAATTGGGGGTCTTAAGCGGTCCGTCATGGAAGGTCTTTCCCTGATCCTGCAATCGGCGTTGGCCTGCGTGCTGGTTTTGCTGGCGCTGCTGTCGGTGCAATTGGCGGTCCTCGGCATTCTCCGGGTATATCGGCCTCAGCCGCGCGTGCGGGTTCCCCATCTCCCCGACGAGGCGCTTCCCAGAGTTCTGGTCCAGCTTCCGGTCTGTGACGAAGGCGCATTGGCGGTCCGTGTCGCCGCCGCTGCCGCCCGGCTCGACTGGCCCAGAGACAAGCTCGAAATCCAGGTGCTCGATGACGGCCGCTTCGAGAACCATGCCGCGCTCGTCGCCGCCATCCGCAACGCCATTCCGGCCGATGTGAACCTCTCCATTCTGCGCCGTGGCGAGCGTACCGGCTTCAAGGCGGGCAACCTTGCCTTCGGCCTTGTCCATTCCGATGCGCCTTATGTGGCGATCTTCGATGCGGACTTCGTGCCGCCGTCCGATTTTCTGCGCCGCATGGTGCCCGCGCTCGTGTCCGATCCCGGCCTTGCCTTCGTGCAGGCACGCTGGACGCATGCCAACCGCGAACGCAACTGGCTCACCTGCGCGCAAGGTCTTCTGCTCGACAGCCATTTTGCCGTCGAACAGGAAGCGCGTTTCCGCGCCGGTCTTCCGATCTCGTTCAACGGCACCGCCGGCATCTGGCGGCGCGATGCGATCGACAGCGGCGGCGGATGGACCGGCGACACGCTGACCGAAGACCTCGATCTTTCCATCCGTTGCGCGCTCAAAGGCTGGCGCGCCGCGATGATGTCCGACATCGAAGTGCCGGGCGAGTTGCCGGAAACCGCGGCTGCCTGGCGCGCGCAACAGGCGCGCTGGACCAAGGGCCATGCGCAGGTCGCGCGCAAACTCATTCCCACCATCTGGCGCTCGTCTTTCCCGGTGTGGAAAAAGGCCGTGATGACGGCGCAGATCTGCCAGTTTGCGTTCTACACACTGGCGGCCACCAGCGTCGCGATCAGCCTGACATTGATGGCGATGGGCGTGGTCTATATGCGCTCCGTCGCGCATCTGGGCCTCGCTGTCACCGCGTTCGGCTTCATGGTGTCGATCTCCTATCTCTATCTCGGACAGGCGATGCTCGGCCGTCAGCATCTGCCGCGATTGGCGCGCTCGATTGTATTGGCGCTGATCTTCCCGAGCGGTCTGGTGCTCTCCAACACGCGCGCGGCCTTTGAAGCGTTCGCCGGTACGCAGATGGTGTTCGTGCGTACACCCAAAGCCGGTGCCGCTTATGCAGGCGGATGGCGCGGTTGGCCGGAGATTGTCGTCGGTCTGTTGCTTCCGATCTTCGCGCTTTCCGAACAGGCGTGGAGCGCGCCGTTCTTCATCGTGGCCGTTGCGGGCCTCATCTCCATCGGCGGCATGGGCCTTTCCGGCTCCATGCCCGCGCGCACCATTGCCCGCGATCCCGCTCGCGATTCCATACAATTTTAATTGTTCGAATTTGAAGCTTTCGCCTAACGCCGTTTTGAATCGGTGTTGCTTACGTTTGCCCCGTTGGCTGCCGCGGCTCGAGCGGTTCTTTGGGGGCTTTAATGGTGGAAGCTCTGAGGTTCGCCGCGGCGGCCGTTCTTTTGGCTGGGCTCGCCGCCTGCTCCAGCGTTCCCGAAACGAACTACGCATCGTCCGCGCCCGCGCGCTCGTTCGAGCGCGGTGAAATCGTGACGCCGTCCGAACCGCTCAAATGCGTGGGCTTCGCGCGCGAGCGTTCCGGCCTCGATATCCATGGCGATGCGTGGACATGGTGGGCTCAGGCCGATGGCCGCTACGCGCGCGAAAGCGAACCGGAAACGGGCGCGGTGATGGTGCTCACGGGCTATGCGGGCGAGAAGCGCGCGCACCTCGCCGTGGTGCGCGAAACGGTTTCGCCGCGCCTCATCCGCGTCGATCACACCAACTGGCTGAACGACGGGCGCATCTATCTCGACGATCCGGTTGCCGATGTGAGTCCCGATAATGACTGGTCGGAAGTGCGGGTCTACAATCTGCGCGATCACGGCTGGGGGTTGCGGACCTATCAGGTGCAAGGCTTCATCGCGCCGCGCGGCGACAGCCGCCTGATGGCCGCTCGCGACTAATTTATCATTAAATTCAAATGGTTGGCTGTTTTTGTGCGGCCTCCTGCCCATGACCCTTTTTTTAACCTTGCCTCAAGCCTATTTTCCCGCGCCTTGAACGGACCACAGACCGGCACCGGCGCGTTGCCGCTTCCGACGCGCACCAACGGGCAATCGTGAATTCCACCAACGCAACTCCCCCGACCGACGATCCGCTGGCCGGGCACACGCTGCCCTCCGCCGCGATCCCGCATGGCGAAAACAAATCGCTGCGCCATCGCGCGATGCTGACATTGGGTGCGCTGGGCGTGGTGTTCGGCGACATCGGCACCAGCCCGATCTATGCGTTGCGACAGACGGTCGAGGCCACCGGCGGCAACTTCCCCGGGTCGATGGCCATCATGGGCACCCTGTCGCTGATCTTCTGGGCGCTGGTGATCGTGGTGTCGCTCAAATATGTCGGCCTCATCATGCGCGCCGACAACGACGGCGAAGGCGGCACGTTGGCGCTCGCAGCGCTTGCGCATCGTTCGCCCGGATTGGGACGGCGCTACAAATCCGCCATCGGCACTGCCGCCATCATTGGGCTCGCACTTTTCTACGGCGATGGAATGCTGACGCCCGCCGTTTCGGTGCTCAGTGCCGTGGAAGGCTTGGGTGTCGGCAGTCATTTGCTGCGCCCGCTGATCATTCCGCTCACGCTCGGCATTCTGGTTGGCCTGTTCCTCATCCAGAGCCGCGGCACGGCGAGAATTGGACGGCTGTTCGGTCCGATCATGGTCGTATGGTTCGCCACCATTTCGATCTTCGGACTTCTATCGATCATCAACGCGCCGGGTGTTCTCATTGCGGTCAATCCGCTCTATGCAGCGCGGCTGTTCGCGCATGAGCCGTGGACGGCGTTCGTGGCGCTTGGCTCGGTCGTGCTGGCGGTGACGGGCTGCGAAGCGCTCTATGCCGACATGGGTCATTTCGGCAAAGCGCCGATCCGCCATGCCTGGTGGTTCGTCGTGTTGCCGTCGCTGCTGCTCAATTATTTCGGGCAGGGCGCGATGATCCTGCAGCATCCGCGCTCCGCCGACATCGTGTTCTATTCGCTGGCGCCGTCCTGGGCGCATTACCCCTTCGTGATCCTGGCGACCTTCGCCACCATCATCGCTTCGCAGGCGGTGATCTCCGGCGTGTTCTCGATGACGCGCCAGGCCGTCCAGCTCGGCCAGCTGCCGCGCATGGAAATCCGTCACACCTCGGCCACCGACTACGGCCAGATCTTCGTGCCGATGATGAACATCGTGATGCTGGTGGGCGTCGTGCTGATCGTGCTCATCTTCCACACATCGGGCGCGCTGGCGGCGGCCTATGGCATCGCAGTGTCGGGCGTGATGCTGATCGACACGTTCAACGCCTCCATCGTCGCCGCACGGCAGTGGAAATGGGGCGTGCAGCGTGCGGCTATCGTGTTCGGCGTGCTGGCCTTCATCGACCTGGCCTTCCTGCTCGCCAACAGCCTCAAGATCGTCGAAGGCGGTTGGCTGCCGCTCGCCATCGCGGCCGGCACCTTCATCGTGATGGAGACGTGGCGGCTGGGGCGGCGCGCCCATGTCGAGCGCATCCGCAACGAATCCATGCCGCTCGATCTTTTCATGGAGCGCGCCGAGAAAACGCCCACGCGCGTGGCGGGCACGGCGGTGTTCCTCTCCGCCCGCAACGATGCGGTACCGGGCGCGCTATTGCACAATCTCAAGCACAACAAGGTGCTGCATGAGCGCGTCGTGCTGATGCATGTCGAAGTCGAAGACACGCCCATCGTGCCACCCGGACGGCGCATCGAAGTCGAAAAGCTGGGCAAGGGCTTCTTCGCGGTACAGGTGCATCACGGTTTCTTCGAGACACCGGACGTGCCGCGCGCGCTGGAAGAAGCGCGACCTTACGGTCTCGTTATCGACATCGACACGGCGACGTTCTTCATCGGCCATGAAACGCTGGTGCTGGCCGAGCATCCCGTGCTCGGAAGCTGGCGCACGCGGCTTTATATGCTGCTCGCGCAAAGCGCGCTGTCGCCCGCGCGGTTCTACCAGCTTCCGCCCAATCGCGTGGTCGAATTGGGCACGCAGGTCACGATCTAATCGAGCGCATACACCAGCGCTTTGAGATAGGCGGTCTCGGGCAGCATCGGATGCACCGGATGATCGCCGCCCGCGCCGCCCTGCCGGATCAGCGAGGCCTTGCGGCCGGTGCGCAGGATGCCGAGCGCGCATTCGTCGGCGAAGCGGTCCATCGGAATGTTGTGCGAGCACGAGGCGAGAAACACGAAGCCATTCTTCGCCGTGACCGATGCCGCCAGTCTCGCCAGCTTGCGATAGGCCCGCGCGCCCGGTTCGAGATCCTTGCGCGCCTTCACGAAGGGCGGCGGATCGGCAATCACGATGTCGAAGGTTTGCTTGGCTACGATCAGGCGCTCCAGTTCTTCGAAAACATCGGCTTTCAGGAAGCTGCACGCGGCCTTGTTCGCGGCCGCCGCCTCCTCGGCCAGCGAAAGCGCGCTCTGCGACGAATCGATGCCGACGGTTTCCTTCGCGCCGTTTTTCGCCGCTAGCACCGCGAACCCGCCCGCGTAGCAATAGGCATCGAGCACGCTTCTGCCTTTCGCAAGGCCCGCCATGAAGGCGCGATGTTCGCGCTGGTCGTAATACCAGCCGGTCTTCTGCCCGCCCGCGAGGTCTCCGAAATAGCGCGCCCCGTTTTCCTCGATGGCGATGCGCGACGGAATCTCACCGCGCCCGGCGCGGACATAGTTGTCCAAGCCTTCGAGCGCGCGCGACGGCGCATCGTTGCGCAAGACAACGGCGCGCGGCGAAAGAACCTCGTCGAGCGCTTCGAGCATCGGCTCGATCAACGCTTCCATGCCCGCGGTGGTGACCTGCGCCACACAGACATCATCGAAACGGTCGATGGTCAGGCCCGGCAAGCCGTCGCCTTCGGCATGGACGAGCCGGTAATACGGCTTGTCGTAGAGCGCCTCGCGCAAAGCGCGCGCCCGCCCCAGTCGCGCGGCGAAGAACGCCTTGCCGATGGGGGCGTCCTTTTCCGCATCGAGCAGGCGCACGCCGATCAGGCTCTTGGGGTTGAAATAGCCCGTCCCCAGCACCCGGTCGTCGCCCGCCACGTTCACCAGCGTGCCCGGCGGCAACGCCTTGGTGTCGGGCGTCATGTCAATCTCGTTGGAAAATATCCAGGGCGCGCCTGCTTTGGCGCGGCGCCCGGATTTCGGCTTCAGCCGGATGGTCTTGTGCTTGGTCATGGCGCACCGGTTAGCACGTTCGGGGCGGAAAAGGGGCAAATCTTCGCCGGACGCTGCCCTTGAAGCGCAAGCGGCCCGTGACAATATCGGGGCCACGGCAGACGGAGGGGAAAATGTCACAAGCGGCGATTGCGTGGCCGAAGAAGCTGCGCGAGATCGAAAGCAACCATTTCGATTCCACGGTGTGGAACGATTTCAAATTCCGCGACGATGACGTGGTGATCTCGACCTATGCCAAGTCGGGCACGACATGGACGCAGCAGATCGTGGGGCAAATTCTTTTCAACGGGTCCGAGGATGTGTCCATCGGGCAAAGCTCGATGTGGCTCGACCTACGCGTGCCGCCGCGTGAAATCAAACTTGCGGCCTTCGAAGGTCAAACGCACCGCCGCTTCCTCAAGACCCATCTGCCGGTCGATGCGCTCGTGTTCTCGCCGAAGGCCAAATACATCTATGTGGGCCGCGACGGACGCGACGTGGTGTGGAGCATGTACAATCACCACAGGAACGCAAACGACACTTGGTATCAGATGCTCAACGAAACGCCCGGCCTGGTGGGCGAACCGATGGAGCGCTGCACGCTGGACGTCGTGCCCTATTTCCGCCGCTGGATGGAGCGCGACGGTTATCCGTTCTGGCCGTTCTGGGAGAATGTGAAGAGCTGGTGGGCGATCCGCGAGCTTCCCAACGTGATGTTCGTGCATTTCGCCAATCTCAAGAAAGATCTTCCCGGCGAGATGAAACGCATCGCGAAATTCCTCGACGTGGATATCGAGGAGAGCCGCTGGCCGGTGCTCGTCGAACATTGCTCTTTCGATTACATGAAAGCGCATGCCGCGATGAGCGCACCTCTGGGCGGTGTGTTGTGGGAAGGTGGCGCCGAGACCTTCATCAACAAGGGCACCAACGGACGCTGGCACGATCTTCTGACGGCGGACGACAGCCATGCCTATGAAGCACGCGCGCTCAATGAATTGGGCGCGCCATGTGCGCGCTGGCTCGCAACGGGCGAACTGCCCCGCTGAAAAAAAGAGACCGGATCTTTCGATCCGGTCTCAGTTGCACGAACGGTCACCCGATGGGGCGTGGGGAGGTGGCCGCCCATGTGCCGCTTCCACTTCGCGCGGAATGGGCAGGTTGGGCGGAGCAAGGGCGATGCCTGAGCTATCCGTTTGAAGAAGAACGATTTTACCCGCCGTTCACTATCTTTGGCTGCATCTATATGAGACACAACTATCACGTGTGTCAGATAACGGAACAGCCTGATTTTCGGGGTTCTCCTGAAATTGGCTAGTCTTTCCGCTTCAGGGGATGGGGAATGGATCAAACGGAAGCCGTTGAAGCGAAGCCGCAGATCACGCCTGGCGTCGTCCGCGCCGAATGGTTTCTCGGCGTCAGCTATCTGACGACCGCGCTGTTTCTGCTGTTCGGCGATTTGTTGTTTGCCGGACTTTCCAATCCGTTGTGGCTCACAGCTCTCTTCATCTGGCTGTTCGCGGTGGTTCTGGGGTCGTGCCTCAACGTCGTGCGCCATGCCGACGGCATCGCGGACGTGTTGGGCGAACCCTACGGCACGCTCGTTCTCACTTTTTCCGTCACCACCATCGAAGTGTTGAGCATTTCCGCTGTGATGCTACACGGCGCGAACAACCCGACGCTCGTGCGCGACACCCTGTTTTCCGTCGTCATGGTCATACTGGGCGGCATGGCCGGCATATCCCTTCTCATCGGTGGGTTCCGCCACAAGGAACAGCATTACAATCTGCAGGGCGCCAACGCCTATCTCGGCGTGATCATTCCGCTGGCGGTATTGAGCCTGACCCTGCCGAATTTCACTGTCACCACGACGGGACCGACGCTTTCGCAGGCACAGCAGCTTTTTCTCACGCTGATGTGCGCCGGTCTCTACGTCGCGTTTCTCGCTGTGCAGACAGGGCGGCATCGCAGCTATTTTACCTCCGCCGGCGAAATCGCGGAAACGCACGAAACACCCGCGCACAGGCCATCGCTGCCGCGCCATGCGTTGCTGCTCGTCGTGTACATGCTCCCGGTGGGCGTGCTTGCCGAGGAACTCGCAAAGCCGATCGATTACCTGATCGAGACCTTGCATGTTCCCGCGGCTTTGGGCGGCGTGGTCATCGCGATCATCGTGGCCACGCCCGAAGCGATCGGTGCGGTGCGCGCCGCGATGATCAACAAGCTGCAACAGGCGGTGAACATCTTTCTGGGATCGGTGCTGTCGACCATCGGCCTCACTGTGCCGGTCATGCTGCTGATCAGCCATCTCACCGGCCGGGTCGTTTTCTTGGGGCTTTCGGGCGCCAGCAATGTGCTGTTGCTGCTGACCTTGGCCGTCAGCGTCGTCACCTTCGCGAGCGGACGGACCAACGTCCTGCAGGGCGCGGTCCATATCGTCCTTTTTGGCGCCTTCGTGCTCCTGATTTTCCAGGCATGAGCGCGCGGAAGCGTGGTAAGCTGTTGTAATTGTTCTGGAAACTGGTGCCGCCTGCGTGACTCGAACACGCGACCCCATCATTACGAATGATGTGCTCTACCGGCTGAGCTAAGGCGGCCCTCGCGAGGCGGGGATACATACGGAAAGCGGCCGCGCCCCGCAACCTCCGAATTGAAGGCGGTAAACGCCCGTTTTGCCGGGGATTTTCACCGGTTGCGGGCAACCCGCGTGCGCGCCATGCTTTCGCGAACGATATTGGAAACGCCCGATGCTCACCAAGGCCGACGACTATCCGGTGCACCAGCTGCCGGAACCCATCGCCACGTCCGGCACCGACCGGAATTTCTACGACCGGTACTTCTTCAACGGCTACACGCTCGACGGCCATGTGTTCTTCGCGGTGGCGCTCGGCGTCTATCCGCATCTGAACGTGATGGACGCAGCCTTCTCCGTGGTCGTGGATGGCGTGCAGCACAATCTGCGCGCCTCGCGCGTCCTCAACATGGAGCGGCTCGACACGCGCGTCGGCCCGATTTCGGTGGAGGTGCTGGAGCCGCTCAATCGCCTGCGCATCCGCGTGCACGACAACGAACACAATATCCGCGCCGAGCTCACTTTCCATGCGCGCGCAAAGCCGGTGGAAGAACCGCGCTTCACCTTCCGTCAGGGTCCGCGCACCATCCTCGATTACACGCGGCTGACACAGAACGGCCTCTACGAAGGCGAGATCGAGATCGGCAACCGCCGCATCGACGTCAACCAGGGGATGTTCCTCGGCACGCGCGACCGCTCGTGGGGCGTGCGGCCCATCGGGCTTCCCGATCCGCAGATGGTTGCCCCGCCGCGCCCGCCGCAATTCTACTGGATATGGGCGCCGCTCAATTTCCCCGATCTGTTCATGCTCTATCACAACAACGCCAATGCCGATGGTTCGCCATGGAACACCGCATCGGTGATCGGCGAGCTGGAAGAGGCCGAAGCCGTCCATATGGCGTCGTGCGGTTCGAAGATCGATTTCAAATCGGGAACGCGCCATGCCAAACACGCGGTGATCGAGGCGCGCGATCCGCAAGGCGGCCAATGGCGCGCAGAGCTTTCGCCGCGCTTCAATTTCTACATGTCGGGCATCGGCTACGGTCATCCCGAATGGGGCCATGGCCAATACAAGGGCGAGCTTGCCGTGGGTTACGACACTTATGACCTCGCCACCGTCAACGAGAACGATCTTCGCTTCTTGCATGTGCAGGCTTTCGTCACCGCCAAACTTTCGGGGCCCGACGGAAGCGAGCGCGTGGGCGCGGGTGTTCTCGAACAGCTCGTCATCGGCCCGCACGCGCCGTCCGGTTTCAAACACATCCTCGATCCCGCGCCATGAGCGACGATCTGAGCGAACGGCTGGAAACCTATCTCGCCAATGTGATGGGCATTCCCGATCTGGAAGTCGCGAGTCTCTCGCGCATCCCGGGCGGTGCGAGCCGCGAAACCTATCGCTTCCGTGCCCGCTACAATCGCGACGGCACCGAAATCGAACGCGGCCTCATCCTGCGCCGCGACCAGACGACCAGCCTGATCGAAACCGACCGCGCCACGGAATTCCGCGCCTATCGCGCGTTCCATTCCCTCGGCCTTCCCGTGCCGGAGCCCATCGCGCTCGAAGAGGGAAGCGAAATTCTCGACCGTCCCTTCTTCGTGATGGAAGAGATCGAGAATTGCCAAGTCGGCTCCATCCTCTCGCCCGATCCTTACGGCCCGTTGCGGGAAAAGATCGGCCGGCAGTTCTTCGCCAATCTCGGCCGCATCGCGCGCGCCGATGTGGACGAGGTGGGGCTTGGCGACCTCGAAGGCGAACGCGATCCCGCAAAATGTTGGTTGCATGAGGTGGACCGCTGGGAGGAAGTCATCGACGAAGACGAACGCGAGCCGCAACCCATCGCGCGCGCAGCGTTGCGCTGGCTGCGCCGCAATCCGCCGCCGCCCGCGCCGAAGATTTCCGTGGTGCATGGCGATTATCGCACTGGCAATTTCCTCTACGACGCGGACGGCGACATGCGCGCGATCCTCGATTGGGAAATGGCGCATCTGGGAAATCCGCTGGAAGACCTCGGCTGGGCTATCGATCCGTTATGGAGCCACGGCGATCCCTCGCGGCCGGCGGGCACCATCCCGCGCGAGGAAGCGCTTTCCATCTGGCAAAAGGAAAGCGGTATCCGGCTCGATACCGCCGCACTCGCCTGGTGGGAAATCTTCGCAAGCCTCAAGGGCGTGGCGATCTGGATTTCCGCCGCGCGCGAATATGCCGACGGTCGCAACATGGATCCGGTGAATGCGTTCTCCGGCTGGTATTGCCTCGCCTTCCACAACAAGGTGCTCGCCGACCGTCTGGGGACCGCATGAAACCGGAAGCCGACCAGATACTGATGTTCTCCGCGATCAAGCTCGCATCCGAATACGCGCCGCAAATCCCCACGCAATATGGGCAAGGCATGGCGCAGGTAGTCGCCGCGTTGATGTTCATGTCCGCCCAGGAATATGACCGCGCCGCCGACATCCGCGCCTCGGAGAACGCCGACATGCGCGCGCTGTTCAAGCTGCTGGCCCCCCAGATTGCCGATGCCGGGTTGCGCCGCGATCTCGAAACGGCGGCGTCCGCCCGCGAGGAATCGCTGCGCGTCTCCGCCCTCAACGCCTCCAACGAACATTTGCGCAAAATCCTCATCCGCCTGCACGCGCATCTGGACGAAACGGGCGCCGACACCAGACCCGTCTGGGACGTGCTCAAAGCCATGGCCGCGCGCCGCACGCTCACACTTCCCGGATGATCTGACGCTTGCGCGGCATCGCTTTCCGTCTGTCGCTCGCGCAAGGCGCATCGGGCCTGTTCGGCGGCGCCTACACGCCTTTCTTCGGCGCGTGGCTCGCGTGGAAAGGCCTCGATGCGGTTTCCATCGGCGTGCTGCTGTCGGGCGCGATGCTGCTGCGCGTGGTGGTCGCCCCCATCACCGGCATGATCGCCGATGCGCGCAACGACCGCCGCTCGATGATGCTGTTCCTCTGCGCGGTGATGATCGCGGGCTATGGCGCGCTCATTTTCGTCTCCGCGCCCAAATGGATTTTCCTCGCCGCGATCTGCGCCAATATCGCCAGCGGTGCCGTGACGCCATTGCTCGAAAGCGCAAGCGTCCGCCTCGCCGACCGTTACAAGTTCGATTACGGCCATGTGCGGCTTTGGGCGTCCTCGCTATTCGTGGCAGGCAATATCCTCTCGGGCTTTGCCAAGCGCATCATCGGGTTGGTCATGCTCGCGCCATGGCTGACCATCTCCGTAATGCTCAATTTCGCGGCCGTCATGATGCTGCCCAAGCCGCGCGCCGACCGTCCGAAAGGCGATTTCCCTTCGCGGTTGCGCGCAACGCTCGCCGAAACCCACGAGCTTCTGCGTTCGCGCGTGTTCCTGATCTTCCTCGCCGCCGCCAGCCTCGATCAAGGCTCGCACGCTTTCTACTATGCCTATGGCGGCCTGCACTGGACGCGGCTTGGCTACAGCGGTCCGTTGATCGGCATTATCTGGCCGCTCGGCGTGTTCGCGGAAATCGCGCTGATGTCGTTTTCGTTGCGCGTCTTCCGCGCGATCGGTGCCACGCGATTGCTGGTGCTGGGCGGCATGGGCTGTGTGCTGCGCTGGACAATCCTCGCCTTCGATCCGCCGCTCGCTTTGGTGATCGTCGCGCAAATCCTGCACGGCGCCACCTTCGCGCTCGCGCATCTGGGCGCGATGTATTTCATCCTCAAAGCCGTTCCGCCGCGCCTCACCGCCACCGCGCAGAGTCTTTATTCCGTCTGCTCGGCGGGATTGGTGATGGGTCTCGCCACCTTCGCCAGCGGCCCGCTCTATGCGAGCTTCGGCGGCCTCACTTATCTGCTGATGTCGGCAATGGGATTGGGCGCAACGATCTTCGCGCTCTGGCTCGACAAAAGCTGGCACGGCGCGCGCATCACGCAACACAGCGATACAGAAGAAGATCTGGATACGGTCTAAGCCGCTTTCCCGCGTGGATGGGCGTTCTTGTAGATTTCCATCAGCTTACTGGTTTCGACCTGCGTATAGGTCTGGGTCGTCGACAGCGAGGCGTGTCCCAGCAATTCCTGCACGCTTCTGAGGTCGCCGCCATTGGCGAGCAGATGGGTCGCGAAGGAATGGCGTAGCGCATGCGGCGTGGCTTTCTCGGAAAGCCCCAACCGCCCGCGCAATTTCTGCATCAGGGCCTGGGCCTCGCGCGGGCTCATCGGCTTGCCGCGTCGCGAAAGGAACAGCGGTGTATCCTTCGCGCCGGTGAACGGAATCTTCGCGCTGTAATCGGCGATGGCGTCGGCAACGGCGGGCAGAATGGGAACGCTGCGTTCCTTGCGCCCCTTGCCCAAAATCGAGAGCGTGCGTCCCAACGGCACGTCGCCGCGCTTGAGGCTTAGCCCTTCGGAGATGCGCAAGCCCGCCCCATAAAGAAGCGTGAGCAGCGCCACGTCGCGCGCCGCCAGCCATTCGACATTGTGTTCGCCTGCTTCTTCCAGCGCGCGCGCGGTGTCGGTTTCGCTCAAGGGGCGTGGCAGTCCGCGTTTTATGCGCGGCGTGCGCACCGCGCGAGGGGCGGGATTGTCGAGAATACTCTCGCGCGCGAGCCAGCGATAGAAACTCCTGATCGCAGCGAGTGCGCGTTGCACACCGCGCGCGCCCAATCCGTCCGCGCGCCGGTCGGTGATGAAGGCGCGGATGTCGGCAGGGGCCACACGGCCAAGCGTCCGTTCGTTGATCGCGCTGCCGAGATGGATGTGCAGGAAGCCGAGGAAGCGCGAAAGATCGTCCCCATAGGCGCGCAACGTGTTGGGGCTGGCGCGGCGTTCATGCGCCAGCATCGAAAGCCAGGCGCGTTTCAGCTCCTCGCCCCCGCGCGCCATCTATTCCTCGCGGATACGCAGATTCGCTTTCTTGGCGTCGGCCAGGAATGCCGCCAATCCCTTGTCGGTCAGGGGATGGTTGATGAGCTGTTTGAAGATGTTGGGCGGCAAGGTTGCCACATCGGCGCCTGCAAGCGCGGATTCGCGCACATGGCTGACGCTGCGGATGGAGGCGGCAAGGATTTCGGTCTTGAACCCGTAATTGTCGTATATCTGGCGAATGTCGCGGATGAGCTGCATGCCGTCCTCGCCGCAATCATCCAGGCGCCCGATGAAGGGCGAGATAAAGGTGGCGCCCGCCTTCGCCGCCATCATCGCCTGCACAGCGGAAAAGCAGAGCGTGACGTTCACCATCAAGCCCTGGTCGCGCAGCGCGCGCACGGCTTTCATCCCGTCCCATGTCATGGGAATCTTGATGGTGATGTTCTTGGCGATCTTGGCGTAGCGTTCGCCTTCCGCGATCATGCCATTGGTATCGGTCGCCAGCACCTCGGCGCTGATCGGGCCGGGAACGGCGGCGCAGATCTTTTTCAACGAATCGAAGATATCGAGTCCCTGCTTGGCTGCGAGCGAGGGGTTGGTGGTAACGCCGTCGACAAGGCCGGTTTCGGCCAGTTCGGCGATTTCCTTGGGATCTGCACTGTCCAGAAAAAGTTTCATGTCCTCATTGACCAATCGATTTGTCCGGCGAAATTGTAGCCCATGACCCGGCCTGCCCTAAAGCCCGAAGCTGAAGCCGAAACCGCGCGCGCGGCGGTGCTTTTGCCACTTCCTTTGAAGGGCGCTTATGATTACGCGCTGCTGTGTGGTCCCGTTCCGCGCGGAACGCTAGTTGTCGCACCCTTGAGCGGGCGCGAAACCCTGGGTGCGGTCTGGGGCGAGGCCGAAGGCGGCGTGGACGACGCCAAGCTCAAGCGCGCCACACCGCTCGAAGGGTATCCGCGCCTGCCCGAAAGCCTGTGCGACTTCGTGGATTGGGTGGCGCGCTACACGCTGGCGCCTCCCGGCATGGTTTTGGCGCTCGCCTTGCGCTCCACCTCCGCCTTTTCGCCGGAAATCCCCCGCATTGCCTATGTGAAGGGCGAAAGTGCCCCCCACCGGCTGACACCCTCGCGCCAGCGCGTGCTGGAGATCGTGGGCGATGGCCTGGCGCGCAGCATCTCGGCGATTGCTGAAGAAGCAGGCGTTTCGCCCGCCGTGGTGCGCGGCCTGATCGAATGCGGCGCGCTCGCCGAAACCGCGCTGCCGGAATTCGCGCCTTTGCGTGCGCCCGATCCCGATTTCGTGTCCGCCGAATTAAATTCTGAACAGCGCAAGGCGGCGGACACGTTGGTCAGTGCCGTATCGGCGCAGAAGTTTTCGGCGAACCTTCTCGACGGGGTGACGGGCTCGGGCAAGACCGAAACCTATTTCGAGGCGATTGCCGAAGCGTTGCGTCAGGGCAAGCAAACGCTCGTCCTGCTTCCCGAAATCGCGCTGACCATACAATTCCTCGATCGTTTCGCGTCACGCTTCGGCGTGCGCCCGGCGGAATGGCATTCCGATCTCTCCCAAAAGGAACGAAAGCGCATCTACCGCGCCGCGATGAACGGCGAAGCGCGCGTGATCGTTGGCGCGCGCTCGTCGCTGTTCCTGCCGTTCAAGGAGCTTGGCCTCATCATCGTCGACGAGGAACACGAGCAGGCGTTCAAACAGGAAGACGGCGTCATCTATCACGCCCGCGACATGGCCGTGGTGCGCGCCCGATCCGAGGATTGCGCCATCGTCCTTTCCAGCGCCACGCCCTCCATCGAAAGCTACGTGAACGCGATCAGCGGCAAATATGAACACCTTACCTTGCATCGCCGTCACGGCAACGCACTGTTGCCGGAAACCAGGCTGATCGACTTGCGCCATGCGCGCGCCGAACCCGGAACCTGGTTGTCCGAACCGCTGCGCGAAGCCATCGCCAGAACGCTCGAAGAGGGCGAACAGGCGATGCTGTTCCTCAACCGCCGCGGTTATGCGCCGCTCACGCTGTGCGGTTCCTGCGGCCACAAGATGGTGTGCCGCGATTGTTCGGCCTGGCTGGTGGAACATCGCTATCGCAAACGCCTGATGTGCCATCATTGCGGCTACGAAACGCAAACACCGCCCGCCTGTCCGCAATGCAACGCCGCCAACAGCTTCATTGCCTGTGGTCCCGGCGTGGAACGTGTGGCGGAGGAATTCGCGAGCGTCTTTCCGCAGGCGCGCATGGCGATCGCGTCAAGCGACACGATGCATGGCCCCAACGAAACCCAGGCCGCGATCCGCGCCATGGCCAAACGCGAGATCGACGTGCTCATCGGCACGCAGATCATGGCCAAGGGTCACCACTTTCCTGAGCTTACATTGGTGGGCGTGGTCGACGCCGATCTGGGCAGCGCCGATGGCGACATGCGCGCCCGCGAACGCACCTTCCAATTGCTGCATCAGGTTGCAGGTCGCGCAGGCCGTGCGGAGAAGCCGGGGCTGGTTCTGTTGCAGACGCGCAATCCCGAAGACGTCGTGATGAAGGCACTGGCCGCCGGCGACCGCGATGCGTTCTTCGCGCAGGAAATTTCGTGGCGCGAACGCGCAGCCGCACCGCCTTATGGGCGATTGGCCGCGATCATCCTTTCCAGCCACGATGCGGAAGCCGTGCAGAAAGCTGGTCGCGATCTGGCGAAAGAAGCGCCGCACGCACGCGGCGTGAAAGTGTGGGGGCCGACGCCCGCCTTCTATCATCTGCTGCGCGGACAGACGCGGGAGCGTCTCCTCGTGCAGGCCGAACGCAATGTCGATGTGCAGGCTTATATGCGCGCATGGCTCGCGCGCGTGAAATTGCCCAATGCGGTGCGGACAGCCGTCGATATCGATCCGGTGAGCTTCTTCTAGAGATGGGTGCCGAGTTTGGGCGCGCTGAAACGCAGGCGTCCTTCCCAGGTCGCACGCACGGCCGCGTGCAGGCGTTCGGCCTTCGCGCTCGAAAGCCGTTCTTCCAGCGCGTCCATCAACACTTGTTCGATATCGTCCTGACCCGTGAGCGCCATGATCTGGCGAAGGCCTGCCTCGGCTTTGGTGGATTCGATTGCGAGCGCCATTTTCGAAATCTCCTTGATTTCACCCCGCGCTGGAGCCGGAGTTTACGCAAGCATGCGCACGATGCCAGATGGAATCGCCACCGAGTTTCGCGTCAGCACGAATTTTTCGTGAAAACGCATCCAGCTTGCTTGCATTTTAGGCAAACCGGACGCGCTTTTCGCGGGTGCAATAACGACAGGAATGTCGGTTATTGAAATTCCCGAACGTCGGCCAGATGGCCCGCTATAGCGGCGGCTGCCGCCATGGCCGGGCTCATCAGATGGGTGCGCCCGCCGCGTCCCTGCCGTCCTTCAAAGTTCCGGTTTGACGTGGAGGCGCAGCGCTCGCCGGGCTCCAGCCGATCGGCGTTCATCGCCAGGCACATGGAACAACCGGGTTCCCGCCATTCGAAACCCGCGGCGGTGAAGATCTCGTCGAGACCTTCTTCCTCGGCCTGCGCCTTCACGAGGCCCGAACCGGGAACCACCATCGCACCGACATGGGCCGCCACTTTCTTTCCCTTGGCGATCTCGGCGGCGGCACGCAGGTCTTCGATGCGCCCATTGGTGCACGAGCCGATGAACACGCGGTCGATTTTCACTTCTTTCAGCGGCGTGCCCGGTTTCAGATCCATGTAGCTTAGCGCACGTTCAATGCCCGCGCGCTGGTTTTCATCCGTTGCCGCAGCAGGATCGGGAACGCGGTCGGTCACCGGCAACGCCTGTTCCGGGCTTGTGCCCCAAGTCACCATCGGCGGAATGGAGGCCGCATCGAGCGCGATCTCCATGTCGAACTTCGCGTCCGCGTCGGATTTCAGCGTGCGCCAATATCTGACCGCCGCTTCGAACGTGGCGGCCTTCGGTGCGCGCGGCTTTCCCGCGACATAAGCAAATGTCGTTTCGTCGGGTGCGACCAATCCTGCGCGCGCGCCCGCTTCGATGGTCATGTTGCAAAGGGTCATGCGCCCTTCCATGGAAAGCGCGGTCACTGCATCACCCGCATATTCGATGACGTAACCCGTGCCGCCCGCCGTTCCGATCCTGGCAATGATGGCGAGCGCTATGTCCTTCGCGGTCACGCCGATGGGCAGCTTGCCGTTCACCGTCACCCGCATGTTCTTCGATTTGGGCATCGAGAGCGTCTGCGTCGCCAGCACATGTTCGACATCGGACGTACCGATGCCGAACGCGATGGAGCCGAACGCGCCGTGGGTCGATGTGTGCGAATCCCCGCACACGATGGTAGTTCCCGGCACCGTCCAGCCCTGTTCGGGGCCGACGATGTGCACGATGCCCTGGCGGATATCGTCCATCTTCAGATATTCGATGCCGAAATCGTTGGCGTTCTTTTCGAGCGTGGCGATCTGTTCGCGCGATTCCGGATCGGCGATGCCCTTGGCGCGGTCCTTGGTCGGCACGTTGTGATCGGCAACCGCGAGCGTGAGGTCGGGGCGGCGCACCTTGCGGCCGGTGTTGCGCAGGCCTTCGAACGCCTGCGGGCTCGTCACCTCATGCACCAGATGGCGGTCGATATAGATGACGGGCGATTCCCCCTTCGCCTCATGCACCAGATGCGCGTCCCAGATCTTGTCGTAAAGTGTCTTGCTCATTGTCCTGCTCAGTGTTTTCCGGAGATATAGAGAACCGCCATGATGATAAGAATGGCGATGAATTGCGCCAGCACGCGAATCCGCATCAGGCGGTTCGACCAGGTGCGGGCCACATCGCCTCCCACCCAGAGCGTGTAGAGGCCCGCGCCCAAAATCAGCGCCACCACGAAGATCGCGATGGCAACCACAACCCCGCCGCTCATGCAGGCCTCATGTCGGTAGAAGCGGACGGCGGAATGGCCGGCCGCGGAATCCAGTTGGCCGCCTTCTCACTCAATTCGCGAAAGCGCGCGGAGGCCGTGTTCAAACGATCCTCCCATTGCGGATCGGGCCGCTGGCCTTCGATGGTCTGGAAGAACACCTCCATCAGTGCTGCAATCGCCAGCGGCTCTAGCAGCGCCACTTTCAACGCCCAGGCGAGCACAAATGCAAACGCGAATCCCCACCAGAAATTGTGTCCCGGCAATGCGGCAGCAAACGCAAAGGCCGGCGTCAGCAGCACCGCGAAGATCGCAATCGTGAACGCCCACAGAAACAGCCAAAGCCACAGCGCGTTCTTGAGGAAGTGCTTGTAGTTCTGCGCGTAGAGGATGAGTCCCTCCTTCGCCGTCGCCCACGGATTGGCCGTGCGCGTGCGGATCAGATAGGCGAGGATCAGTTCGTCGACATAGGTGAGCGAGGTGCGCACCACCCCCTCGGCAAGCTTCAACAGCGGCACCAATCCCGGTAACGGAAGGAATGCCGAGATCCGGTTCACCATGTTCATCAGCGCGTTCAACACCGCCTTGATCAATAGGTCGACGCCGAACAGCACCGAGGATTCCGCGAAATGCGCGCGCACGAACTGCGCGCCGTAGCGGATCTGTCCTTCGCCGCCCGGCACCGGATTGCCGTCATACAATTCCACCAGCACCGCGATGTGCCCGGCCTTGACGAGATAAAGGATATATTCGCGCGCCAGCCGCAACAGACCGATCACCAGCACGAAGCCCGCGATGCCGCCCCACAGCGCGCCGTTATGGCCGTGGCTTGCGCGCCCGATAAGAAGGCCGAGACCTGCGCCAAACCCGGTGGTCAGCATCAAGGTCAGCGCGATGCCCACATAGACCACCAGCCGCAACACCACGAACGGCGCGGTACGCAGCACCGCGCGCATGGCATTCGAGAGGCTGAAATCCCACATGAGAACCTTCGCTTTCGAAGGTCATATGTTCTTTCGGGGCGGGTCTGCGCAAGATGGCAAAAAGCGGCCCCAGAAACAGTGTGAAGCGGTTTTCCGCCTCTGACCGCGCCAAAACAAAGCCTAGGCGGCCTCGCACCAGCCACCCCGCCGTCCGCCGCGATAGGGCCGGGCCAGCCCCGCCGCGATGAGGGCAGCACCCACATCGCCGCCGGAATCGCGCACCGTGGCATCCACCCGCCCGCCGTATTTGTCGTAATGCACCTGTGACAGGCGCACTTCCGCGCCCTCGATCCGGTAGGCCAGCCAGTCCCGTGCGGCCTCGGCGCGGGTTCGCTCCTCGTCGCAACGGGCGTGAAGTTCCGGCGCATCGACGCCCGCGATCCGAACCCGCACCTCGATGGATTGCCCCAGCCAGATGGCGGCGCGAGCTTCGAATGTGTCGCCGTCCACCACATGCAAAACGTCGGCGTCGACCGGCCCCGCGAACGAAGCAGCCGCCAGCCGGATGCCCGGTGGTGCAAGATCGCTGCTGGGATCGAAGCTTCCCGCCGCCGCGATAGCTGCAGCTCCCAACAACGCACTCCCCCAAGCAAGCTGGGGCCAGGCCATGCCTCACTCCTGCAACCATTAGTTGTGAGAACATAGATAGTACGGATACGGGGCAAAGTCCATCACCCCGTCATGGCCGCGAATGCAGGCCATGACGGGAGTTGCATGACGGGAGTTAAGCGAGCAAATCGATGGCCTCGTCCGACAATCCGCCGGGCACGATGGTCACCGGGATCGGGTTGTTGCCCGCCGCCTGACCCGCAAAAGCGGAAACCAGTGGGCCCGGCCCCTCCTTGGAGGTGCCCGCCGCCAGCACCAGGATCGAGATGTCCTGGTCGTTCTTCACCAGCTCCGTCAGGCAGTCGGAGGTGCGGCCATGGGCGATCACAAGTTCGGGCACGATGCCCGACAATTCGTTGACCTCTTTGGCGGCTGTGAAGATCAGGCTTTCGGCCTCGGCATGGGCTTCATCGCGCATGATCTCTTCGACGCCCTTCCATTGCTGGAAGTCGGCGAGCTTGGCCACGCAGAGAAGCGTCACCCGCCCTTTGGTGTGCTGGGCCCTGCGCGTGGCAAAGCGGATGGCGATACGACACTCCGGGGTCTTGTCCACCACTACGAGGAATTTGCGCGGCCGGTCCGGCGCTCCGCGCACGGAAGCGTTGGGATCGGCGGGCGTTGCGGCATCGCTCATGGCTTCGAATGCTGCATCTTGGCTTTGAGATCGTAAAGCACCTCAAGCGCCTGTTTGGGCGTCAGCCCGTCCGGCTCCACCGTCTTCAGCGCCTCTTCCACCGCACTCGTCTTTGCAACCGGCTGGGGTGCGGGCTGCGCTGCAAACAGAGGCAGGTCGTCGATCCGCGCGAGCGGCTTGTGGCCCTCGCGTCCTTCTTCGAGCGCCCGCAATACTTCCTCGGCGCGCGCCACAACCGCGTTCGGCAACCCTGCAAGCTTCGCCACATGGATACCGTAAGAACGATCCGCGGTTCCCGGCGCCACTTCGTGCAGGAACACGATGGTGTCGTTCCATTCGCTCACGCGCATGGTCACGCAGGCAAGCGACGACAGCCGTTCGGAAAGCGCGGTCATCTCGTGATAATGCGTGGCGAACAGCGCGCGCGATTTGTTGGTCTCGTGCAGATGTTCCGCCGCCGCCCACGCAATCGCCAAGCCGTCGAAGGTCGCGGTACCCCGCCCGATCTCGTCGAGGATGACAAGGCTTTTCGCCGTCGCCTGATTGAGGATCGCCGCCGTCTCGACCATTTCCACCATGAAGGTCGAACGGCCCGACGCCAGATCGTCCGCCGCGCCCACGCGCGAAAACAGACGGTCCA
>Ga0070661_100000236_pt1 | contig 45535 bp, 51 predicted proteins | sample KBSC43metaG_FD_64663 | JGI IMG/M metagenome (GOLD analysis project Ga0070661, IMG submission 64663) | Corn rhizosphere microbial communities from Kellogg Biological Station, Michigan, USA - KBS C4-3 metaG | ecosystem: Host-associated > Plants > Roots > Rhizosphere > Soil ... | reverse complement strand
CGAGATGGAGGTCTGGGCGCTGGAGGCATATGGCGCCGCCTACACCCTGCAGGAGATGCTCACGGTCAAGTCCGACGACACCGTCGGGCGCGTCAAGGCCTACGAGGCGATCGTCAAGGGGGAGAACATCCCCGAGCCCTCGATCCCGGAGTCCTTCAAAGTGCTTTTGAAGGAGATCCAGAGCCTCTCGCTCGACGCCAACGTGGTGTCGGAGGGCTCTGACGTCGAAATCTCCGACGAGGAAGACGACTTGCTGAAAGCGGCCGAGGAGCTCGGCATGGACCTGACCGGTGTTCGCGCCGACTCCAGCAACGGAGCCGCCGACGAGCAGGAGGAGCAGGTGGTCGCCGAGGGCGAGGGCGGAACTGATGGTGATGGTGCCGGGAAAGCCGAGAAGGCCGCGCCGGCCGAGGTGGAGGACTGATGATCGACATCAATAATTTCGACGCGATCGAGATCGGGCTCGCGTCTTCGAAGAAGATCCGCTCCTGGAGTTGGGGCGAGGTCACCAAGCCCGAGACGATCAACTACCGGACGCTGAAGCCCGAGAAAGACGGGCTCTTCTGCGAGCGCATCTTCGGTCCGACCAAGGACTGGGAGTGCTATTGCGGCAAGTACAAGCGCGTCCGCTACAAGGGCATCGTCTGCGAGCGCTGCGGCGTCGAGGTCACCCGCTCCAAGGTCCGCCGCGAGCGGATGGGGCACGTCGACCTCGCCTCTCCGGTCTCGCACATCTGGTTCTTCAAGGGTGTCCCGAGCCGGATCGGCTACCTGATCGACATGGCTCCGAAAGAGCTGGAGAAGGTTCTCTACTTCGCCGCTTCGATGGTCACCTGGGTCGACGAGGAGGCCCGTGACAAGGACGTCGGCAAACTGGAGAAAGAGGTCAAGAAAGTCGTCGACTCCTACGAGTCCGAAAAACAGAAGCGGACGCAGGAGCTGAGCGAGTCCCTCGAGCGCCGGATCGCCTATCTGGAGAACGGCGCCCAGGACAAGTTCGACGACGAAGACCACATCTGGGCCGACTCGCTGAAACTGACCGCGGCGCAGCTGCGGAAGCTCAAAGACGACGACCGGGCGAAAATGATCAAAGAACTGCGCAAACAGTTCGACGCCGAGATCTCCGACACCGAGGCCTACCTCGAAGAGGCGGCGGAGCGGATGCAAGAGGTCTGGAAGATCTTCACGGAGATGAAGCCGAAGGACGTCATCAACGACGAGACGGTCTTCCGTGAGCTCAAGGACAGGTTCGGGTCCCCGTTCGGCTGGGGCGAGTACTTCCGCGGCGGCATGGGCGCCGAAGCGGTTCGCGACCTGCTCGAACAGGTCGATCTCGAGGCCGAAATCGAGGAGCTGGAGCAGATCATCAACAGCTCCAAAGGCCAGAAACAGGCTCGCGCGGTAAAGCGGCTGAAAGTCGCCTCCGCCTTCCACAACTCCGACAACAAGCCCGACTGGATGATCCTCGACGCGGTACCGGTGATTCCGCCGGAGCTGCGGCCGATGGTGCAGCTGGACGGCGGCCGCTTCGCGACCTCCGACCTCAACGACCTCTACCGCCGGGTGATCAACCGCAACAACCGGCTGAAAAGGCTGCTCGACCTCGGCGCCCCCGAGATCATCGTCAACAACGAGAAGCGGATGCTGCAGGAGGCGGTCGACGCACTCTTCGACAACGGCCGCCGCGGCCGCCCCGTCACGGGTCCCGGCAACCGGCCGCTGAAGTCGCTCTCCGACATGCTGAAGGGGAAGCAGGGTCGCTTCCGCCAGAACCTGCTCGGCAAGCGCGTCGACTACTCCGGCCGCTCGGTGATCGTCTCCGGGCCGAGCCTGCGGCTGCACCAGTGCGGCCTGCCGAAGCTCATGGCTCTCGAGCTGTTCAAGCCGTTCATCATGGCCCAGCTGGTCGAGCGCAAAGCGGTCCAGAACATCAAGGCCGCGAAGAAGATGGTCGAGTCGATGATCCCGGAGGTCTGGGACGTGCTCGAGGAAGTCATCCACGAGCACCCGGTCCTGCTGAACCGGGCGCCGACCCTCCACCGTCTCGGCATCCAGGCCTTCGAACCGGTTCTGGTCGAGGGCAAGGCGATCCAGGTTCATCCCCTGGTCTGCCACGCCTTCAACGCCGACTTCGACGGCGACCAGATGGCGGTCCACGTGCCGCTGTCGTCCGAGGCTCAGGCCGAGGCGCGGATCCTCATGCTCTCCGCCAACAACATCCTCTCCCCGGCCCACGGGGCGCCGCTGGCGACCCCGACCCAGGACATGGTGCTCGGCATCTACTACCTGACCTATGGTCCGGAAGAGGCCGAGCTGAAGGAGATCGACGAGGAGCTGAAGGCGGGCAAGGGCACGAACGGCTCGGGCCCGAGCGTGAAGGTGTTCCGCTCCTCGCAGGAGGCCGAGCTCGTCTACGAGAACGGCGGCTGCAAGCTGCACGACCAGGCCGAGTACCGGCGAGCCGGGCGCGGTCACTTCCTGACCACGGTCGGGCGGATCATCTTCAACGAGAAGATCGAGCGCGCCCTCGCCGAAGCCCTCGAAGAGGACTTCGATCCGGAGCAGTTCGAGTTCGTCAACTTCTCCCTGAAGAAGAAGGACATCAACCAGATGGTCTCCGACCTGGTCGAGGCCTACGGCGCGCCGGCGGTCTCACAGGTGCTCGACGCCTTCAAGGACCTCGGTTTCCACTACGCCAGCCAGGCCGGGATCACGGTCTCCAAGAACAACGTGGTCTCGCCGCCGGAGAAGCCCGAAATCCTCGATCGCTACGAGAAGGAGACCGAAGCGATCCAGGGCCAGTACGACGAGGGCTACATCACCGCCGAGGAGCGTCACGAGGCGGTCACGGCGCACTGGAACCGGGCAACCGACGAGGTTGCGAAAGCGATGGAGGACAACCTCGACACGTTGAACCCGATCTTCATGATGGCCAACTCGGGCGCTCGCGGATCCTTCAAACAGATCCGCCAGCTGGCCGGGATGCGCGGCCTGATGGCCAACCCGAAAGGGGAGATCATCGAGCGGCCGATCAAGGCCAACTTCATGGAGGGTCTCTCGGTTCTCGAGTACTTCATCTCCACCCACGGCGCCCGAAAGGGCCTCGCCGACACGGCGCTGAGGACGGCCGACTCCGGTTACCTCACCCGCCGCCTGGTCGACGTCGCCCAGGACGTGATCGTCCGTGAGGAGGACTGCAAGACCAAAGAACACATCGAGATGGTCATCCGCAAGGACGACGGCTCGCTCAACGACAACCTGATCGGGCGCCTGGCTGCGAAAAAGCTCGAGACCAAACGCGGTCGCGAGCTGCTCAAGCGCAACCAGGAGATCACCCTCAAAGAGGTCGAAGAGATCGCCGAGGCCTTCGAGGGCGAGGACGCCAAAGTGCCGGTCCGCTCCGCGCTCAAGTGCGAGGCGGAGTCCGGGGTTTGCCGCTCCTGCTACGGGATCTCACCGGCAACCGGGTCGACGGTTGATATCGGCGACGCGGTCGGGATCATCGCCGCCCAGTCGATCGGTGAGCCGGGGACCCAGCTGACCATGCGGACCTTCCACACGGGAGGCGTCGCCGGCCAGGACATCACCCAGGGTCTGCCGCGGATCGTCGAGCTCTTCGAGGCTCGTAAACCGAAGGGCCTGGCGCAGATGGCCGAGGCCGAGGGCAAGGTCTCGATCGAAGAAACCGACAAAGCCCTGAAAGTGATCGTCACCGAGTCCAGCGGCGAGGAGCACAGCTACAGCTTCCCGCTGCGGACCCGTCTGCACGTCGCCGACGGCGAGCGGGTCGAGGTCGGGCAGCAGCTGAACGAAGGCTCGCTCTACCCGGCCGACCTGCTGGCGATCCGCGGGCGCACCGCGGTCGAGGTCTACCTGGTCGAAGAGGTGCAGAAGGTCTACCGCGCCCAGGGCGTCGACATCAACGACAAGCACATCGAGCTGATCGCCCGGCAGATGCTGAAGAAGGTGCGGATCGAATCGAAGGGTTCGACCAGCCTCCTGCCCGGCCAGCTCGAAGACCGCGGCAGCCTCAAACGGCTGAACAAAAAAATCAAGGAAGAGGGCGGCACCCCAGCCAAAGGCGAGGAGGTCATCCTTGGGATCACCAAGGCCTCGCTGGCGACCGAGTCCTTCCTCTCCGCGGCCTCCTTCCAGGAGACGACGAAGGTGCTCACCGACGCCGCCCTCGAGGGCAAACGCGATCGCCTCGTCGGCCTGAAGGAGAACGTGATCATCGGCAAGCTGATCCCGGCCGCGACCGGCCTCAAGCACTACCGCACGGTCGCGATCGAGCCGGCGGAACCGATCGCGGCGCCGGGCGACGAGGACCTGCTCGAAGAAGACGAGCTGGCCGCCGAACTCGGAGTCGACGGGGTCGAGGCTCCGGTGGAGGGCTTCGGCACCTCCTTCGCGGAGGAGCTCGAGGAGCTCGCCCAGGAGATCGAGTCCACCTCCGAGGAGCCCAAATAAGCCGCAGTCAGTAGTAGTAGGAACCCCCGGATGGGGGTTCCTACGGATGTTTGTGTACCCCTGAAGTGGGTAAATAACTACCAGCATCTGAAGTACTTCCTTTCTTTGAAATTGCGAATCATGCAGAAAGGCCGAGGGACCACCGCCCTCGGCCTTTCTGTGTGGTGAGGCGAGGTCAGCTCGACCGGCGTCGGAGCGGCGCGAGGCGTTCGAGCCGGCGGATGAGTTGCCCTGAGGTGAAGGCCGCGTTGCCGAAGCCGTTGAGGGCAAACCTGCAGCCCGCCAGCTGGACCTCGACGACGGCGTCCGGTTCGGCGGGGTACCCGAGGACGACGAGCAAGAGACCGCCGGTGTCAGAGGGGCACGCGTACTGTCCTCTTGCCGGTCGGCCCTCGTTCAGTTCGCGGGTCAGCGAGCGAACCACCGAGCGCCTCTCGACGTGGCCTTCGGTCGCCGGCCCGGAACCCGAGTAGCGGCACAAGAGGGCGGATTCGGCGCCGGCGGGGGCGAGAACGTGCCGGCTTCGCGGATTGCGCCGGTCGAGGAATCCCCTGGCGCCGGAGCTGGATGGCCGGCACGACTGTGAGTGGGGTCGGGTCGGTCGGTCAGGGGATTGCCCCGACTCGACGGCGCACGCCCGCAGGAGCATGGCAGTGACAAAGAGGAGGGCAAGCGGGAGCTTGAGGATTCCCATACGAGAAGTACGTGCGAGCCGACCCTGCATCACAGGCCGGGCCTGAGACGGCGGGGCCGGGCGCTGACGCTCCCGGCCCCGCCGTCTCTGTGCTCTCGATCAGCTGCCGAGGCAGACGGCGTAAGCGGTGATCGTCTCCGCCCCGCCGGTGTTGTTGACGGCCTGGTAGAGCCAGCCGTTGCCCTGCGGCCTGCTGCTGGTCATCTCGGTTCCGAAGTGGCCGGGCTGACCGCCGCCGCCGAGGACCTGCTCGCCGGCGGCGCAGTCGGCGCTGACGCCGCCGCTGGCGCCTTTGGCCAGGCTGGTCGCGTTGGTGCGGACCGTGACCGGCCCGAGCTCGGAGGAGCCGACGGAGTCGGCGAGGATCTCCGCCTTCCCGACCGAGTTGTCGCCGAGGTCGGCGATCGTCAGGGAATCGTCCGCCACCTTCGAGGAGTCGACGGCGGATTCGGCGATTTTCGGGGTGGTGACGGCGCTGTCGCGAAGGTCGACCGTGCGGACGGTGCCGTCGACGATCTGGGCCGAGCGGACGCTGTTCTTGGCGATCCCGACCGCGAGGGCGCTGCCGGTCAGGGCCAGAAAGAGCGCCACGCAGCTGATCACGAGGGCGGGCGAGATGCGGAATGAACGGGTGTTGCGGGTCATCGAGGGTCTCCTTTTCGTTGGTTTTGAATCTCGATGGGCCCAGCTTCCGTTCGAATGCCCTCGGCAACTACGGACCCCAGGGGTGAACTCGCTCACCCCTCGGACTGGCTGATCAGCCAGTCCGATAGATTTCGCGGCCATGGACTCAGCCGAGAAGGTCTGCATCATCGGCGCCGGCAGCTCCGGGATCGCCGCCGCGCAGGTGCTCGACGCCCGCGGCATCCCCTTCGACTGCCTCGAGAAGGGCTCCTACATCGGCGGCAACTGGCGCTACGAAAACGACAACGGGATGTCGTCCGCCTACCGCTCGCTGCACATCAACACCTCGCGCAAGGTGATGGCTTTCAAGTCGCTGCCGATGCCCGACCACTTCCCCGACTACCCCGACCACTTCCAGATGGCGGCCTACTTCGACGAATTTGCCGACCACTTCGGGCTGCGGGAGAAGATCCGCTTCCGCACCGAGGTGCTGAAGGTGGAGCCCGCCGACGGCGCCTGGGCGGTGACGACGAAGGGTCCCGAGGGCGGCGAGCACACCGAGCGCTACCGGGCGGTGATGGTCGCCAACGGCCATCACTGGGACCCCCGCTGGCCCGAACCCGCCTTCCCCGGCGCCGACGGCTTCGAGGGCGAGCAGCTCCACGCCCACCACTACCGCGAGCCGGACGTCCTCCGCGACAAGCGAGTCCTCGTCCTCGGCCTCGGCAACTCCGCCACCGACATCGCCGTCGAGGCCTCGCGGATCGCCCGGAAGACCTTCCTCGCGGTGCGCCGCGGCGCCTACGTCCTCCCCAAGTACCTGAATGGGAAGCCGATCGACGAGGCAGTCCATCCGCTGGCCTCCTACCTGCCGCTCTCGGTGCAGCGATTCTTCGCCATGAAAGGCCTCGAGATCGCGGCCGGCGAGATGACTACCTATGGCCTGCCGAAGCCCGACCACAAGCTCTTCGAGGCCCACCCGACCGTCTCCTCGGAGCTGCTTCCCCGGCTCGGCCACGGCGACATCACGGTGAAGCCGAACATCGACCGCTTCACCGGCGGCCGCACCGTCCGCTTCGTCGACGGCAGCGAGGAGGAGATCGACCTCGTCGTCTACTGCACCGGCTACAAGATCACCTTCCCGTTCTTCGACCCGAAGGTGCTCGCGGCGCCGGAGAACCGGTTGCCGCTCTACCGGCGGGTCGTCTCGGTCGAGCGCCCGGGCCTCTACTTCATCGGCTTCATCCAGCCGCTGGGGCCGATCATGCCGCTCGCCGAGGCGCAGTGCGAATGGGTCGCCGACCTGCTCGCCGGCCGGGCGACGCTACCGCCGGCGGGGGAGATGAAGCGGGAGATCGCGCGCGAGGAACGCAAGCAGGCGAAGCGCTTCGTTGCCTCTAAGCGTCATACCGTCGAGGTCGACTTCCACCCTTACCTGCGCGAGATCCGGCGCGAGCGAAAGCGGGCTGCGCAGCCGGCTTGACGACCCGGGTGCGCCCGCCGGGCGGGCAGTCCGGCGCCGGCAGCGCGGCACCGCCTCCATGCGGGCCGCCGCGACGCGGGCCACGGGGCGTGCGAGGGCGCGGCTTGCGCTTGAAGCCGCCGTCCTCGTCGGTCGCCGGCTCCGGCTCGTCGTACTGCTTGGACGCCCAGTAGACGAGCCACATCGACGCCAAGACCGGAATCTTGAGCACGACGGCAAGGAAGAAGATTGGCCAGAAACCCGTCACCCTGATTCAAGTCTAGAGATCTGATTCAACCGAGCGACCGGGCCCAGGAATCGAGCGCCTCGACGTGCCCCTCCTCGAGGCCGAGGTGGGGCTCGGTCGGGACGAGCAGGGTGGGGGCGGGGCGCCGCTCGGCCCACTCGAAGCAGCTGGCGTCGAAGTTGTCGTCGACCCAGGCGATCGGCCGCCCGCCGCAGTAGGCCTCCATCCCGGTCAGCTTCCAGTGGGCGCCGCCGCTGCGGGCCTCGATGTCGAATGAGATGTGAGGGAGCTCCGGCAGGCCGAGCAGCTGGGGAAGGTAGAAGTTCGCTTTGTCCTCCCAGCCGCTGGCCCAGACGAGCTCGAAGCGCTCGGAGAGCCGCAGCAGCCGGTCCCCGCAGATGAGCGAGATGCAGTGCGGCACGCCGTCGACCAGCTGCAGCTGGGTGTGAGGAGGCCGCTCCTCGAAGCCGAAAAGAGAGATGACGCCGTCGATGTCGACGGCCAGGAGTGGCTTAGAGAGCGGAGCTACCAGCGGTAGTGCGCGAAGGCTTTGTTGGCCTGGGCCATGCGGTAGATGTCGTCTTTCCGCTTCCAGGCGCTGCCCTGCTGCTGGTTGGCGTCGAGGATCTCGGCGGCGAGGCGCTCGGCCATCGAGTACTCGCGGCGGGCGCGGGCGAACTGGACCAGCCAGCGGACCGCGAGGGTGCGGGCGCGGCGGGCCGGAACCTCGACGGGCACCTGGTAGGTGGCGCCACCGACGCGGCGGGAGCGGACCTCAAGCACCGGCGTCAGCTGTTTGATCGCCGCCTCCAGCGTCTCCACCGGATCCTCACCGGTGCGCTCGCCGACGATCGCGAGGCTGTCGTAGACGATCCGCTCGGCAAGGCTCTTCTTGCCGTCGCTCATCACCTTGTTGATCAGCTGCTGGACGAGGCGGTTGCGGTGCCTGGCGTCCGGCTCGATCGGCCGAATCTGTGCTGCTGAGCGGCGGGGCATTACGAAGCTTTGACGCCGTAGCGGGAGCGGGCTTGCTTGCGGTCGGAGACCCCGGCCGCGTCGAGGGTGCCGCGGACGACCTTGTAGCGGACGCCCGGCAGGTCCTTGACGCGACCACCCCTGATCAGGACCACGGAGTGCTCTTGCAGGTTGTGGCCCTCGCCCGGGATGTAGGTGGTGACCTCCATGCCGTTGGTGAGACGGACACGGGCGATCTTGCGCAGGGCCGAGTTCGGCTTCTTCGGCGTCACCGTGGCGACACGGGTGCAGACGCCGCGCTTCTGCGGGGCGGCTACGCGCTTCTTGCGACCCTGCCCCGACTTGAGGCCTGGCGTCGCGGTCTTCTTCTTCGGGCTCTTGCGGCCCTTCCTGACAAGCTGATTCGTATTCGGCACGGCCGCGCATAGTAGAGGAGTCCGGCCAAGACCATCGCCCCGGCTGCTGCGAGCTCCGCGTAGAAGCCGTCCTCGAGCACCGCCGAGGCATCCGCGAAGTGCGAAGTTTCGACGCCCTCGTCGAGTCCATGGGGGAGATCGACGAGGAGGATGACGGCGAGAGAGACGAGCCCGAGGGCGGCGACCAGCAGCCCCAGTCCAGGCGCCTCGCGCCGCAGGGCGAGGACGCCGAGCGCGATCGCCGCCAGCCCGACCGGGACCAAGAGGTAGAGGTGGGCGTCGCCTGCGGCCTTCGCGTCGGTGGTCGGAACCGCCGCCGCCACGCCTGGCAGGGCGGCATAGCCATGCTGGCCGATCTCGACGGCGCGGTAGTCGATGAACTGCGAAGCGACCAGCAGCGCCCCGGCGCCGATCAAGACCAGCGCCGCGGCTCGCGCCGGCGTTGCCACCCGGCTAGCCGCGGTCGCCGCCCGGGCCAGCAGGGCGCAGGCGCGGCGGATCCAGCGTTCGCCGGTAGCGAGCGCTTTGAAGAAGAAGGCGAGCAGCGGCCGCAGCCGCGGCCAGGTCCACGCCCACGTCCGGCGAGCGGCGCCGCTGCCGTGATGCCAGGCGACGAGCAGCGGTGGATAGGCGCGCTCCAGCCCCCGCTGGCCGGCCCGGTCGACCTGGCGTGACATGCGCCGCCCCGCTGCTATCATCGCCCGTCGCTCAGGCAGTTTTCGCTGTTTCTTCGCAGGACGCTTGGCCGGGCCCTTGGGGGCCTTTTTTTGCGGCTTATCACGACTACTGGACTTAGGACTCATGGCACGCAGCTTTCCACTGGAGAAAACCAGGAATATCGGGATCATGGCGCACATCGACGCCGGTAAGACGACGACGACGGAGCGCATCCTCTACTACACCGGCCGCACCCACAAAATGGGCGAGGTCCACGAGGGCGCCGCGGTCATGGACTGGATGGAACAGGAGCAGGAGCGGGGGATCACGATCACCTCGGCTGCGACCGCCTGCGAGTGGAAGGACCACCGGATCAACATCATCGACACGCCGGGGCACGTCGACTTCACCGTCGAGGTCGAGCGCAGCCTCCGCGTCCTCGACGGTGCGATCGCCGTCTTCGACGCCGTCGCCGGCGTCGAGCCCCAGTCGGAGACCGTCTGGCGCCAGGCCGACAAGTACGGGGTTCCGCGCTTCGCCTACATCAACAAGATGGACCGCACCGGCGCCGACTTCTTCTACTCGGTGCAGACGATGACCGACCGGCTCGGTGCCAACCCGCTGCCGATCCAGCTGCCGATCGGCGCCGAGGAGAACTTCAAAGGCGTCGTCGACCTGGTGAAGATGAAAGGCCTCGTCTGGACCGACGAGCTCGGCGCCGCCTACGAGGAAATCGAGATCCCCGAGGACCTGCAGGCCCAGGCCGAGGAATACCGCACCGCCCTGATCGAAGCCTGCGCCGACTACGACGAAGAGCTGATGGAAGCCTTCCTCGGCGAGGAAGAGATCCCGCAGGCCAAGCTGATCGACTCCCTGCGCAAGGCGACCCTCTCGACCAAGCTGACCCCGGTCCTCTGCGGCACCTCGTTCAAGAACAAGGGCGTGCAGCCGCTGCTCGACTCGATCGTCGAACTGCTGCCCTCGCCGCTCGAGGTGCCGCCGGTGACCGGCGTCATCCCCGCCGGCAAGGGCCAGGCCGAGGACGTCGAGGACACCCGCGAGGCGAGCGACAGCGCTCCTTTCGCGGCGCTCGCCTTCAAGGTCATGTCCGACCCCTACGTCGGCAAGCTCACCTACTTCCGCGTCTACTCGGGCAAGCTCGAGAAAGGCGGCCGGGTGCTGAACGTGAAAACCGGCAAGACCGAGCGGATCGGGCGGTTGCTGATGATGCACGCCAACAGCCGCGAGGAGATCGACGAGACCTATGCCGGCGACATCTGCGCCGGCGTCGGCCTCAAGGAAACGGGGACCGGCGACACCCTCGCCGCCCCCGACGCTCCGATCGCGCTGGAGAGCATCGAATTCCCGGAGACCGTGATCGCGGTCGCGATCGAGCCGAAGACGAAGGCCGACCAGGAGAAGATGGGCAACGCCCTGCAGCGGCTCGGCGAGGAGGACCCGACCTTCCGGATCGAATCCGACGAGGAAACCGGCCAGACCCTGATCCACGGGATGGGCGAGCTCCACCTCGAGGTGATCGTCGACCGGATGCTGCGCGAGTTCAAAGTCGAGGCGAACGTCGGCAAGCCGCAGGTCGCCTACCGCGAGACGATCCGCAAGCAGGTCCAGAAGGTCGAGGCGCGGTTCGTGCGCCAGACCGGTGGTCGCGGCCAGTTCGGCCACGTCGTCATCAACCTCGAGCCGGCGCCCGAAGAGGGCTTCGTCTTCGAGAACAAAATCAAGGGTGGCGTCATCCCCGGCGAATTCATCGGCCCGGCCGAGCAGGGGATGCGCGAGGCGCTGGAGAACGGTGTCAAGGCGGGCTACCCGATGGTCGACGTCAAAGCCGAACTCGTCGACGGCTCCTACCACGACGTCGACTCTTCTGAGATGGCCTTCAAAATCGCCGGCTCGATGGCGATCCAGGAGGCTGCCCGCAAGGCGAACCCGGTCCTGCTGGAGCCGGTGATGGCGGTCGAGGTGGTCACGCCTGAGGATTTCCTCGGCGACGTGATCGGCGACCTCTCCCGCCGCCGCGGCAAAGTCCAGGGCCAGGACCAGCGCGGCAACGCCCTCGCCGTCCAGGCTTACGTCCCGCTCGGCGAGATGTTCGGTTACGCGACCGAACTGCGGTCGATGACCCAGGGCCGGGCGACCTACACGATGCAGTTCGAGCGCTACGAAGAGGTCCCCTCGAACATCGCCGAGGAGATCGTCGAACACCGCTCAGGAGACCCGGTGGGTGCAGCCTCATGAGCCCAACCGCGGCCGAACGCTGAACCTGGCTATATTTCCCGGGTTGCCCGCAGGCAGGTAGAAGCTGCTGCGGAAAGTCCGCCCACAAGACTCAAGCACTTAGATCAGACAGAACACGATTTCGAAAGGCGAAACGGAGAGAGATGTCCAAGGAGAAATTCGAGCGCGATAAGCCGCATGTGAACGTCGGCACCATCGGTCACATCGACCACGGCAAGACGACCCTGACGGCCGCGATCACCAAAACCCTCTCCACCGTGGGCGGTGCTGAGGCACAGAGCTTCGAGGAGATCGACAACGCTCCCGAGGAGAAGGAACGCGGCATCACGATCGCGACCTCCCACGTCGAGTACGAGACCGACAACCGGCACTACGCCCACGTCGACTGCCCGGGCCACGCCGACTACGTCAAGAACATGATCACCGGCGCCGCGCAGATGGACGGCGCGATCCTGGTCGTCTCCGCCGCCGACGGCGTCATGCCCCAGACCCGCGAGCACATCCTGCTCGCCCGTCAGGTCAACGTCCCGCACGTGGTCGTCTTCCTCAACAAGATCGACCAGGTCGACGACGACGAACTGGTCGAGCTGGTCGAGGAGGAGGTCAAGGAACTTCTCGACGAGTACGACTTCCCGGGCGACGAGACGCCGATCATCAAAGGCTCGGCCCTGAAGGCGCTGGAAGGCGACGAGGAAGCTCAGAAAGCCGTCTTCGAGCTGGCCGCGGCGCTCGACTCCTACATCCCGGAGCCGGTCCGCGAGCTCGACAAGCCCTTCCTGATGCCGATCGAGGACATCTTCTCGATCACCGGCCGCGGCACCGTCGCCACCGGCCGCGTCGAGCAGGGGATCGTCAACACCGGCGACGAGGTCGAGATCGTCGGTATCAAGGACACCACGAAAACCACGGTTACCGGGGTCGAGATGTTCCGCAAGCTCCTCGACGAGGGTCAGGCGGGCGACAACATCGGCGCCCTGCTCCGCGGTACCAAGCGCGAGGAGATCGAGCGCGGCCAGGTTCTCTGCAAGCCCGGCTCGATCACCCCGCACACGAAGTTCAAAGCCGAGGTCTACTGCCTGAAGAAGGAGGAGGGTGGTCGCCACACTCCGTTCTTCTCCGGCTACCGGCCTCAGTTCTACTTCCGGACCACCGACGTGACCGGGATCGCCAACCTCCCCGAGGGGACGGAGATGGTGATGCCGGGAGACAACGTCGAGATGACGATCGAGCTGATCCAGCCGATCGCGATGGATCCGGGTCTGCGGTTCGCCATCCGCGAGGGTGGCCGCACCGTCGGCTCCGGCGTCGTCGCCGAGGTCATCGAGTAGCAAGGCCACCAGGGGCGGGCGACAGCCCGTCCCGAACCCCGCCTCCGGGTGGGGAGACAACTGCAAGGACATACGACCGGGGCGGCGCCCCAAGCACAAGGGGCCCCGCCCTCTTTGCGCGGTAAAGCGAAGAGAAAGACAAGAGACGCACCGAAGTGGCAACCATCGCGGCACAGAAAATCCGGATCCGACTGAAGGCGTACGACCACGACGCCATAGATCGGGCTGCCAAAGAGATCGTCGAGACCGCCGAGCGCACCGGCGCCACGGTCTCCGGTCCCGTGCCGCTGCCGACGGAGAAAAACGTCTACTGCGTGATCCGCTCGCCGTTCAAGGACAAGGACTCGCGCGAGCACTTCGAGATCCGCACCCACAAGCGGCTGATCGACATCCTCCAGCCGTCGCCGAAAACCGTCGACTCGCTGCAGCGCCTCGACTCGCTGCCGGCCGGCGTCGACATCGAGATCAAGCTCTAGCTCCTGATGGCGGCGATCCTCGGCAAGAAGCTCGGCATGACGCAGGTCTTCCAGGAGGACGGCAGGGTCATCCCGGTGACCGTGATCGAGGCCGGCCCCTGCAAGGTGACCGCGGTCCGCAGCTCCGATCGCGACGGCTACGCCGCCGTCCAGCTCGCCTTCGGCGAGGTCAAGCAGGGCAAGCTCAGCAAGGCCGAGGAAGGCCACCTGAAGAAGGCCGGCTCGGCGCCGATGCGCCACCTGGTCGAGTTCCGCGACGAGGACCTCGGCTCCGAGGAGGGTCCGAAGGTCGGCGACGACGTCACCGTCGAGGGCTTCGAGGCGGGCCAGAAGGTCAAGGTCGCCGGGATCTCGATCGGCAAGGGCTTCCAGGGCGGGATCAAGCGCCACAACTTCAGCCGCGGACCGGTCAGCCACGGTTCCCACAACGTCCGCGCCCCGGGCTCGATCGGCGCCAGCGCCTTCCCCGCCCGCGTCTTCAAAGGGATGCGGATGCCGGGCCAGATGGGCAACAAGCGGGTCACCCAGAAGGGGCTCGAGATCGCCGACATCGACGCCGAGCGCAATCTGCTGCTGATCAAGGGCTCGGTCCCCGGCTCCCGCAACGGGATCGTCGAGGTGAGGACCGATGGCTAAAGCACCCGTCCTCGGCAAATCGACCAAAGCCGACCTGCCGAAAGAGCTCTTCGCCGAGCCCTTCCACCAGTCGCTGGTCCACGAGGCCGCCCGCGCCGACCTCAACGCTCGCCGCCGTGGCACCGCCTCGACCCTGACCCGCGGCGAGGTCGCCTTCACGACCGCCAAGGCCTGGCGCCAGAAGGGCACCGGTCGCGCCCGCGTCGGCACGCTCGGCGTCCCCAACCGCTTCGGCGGCGGCGTCGCCTTCGGCCCGAAGCCGCGCAAGTACACGGTCAAGGTCAACCGCAAAGCCCGCCGCCGGGCGATGCGCTCGGCCCTCTCGGTCCATGCCGAGCGCGACTCGGTCGCCGTCCTCGACGCCAAGGACTTCGAGACCCCGTCGACCAAGTCGGCCGCCCAGGCGCTGGCCAAATGGGGCGCCAGGAACCCGATCCTCCTCCTCGTCACCGCCGAGGAGATCGGGGCGATGAAGAGCTTCCGCAACCTTCCCCGCACCCACGTGCTCGAGGTCGGCGCCGCCGGCGTCGCCGACGTGATCGGCGCCGCCGCCGTGGTGATCTCCGAAACCGCGCTCGAAACCCTGAAGGAGAGGCTCGGCTGATGGACGCGCGCACGATCCTCATCCGCCCGGTGATCTCGGAGAAGAGCTACGCGCTGATCGCCGAGGGCAAGTACACCTTCCGGGTCGACGACCGCGCCCACAAGACCCAGATCGCGCAGGCGGTCGAAGAGGTCTTCGGGGTCGACGTGGCCGGCGTGCGGACGGCGAAGGTGCGCTCGAAGCCGAAGCGCCGCGGCCTCACCAAAGGCAAGACCCGCGCTTGGAAGAAGGCGATCGTCCAGCTGGCGCCGGGCGAACGAATCGAGCTGTTCGAGGGCGCCGAGACCGCCTAGGAGACCGAGAGATGCCGAACCGCAAAACCAAACCGACCAGCCCGGGCCGCCGCTTCGCGACCTACCCGCTGCGCGAGCAGCTGACCGCGAGCGAGCCGGAGCGGAAGCTGACCGAAGGGCTGAAAAAGTCCGGCGGCCGCAACTCCAACGGCCGCGTCACCGCCCGCCACCGCGGCGGCGGCGCCAAGCGGCGCTATCGCAAGATCGACTTCAAGCGGCTCAAGGACGGCGTCCCCGCCAAAGTCGCCTCGATCGAGTACGACCCCAACCGCACCTGCTACATCGCCCTCCTGCACTACGCCGACGGGCACAAGGACTACATCCTCGCCCCGGCGCAGCTGGCGGTCGGCGACGTCGTCAAATCGGGCCCTGAGGCCGACATCAAACCCGGCCACGCGCTGGAGCTGGGCCAGATGCCGACCGGCACGATCGTCCACAACGTCGAGATGATCCCCGGACAGGGCGGCAAGCTCGGCCGCTCCGCCGGCACTTCGATCCAGCTGGTCGCGAAGGAGGGGGAGATGGTGACCCTGCGCCTCCCCTCCTCGGAGATGCGGATGGTCCGCGCCAACTGCCGCGCCACCGTCGGCGTCCTCTCCAACGCCGAGCACCAGAACATGAAGGTCGGCAAGGCGGGCCGCAGTCGCCACAAGGGCAAGCGCCCGCAGAGCCGCGGCGTCGCGATGAACCCCGTCGACCACCCGCACGGCGGCGGCGAGGCACACCACACGCCCGGCGGCCACCCGGTGACCCCATGGGGCAAGCCGACGCTCGGCTACCGGACCCGCAAGAAGGGCAAGCAGTCCGACCGCTACATCGTCCGCGGCCGACGCCGCGGCAAGAAGAAGGGCCGTTAGAGATGGGACGTTCGACGAAAAAGGGCCCGTGGGTCGAGGAGCGCCTGATGGGGCGGATCACGGCGCTGAACGAGGCCAACAAAAAACAGATGCTGAAAACCTGGTCGCGGACTTCGACGATCTTCCCGGAGATGGTCGGCCACACGATCGCGGTTCACGACGGCAAAAAACACGTTCCGGTCTTCATCTCGGAGTCGATGGTCGGGCACAAGCTCGGCGAGTTCGCGCCGACCCGGACCTTCCGCTCGCACGGCGGTAAGGAATAACGATGGCCGACGAGAAAAAAGACAAAAAAGCGGCGAAATCCGCAGCCAAAAAACCGGCTGCCAAAAAAGAGCCGAAAGCGAAAAGAGCTCCGGCCAAAAAAGCTGCTGCGAAAAAAGACTCGAAAGCCAAAGGCAAAGAGAAAAAAGCCGCGGGCAAGAAAGAGTCGAAAGCCAAAAAAGAGCCGGCCAAGAAAGCCGCTCCGAAAAAAGCCAAAAAACCTGCCGCTCCTCCAGTCGTCAAGGCGAAAGCCCGCTACGTGCGGATCGCCCCCCGCAAGGCGCGGCTGATCGCCGACCAGGTGCGCGGCATGCACATCGAGCAGGCCCGGGCGCTGCTGGAGTTCTCGCCCCGCGGCGCCGCCCACCCGATTCACAAGCTGATCAACTCCGCCGCCGCCAACGCGGAAAACAACCACGACCTGATCGGCGACGAGATGCGCGTCTCCTCGATCACCGTCGACGAGGGGCCGACCCTGCGCCGCTTCCGCCCGCGGGCGATGGGCCGGGCGACCCCGATCAACAAGCGAACCAGCCACATCGCCGTGGCTCTGACCCCGGTGGAGGACTAAGCATGGGACAGAAGATCCACCCCGAGGGTTTCCGCGTCGGCTACATCCACGACTGGAAGTCGAACTGGTACGAGGACAAAAACTTCGCCGACGTCCTCCAGGAAGACCTGCAGATCCGGGACCACATCGAAAACAAGCTTTCCCACGCGGGCCTCTCGAGCATCACGATCGAGCGCCGCGGCGAGGTCGCCGTCGACATCCACACGGCCCGTCCGGGGATCGTCATCGGCAAGTCCGGCAGTGAAGTCGACGCCCTGCGCAAAGAGCTGCACAAGCTCACCGGCAGCCCGGTGAAAGTGAACATCCGCGAGGTCAAGCGCCCCGAGCTCGACGCCAAACTGGTCGCCCAGTCGATCGCCGAGCAGCTGCAGAACCGGGTCGCCTTCCGGCGGGCGATGAAACGCGCTCTCACCTCGGCGATGCGCTCCGGCGCCAAGGGCGTCAAGGTCCAGGTCTCCGGTCGCCTCGGCGGCGCCGAGATGGCGCGGACCGAACAGTATTCCGACGGTCGCGTGCCGCTGCACACGCTGCGCGCCGACATCGACTACGGCTTCTTCGAGGCCCGCACGACGACCGGCCGGATCGGCGTCAAATGCTGGATCAACAAGGGCGAAGTGATGCCCGAGGGCTTCCGCTCCGACCTCATCTCCGCCGACGAGGCCCCGCAGTCGGGCCGCGGCGGCGGCCGTCGCGACGATCGCGGCGGCGGCGGCGGGCGCGGACGCGACCGCGGTGGGCGCGGCCCCGGTGGAGATCGCGGTGGCCGTGGCGGCGGCGGCGGGCGTGGGCCCGGCGGCGGCGGCCGCGGCGGGCAGCGCGGAGGTGGTCGCTGATGCTGATGCCGAAACGGGTCAAGCACCGCAAACAGTTCCGCGGCCGCATGCGCGGCAACACCAAGGGCGGCAGCTCCGTCGCCTTCGGCGAGTACGGGATCAAGGCCGTCGAGCGCGGCTGGATCACCAACCGCCAGATCGAGGCCGCCCGTGTGGCGATGACCCGCAAGATCAAACGTGGCGGCAAGGTCTGGATCAACGTCTTCCCGGACAAGCCCTACACGAAGAAGCCGGCCGAGACCCGGATGGGCTCCGGCAAGGGCAACCCGGAGGGCTGGGTCGCCGTCGTCAAGCCCGGCAAGGTGATGTTCGAGCTGGCGGGCGTCCCCGAGGAGCTGGCGCGCGAAGCGCTGCGCCTCGCCGGTCACAAGCTTCCTGTAAAAACCAAATTCGTCATGCGCGAAGGGGCCGGCGAGTGATGAAGGCGGCCGAGGTGCATAACCTGAAAGACGACGAGCTGGTGGCGAAACTGATCGACGCCAAGCAGGAGGCGTTCGCCCTGCGCTTCCGCAACGCCACCGGCGAGCTCGAGAACACCGCCCGCCTCGGACAGGCGAAGCGGGACATCGCAAGGCTTTTGACGGTCGCGCGGCAGCGCGGCATTGATGTGGAGAAAGAGACCCGACGGATATGAGCGACGACGAGCAGAAAAAAGACGAGACGACCGAGGAGCCTCAGAACGAGGAGCCGCAGGCCGAGGCGCCCCAGGACGAAAGTCCCGCGGAGGAGGCCCCTGCCGCCGAAGAGGCTCTCGCCGAGGAAGCTGCCGCTGAGCCGAACCCCGAGGACGACCTTCCGTGGAAGGAGCGGCGGCGGCTGCAGAAATCGCGGCGCCAGCCGCGGAAAGCCGGTCCCTCTGGTCCTGAGGACCGCAAGGCGCAGCGCGCCGAGGATCGCAAGCGCAAGGCGACGCTGCGGCGCAAACAGCGTGCCGCCGCCAAGGCCGCACATACCGCCGGCACCGGCACCCCGCCGGCCGAGCGCGAGTCGAACGCGGCCAAGGTGCGCCAGGGGATCGTCGTCTCCAGCAAAGGCGACAAGTCGATCACGGTCCGCATCGACATCGCCCGCCGTCACCGCACTTACGAGAAGATCGTCCGCAGCTCGACCAAGCTGCACGCCCACGACGAGAAAAACGAGGCCGGTGAGGGCGACGTGGTCCGCGTGATCGAGACCCGGCCGCTCTCCAAGACCAAGCGCTGGCGCCTGGTCGACGTGGTGGAGAAGGCGAGGTAGGGCGATGATCCAGCAGGAGTCCAGGCTCAAGGTCGCCGACAACTCGGGCGCGCGCGAGATCCTCTGCATCCGCGTGAAAGGCGGCTCGCACCGGCGCTACGCCAGCGTCGGCGACGTCATCACCGCGACTGTCAAATCGGCCAGCCCGCAGGGCGGCGTCCGCAAGGGCGAGGTCGTGCAGGCGGTCGTCGTCCGCACCCGCAAGCCGCTCAGCCGCCCCGACGGCACCTACATCTCCTTCGACGAGAACGCCGCGGTCCTGATCGACCCGGCCAGCAACAACCCCCGCGGGACCCGCATCTTCGGCCCCGTCGCGCGCGAACTGCGCGACCGCAACTTCATGAAAATCATCTCGCTCGCCCCGGAGGTGCTCTAGCGATGGGCAAGTCCATGCGCATCCGCACCGACGACCAGGTGCTGATCATCGGCGGCAAGGACGCCGGCAAGAAAGGCCGCGTCACCCGCACCGACCCGAAGAAGCGCCGCGTCTACGTCGAGAACCTCAACATCATCAAGCGCCACGAACGGCCGCGCTCGCAGGGCGACCTGAAAAACGCCCAGGCCGGGGGGATCGTCGAAAAGGAGGGGCCGATCGACGTCTCCAACGTGATGCTGCTCGATCCCAAAGACAACAAGCCGACCCGGATCGGCGTCCGCGTCGACAAAGGCGGCAAGCGCGTCCGCTACGCGAAGCGGTCCGGAAACGAGATCGGCTGATGGAGGCGACCGTGGCATCGACCTCGCAGGCCGCGCCGCCGCCGCGCCTGCGCGACAAATACGAGCAGGACGTGCTGCCGGCGCTGACGCAGAAATTCGGCTACTCGACGCCGATGGAGGCCCCGCGCCTGGAGAAGATCACGCTCAACATGGGCCTCGGCACCGAGAAACAGGACAAACGTTCCTTCGAAGCCGCCCAGGAACAACTGGCGATCATCGCCGGCCAGCACCCGAACGTGCGCCGCGCCCGCAAGTCGGTCGCTTCCTTCAAGCTGCGTGAGGGGATGCCGGTCGGCGTCTCGGTGACGCTGCGCCGCGCCCGCATGTGGGAGTTCCTCGACCGCCTTGTCTCGATCGCGGTGCCGCGGATCCGCGACTTCCGCGGGCTCAACCCGCGCTCCTTCGACGGCCGCGGCAACTACTCGATGGGCGTCAAAGAGCAGCTGATCTTCCCCGAAATCGACTACGACTCGGTCGACGTCGTCCGGGGTCTTGACGTCACGATCACGACTTCCGCTAAAACTGACCTCGAGGCTTTCGAGCTGCTGCTCGGGTTGGGCATGCCCTTCGCCCAGGAGGGCCGCCCCGGTCAGGCCGAGCGGGAAGCGAAAGAAAAGGAAGCCGAAGAAGAGCAGCTCAAAGAGGAAGCCCGCCAGAAGGCTGAAGTCGAGCAGGCGGCCCTCGAGCAGCTGAAAGAGGAGAACCCGGAGGCCTACGCCAAGCCCGAAGGCGAGGACGAGGGTGCCGCCGAGGGCGGAGACGATGAGGCCGCAGACACGGCCGAGGAGAGTTCTGAGAATGGCTAAGACTTCGATGAAGGTGAAGCAGGGGCGGAAGCCGAAGTTCAAGACGCGGCAGTACAACCGCTGCCGTCGTTGCGGTCGCCCCCGCGCCTACTACCGCAAATTCGGCCTCTGCCGGATCTGCCTCCGCGACGCCGCCCACGAGGGGTACATCCCCGGCATGACCAAGTCGAGCTGGTAGGAAGATGCACACCGACCCGATCGCCGATTACCTGACCCGGATCCGCAACGGCATCCGCGCCGGTCACGACGAGGTGGAGATCCCGTTCTCCAACCTCAAGCTCGAGCTGTCCCGGATCCTCAAGGAGCAGGGGTACATCAAGGACTTCAGTCGCAAGCCCGCCCGGGTCGGCGAGCTGATCAACGTCGAGCTCAAGTACACCAAGGACCGCCAGCCGGTGATCCTCGGGATCGAAAGGGTCTCGCGCCCGGGCCGGCGCCGCTACGTAAACCACGAAAACGTGCCCCGCGTCGACGGCGGAACCGGCACCGCGATCGTCAGCACCTCGGTCGGCGTGATGACCGGCCACGAAGCCCGCAGCAAGGGCGTCGGCGGCGAGGTTGTCGCCTACGTCTGGTGACGGTGAGCTAGATGAGCCGAATCGGAAGAAAGCCCGTTCCCGTCCCCGACGCCGTCTCGGTCGAGATCGGCGAGGGCAACATCGCCGTCAAGGGCCCGAAGGGGGAGCTGCGGCAGAACCTCTCGCCGGAGATGAAGATCGAGCAGGAGGACGGCGCCGTCACCGTCGCCCGTCCCACCGATCGCGGCGAGCACCGCGCCCTGCACGGCCTCACCCGCAGCCTGATCGCGAACATGGTCGAGGGCGTCACCGACGGCTTCGAGAAGCGGCTGGAGATCCAGGGCGTCGGCTACCGCGCCGCCCTGAAAGGGAAAAAACTGGAGCTCGCGCTCGGCTACTCCCACCCGGTTGCGATCGACGCGCCGGAGGGAATCGACTTCGAAGTCCCGCAGCCGACCGAAATCATCATCAAAGGCATCGACAAGCAGCTCGTCGGCCAGGTCGCCGCGGACATCCGCAAGCGCCGCCCGCCGGAGCCCTACAAGGGCAAGGGCATCCGTTACAAGGACGAGCAGGTCCTGCGGAAGGTGGGTAAGCGCGCATGACCGTCCTCACCAAGCGCCAGCGCCGGCTCAAACGGCGCCGCCGGGTTCGCGCCCGCGTCAAAGGCACCGCCGAGCGGCCGCGGCTCTCGGTCTACCGCTCGAACAAGGGCGTCTTCGCCCAGCTCATCGACGACACCAAAGGCCACACCGTCGCCGCGGTCAACTGGATCGAGCCCGATCTGCGCAAGCTCACCGCCTCCGAGCAGGCGAAGAAGGCCGGCGAACTGCTGGCCGAGCGGGCGAAGAGCGCCGGCGTCGAAACCTGCGTCTTCGACCGCGGCGGCTACCAGTACCACGGTCGCGTCAAGGCCCTCGCCGACGGCGCGCGAGAGGGGGGTCTGGCTTTCTAGAACCGTAGTTTCGCTACGGTGGGCCGCTGCTTATGAAGGGAATGGACGTTAAGAACGTAGAGACCGTCAGCCCCCGCGGGCTTGACCTGCAGGAGCGCGTGATCGAGATCAACCGCGTCGCCAAGGTGGTCAAGGGCGGCCGTCGCTTCTCCTTCACCGCCCTGGTCGCCGTCGGCGACGAGGAGGGCGTCGTCGGGATCGGCTATGGCAAGGCCCGCGAGGTCCCGCTGGCGATCCAGAAGGGCGTCGAGGACGCCCGCAAGAACTTGATCCGGGTGCCCAAATACGGGAACACCATCACCCACCGCATCATCGGCCGCTTCGGCGCCGGTCACGTCGTCCTCCGCCCGGCCAGCCCCGGTACCGGCGTCATCGCCGGCGGCGGCGTCCGCGCCGTGCTCGAGCTCGGCGGCGTCCGCGACGTGCTCACCAAGAGCATCGGCACCCAGAACCCGATCAACCTCGTCAAGGCGACGATGGACGGTCTGGTCCGGCTGCGCCGCCCCGAGGAGGTCGCGGAGCTGCGCGGGTTGACGATCAGCCAGGTGCTTGGGCTGGACGGCAACGGCAACGGAGCCGTCGAGACTTTGTCCGCCGACGAGGACGCTGGGGCAGAGGCGCCACCCGCGGCAGAGGCCGCTCCGGCAGACGCTGAGGAGACTTCTGAGGGGGAGCAGAGCCCCGCAGCTGAGACCGCCGAGGAGTCGTCGTGAGCAAGGTGAAGGTGCGGCAGATTCGCTCCGCCGCGAAGACCAACCCGAACCAGAAAGCGACCTTGAAGGCGCTGAAACTGGGGCGGATTGGCAAGTCGGCCGAACTGAAGGACTCCGAGCAGCTGCAGGGCCAGCTGCGGGTCGTCTCGCACCTGGTGGAGGTCGACGGTGGCTGAGAAAGCCGAGAAAAAAGCGTCGAAAGAGACCTCACGCTCCGAAGAGATCGGCCTTCACAACCTGAAGCCGAAGCCCGGTTCGAGGAAGCCGCGCAAGCGGATCGGCCGCGGCGAGGGCAGCGGCCTGGGCAAGACCTCCGGTCGCGGCCACAAGGGCGCCGGCTCCCGTTCCGGCCGCAAGCGCAAGGCCGGCTACGAGGGCGGCCAGAACCCGATCCACATGCGGATGCGAAAGCTGCGCGGCCCGCACAAAAAGCAGTCGATGCCCTTCGAGAACTTCCGCACCAAGACTCAGCCCGTCAACCTCTCCGACCTCGAGGGGCGCTTCGACAGCGGCGCTGAAGTCACCCCCGCGAGCCTGAAGGAGAAGGGCCTTGCGACTCGCAAGGACCCGGTGAAGATCCTCGCTCGGGGTGAGATCAAGAAGAAGCTCGAGGTTCACGCGCATGCGTTCAGCGCGGCCGCGAAGGAGCAGATAGAAGCGGCCGGCGGTTCCTGTCACACTCTGGAGCCGTAATGCTCAAAACGATTCTCAACGCGTTCAGCGTTGCCGACATCCGCAAGAAGCTCGCCTTCACGGCAGCGATGCTGGCGCTGTACCGGCTCGGCGCCTACATCCCGGCTCCCGGGGTGGACACGCAGGCCGTGAAGGAAATCCAGGACAACTTCAACGGCTCCGGCGTCCTCGGCTTCCTCAACCTCTTCTCCGGCGGCGGCCTCTCGCGGCTCAGCCTCTTCGCGCTGGGGATCATGCCCTACATCACCGCCTCGATCATCCTGCAGCTGCTGACCGTGGTCGTGCCCTCGCTCGAGCGCCTGCAGAAAGAGGGCGAAGTCGGGCAGCAGAAGATCACCCAGTACACCCGCTACCTGACCGTCGGCCTCGCCTTCGCCCAGTCGATCGGCTACGTCTTCCTCTTCCGCTCGTTCGGCAACAGCGCCAACACCGAAGTCGTCGGCCAGCTCACCGCCCCGCGCCTGTTCCTCATCGTTATCTGCCTGACCGCCGGCTGCACCCTCTTGATGTGGCTGGGCGAGCTGATCACCCAGCGGGGTATCGGCAACGGGATCTCGCTGATGATCTTCGCCTCGATCGCCTCCAGCATCATCCCCGGCCTCTCGAAGTGGTGGAACAACCCTGATGGGGTCTTCGTCGTGATGATGCCGTTCATCGCCCTCGCCGTGATCGTCGCGATCGTCTTCGTTCAGGAGGGCCAGCGCCGGATCCCGGTCCAGTACGCAAAACGGGTCGTCGGCCGCAAAATGACCTCAGGCGGGTCGACCTACCTGCCGCTGCGGGTCAACATGGCCGGCGTCATCCCGGTCATCTTCGCCGCCTCGATCATGGCCTTCCCTTCGACGATCGGGCAGATGCTCAACACCCCGACCGCGCTCGACTTCGCCTCCTTCTTCGGGCCCAACACCTGGGCTTACGTGGTCGGCGAGGTCTTCTTCATCATCGTCTTCACCTACTTCTACACGGCGGTCACCTTCAACCCGGTCGACCAGGCCGACAACCTGAAGAAATACGGCGGCTTCATCCCCGGCGTCCGTCCCGGGCGCCCGACCGCCGAGTACCTCGACCGGATCCTCTCGCGCCTGACCTTCCCCGGCGCTCTCTACCTCGGCGCCGTCGCCGCCCTGCCGACGATCCTGATCAGCCAGACCGCGGCGAACTTCTATTTCGGCGGCACCTCGATCCTGATCGTGATCGGCGTCGCGCTGGACACGGTCAAGCAGCTGGAGGCGCAGCTGATGATGCGCAACTACGAGGGCTTCCTGAAATAGTTTCCCTCGATGGCTGAGCTGAATCTCGTCCTCCTGGGCCCCCCGGGGTCCGGCAAGGGCACGCAGGGGGAGCGCCTCAACGAAGATCTGCGGCTGCCGTATTACGCGACCGGGGACATCCTCCGTGGCGCGGTGCGGGACGAAACCGAGCTGGGGCGGGAAGCGAAGGAGTACATGGACCGGGGCGACCTGGTCCCCGACGAGGTGATCGTCGGCGTGATCGCCGATCGGATCGATTCCAGCGAGGCCCGCGACGGCTTCATCCTCGACGGCTTTCCCCGCACCACCCCCCAGGCCGAGGCCCTCGACGCGAAGCTGACCGAGCTCGGCCGGGCGGTGACGGCGGTGCTGCTGATCGACGTCTCCGACGACGAGGTCGTGCGGCGGCTCGGTGGGCGGCGCACCTGTGAGGAGAACGGGCACGTCTTCCACGTCGAGTTCGAACCGCCCAAGCAGGAGGGCATCTGCGACATCGACGGCTCGCCGCTGATCGTCCGCGACGACGACAAGCCCGAGGTGATCCGCAAGCGCCTCGAGACCTACCACGAGAAGACCAAGCCGCTCGTCTCCTATTACGACGACCGCAGCGTCCTCCGCCGGATCGCCGGCGAGGCGGCGCCGGACGAGGTGGCCGAGCAGGTCCGCCGCACCCTGGCGACGTTGCGGCTGGAGCAGGACGAGGCCGTCTGAAGCGGCTCCCGCGACCGGCGGGGCGCCGACCACTAGCGTGTACCGGATGATCATCAAAAAGTCCCCGGACGAGGTCGAGAAGATGGCCGCCTCGGGCGCGATCCTGGTTCGCTGCCTGAGGATGCTCGCCGCGAAGGCACGGGCCGGGACGACGACCGGCGAGCTCGATGCCGCGGCGGAGAAGTTCATCCGCTCGCAAGGCGCCGAGCCGGCCTTCAAGGGCTACCGCGGCTTCCCTGGATCGATCTGCGCCTCGCCCAACTCGATGGTCGTCCACGGGATCCCCGACGACTACGAGCTGAAGCGCGGCGACGTGATCTCGATCGACGTCGGCGTGATCAAGGACGGCTGGGTCTCCGACGCGGCGATGACGCTGCCGATCGGTCCCGTCAGCCCCGAGGCCCAGAAGCTGCTCGAGGTGACGAAAGCATCGCTCTTCGCCGGGGTCGAGCAGATGCGTCCGGGGAACCACCTCGGCGACGTCTCCAGCGCGATCCAGCGGACCGTCGAGATCGAGGGCCTCTCGATCATCCGCACCCTGGTCGGCCACGGCATCGGCAAGGACATGCACGAGGAACCGCAGGTGCCGAACTTCGGCGAGCCCGGCAAGGGGCCGGAGCTGGAGGTGGGGACGGTGCTGGCGATCGAGCCGATGGTCAACGTTGGCAGCCCGCTGGTGCGGATGGGCGACGACGGCTGGTCGGTCTACTCCGAAGACGGCTCGCTGGCGGCCCACTTCGAGTTCACGGTCGCGGTGACCCCCGAGGGACCGCGAATCCTCACCCCCTGGCACGAATCCGAGTAGCCGGACCGCCGGGCGAGTAGTCTGTCCTGTGCGGTGGGGCGCCGCAACGGGAAGGAGTGGTTCCTTGCGTCATCGAGTTCTGTCTCGCCGCACCTCTGCGCCGCTGATCGCTGTGCTTGCGCTTCTCGCGATCATCGCCCCGGCCGCCACGGCCGCCACCCCTGAACCGTATGGCGCCAACGACGCCGGCGGCTTCCGCAACGTGCTGCCGCCGGGAGAGAACGGGACCGCCGATTTCTCCGAAGTACTCGCCTCGCGCGGGTCGGCGCATCTGCTGCCGCCGCACTTCGCCGACCAGCAGCCGCTCTACGAAAACCTTCTCTACGCGAGCCCGACGCTGAGCGAAGACCAGATCCCGAGCTACTTCAAGGACGCGACCTTCGGCGTCCCCGCCGGCGAAGTCGAATCAACGATCGAACCGCGACCCGGGGTGACGATCATCCGCGACAAAGCCTTCGGCGTGCCCCACGTCTACGGCACCACCCGCGCCGACACGATGTTCGGCGCCGGCTACGCGGGCGCCGCCGACCGCCTCTTCCTGATGGACGTCCTCCGCCATACCGGCCGCGCCGAACTCGCCTCCTTCCTCGGCGGCTCCAACGCCGGGGCCGATGCGAGCCAGTGGGGCTTCGCCCCCTACACCGAAGCCGACCTGGAAAGGCAGCTGGCTCAGGCCCCCGAACAGTTCGGGCAGCTGGGGCAGCAGGCGGTCGACGACGTCAGCGCCTATGTCGAAGGGATCAACGCCTACATCGCCGCCGCCAACCTCAATCCGCACCTGAAGCCGGGCGAGTACACGCTGCTCGGCAAGCCGATGGAACCATGGAAGCCGACCGACGTGATCGCGATCGCCTCGCTGGTCGGGGGCATCTTCGGCCAGGGCGGCGGCAACGAGCTGAACTCGGCGCTGACGATGCAGGCCTTCGTCAAGCGGATGGGCAAGAAGGCCGGGCGCAAGGCCTGGCTCGGCTTCCGTTCCAAGAACGATCCCGAAGCTCCGACGACGGTCTCGAAAGCCTTCCCGTACGAGACCCGCAGCGCCTTCGCCAAGCGCGGCCTCGCGCTCCCCGACCGCAACAGCGTCCGCTTCACCGACACCGCCGCGACCGCCTCGAGCGCGGCGCCGCAGCCGGCGAGCGGCCTCGGCACCGTCGGCGCCCGCCTGCAGGCGGCGCTCGAGGCCGCCGGCCACGCCTCCAACTGGGAGCTGGTCTCGGCGAAAGAGTCGGCAACCGGCCACCCGGTCGCGGTGATGGGTCCGCAGGTCGGCTACTTCGCGCCCCAGATCCTGATGGAGGAGGACCTCCACGGGCCCGGGATCGACGCCCGCGGCGCCGCCTTCCCCGGGGTCAACCTCTACGTCGAGCTCGGCCACGGGCGCGACTACGCCTGGAGCGCGACCACCGCCACCTCCGACAACGTCGACACCTTCGCCGAGGTCCTCTGCAAGGACAACTTCCACTACCGCTACCGCGGCAAGTGCCTGGCGATGGAAAAGCTGGAAAAGAGCGAGAGCTGGACGCCTAACGCGGCCGATAGCATGCCGGCGGGCTCGCAGACGCTGGTCTCCTACCGCACCGTGCACGGGATCGTCTACGCCCGCGGCAAGGTCGGCGGCAAGAAGGTCGCCTTCGCCCGCCAGCGCAGCACTTACTTCCACGAGGCCGACTCGGTGATCGGGTTCGGCCAGCTGAACGAACCGGGGGTGATGACGGGCCCGGACGGCTTCAAGGAGGCGGTCTCCAACATCAACTTCCTCTTCAACTGGTCCTACATCGACTCCGAACACATCGCCTACGCCCTCTCGGGCTGGATGCCGCAGCGGGCGAAGGGCACCTCGCCCGACTTCCCGATCCTCGGCACCGGCGAATTCGACTGGAAGGGGTACAAGCCCTCGACCCGGCAGGCGAGCTGGCTGCCGTTCGCCAAGCACCCGCAGGCGGTCGACCCGCCGTTCCTCGTCTCCTGGAACAACAAGCAGGCGCCGAAGTGGGCGGCGGCCGACGACAAGTACAGCTACGGGCCGCTGTTCCGCTCGCAGATGATCGAAGACAAGGTCAAGGCGGCGACCAAGGGGCCGAAGAAGATCACGATCACCCAGCTGGTCCAGGCGATGGAGGAACCGGCGAGCCAGGACCTGCGCGGCTATCGCCTCCTGCCGACGCTCTTCAAGGCGATCGGCGAACCGAAATCAAAGCCGCTGCGGCAGGCGTTCGTGACCCTGCGCACCTGGCACGAACACGGCGCCCACCGGCGCGACCTCGACCGCGACGGCGTCTACGAGGAAAACGACGCGGTCGAACTGATGGACGCCTGGTGGCCGAAGCTGCTCGAAGGGGAGTTCAAGCCGGTGATCGGCGGCAAGGCCTACGACCAGCTGGAAGGGATGGTGCGGACCGGCTCCTACACCGGCGGCTCGCCGACCGAACCGGACTTCTCCGACGGCTGGTGGAGCTACGTCTCCAAGGACCTGCGCGACCTCTTCGGGCCGAAGCCGAAGGCGCCCTGGAGCCGCGTCTACTGCGGCGGTGGCTCGAAGAAGAAGTGCCGGGCGATGCTGCAGCGGACCCTGAAGGCGGCGCTGAAGGTGACCCCGCAGCAGCTCTACGGGGGCGGCGACGGTGCCTGCGCGTCGAACCCACAGCCCTCCTGCTTCGACCAGAACCGGCCGCAGGTGACCGGTGGGGTCTCGATGCCTCCGTTCCCGTTCCAGAACCGGCCTACGTTCCAGCAGGTGGTGACGCCGACGCAACGGCTGCCGAGGTGAGAGGGAGGGGCAGGGGTGCCCATCTCCGGACACATCTCGCCTATGGCTCATGTTGAGTGTCCTGAGACGGGCACCCCTGCCCCTCCTGCGAGCGTCTGTCAACATCGGCTTATGGATGAAGAGTTGTTTGCGGCTGTAGACGCGTTCGTCTGCGAGACCGTCGTGGAGGAGGACGAGGGGCTGCGGCAGGCCGTTTCGGCTGCCGAGGAGGCGGGGTTGCCAGCGATTCAGGTTTCACCGCCGCAGGGGAAGCTGTTGCAGCTGTTGGTACGGCTGGTTGGGGCCAGGACGATCCTCGAGTTCGGGACGCTTGGTGGCTATAGCGCGATCTTGATGGCCCAGGCCTTGCCTGAGGATGGGCGGCTAGTGACGCTGGAGGCGGAGCCCGAGTACGCGGAGGTGGCACGGCGCAGCATTGACGCGGCCGGAGTGGGGGAGAAGGTCGAAATTCGGGTCGGACCTGCCTTGGAGGCGCTGCCCGGCCTCGAGGGGGCCGCGCCGTTCGAATTCGTCTTCATCGACGCCGATAAGGCGAACTCGCCGAATTACTTCGCCTGGGCTCTAGAGCGCATGCGTGCTGGGGGGCTGATCGTCGCCGACAACGTGGTCCGCGACGGTGCTCTGGCCGACCCGGCCAGCGGCGACGCGAAGGTGGAAGCCCAGCGCCGCCTGCACGAGATGCTGAGCGGGGATTCCGGGGTCAGCGCCACTACTATTCAGACGGTCGGGGTCAAGGGCTACGACGGCTTCTTGATCGCCCTTGTCGAGCCCGCCTGACCGGGCCTCGCCGAGGCTGCGCCCCTGCTATCTTTCTCCGTCGGCCTTGTTGGCCGGACGAATGTCTCTGCCGTCCGATTCATGGGGCGTGCAGGAATCCTGTAGTCGATACGAGATCCGGAGCGATGAAGGTTCGAGCTTCCGTCAAGCCGATGTGCGAGAAGTGCAAGGTAATCCGCCGAAACGGGGCGGTCCTGGTGATCTGCCAGAACCCGCGCCATAAGCAGAGGCAGGGCTAGCCATGGCGCGAATCGCAGGGATCAACATCCCGGTCAACAAACGGGTCGAAATCGGGCTCACCTACATCTTCGGGATCGGGCAGTCGACGGCGCAGCAGATCCTCGCCGAGGCGAAAGTCGATCCGAACACCCCGGTCAAGGACCTGACCGAGGACGAGGTGATGAAACTTCGCGAGGCGGTCGAGAACCGCGAGGTCGAGGGCGACCTCCGCCGCGATCGCTCGCAGAACGTCAAACGGCTGATGGAGATCGGCTCCTACCGCGGCCTCCGCCACCGGCGCGGCCTCCCGGTCCGGGGTCAGCGGACGAAGACCAACGCCCGCGGCCGCAAGGGACCGCGACGCCTCAGCGTCGCCGGCAAGCGCAAGGTTTAGGTAGAGAGGCATGGCTGAGAAAAAACCCTCGAAAGGGCGCACCCGCCGCCGGGTGAAAAAGAACGTCACCTACGGGCAGGCGCACCTCAAGACTTCGTTCAACAACACGATCGTCACCCTCACCGACACCGACGGCAACGTGATCGCCTGGGAGTCGGCCGGTTCGGCCGGGTTCAAAGGCTCGCGCAAGTCGACCCCGTTCGCCGCTCAGGTGACCGCCGACGCGGCCGCCAAAAAGGGCATGGAACACGGACTCGAGCGGGTCGAAGTCTTCGCCAAGGGCGCCGGCTCGGGTCGCGAGACCGCGATCCGCTCGCTGCAGGCCGCCGGCCTCGACGTCACCACCGTCAAGGACGTCTCGCCGCAGGCCCACAACGGCTGCCGGCCGAAGAAGCGGAGGCGCGTCTAATGGCTCGCGACACCTCGCCGCAGTGCAAGCAGTGCCGCCGTGAGGGCCAGAAACTCTTCCTCAAGGGCGAGCGCTGCTTCACCGACAAGTGCGGTGTCGAGCGCCGTTCCTACCCGCCCGGCGATCACGGGCGCGGCCGTATGCGCCAGTCCGAGTACCGGGTGCAGCTGCGCGAGAAGCAGAAGACGCGCCGCTACTACCAGGTGCTGGAGAAACAGTTCCGCGCCTACTACGACAAAGCTTCGCGCCAGGACGGCGTCACCGGCGAGAACCTGCTGCGGCTGCTCGAGTCCCGCTTCGACAACGTCCTCGTCCGCCTCGGCTTCGCCGCCTCGCGGCGCCAGGCACGCCAGCTGATCACCCATGGCCACTGGCAGATCAACGGCCGCCGGGTGAACATCCCCAGCTACCAGGTGCGGCCCGAAGACGTGATCTCGATCAAGGACGGCTCGAAGGGCGCCGACACGATCCGCCGGGCGACGGAACTGGTCTCCACGGTGCCGGCCTGGCTGCAGGCCGACCACGACGCGCTGACGGCCAAAGTCCTGCGCTACCCCGAGCGCTCCGAGATCTCGGCGCCGGTCCAGGAGCAGCTGATCGTCGAGCTGTACTCCAAGTAGTCCGCAAGCGAACTTCCGAAACACCCCAGAGCAAGGAACTCATGACCACCGATTTCCAGGTCCCCCGCATCACCTCCGAGAAAGTCGACGACCGTCGCGGCACCTTCACGATCGAGCCGCTGGACAAGGGCTTCGGCTACACCTTCGGCAACAGCCTTCGCCGCGTGCTGCTCTCCTCGCTGGGCGGCGCCGCCATCACCAGCGTCCGCATCGAGGGGGTCGCGCACGAGTTCTCGACCGTGCCCGGCGTCAAAGAGGACGTCACCGACATCATCCTCAACCTCAAGGACCTCGTCGTCCGCATGCACACCGACGCCGACGAGGTCGAGGCACCGCTGGTCGCCACCGGCCCCGGCGAGGTGAAGGCGAAGGACATCGATCTTCCCTCCGGCGTCGAGATCCTCAACCCCGAGGCGCCGATCGCGACGCTCGAGAAAAAAACCAAACTCGAGGTCTACCTGACGATCGGCCGCGGCCGCGGCTACTCGCCGGCCGAAGAGAACAAGTCCGACGAGCAGCCGATCGGCGTGATCCCGATCGACTCGATCTTCTCGCCGATCCGCCGCGCCTCCTACGCGGTCGCCGCCGCCCGCGTCGGCCAGCGGACCGACTTCGACAAACTCACCCTCGACCTCGAAACCGACGGCTCGATCGAGCCCGGTGCCGCCCTGCGCGAGGCCTCGGAGATCCTGATCAAGAGCCTGGCGATCTTCACCGACGCCGACCGGGTCGAAGAGCTGACCGCCCGCGAGCCGGCCCCCGCCGCTCCCAGCGACGGCTTCTCGGCTCCCGGAGGAGGCGACGGTGTCGCCGCCGCCAACGGCCTCGACGAGATCCTGATCGAGGAGCTCGAACTCGGCGTCCGCTCCTACAACTGCCTCAAGCGCGCCGGCGTCCAGACCGTCGGCGACCTCGTGCGCAAGTCGCGCGCGGAACTGAATGCGATCCCGAACTTCGGCCAGAAGTCGATCGAGGAAGTCATCGAGACCCTGCACTCCCGCGGCCTGGACCTGCAGGCCGATTAGGACATCGGGCAGGGGCGGAGGAAGCAGATGCGGCACAAAAAGAAGCGGAACAAGCTCAGCCGCGACTCCGCCCACCGCGAGGCGCTGCTCACGAACCTCTCGAAACAGCTGATCGAGCACGAGCGGATCGAAACCAGCCAGGCCAAGGCCAAGGCGGTCAAGCCCGAGGTGGAGAAGCTGATCACGCTTGCCAAACGCGGCAGCCTGCACGCCCGCCGCCAGGCCCTGGCCAGCCTCCACAACGACAAGTTCATCGTCCACAAGCTGTTCGGCGAGGTGGCGCCCCGCTACGCGGAGCGCCCCGGCGGCTACACCCGCATCGTCAAGCTCGGTCCGAGGAAGTCCGACTCGACCGAGATGGTCTACCTCGAGCTCGTCTAAAAGCGCGCTTCGCGCAGCTCAGTAGCTCACGGACTCGAGGTAGAGGCCGTGAGGTGGGGCAGTGTCGCCCGCTGCGGTTCTCGGTGCGCCCCCCAGGAGCTGGGTAAAGCTCTCGACGCTGCGGCGGCCGGAGGCGACCTCGAGCTGGGTGCCGACGAGGACGCGGACCATGTTGCGCATGAAAGCGTCGGCGGTGATGCGGAAGCTGAGGACGTCGCCTTCCTCGGTCCAGGAGGCGGCGAGGACGTCGCGCTCGAAGCGGACGTGGTCGTTCTGTGTCGGCGTGAAGGCGGTGAAGTCGTGGCTGCCGGGGAGGGCGGCGGCGCAGGCGTCGAGCGCCTCGCGGTCGACCTGATGGGGCCACCAGAGGGCCTTGCCGAGCTCGAACGGGCTCGGGGCCGAGCGGGCGAGGAGGCGGTAGCGGTAGCTGCGCGCCTTGGCGTCATGGCGGGCGTTGAAGCCCTCGGCGACGACCGCCGCGGCGGTCACGGCGACGTCGTCGGGCGCAAGGCCGTTGAGGCGCCGCGCCAGATCTTCAGGCGGCTCTGCCGCGGTCTGGAAGCTCGCCACCTGCCCCAGCGCGTGGACGCCGGTGTCGGTCCGGCCGGCCACGGTCAGCTCGACCGGCTCGCGCAGGACGGTCGCCAGCGCGGTCTCCAGCTCGCCCTGGACCGTGCGCTGGCCGGGTTGGCGGGCCCAGCCGCGGAAGCCGGCGCCGTCGTATTCGATGTCGAGTCTCACGGTGGTCACGGCGGCAGTATCTCCGACACCTAGAATCGGGTCCGTGCGCATCCTCCTCACCAACGACGACGGCATCTCCGCGCCGGGGCTGCAGGCTGCCCGGCGGGCGCTGGTCGAGCTCGACGGGGTCGAGGTCGACGTCATCGCCCCCGACTCCAACCGCAGCGCGATCGGGCGCGGCATCACCACCCGCTCGCCGCTGACCGTCGAGGAGGTCAGCTTCGAAGACGGCCGCGTCGGCTACGCAACCGACGGCACGCCGGTCGACTGCGTCCGCTTCGCCGAGCTCGGCCTGGTCGGCGGCCGTCCCGACCTGATCGTCTCCGGGATCAACCACGGCGCCAACCTCGGCGACGACATCACCTACTCGGGCACCGTCGCCGCGGCCCTGGAGGGGATCATCCTCGGGATTCCGGCGATCGCCGTCTCCCAGCAGTCCTCAGCCGGCGGCCTCGGCTACGTCAGCGGCAAGTTCGACTTCGGCGTCGCGGCGCCGTTCACCGCCCAACTGGTCTCGCGGCTGCGGGAGGAGTCGATGCCGGAGGCGACCCTGATCAACGTCAACTGCCCCAACTGCGAGCCGACCGGGGTCGAGGTGACGAAGCTCGGCAAACGGATCTACAACGACGAGCTGAAGCTGGTGCGGGAGGATGACGGTCGCAAGCACTACGAGATCTACGGCTGGCAGCCCGGCTACGAGGAGATCGAAGGGACCGACCTCAACGCCGTCGCCGAGGGACGGATCGCGGTCACCCCGATCCACTTCGACCTCACCGACCACGGCGGGCTCGAGCGGCTGGCGGGCTGGGGCTTCGAGGAGATGCTGGCGGCGACCTCCGCGACGGCGTGAGCGGCGGCGTCGAGCAGCGCGCCGAGGAGCTGCGGGAGCTCCTCGCCCACCACAACCACCTCTACTACGTCCTCGATGACCCCGAGATCGGCGACGACGCCTACGACGCGCTGCTGAACGAGCTGCGCACGCTCGAGGAGCAGAACCCGGAGCTGCGGACCCCGGACTCGCCGACGCAGCGAGTCGGGGCGCCGCCGCTCGACCGCTTCGAGCAGGTCGAGCACGCCGAGCAGATGCTCTCGCTCGGCAACGCCCGCAACGAGGAGGAGCTGCGCGGCTGGGAGAACCGGATAGCCAACCACCTGAAGCGAATGGACATCAGCGCCTCGGAGTTCAGCTACACGACCGAGCCGAAGATCGACGGCCTCGCGATCACGCTCACCTACGAGGACGGGGTCCTGGTCCGCGGCGCCACCCGGGGCGACGGACGGATCGGCGAGGACGTGACCCAGAACCTGCGGACGATCGGCTCGGTGCCGCTGCGGATCAAGGGCAAGGCGCCGGGGCTGGTCGAAGTCCGGGGCGAGGCCTACCTGCCGATCGCCGCCTTCAAAGCCCTGAACGAGCGTCGGGCCGAGGCCGGCGAACCGACCTTCGCCAACCCCCGCAACAGCGCCGCGGGCTCGATCCGCCAGCTCGATCCCTCGCTGGCCGCCGAACGGCCGCTCTCGACCTGGTTCTACGGGATCGGCGCCGTCCGCGGGCTCGACCTGCCGACCCATATGGCCGAGGTCGAATGGCTGCAGGAGTGCGGCTTCAAGGTCAACCCCGACACCGACCACCACCAGGGGGTCGAGGGGGTCGTCAAGCGCTGCCACTGGTGGGAGGAGCGCCGTGACGAGCTCGACTACGAGATCGACGGTGTCGTCGTCAAGGTCGACGAGAAGGCGCTCTGGCGCGAGCTCGGCGTGGTCGGCCGCGAGCCCCGCTGGGCGATCGCCTGGAAGTTCCCGCCGACGACGGCGACGACGAGGCTGAACAGGGTCGTCTGGAACGTCGGCCGCACCGGCCACCTGGTCCCCTTCGCGATGCTGGAGCCGGTCCACGTCGGCGGCGTCACCGTCACCACCGCGACCCTCCACAACGAGGAGGACCTCGCCCGCAAGGACGTCCGCAAGGGCGACGAGGTGGTGGTGATGCGGGCCGGCGACGTGATCCCCCAGGTCGTCTCGCCGAAGCTGCCGCGCAAGCACAAGGCCGCCCGCAGGGAGAAACCGCCGAAGAGGTGCCCGGCCTGCGGGACCGAGACGGTCAAACCCGAGGACTCGGTCTTCACGATCTGTCCCAACCGCTCCGGCTGCCCCGGGCAGTCCTTCCAGCACGTCAAACACTTCGTCAGCAAGGGGGCGATGGACATCGACGGGCTGGGGGAAAAGCAGGCGCTGCGGTTCCTCCAGGAAGGGCTGATAAGCGACGTCGCCGACATCTACGACCTCACCGAGGAGCGGCTGGTGCAGCTCGACCGCTTCGGCGAGACCTCGGCCCGGAACCTCGTCGCCTCGATCGAGGCCTCCAAGCAGCGGCCCTTCAAACGCGTCCTCTACGCGCTCGGCCTGCCGGGCGTCGGCTCGGTGACCGCGGAGGCCCTGGCCGACCACTTCGGCTCGATCGACGCCCTCCACGAGGCCGACCCGGAGGCGATCGAGGAGGTCGAGGGGGTGGGGCCGATCATGGCGGTCCAGATCGCCGAGTCCCTCGCCGACGAGCCTACCTGGGCGCTGGTCGAGAAGCTGCGCGAGAAGGGCGTGCGGCTCGAAGCCGACGCCTCCGAACGTCGCCGGGAGGACGGTCCGCTGAAGGGCAAGACCGTCGTCCTCACCGGCACCCTGCCGGAGCTGACCCGCGAGGAGGCGGCGGCGATGGTGAAGTCGGCGGGCGGCAAGGTGACGAGCTCGGTCTCGAAGAAAACCGATTACGTCGTCGCCGGCGACAACCCCGGCTCGAAGCTCGCGAAAGCGGAGAAATTCGGCACCGAGATCCTCGACGAGGCGGGCCTGCGGCAGCTGGTCGGCGGCTAGTAGCCGGCGGCCGCGCCGGCGATCCGGTCCTGGTCCAGGTGGGCGAGGGTGAGGTTGCCGACACCGGCCATCAGGATCGAGAAGGCGATCACCCGGCCGCTGCGGTTGAAGCAGTAGCCGGAGAGGTTGCTGACGCCGCTGATCGTCCCCGTCTTGGTCCGGCAGCGGCCGTAGGCGGCGGTGCCCTCCATGCGGCCGGCGACGGTGCCCTCCTGCCCTGCCAGCGCCAGGTCCTGGATGAACTCCTCGCCGGCTTCGTCTTCCTGCATCCCCAGCAGCAGCTCGACCACCTGGCGCGGGCTGGCGCGGTTGGTGCGGGTGAGGCCGGAGCCGTCGACCGCCTGCACACCGGAGCCGTGGGCCCGCGCGAAGGCCTCGACCACGTTCGCGCCCGCCGCGGTCGTGCCGGCGCCGCCGAACTCGGCCCCGAGCAGCTTGATCAGGGTCTCGGCGAAGTAGTTGTCGGAGTAGACGTCGGTGGTGTTGACGATGCGGTCGAGGGTGGGGGAGCGGATGATCGCCACCCGTTCGGCGTTCGGCGGGGTGGGGCGGAGGGCGATCTGGGTGGGAACCCGGACCCCCGCCTTGCGCAGCGAGCCGGCGAGCTTCGCCGCCGCCAGCTTCGCCGGGTCCGAGGAGAAGCTGCTGGCGCTGGTCGAGCCGCTGAAACCGGAGTTGAAGGCGAGCCCGGAGAGGGGGCCGATGTAGGGGCTGGTCCCGTAGCCGGAGTCGGCGACGCCGCGGCGGCGGTCGAAGATCGTGTCGTCGGCGTAGAGGCGGCCGGTGATCGAGGTGATACCGGCGGCCTTCACCTGCGGGGTCAGTGAGAAGAGGTTGGTCCCGAGGCCGGCGAGGTAGCTGCCGTAGAAGCCGGGCGTGCCGAGCGCCGGGTCACCACCTCCCTGCAGGTAGAGGCTGCCGTGGAGGACCCCCTGGGCGTCGACGCGACCGTCGCGGAAGACTTTGGTCGGGATCCGGTATTCGGGCCCGAGCTTCGAGAGCGCGGTCGAGGTCGTGAACAGCTTCATGTTCGAGGCCAGAGGCCGGGCTCGGCCGGGCGCGGCGGCGCAGAGGACCTGCTCGGATTCGGCGTCGACGACGAGCAGCCCGCTGGCCGCACCGCCGCCCTGGTGCAGCCAGCCCCGCATCTGGTCGCAGGTCTGGCTCGCCTGGGCGGCTCCTGCGAAGAGCAGGAAAAGGCCTGCTGAGGCGACCAAAAAGGGCAGCAGGATGCGTTTCACTGGGTTTCCCAACACGAGAGACGTGGAAGGTAGCGGTCGAGGATGACCTCCAGCCCTGGAATACTGCACGTATGGGTGAAGTCGTAGACATCGAGTCCAAACCGCGTAAGCGGCCGAGCCGGCGCAAAAAGCCCTCGAAGACCGCGCTGGTGCTCGGCGGCGGCGGATTCACCGGCGGCGTCTACGAGATCGGCGCCCTGCGGGCGCTCGACCTGCTCGCGGTCAACAGCACCGTCAACAACTTCGACGTCTACGTCGGCACCAGCGCCGGCTCCTTCGTCGCCTCGATGCTGGCTAACGGCGTCACCCCCGAGGAAATGATGCAGGTGATCAATTCCGACGACAGCATGGGCCTCGAAGACCTCGACCTCGACAAGGTCCTGAAGCCCAACTACCTCGGCTTCCTCGCCAAGGGGGCGGCTCTGCCCCTGCGCACGCTCGAGCTGCTGCGCTCGCTGGTCCGGATCGGCGAGTTCTCGGCGATGGACATCGGCGTCGGCCTCGCGGAGGCGCTGCCGACCGGGCTCTACTCCGGCTCCGGCCTCTCCGATTACGTCGAAGATGCGCTCAGCAGCGACGACCGGGTCAACGACTTCCGCCTCCTCGACCCCGAGCTCTACCTCACCGCCACCGACCTCGACACCTGCGAGCGGATCGTCTTCGGCGAGGAGGACTGGTCCGATGTCCCGATCTCGAAAGCGGTCGAGTGCTCGACCTGCCTGCCGATCGTCTACAAGCCGGTCGATCTGAAAGGGCGCCAGTTCGTCGACGGCGGCATCCGCTCGACGACCAACGTCGACATTGCGGTTGAGAAGGGCGCCAAATTCATCGTCGTCGTCAACCCGCTGGTTCCCTACGTCAACGACTTCGAGACGACGATCCCGACGGTCACCGGCCGCCGCGTCCGCCGTGTCTCCGACATGGGGCTGCCGGCGATCGCCAACCAGACCTTCCGCCTGATCGCCCACCAACGGCTGCACCAGGCCGTCGGGATGTGGCAGGAGAAATACCCGGGCGTCGACATCATCCTGCTCGAGCCCGAGCCGAACGACGAGCTGATGTTCGGCACCCCGATCATGGACTACTCCCGTCGCCTCCAGATCGCCCGCCACGGCTTCGAAAGCGTCACCGCCACCCTCGCCCAGGACTACGAGCGCTACGCCGAGATAGCCGAGCGCCACGGCCTCGAAATCTCCGAGCGCCGCGTCCGCAACGTCGTCGCCAAGGCCTCCGAAGAGGAGCCCGAGCAGACTTCAGCCTGGCGCCGAGTCCTCGAGCAGACGACGTCAGTCCTGCTGCGCCAAAGCGGCGAGGCGTCCTAGCTCACTAGCGAGGGGCCGGGGTCCGGTGGGGGTCCCTGGGAGCACCTCCGCCGAGAGAAGAGTTTCCTGGGCTGACGCCTCGAACGTCTGTGGCTCGGCTCCATGCAAAGTACCCAGGGACCCCCACCGGACCCCGGCTTATCTGCTTCGACCGTGGTAGAGCTTATGCACCCTATGAGGGGTAAAAGCTCTACCGCGCCACCGAGCCTCGCCAATCTGCTCGGAGTTAGGCGTCAGCTTCAGCGAAATCGAGTTCCACAAGAGAGGGGCCGAGGGGTGCCCCCTGCTGGGTACTTGGCATGGAGCCGAGCCAGGGCGGCCAGAGGCGATAGCCATTCCCCGCTTCTCTCGGCGGAGGTGCTCCCAGCAGGGGGCACCCCTCGGCCCCTCCCGCCCAAAGTCGAACAGAAGCTACGCCGCGTAGAGTTGCTCGATCGCGCCCTCATGCTTCTGGGCGACGACGGCGCGCTTTACCTTCAGGGTCGGGGTCAGCTCGCCTGACTCCTGGGTGAGGTCCTGGGGGAGGATCGAGATCTTCTTCACCTGCTCGACGCGGGCGAAGTTCTGGTTGATCTTCTCGACGTGGGCTTCGATCGCCGCCTTCACGTCGGGGTTCTGGGCCAGCTGAGCCGGGTCCTCGGGCAGGTTGTTCTCCTGCGCGTATTTGACCGCCTCTTCGGGGTCGAGGGTGACCAGGGCGACGAGGTAGGGTCGGCGGTCGCCGACGACGACGCACTGGGAGACGAGGGGGTGCTGCTTGATTTCGGCCTCGAGGTTGGCCGGGGTGATGTTCTTGCCGCCCGCGGTGATGATGATGTCCTTTTTGCGGCCGGTGATCTTGATGAAGCCGTCGGGGTCGACCTCGCCGATGTCGCCGGTGTGGAGCCAGCCGTCAACGATCGTCTCGCTCGTCGCCTCCGGGTTCTTGTGGTAGCCCTGGAAGACGTTGGGGCCCTTGACGAGGATCTCGCCGTCGTCGGCGATCTTCACCTCGCAGCCGGGGAAGGGCTTGCCGATCGTCCCCACCTTGAAGTCGTCGGGCGTGGAGATCGTCGCCGCGGTCGAGGTCTCGGTCATCCCCCAGCCCTCGAGGACGAGGACGCCGGCGGCGTCGAAGAAGCGGAGGATCTCCGGGTTGATCGGCGCCGCGCCGGAGACGGCGAGGCGGATGCGGCCGCCGAAGAGGCCGCGGATTTTCGACAGCACTTTCTTGTCTGCGAAGTCGTACTGGCGCTGCAGCAGGAAGCCGGGCTTGCGGCCGGAGCGTTCGGCGGCGCGCATCTTCTCCCCGGTCTTGATCGCCCAGTTGAAGATCGCCTTTTTGGCCCCGCCCTCTTTTTCGATCGTGCTGGTCGCGGCGGTGTAGATCTTCTCGAAGATCCGCGGCACCGAGGGGAAGTAGGTCGGTTTCAGTTCGGCCAGGTTCGGCAGGATCTTCAGCGGGTCCCGCTCCCAGTAGGCGAGGGTCGTGCCGAGATCGAAGGTCCCGAACTGGATCAGCAGGGCGAAGGAGTGGGCGAGGGGCAGGTAGAGGTAGGCGAGGTCCTCGTCTTCGATGACGCTGACGTCGTTGACCATGTCGAGCATCGAGCGGTAGTTGCCGTGGCTGATGATGCAGCCCTTCGGCGGCCCGGTCGTGCCCGAGGTGTAGATGAAGGTGCAGATGTCCTGCGGGGTGACGGCGCTGTAGAGGGTCTCCCAGGTCGCGTCGTCGCCACCGCCGCCTTTGGCCGCCAGGTCCTCCATCGAGATCGCGTCCTCGGCGCTGCCGGTCATCATCACGATCTGCTCGAGCTTCGGCAGCTGGTCGCGGACCGCTCGCACCTTCTCCAGCTGTTCTGTGTCCTCGACGACGACGACCTTGGAGTCGGAGTTATCGAGGACGTAGCGGCACTCCTCGGGCGAGTTGGTCTGGTAGATCGGGACGACGGTGGCGCCGATCGAGAGCGCCGCGTAGTCGAAGTAGGTCCACTCGGGGCGGGTGTTGCCGAGGATCGAGACCCGGTCGCCTTTCTCGACGCCGAGGGTGACGAGACCGAAGGCGAGCGGCCGGACGATCTCGCGGACGTCCTCGAACGTCTTGCTGATCCACGCCTCGCCCTCCTTGTAGCGGACGGCGACTTTCGACCCGTAGAGCTCCGCCGCTTTCGGCAGCAGGTCGGCGATCGTCTGCGAGTGCGTCCCTCTCCCCGACATCTGCCGGGGGAGTCTAGATCAGCGCCCGTTCTGGGGGGATCCGCGCATCGCCTTGGTGCCGGTGAGGCTGCGGAGGGAGCTTTCGAACAGCGTCCTGTCGATCCGGCCGTGGTAGATCGGCACGCCCATCTGCACGCATTTGCCGATTACCTCCCCTCGCTCCATCTGCATCTGGTCGGCGAGCTCGGCGGGCGTCAGGTGGTGCGCCATGGATGACCTCCAACGTCGGTGAAATCGGGTAGTCCATGTCTAGCGCCGCTGCCGGACGCCGTCAACTGGGAAAATGTCTCCCTTGGCCTCCGAAGCGTCCCCCGAAGTCGCCGTCAAGCCCCTGCCCCGGCGGGGCCGGATCTGGGTGATCCTCCTGCTCTTGGGGGGCTTGACCGCGCTCGGCTACACGATCGTCCAGATGTCGACCCAGAAGCCCGGCGACCCCGTCGTCCACCTCGAAGGGATCGAAGACGCCCAGCGGCTGTTCGGCGGCGTCCCCCAGGAAGGCGACCGGCTCGGCTCCGACGACGCCGTGGTGACGATCCAGGTCTTCAACGACATCCAGTGCGACAACTGCGCCGACGACTTCCTCGAGACGATCCCGCAGCTGACCGAACGCTACGTGCGGCCGGGGGACGTGAAGCTGCTCTGGCGCCACTACTCGAACAGCATCAACCCCGAGCAGCTCGGTTTCTACGGCGCCGAAGCGGCCGCCGAACAGAACTACGGCTGGCAGTACATCTACCTCTTCTTCCGCAACCAGGACGAAGCCGAACGGGTCGGGATCGACGACCAGTACCTGGCTTCGGTCGCGGGCGGGACCGAGGAACTCGACATCGAAGAATGGGAAGCCGACCTGGAAGCCAACGGCCAGAAGGGCGGCTCGATCGAGCAGCGGCTCGAAGCCGACGAGAAGCTCGGGCGCGACCTCGAAATCCGCACCGGCCAGGGGATGGTGCTGACCGGCCCGCACGGGACGGTGACGCTGCAGGAAGGCCCGTCGCTCGCCGAGGTCGAAGCGGCGCTCGCCGAAGTCGACTAGGCGACGCGGCGCAGGCGCGCCCGCGGCGCGATCACGTCCCGCCACTCGGAGTCGACGATGTGGGCGGGGGAGGTGGTGGCGAGGAAGTCGCCGAGGATCGCGGCCAGCCCCTCGGGGTCTTCCAGGTTGGGAAAGTGGGCGGCCTTGGGCAGCGTCTCGAAACGGCAGTTGGGGATCGAGCGCTCGGCTTCGAGGCCGTGCTCGAGCGGGATCGTGCGGTCGCGCTCGCCCCAGACGATCAGCGTCGGCATCTCCTTCAGCAGGTAGAGGCGGTCGCTGGCGCTGACCTTCTGGCCCTGGACGTCGATCACCGAGCGCAGCGTCTGCAGGAAGGCGCGGCGGGAGCCCGGCTCCTGCAGGGGGCCGAGGGCACGGGCGACGGCCCCCAGGTAGACGCCGGTGGGGTTGCCGCGCTCGCGCAGCTTGGCGCCGGTCGCGGCCAGGGCGCCGACAAGGTGCGGCCGCGTCGCCAGCCGCAGCAGCGCCGCCGAGCCCGGCAGGGCGGCGCCCCGCAGGAGCGGGCTGACCTCGTGGCCGAGGCCGCCGCTGGAGATCAGGACGAGGCGCTCGGTGCGCTGGGGGAACTGGTAGAAGAACTGCATCGCGACGCCGCCACCGAGCGAGTGGCCGACGATCGTCGCCCGCTCGACCCCGATCGTCGTCAGCAGGTCGCGGATGCTGGCCGCGTGCGCCCCCAGCGAGTAGTCGCCCCGCGGCGTTGCCGCATCGCCATGACCGATCAGGTCGGGCGCGATCACCCGGTAGGAACCGGCGAGCCGCTGGGCCACCGCCTCCCAGTGCCGGGAGGAGTTGATCATGCCGTGGATCAGGACCACGGTCGGTCCGCTGCCGATCGTCCGGTAGACCGCGCGGTGCCCATGCAGGTTCGCCTCGTGGACCTCGAAGGGGGAGCTGGAACCCATGGCAGGACTTTAGCGTGGGGCAGAGACCTCCAAAACAGGGTTAAAGCATATTTTTGCTAAGCAAAGTTCAAGTTTTTAGTACGACCGGTTTTGCTGCGACCACTTCAATGTATATAAGTACCGCTTGAGTTCTACTCAAGAACTTTCAAATATCGACGCGGCAGTGAAACTCACATGAACAAACGACTCTCCATTCTCACCTTCGCCATCTTTCTGATCGTCGCGCTGGCTGCCGGCGCGGCGAGCGACTCGGCGTTCGCGGCGGGAAAAGACTATTTCCATAAAGGCCTCGGTCACGAAAACGCCATTCCAGAATGGGCGAAAGACGCCAACGTCTACTTTCTGCCGCCACCGGGACAAGGGGCCGGCAGCGAAATCGCAGCGTCGGAAGCGGGCGGTGGGCTCACGAAAAGCTCATTGCTGACTTACTTCGGCGGAGGCGTGCAGCGCACGCCACATCCGCACGTGATCTTCTGGGGCTCGAACTGGAGCAAATCCGGGGAAACCCAGGAAATACGGGAAGCGCTCATCCTCCTCTTCGGAGGCCTCTCGGGCTCCGGCTATCAGGGGATCATGAGCCAGTACTTTGCCAACCCGAACTCGGAAAAAGAACGGCACCCGCTTCCCGTTTCCAAATCCGTCACCTTCAGCTCCCAGGCGGACGTCTACATCGACTCCACCGTTTCTGCTCCTACCGGAGTGAGCCGGACGGCGGCGGTCTCGGAGATCGCGAAAGCACGGACCGCCAAAGCCTGGAGCGCGAACTTCGACGACCAGTACTTCGTGATCCCGGCGCCCGGGTCCACCTACCAGTCCGGGTTCCTCGGTTCCTTCTGCGCCTTCCACGCATTCCAAGAAGTCGCCTACAGCTTTGTGACCTATCCGGGAACCGTGCCGGGTTGCGGCACGGGACCCAAATCGGCCTCGCGGAACGCGTCCCACGAGTACGCGGAGACCGTGACCGATCCGGTTCCCTACGCGGGCTGGAACATTCCAGTCACCAGCGAAGCCGGGGAACTGCTCGGACAGGTCGAGGTAGCCGACTACTGCGATCAGCAGCCCTCCTTACAGCTCGAAAACGGCGCCTGGGTCGAGCCGCTGAAGGACAACTACAGGACCAACCAAGAAGGGGGGGAATCGATCCACTGCGAGGGCTCCGATCCCAGCCCCCCTCAATTTGCGGTCGAAGGCCCTGCGGTGTCCACGGGGGCGCCGGGGCAGGTGACGCTGAGCGGGTCGATCGAACCCGCCGGCTACAAAGTCGTCAAATACTGGTTCGAACGCTACTCCGCCGGCTGGGTGAAAATCGCTGGAGGCGGATCGATCGGCGGCACTGCGCCAGTCCCCGTGAGTCAGTCGATCAGCGGACCCGACGTCTCTGGTGCCGAACGGTATCGCCTGGTCGCGCAAATCCCGACGGCGGGGTACGAACAGGGTGCGGTGGGCCGCGTCTACAGCCCGACGACCTTCAGCAAGCCGGCCTGGCCGGGGCTGCTCTGCTCGACGGTGGAACAGCCGTGTCAGAAAGCGAACCGACTCGCCACGGGGACGACCCTGATCGGAGCGCCGTCGGGGCAGCCGGAATTCGAACTCGTCCTCGCGAACAGGTCGAGCCCGTTGCGTTGCAGCGAAGGCAGCTGGCAGATCCAAACCCAGGTCGGGGGTAACAACCCGCTGCCGGTCGGCGGTCCGGGGTGGACCTTGGCCGGGTGCAAATTGAACGACGGCTTCAAAGAAACCGCCTGTACTGTCACTGCTGGTCCCCTGCCTTACTCCGGGGTGGTCGTCTGGCGGGGTGGGAGCGAAGGGGAAGTGCGACAGGGTGCGGGAGGGGAAGGGACTGTTACCTGGCGGATCAAATGCCCGGAAGCAAACGAACCGATCGACTGCACTTACAGCCGGGACTCGACGAATGTTTTGAAAGGCGGCGCTTCTGCTGAACTCCGTACCCGCATCGGTCCCGAACCGGCGGTGGAAGCCAAAGAACATCAATCCGGCGCAGCCTGCCCCGGCTATCTGGGGAGCGCGAAACTCAACTTCCTACTCACGGCGCCGAAACCGTTCTATGTGGCACCGATCGGAAAGCTCCAACCCGCGATAGCGAGTGAAGCGGCAACTCAGCGGGGCGAAACCTCCGTGCAGCTCAACGGAACCGTCAACCCACAGGGATTCACAACCGAATACCAGTTCGAATACGTCGATCACACGCACTTCATCGAAGACATCCAGGCGCTCGGACCCGGGCACGGTTTCGATCATGCAATCGCCGGACCGGCCGGAGACGTCGGGTCGGGGACGAAAGGGGTCTCCATCCATCAGGCGCTGAAAGGTCTCAAACCGGAAACCGCGTACCACGTCCGCCTCGAGGCCACGAACGCGGAAGGGGACTCATACGGCACCGAGGATGCATTCAGCACCGTCGGCCCTCCCGCCTACCAGTCCTCCTTCGGCAGCTCCGGCTCCGGCAACGGCCAGTTCAAATACCTCACCGATGTCGCCGTCGACCCCACCGACGGGACCCTCTGGGCAACCGACGACGACAACGACCGGGT